>JAEEGL011594125.1_pt1 | contig 47685 bp, 36 predicted proteins | sample 9134231 | NCBI WGS metagenome assembly JAEEGL01 (sample SAMN16246548, study PRJNA631951) | gut metagenome | biome: gut microbiome; feature: rumen; material: fiber-attached | host: Bos | place: Iran: Karaj | collected 2018-10 | reverse complement strand
AGGCCCCGGCCAGAATGAGATCGACTTCGTAAGCGCTGATCCTATCAAGGCTGCCGATGACACACTCACATACATCTCGGTAGTTAAGACGATTGCAGCAAGAAACGGTCTTTATGCAGACTTCTCACCCAAGCCTTTGTCGGGACTTCCGGGCAACGGCTTCCATATAAATGTAAGCGTAAGCAAGGATGGAGATAATTCAATTCTCGCATCAGCTATCGAAGGAATCCTACAGAAGATCTGCGACCTTACGGTCTTCATGAACAGAAGTGAAGATTCCTACCAGAGAATCGGTAAGGGCAATGCTCCGAGATTTATTACCTGGTCCGAAGGAAACTACGGCCAGTTATTAAGGGTCTCTCAGAATGCCGGCCATCACTATGCTCAATTAAGATCGCCCGATGCATTCTCCAACCCTTATCTCGTATTCGCACTTATCATCTACGCGAGCCTTTACGGCATCGAGAACAACCTTGAATTAAGACCTGCAGTTAATGAGGATCTTAAGAACGTATCGTACAACAACGGTGACTATAAGCTTCTGCCGAGAACTATCGACGAGGCTAAGGAAGCAGGTAAGCATTCCGATTTCATTAAGGAATGTCTGCCGGAATCAATAATCGAGGCTTACTGTGACTGATGCTTAAAAGAGAGAGTACATATTCAGTATTGCTCGTTTCAGCAAGTGAGAAGATGAATGCTTCACTTGCCTCGTTTATGTCGCGCGAAGAATACGGTCCGGTTGAGGTTGCCGATTCAGTCGCACAGGCCAGAAGAACGCTTGCACAAAGGGAGTTCGACATCGTTATCGTCAACACACCTCTTAAAGATGAGCTCGGCATTAACTTTGCGATGGACATCACGCAGGGATCGTCTTCCGGCGTCATGTTGATGGTAAAAAGTGAGCTTTTCGATGAGATTAATTACAAGGTGCAGGACTGCGGTGTGTTTACTGTAGCTAAGCCCGTAAACGCAAGCATAATGAGCTACTCCTTAAAGATGCTGTGTTCCACGAGGGAGAGACTTCTTCGCATGGAGCAGAAGCAGAAGTCTTTCGAGGAGAAGCTTAAAGAGATCAAGATTGTTAACAGGGCGAAGATCATACTCGTGGAGAACCTCAACATGAGTGAAGAGGAAGCGCACAAGTTTATCGAGAAGAGTGCGATGAACGAGCGCAGGAGCAAGGTCTTCATCGCCTCGAAGATTATAGAAGAATATAAAAACCCTTAACGGAGGAAGATATGACTAAATACATTTTCGTAACGGGAGGCGTCGTTTCAGGCCTTGGAAAAGGCATCACCGCCGCATCCCTCGGAAGACTGCTTAAGATGCGCGGGTTTAAGGTGGCTGCGCAGAAACTCGATCCTTACATCAACGTTGATCCGGGTACGATGAGCCCCTATCAGCACGGCGAAGTTTATGTTACTGAAGACGGTGCTGAGACTGACCTCGACTTAGGTCACTATGAAAGATTTATCGATGAGGACCTGAACCGTTTCTCTAACATCACGACAGGTAAAGTTTACTCAAGCGTAATCAACAAAGAGCGTAAGGGTGAGTACCTCGGCAAGACAGTTCAGATCATTCCTCACATCACGGATGAGATTAAGACATTTATCTACAACGTAGGTAAGACGAGTGACGCAGACATCGTTATCACAGAGGTCGGAGGCACGATCGGTGATATCGAGGGCCAGCCTTTCATCGAGGCTATAAGACAGGTAGGAAACGAAGTCGGTCCTAATAATTCACTCTATGTACATGTTACGTTGCTCCCCTACTTGAAGGCGTCGGGCGAGCATAAGTCGAAGCCCACACAGCACTCCGTTAAGGAACTTCAGGGAATGGGAATCTCTCCTGACATTATCGTGTTAAGAACGGATGAGCCGATTGAGGATGCGACTATCATTCCTAAGATCGCGCACTTTTGTAATGTGCAGGAGAATTGCGTAATCGAGAACCAGACTTTGCCTATCCTTTATGAGGCACCTTTGATGCTCGAGAAGTCAGGTATCTCACAGGCTGTTATCGATAAGCTCGGACTCGAGTGCGGTGAGCCGGATCTTGGCGAGTGGCAGAATGTTATCGATAAGATCAGAGGCCGCGAGGGCAGAGTTACGATTGGTCTTATCGGTAAGTACACACAGCTTCACGACGCTTATTTGTCAGTCGCTGAGGCGCTCCACCACGCAGGTTATGAAGAGGGTGTTTATGTTGATATCGACTGGATCGATTCCGAGTCGATCAATGAAAGTAATGTCGAGTCGATCTTAAGCAAGGTTGACGGCGTGGTAGTTCCCGGCGGCTTCGGTAACAGAGGTATCGAGGGAATGGTGCTTACGGCCAAGTACTGCCGTGAGAACAACGTTCCTTATCTTGGAATCTGCCTCGGAATGCAGATCACGGTAATCGAGGCTGCACGCAGTTTATTAGGATTTGCTGATGCGAATTCAGGTGAGTTCGATGCACTCACACCTCACAAGGTAATCGACTTCATGCCCGGCCAGAACGACGAGATCGAGAAGGGCGGCACGCTAAGATTAGGAAGCTATCCTTGTGACATCGTTGTGGGCACGAAGCTTGAGCAGTGCTACAAGTCCAACGCCATCCGCGAGCGTCACAGACACAGATATGAGTACAACAACGACTATCGTGAGCAGCTCGAGAATGCAGGTCTTAAGATAAGCGGCCTGTCGCCTGACAGGACTTTGGTCGAGGCCGTTGAGTTCCCTGCTAACGACTACTATGTCGGTGTTCAGTTCCACCCTGAGTTTAAGTCCAGACCTAACAAGCCTCATCCGCTCTTCGTCGGTCTTGTAAAGGCATCCAAGAAGAAAAACTGATAATATAAGGACATGAGTCCTGTATTATTTTTCATTCTTTACATATTGGGTTTATTGCTCGTAATCGCCTACATCGCCATCTTTATGGCGACGTTGGTGTTATGGGTTGTGCAAAGAACTACGCCGGTCAAGCCGAACGAGTTCTACACTGACCATCAGGTCTTCTATCCGTGTGGACACACGAAGAAGTTTAAGGTTCTCGCATTGATCACCATCGCGGGATTTGTTATCGGAATTCCGACGTTCCTCGGCGCGTTGATCGGTGACTTGGCTATGGGTAATAAAGTGGTACCCGCGGCTATTGCTTTCGCCGTCGGCGTGGTGCTGATGGTGCTTATCGGAAGGCTTCCTTTCCGTCACGGGGAGGAGAGTCTCACCATCGATGCGCAGAGGCTCACGATAAAGTATTTAGACCCTTCCAAGGATAATGCGGTTTACTACGTTTCACGCTATGTGCGCTTCATGCCTGAGACCAAGCACGTCGCCGCAAGGCTTATCTTCGACGGCGGTGACGGCGAGGAGGAGATGTCGCTTCATTTTCTTCGCGGCACCGACGCTGTGACGGTGGCGAAGATGGTCGACTTCATCAAGCGTAACGGCAGAATACCTGTGGTACAAAACGTGCAGCATGCACCCACACAACAGCAATTCGTAGAACGTCGAAAAGCTGAAGCTGAAGTTAAAAAGGCAGCTTCGGCGCAGAATGAATTGGTAAATGACTATAGAAGATATCCGAGATACCTCGAGGATGTATTAACTTCGAAGCTTACTTACGAGAAGAGAATGAAGTATTCGGACATGATTCAAAACGGCGAGAAGAACGAAGCCGTCAGGGATTGCCAGAGAACTTGCGGCGAGGGCCTTCGAATCGTAGTTGATCTGGTCGAGAGATATCTTACGTTCCCGGATCTTAGAATGTACAGTTCGAGAATCTATATGACCGGCTGTTCCGGTGAGCAGATCCGCGAGTCGCTCGATAATTACTGTTCAATCTATACCGAGCCGGTGTTCAACTCCGCACCATCCATATTCGAGGTCAACGATACGTCCTGGATGTTGGTGGAAGTCGATTGTAAATTCACGGACTATATCAATCTTGTTTTGTGGCTGAGTGACTTGGACAGTCAGCTTTTCGCTTATGCTAAGCCCTTCAAGGAAGACATGCCTTTTGTTTACGCTGTGCCGGATAAGACGGATCGAAACGGGGAGACGTGCGTGGTGTACAAGGCGGATGCATCGTGGAAGTTTAATGTGCCGGAACTTCTGTTCAAGTGGGTGGAGCCGCTGCCGCCGGAGTTTGATATCAAGCAGCGCATCAAGGAGAAGCACGGCATTGAAGTAAAGTGACGAGAAGAGGGACTGTCTTGCGACAGCCCCTCTTTTCTAAGAATGAGGTAATTATGAAAGTTGTTGGCTTTTATTAAAGACCGTAGAACTCACAGATGTTAGTCCAGCCTGCTGCGTTAGAGAAAGCGGAAGCTACATCCTGTCTTGAAGTACCGTTGTTAAGAGCGTTAGTCCAGTTAGCAAGTCCCTGAGCGTCAGGCTCTCTGTCGAAGAATGCACGATAGAGAATTGTAGCGTACTGCTGGTTGCTGTAGTTCTTGGATGTAAACTCGTTGGTATTCAAGATGGAGAATACTACGTCGTTTGCTGTCATTGTTCCGTTTGTAAGAGCTGCTACATAAGCGTCTCTGCCGGCCTGATCTGCTGTTCTGCCGAGGATGTTAATGTAGAGTCTGTCGACGAAATCGTTAAGAATCTGTGTTCTTACCATCGTAACGGGGAGATTGCGTGTTGTCTGGTAGATTGTAGCTACCTGGTTAGCAATTCTGTCGGATACGAGGTTGTGACCTTCTCTGTTGTATGCTGCTGTACCGATTACGTTAGCAGGTGCAGAGAGTGTGTCGGGTGTTGTTCCGTTCAAGGAAGCCTGTGCTACACACAAAGCTATACGGAGATTTGAGATGCACTGTACTACTTCGTCTGCGGAACCCTTGTTAGCGATTACGGGTGCTGCCTGGTTACGAGCGGTGTCCAAAGAAACCATTACGTCGTTAGGGAGCACGTCTCTGTAAATGGAGAGCAATGCGCTTGCGTTGTCGTAGAGATCTGCGAGATAGTTGCGGTCTGTGTCGTTAACCTCTGCTGCAACTGTTACTCTCGGAAGCTCAGCTGCCTGTGACTTCATTGTTGTCATAGGAATGACGATTGCTGTAGCGAGTGCTGCTGTGATTGCGATTGCGAATACCTTTGTTAATCTTGTCTGTTTCATTTTTTCTTCCCTCCTGAAACTGTGGATTTGTTTTACTTGATGGCTACATTAAACACCGTTTGAAGTGCCAAAAATATGCTCAGATAAGGGTGCCGTTGTTGCTTAAGCGACAGTGATGGATGGCCTTGTTGCTTAATAGACAGAAAACATACAAATTGTCCGCTTATTCGGGGTTATGTACCTGTTGTTCGGGATTTATTGATAAGATGTATTTATTAGATGAATAATGCTCCCGAAGGAGGCAGGAATGAAGTTATTACTGCGGAAGTTGCCTGACATAGCAGAGACTGAAGTAGAGATCCGCTACAAGGAAGATTCGAGCGAGATCGATAATCTGGTCAAGGCTATAAGTCACTCGTCTGACGCGCTAACCGGTATCCGGGAGAACGGTGACACCGAGATAGTATATATAACAGATATCTACTATATCGAGGCTGTCGACCGTGACGTATTCGCTTACAAGGCCCGTGATGTCTACAAGATTAAGAAAACTCTTTATGAGCTCGAAGAGGATCTTAAAGATAAGTACTTCGTAAGAATATCGAAGAGCACCATAGTAAACATCAAGGCAGTTAAGTCGATCGCGCCCGAGGACTCGAGACGCATCAAGCTTCTTCTGAAGAACGGCGAATACATTATGGTTTCCCGCTCTTACGTAAATGACTTCAAGATTGCCATCGGCATGAAGGAGGTAAAGCGATGATCAAGCGTTGTTTGAAGAAAGCAGCTTTACTCTCGGCGATCCTCTTCATTGCCTGCATCGTTCTTATGGCATGCATAAGTTATGCCTATGGCGAGATGATCGAGCCGCGCGTCGTACTTAATGTGTTTGCTATGTCTGCCATTATCGGCGCACTCAACTTCTGCCGCTTTATGCTTGAGCCTACGCGCTGGGGCATGAGCAAGCCCGCAGTTGTGCGTAACATCATCTTCTTCCCGGCATACTACGCTGTCGCCTTGGTGTTTGTTTACTTGAATGTCGGCTGGCTCGACTGGAGGTTCTTCGCTTTGTATTCGCTTCTGTTTATGGTGACGTTCGTGCTGGCACAGACAGTAAGATACTTCATCGCCAAGGCTAATACCGACAAAATGAACGATGCTCTTATGAAATTTAATAAGGAGCATTTCGGAGATGAACAAGACTAATGTTATTGCCGTAGTCCGCGTCGTACTCGGACTCATCGCATGGTATTTAGTTTATAAGTGTATTTCTATTTATATAGAGAATGAGATCTTAGACAGGCTGTTAGGCTTCACTTTAGGCATGGGCGCTTTCGCGCTTGCGACTATCGGCATGCCCCGGGGCGAGATAACACCGCGAAAAGCTTATTCCGTAACCCCCACGCTTCTTGGCAAAGCCTTCCTGGTACAGACAGGAATCGCGTGCCCGTGCGCATTTGTGGTTAATGCTTTGTTGGTGTTTACAGGGCACACTCCTACGGGGATGACGTTCGAGTCCATAAGCGGTCAGCTTATTCTATGGATATTCTTATTATTAGTATTCCATCCTGTTGTGGAGGAAGTGTTGTTCCGTAAGCTTGTGTTGGAGAGGTTGTCCTGCCTTGGGTTCAAGGGGGCAGTGATCTGCTCTGCTGTGCTTTTCGCTGTGCCGCATTTGTTCTCGCAGGGAGTAGCGCAGGTGCCGTATACTTTCGCACTCGGTCTCGTGTGGGCGTATGTTTTTGTGAAGACGAAGAAGCTGTGGCCCGGTATCGTGCTGCACTCTCTTTCTAACCTCTACGGCGCGTTCCTGCCGATGGTACTGACCTCGATCCACCAGGCGTGTGCGGTGCTTTATGTACTGTTTACGTTCGCAGTGATGCTTCCGTGTGCCGTCATTTTGTTGGTGAAGGAAGGTAACTCAAATTAACATTTTTGGCTCCTGAATGTTAAGCCTGGTTGGTGGAACGCCCGTATCTTTGGGACTATCATTAAGTTAATAATAGTTGCAAAGGTGGGATAAGTATGAGAAGGAACTATTTGGACAACATTAGGTGGTTTGCCGTACTTTGCGTAGTTTTGTACCACGTATTCTTTATGTTTAACGGCATGTCGGTATTGTCGTTCAAGACATTCTCCGAGGTGCAGTACCAGGACGGGATGATCTTTATTCTCTACCCGTGGATCATGGTAATTCTGTTCCTCGTTGCCGGCATGAGCTCAAGGTATTATCTCGAGAAGCATACTATCAAGGAGTTCATTGCCTCGAGGACTTTGAAATTGCTTGTTCCTTCGACGATCGGAGTATTGTTGTTCGGATGGACGCAGGGTTATATAAATATGGCACAGTCCGATGCGTTGACAGGTCAGCTTCCGCTTGTTATCCGCATATTGATCATGGATGTGTCGGGTACGAGCATTCTCTGGTTCTCCCAGATGCTGTGGCTTATATCGATGCTGATTGCTTTGATCGCGAAGTTTGAGAAGGGCAGGCTTTATAAGCTTACGGGCAAGGCGGGAATCGTAGTCGCTCTGCTACTTGTCGTGCCGGTGTTTGTATCTGCGAATATCCTTAACCTGCCGATCATCTCGGTGTACAGATTCGGACTTTATCCTTGCGTCACATTGCTCGGCTATTTTGTGTTCGCGCATGATGAGGTGGTCGAGAGGATAAGCAGGTTTAAAATTCCGTTGATTGTTGTATCAATAGTGCTCGGCGGTGTTTATATCTATACTCACTTCGGTGATAATGCGATGGATATGCCGACAGTTGCATGCATTCCCGCGATCGCATATTGCTGGTCAGTTTGCCTTGCATTGCTCGGCTCGTTTAAAGCCTGGTTCGATAAGTCGAATTCATTTACTAAGTATATGGGGAAGAGGAGCTTCGGCATCTATACCTTCCACTATTTGGCAATGTCGGGAGTGGCTTTGTTAATTGCTCTTTATACCGATTGGCCCGCGTGGACCTGCTATACGCTTTGTGGTGTAGCGGGACTTGCCGGGGGAGTAGTACTATGGGAGGTAGTATCAAGGATACCGTTCGTAAGGTGGTGCCTGCTCGGAATTAAGAAAGGGAAATGAGATGTTTAAGGATAATCTTGTTCAGCTTAGAAAACTACATAAACTCACCCAGGAAGATCTCGCCGATAAGCTCGGCGTGACACGCCAGTCGATTGCAAAATGGGAGTCGGGCGAGACTGTTCCGGACTTGGAAAAATGCAAGTCTTTGGCGGAGATATTCGGCGTCACCTTGGACGACCTGGCTCAATACGAGCAGGACGAGAATATGGGACTCAATGTCCCGCCTAAGGGCAAGCATCTGTTCGGAATTGTCACTGTCGGCGATAAGGGGCAGATAGTAATTCCGGCTAAAGCGCGCAAGATATTTAATATTAAATCCGGCGATACTTTGGTCGTATTAGGCGATGAGGGACAGGGCCTCGCGCTGGTGCAGGCGGAGCATTTATTGGGCCTCGCCGAGCTGATAAAAAAATTGTAAAAATATTATTAGTTGCGCTTTGGGGAGTATATGATAATATCTCTGCTCAGGAGGATTATTGTATGCGTGTTTTCGAAGGCTTTCAGAATGGTGTAAATCTCGGCGGCTGGATCTCCCAGTTCAGTGAATACAGTATCGAGCATTTTGATACTTATATTGTCGAGTCAGACATTAAAGCTATTGCCGATAACGGCTTCGACCACGTCAGAGTCCCCGTTGATTACATTGTCCTTGAGGATGAGGACGGCAATGTAAGAGAGTCCGGTTATGAGTATCTCGATAAGTGCAGAGTTTGGTGCGAGAAGTACGGCCTTCATATGCTTATCGACCTCCACGAGTGCCACGGCTATTCCTTCGACCCGATGAAGAAGGATGACAAGAAGCAGTTCTTCTATAACGAAGAGCACATGACAAGATTTTTGTCCTTGTGGGAGAACATCGCCAAGAGATTCGGCAAGTATGATTTCATCGCGTTCGAACCCTTAAACGAGGTTGTTCCGTTCGATGTTATCGATGCATGGAATGCATTGCTTGCCAGATATATTAAGTTGATTAGATCTATTTGTCCTACAACATATTTGGTTATCGGCGGTGTTTGCTACAACAGCGTTGGTACGGTTAAGTTCCTGGATATTCCTGTTGATGAGTATATTGTCTACAACTTCCATTGCTATGAGCCGATGGTATTTACTCACCAGGGCGCCCACTGGGTTGATTTTATGCCTGTGGATTTCAGAATCGGCTATCCCAAGAGCTTGGAAGAGTACCAGAAGGCAAGTTATGAGTTGCAGAAGGAATTGGCCGGCGCGATTTTTGAACCCGGCATCCCGGAGATCGGCCCCGATTTCTTCGAGTATATATTCAAGCCCGCGATTGATAAGGCAATTAACGACGGTTGTGCATTGTACTGCGGTGAGCACGGCGTAATTGATAAGGCTGATAAGGCAGATAGGGCTAATTGGCTTTCCGACATCAACAAGGCGTTCGAGAAATACTCCATCGGCCACGCAATCTGGAATTATAAGGGCATGAATTACGACATTCGTGAGATGATGCAGGGCTGACTTACATTTTTCGACAATAATCGACAATTAAGGAATAGTTAAAGATTTTCCGCTCACAGTAGTTTATATTGTGAGCGGAATTATTTTGGAATGGGAGAATTCGACACATGAAAGAGAAACTTAAGAAGATCGGCAGAGCTGTCAAGAGGCCGTTTTCTTGGATCAATAACAAGACTAAGCCCGCAAGAGAGTTTATGAAGAAGGGCAGAGCCGGTGCGATGATATTAGAGATCGCGCTGGCCACTTATATGTGCACTTGGATGTTGTGGGGAACGGTTTATGAGCAGATCCCGGTGATTGTAAGCGCTCTAATCTTTGCAGGTTTATCGGTTATTCTCGCAGAACTTCTCAATCTGCTAATAAAGCTTGTATTCGGCGGCGGGAAGAGATGTAAATGCTACTTCTTCATCGCGCTTTTCTGGGTAATGATGAATAACATAACCGCTACCCAGGCAGAGTCGATGCCGGCTGTCATATTAATGAATATAGCTTTATTATTTGCCGTCAATATATTGGGCAGAGTTATCTGGGGATTCATTAGGACAAGAAAGTTCAAGCAGGTCACTGCCTACATCGCGGCTGCACTTTCCATCACTTACATCGCACTATACGGCTATATGTTCTTTAACGACAACTTCGGTGAGAGCAGAGTCGAGTTCTATAACAACATCAACACTACGACAGCACCCCAGGTCCAGGGCTTCGACGATTATTTGTCTAACGGCAGCTACGAAGTTCAGACTTTATCCTACGGTCCCGACGATGAGGACATTACGACTGAGACTTATGACTTCACTGTATATAGTGAGTTTAGTGACAGAGAAGGTCTTGATGCATTCTTAGACATGTTCGGAACATACGAGTTTGATAATGCTCCGATCAAGGGTCAGATCTGGTATCCTGCCGGACAGACAAACTGCCCGGTTTTCTTCATCGTTCACGGCAACCACGACTCGATGGTTCCTTCCTATATGGGCTACGACTATTTGGGTGAGTACCTTGCCTCCAACGGCTATGTGGTTGTCTCGGTAGACGAGAATATAATCAACCAAAGCGGCACGGGTAACGACAAGAGAGCAATTCTGCTTCTCGAGAACATGAGAACCATAATCGACTTGAACAACGATCCGGCAAGTGAACTCTACAACCTGATCGACGAGGACATAATTGCTATCGGCGGTCACTCCAGAGGCGGCGAGATGGTATCGACCGCTTACCTCTTCAACGACCTGGATGCATACCCCGAAGACGGCAACATCACTTTCGACTATCACTTCAACATTACATCAATCGTTGCCATCGCGCCCTGCGTTGACCAGTACACTCCGGTAAGCCGTTCGGTCGAGATCGAGAACGTTAACTACCTGTTGATCCACGGCTCTAACGATCAGGATGTAAGCACTGACATGGGAGAGAAGCAGTACAACAATATCGAATTCACTGACGGCGGCTTCTACCTCAAGTCTTCCGTCTACATCCTCGGCGCGAACCACGGTCAGTTCAATTCAGAGTGGGGTCAGTACGACTACGAGGGCACTGCCAACAACTACCTCAACACCAACAACTTCATCACATCCGACGAGCAGAAGACAATAGCTATGGCTTATATCAGGACTTTCCTCGATTCGACTCTCGGCATCGACGATACATATCAGAGTTTACTCGAAGACAACTCCGCTTACCTTTCCTACCTGCCCGACACGGTTTACATCACAAACTACGAGGACTCGACTTTCACGAGCATCGTGAACTTCGACGGCACGACTGACATCGCGAACTACGATAACGGCACGTCGATAAGCTGTGATAATACCTCCAACTGGACTTTCGATGTTTACTCGCGAGGCAACAACAACACTGAGGAGAACTATGTCCTCTCCATAGAGTGGGAAGAGGAGTCCGAGCCTGCGGTCAATATTAGCTTCAACGCCATCGACATCACCGACGGCTACTTAAGCTTCGCTATTGCCGACATGTGCGAGGACACGGAAGAGATCGAGGAGGGGCTGAACTACACCGTCACACTCACTGACAGCAACGGCAACACGGTTACTGCCGATGCGCCCGCTTTCATCTACCACTCGCTCGCGGTGCAACTCTACCGCCAGGATGTCATCTTCGGCTCCTATGAGTATAAGCACCAGATGCAGACGGTAAGGGTAAGCTCCGACAACTTCGAAAAACCGGGCTCCTTCGACTTCTCCTCCATAGTGCAGATGACCATCACCACTGACGGTACGGAAGAGGGCAGTCTGATCATCGACAATATAGGCTACGGCCGGTTCATCTAATCTAATAAATATAAATTATTCTTTACAAGCCTCGTTAGGTAGTGCTACCATCAGTTATCAATTATTTTTAATTGCTGGGGGAGTGGCTAATGAAGAAATGTAAAGGACTGGCCGCATTCTGTGCGGTTGCTTTCCTGTTGGCCGGCTGTTCGGGCACTGTTGAACCCGTAGAGTACGTGCCGGAGGAAACGGAAGAGACGCAGGCCGAAGGGCCTGTAAGACCTCAAGACGACTTTTACAGATACGTTAACGGCGAGACTTTGGCGGATGCCGAGTTTATGTACGGCCGATCACTGGCGGCGAATAGTTCGGACGATACGATCGTCAGAGAACAGCTCGGTGACATAATCCGTGACATCGCTTCTGGTTCCGGCTATACACAGGGTACTGAGGAGTATGTTATCCAACAAGTCTATAATCACTATATCGATTATGACTTCGAGAACTCAGAGGTTCCGGTGGACCTTCAGCAGCTGTTCGAGGAGATCGATCAGGTAGGTTCTGTTGAAGAACTGATGCTCCTTGATGCGAGGATAGCAAGAGACTACGGCGTTCCGAATATCTTTAATCTCTCACCGATGATGAATGAGCACGGTCAGTACGATGCGGTTCTGACATTCGCACAGATCGAAAGTGTGCTTGACAGTCAGATCATATCTTTATCTGAAAGTTATCAGACTCTCGACAACATCAGAGACAATTCGAGCAACTTCCTTCAGGCTATCGGCCACGAGGAGGATGAGGCAGACGATATCGGTACGGCACTTGCTTATCTGGTGCTCGACCTTTATAACGCATCCAATCAAGAAGAATTGAATGAGCGTTCCGCTTCTTACTTCGAGCTTTATTCCGAAGACCAGATCAACGAGATAATAACTAATGTCGATATCGAAGAGTATGTATCCGCACTTAGTATCGACACAGAATACTGCGATGAGTTCGGCGTTTATGATCCGGGTCAGCTTGCAGCATTAAACGACATGCTTATTGAAGAGAATCTTCCTGCCTTGAAGGCGTTGGAGCTCGGCAAGTTAATGTCAGCTTATTCCGACTTCGTTTACCAGGGATATGAGGAATTAAGAAGCAACGCCCCCGGAAACTCCACCAATCCCGAAGAAGATGTACTCACGGTCATCATGAAAGACTTCGGTATCCTGCTCGATCCCATTTATGTTGAGCAGACTTACACCGAAGAGGCAGATGAAGCTTTAAGGGATATGTGTGAAGACATTAGAGAACAGTACAGAATCCTTATTACGGAAGCCACATGGCTTACAGAAGGCACAAGAGAAGGACTTCTTAATAAGCTCGATAACATGCTTATCGTCACAGGTATGGATGTCGAGAGACTAGATCCTTCCGTACTTTCATCTGTCGACTGCAGCAGCTACTACACTTTGGTAAGAGATTACAGGGCAAGATACTGTCAGACTTTGGTAGATATGCTTTCAGGTCCTGTTCCCAGAAATACTATTGAGATGAGAATGTTTGAGGTAAATGCCTGCTACGTTCCTAACTTAAACAGCGTAACCATAACTGTCGCTTCCGCGAGCGAGCCTTTCTTCTATCCCGATGGCGACTACTACGAGAATCTCGGTATGCTGGGCGCTACCATCGGTCACGAGATGGGACATGCATTCGACAGCAACTGCATCCTCTACGATGAGAACGGAGTATACAATCCGTCCTGGATCTCGCCTGAAGATACAGCTGCTTTGGAAGAAAGAAACGAGCAGGCCGTAAGATACTTCGAGGACAACTTCATCATCTTCGGCATCTACCATGTAGACGGTGAGATGACCTTGGGCGAGAACTACGCTGACTTGGGCGGACTTGAAAGTATCGTTAATATTCCCGAGACGGATGAGCAAAGACAGATCATGTTCGAGGCTTATGCGAGATCGTGGTGCATGAAGCTCGTCGATGAAGCTCTCATCGGCCAGATTGCCAACGACGAGCACAGTCCGTCATGGTTCAGAGTTAATGCTATGCTCTCAACACTCGACGTATTCTACGAGACTTACGATGTTCAGGAAGGGGACGGCATGTACATCCCTCCCGAGAACCGTATCTCGAGATGGCATTAAGGAGGTGCAGTCAGTATGAATATCTTAATTAAGACTACACTTCGTAACATCATAGGTAAGCCGTTCAGATCGATTCTTGTCATCTTCTCACTCTTCGTTTGCTCGATGACGGCTCTGTTCTGCTTCGACCTTGCTATCGCCGACAGCCAGTTCATGGATAACTTCTTCAAGAACGTAGCAGGCGACGGCGACATCACAATAGCTAATGCTGATGTGGATCTGTCCGAACTTCCGGCAGATTTTCCCGCTTACGACTATCTCGAATACAGACCTTTCACTGAGATCCGTTACCTCGACATCGAAGGCGAGTACTACGTAGTTCACGCCGAGAGAGTAAGAGTCGCAAGTGTTGACATCGCCAAGGCGGGCGAGATGGGTATCATCCAAAGAGGCCTTGAATTGGGCGACGGTCAGGTTATCGTTACCCGCTCATTCGCTAATACATTCGAGTGTGAGATCGGCGATACTGTAACCTTGCATGACAAGAACGGCGACCCGGTTGACCTCGAGCTTGTTGATATCGTTCCTACGGGTACGATGAACATGTTAAGAAGAGGACGTTCCTGCATCGTTAACGAGAACACGGGCGAACTCTTGTGCGCCGGACAGAACGTTACGATCAGTTACGTAATCAACATCCTTGATGACGATCAAGTCGAGGAAGCACAAAGAATTCTGGAAGCAACTTATCCTAATGCGGATGTCACTAGACTTACTCCGACTGCGGAGATGATGGAAGGTAACGACGAACTTATGGGCTTCATGTTCATGGTATTCGCCATCGCATTCCTCCTCGTTATCTTCATCACAGCTTCCTTGTGCGAGCGCATCGTTTCCGAGAGAATGTCCTACATCGGTACCTTGAGAAGCTTAGGCTTAAGCGCACGTACCACGGGACTTATCCTCCTCATCGAGAATGTCTTCTACGGACTTATAGGAAGCGTCCCCGGCACTATCCTTTACTGCATCTTCAGAACGAGCATATTGGATAATTTCTTCATTGCTTCCGCTGATGTGAGCACTGATGTTATCCCGCCTTTGTCTCCGTTTCTCGTTGTCGGAGTTATCGCAGGTGCCGTTCTTATCGAGTGCATTATTCCGTTAAGAGCACAGTTCAAGGCATTGAAGGTTTCCATCAGAGATATCATCTTCGATAACAGAGATACTGAGTATAAGCTTTCGAAGTTCGGTATCACTTTGGGCATCATTCTTGCCGTTATCGGCATCGCGGCATTCTTCTTAAGATCTAATATCTTCGCCGCCGCTATATGCCTTATCGCATGCGTAATGGCAGTCGCTTTCCTGTATCCTCTTATCCTAAAGAAGATAACATCATTTATCGCAGGCAGAGCACGTAAGGCTGACAAGGAGCGCTGGGCACTTGCTTCCGTTGAGACAGGCTCAAGAAAAAGTGCTGTAGGAAGCGGTATCCTGAGTGTTTCCTCATCCGCGATGTGCATCATTATCTTCACCATCGCAGTTTCCCTCATGGGTGCGGTAAGCGGAGATAAGTACAACTGCGATGTTGTAGTAGACACTACATCCGATTCGTCGCATTACACATTCGCTGACCGTATGGACGGCGTTACCGAGACGGAACTTGTCTATAGGACCTTGGATGAGATCTTGGTAGGTGATGAGGAAGTAAGCACCGAGTTCTACGCACTTCCTGAAGGCGGATTTAATATGTTCTGCGCTCTTGCGGAAGTTCCTGATCTTACGACAGGAAGCATCTCCATCGAGAGCGGCTGGGCTAACAGACACGACATTACAGAAGGTGATGTAGTAACACTCACTTTCTATCCCGACAGCGTATTCCCGATCGTTAAGGAGTTTACTGTCGCAGGTTTCTTCAAGAACCTCGGCATGCCGGGCGCACAGTGCACCATGGTATTGGCAGAAGATGACTATATAAGCATCTACCACGACATACCGGGACAGCTCCTCTTAAGATGCGATGATCCTGACGATATCGCATCAAAAATCAAGACTTATGCTGTCGGACTTTACGGCGAAGTTAATACGATCGAGCAGATCCGCGAGAAGGATAAGACCGACAACAGAACGAGCGTGCTTATCTTCACCGCGATCATCGGTATCGCACTCGGCATGACGATAATCGGTATCACAAGTAACCAGCTTATCGGATTCGAGGGAAGAAAGAAGGAGTGCGCAGTAATGCTCTCGACGGCAATGACGAGGGACACTCTCACAGGAATCCTCTTCCGCGAGTCGATCCTCTCTGCATTGATCTCGGGCACACTGGGACTTCTTACGGGCACGCTTCTTGTACTCGTTATCAAGGACGCGCTTGCAAGTTCCCCGACGCTTTTTATACCCATCATATACAATCCTCTTTATACGCTTGGTATCTGGCTTGGCATGATTGTGCTTTTCGCTTTGACGGCACTGTTCCCGATACACAGCCTTAAGAAGATGAAGATATCCGAGCAGATCAAGTGTGAGTAAAAGGAGTTACATATGGAAAAGATAATTGAAGTAAAAAACGTAAGTAAGACATTCGGTAAGGACACGAGCCTTAACCAGGTATTAAGCAATGCATCTTTCGAGGTTGAAGAGGGTGAGTTCGTATCCTTGATGGGTGCGTCAGGTTCAGGTAAGTCTACGCTTCTGTATCTTATCGGAGGTCTCGACAGAACTTTCGAGGGCAACATCAGTCTCTGCGGCAAGGACATCGGCTCCCTTAATGACACGGAGCTTTCTAAGCTTCGTATCGACAACGTCGGTTTCATCTTCCAGTTCTATAACCTGATCATGAACATCAACGTCGAGGACAACATCCTGCTTCCTTCTACAGTAAACGGCAAGAAGAGAGCGGACCTTCAGAAGGAACTCGACGACATCCTCGAGATCACGGGTCTCACGGCAAAACGCAAGGCAATGCCTGCGACACTCTCCGGAGGTCAGCAGCAGCGTGTAGCAATCGCGCGTGCACTCCTCGGTAGCCCCAAGGTAATCCTCGCGGACGAGCCCACGGGTAACCTCGACTCGAAGTCCACGGGAGAGATTATGGATTTATTTAAGAAGCTCAACGTCGAAAAGGGTATGACTATCCTTCAGGTAACGCACTCCGATGACACTGCAAAATACGGCACAAGAACTGTCGTTATCGACTCCGGCAAGATCGTCGATACAGGCAAGTGATGCAATTCACCACGCGTGAAATGCAACTTACCACATAAACGGCACAACTTAAAAATCCGATGCTACTATCTCCTCATCAAACGAATGAGGAGATTTTTATTATGCGGAATAGGAAAGGGATAGCGGGCCTTTGTGCCGCGACTATGACACTCGGTTTCCTTACAGGCTGTGCCGCTCCTGTTGAAGAGTCTGTGGAGACCGAGGCGTCAGAAGTCGTGCTCGGACCTGCAAGAGCCCAGGACGATTACTTCAGATATATCAATGAGGAGAACCTCGCAAATGCCGAGTTCGAATACGGCGAACAAAGCGCCGGTGAAGCGTTCGATGCCCATCTGGTTCAGGATCAGGTTGAAGGGATCATCAACGACTGCGTAGCAGGTTCAGGATACAGAGTCGGTACTGAGGAGTATGTAATCCAGAATGCATATAACTGCTTCATGGCTTACGACTTCGAGTCAGGCGAAGTGCCGGAGCAGTTAGATCAGATCCTTCACGAGATCGATAACATAAGTACCGTTGAAGAGTACTTAAGTATGGATGCACGCCTTGCAAGAGACTACGGAGTCCCTGAGATGTTTAACTTCAATATCGATACAAACTATCTTGGTGTTGATGAATATATACTTGGATTCGAGAACATAGGAGGCGTGGGGGATGCTGATTTTGAATCTCTCGAAGATTCGTACGCGCCTCTTAACTCGCTTAAGACTCTCGGAAGTTCTCTTATGCAGGCCATGGGGCACAGTCAAGAAGAGGCTGATGAAGCGGGAACCGAGTACGGATATCTTGCAATGGATCTTTATAATGCCACCGACCTCGACATCCTTAACGAGCCGATGCCCTTTATGTATGAGCAGGAACTCTCTATCGATGAGATCGAGCAGGTGTTCAGCAATATCGATTTTACTTCATATCTTGAAGAATACGGGGTCACAGGTATAGACAACGTGGCGGTGGTCGACATCGGCCAGTTAGAGGCTATTAACAACATGCTTACCGAGGATAATCTTACTGCCCTTAAGGTATGGCTGATGTGCAGATTTGCCCAGAAGTATCAAAGGTTTATCGCCGGCGGTTATCCTGAGCTTGCCGCTTATGCTTCCATCGAATACGCTTCGCAGGAAGAACAGGCTCTCTATGAGATAAGACATCTATTTCCCCGATGCACCGATGTCATCTATGTCGAACAGTACTGGAACGATGAGATGGACACGGCATTAAGATCAATGTGCGATGATATAAGGGACGGTTACAGAGATTTAATCAGCAACGCCACGTGGCTGTCGGAGGAGACGCGTCAGGGCTGCCTTAACAAGCTCGACAACATGATATATGTCACGGCGAGCAATACCGAAAGACTCGATCCTTCTTACTATGCCGGTCTTACATACGATAACTATCTCGACCTTTATATCCAGGTGCAGCAGATGGGTGTTCAGGAGAACATTAACCATCTGTATGAGGAGTACGACAGGACTTCCACATGGATGTACATGCAGGAATTCAACGCCTGCTACAATCCTTCGTTCAACAACATCACGATAACTGTCGCTATCACAAGTTCTCCGTTCTTCGATATCAATGCCGATTACTACACTAACTTGGGCGGCCTCGGGATGGTAATAGGACACGAGATGGGACATGCATTCGATTCTAACTGCATTCTTTTCGATGAGAACGGTGTTTATGATCCTGACTGGATCCCCGAAGAAGACTACCAGACGCTTGTTGACAGAAATCAGGCTGCCGTAACGTACTTCGAGGATTACTTCACGATCTTCGGCGTATACCATGTTGACGGCGAGCAGACGTTGGGCGAGAACTATGCGGACTTGGGAAGCATGGAGTGCATCACTTCGCTTGCACATAACAATGAGGAGTTAAGACTTTTATTCGAGAATTATGCGAGAATCTGGAGCTCGAAGATGGTTGGCGAGGCGCTGATCGATCAGATCGCGACCGACGAGCACAGCCCCGCCATAATAAGAGTCAACGCGATACTCGCGACACTCGATTCCTTCTATGAAGTATATGACGTACAGCCCGGAGACGGTATGTACATAGCCCCTGAGAACCGTGTCTCAAGATGGTATTGATAAGGGGGTAGATGATTATGGGATTAATATTAAAGACAACATTTAAAAATTTATTCGGCAAGCCGTTCAGAACGCTTCTGGTCATGATATCGATCTTCGTGTGTGCGTTCGCAGCGATATTCTGCTTCGATCTCGGCGGTTCCATGAAGGGTATCATTATGAATATGTACTCAGGCATGCTGGGTGATGCCGATATCATGATATCGGGAGGCAACGCGGACCTCGAGAGGCTCCCCGAAGACTTCCCGGCTTACGAGACCATTACGGTCAATGCTTTCTCGGATTCCGTTTATACGGACATTCCGGGTGAATATGCCTTCGTCACCATGAAGGACGTCAGCATATATGGTGTCGATATGGCAGAGGCTTCATCGATGGGGCTTCTTGACATGTATGACCTGGGAGATAACGAGGCGATCATCACTTCGACCGCAGCCGAGTTGTACGGATGCGAGGAAGGCGGTGTCATCACTGTTCATGATAATGCAGGGGATCCGGTCGAACTTACTGTAGTTAAGATCATTCCTTCGAGCATATACTCTCTTTTCTTTAACGGAGCCGGCGTCGTCGTAAACATTAATACATCCGACATCTTGTCATGCGGCAAGGAAGCTTCTCATCTGCTGCTTCTTAACATCACGGATGACAGTGAGGTTAATGCGGCCGTCGAGACTTTGAAGACTACATTCCCGAACAGCTCGGTCGAGAGTTCCGTTCTTGATGAGGGTTCGGAGGCGCAGCTTACCCAGATACTGGGATTCATGTTCCTTCTTTTCGCTATAGCTTTTCTGCTCGTAGTATTCATCACGGCTTCCATAAGCAACAGGATAGTAAATGAGAGAATGTCCTACATCGGAACTCTGAGAAGCCTCGGCATGAGTTCGCTCAATACAGGCCTCGTGCTCATTCTGGAAAACATGTTTTACGCTCTTCTCGGCTCGATCCCCGGCGTGTGGCTGTACACGACGATAAGAGGCGGAATGTTCTCGTCAATGTTTACGGTGCAGGACTCTGACGGAACGAAGATCACCGATCTTCCCGTACCCGAACTGTCTGTGTTCCTCGTAGCCGCAGTTATCATCGGTGCGATCCTGGTCGAGTGCCTGATCCCGCTTAAGGCGCAGATTAAGGCTCTCCACACTTCCATAAGAGACATCATCTTCGATAACAGGGATACTGAGTATAAGTTCAGCAAGTTCGCGACAGGCCTCGGCATCTTCTTCGCAGTTGTTGCAGTCATCACATTCTTCTTTAAGAATGACCTTTTCGCTGCGGGCGCATGCCTTATCTCGGCAGTAACAGCCACGGCCCTTCTGTTTCCATGGCTTCTTAAGTGGATCACGAACCTGATATCCGCCCGTGCCTATAAAGCGGAGAACGAGAGGTGGGCCCTCGCGTCAAGAGAAGCCGGCACGAGAAAGTCTACCGTATCAAGCGGCACGCTCTGCGTTACTTCCGCTGCGATGTGCATCATAATCGTGTGCTTCGCGACGTCCATCATCTCGCTGTTTAATACCAATGTTTACGACTGCGATGTTAGAGTCGATGTTACGGCCCAGTCCAAGTATTTCTCATTCGTAGAGCACCTGGACGGTGTCACAGATACTGAATATGTTTACTGCAAATTAGACTACATGCAGATCGACGGTGAGAGCCTTATCAGTCAGGCTTATGGCCTTCCTGAGGGTGGGTTCAGGATGTACAACGGCATTAATAATCTGCCCGAATCCATGGAGGACGGCACGATCCTTGTAGAGCAGTACTGGGCAAATACGCACGGATACGGAATCGGAGACGAGCTCACGATCACATTCGACCCGACGGGCGTATTCCCGATCGAGAGGACATTCACGATCGCAGACTTCTTCAGGATTGATAAGTCGCAGTCGATGAAGAATAACTTCGTCATCACGGAATCCGATTACATAAGCATCTTCCACGACTTCCCGGGTGAGCTCCTGATCAGGTGCGATAACCCTGAGCAGACCGCGCAGATGATCGAGACTTATGCAGTCGGTAAGATCAATTCTTCCCAGACCATGGAGGAATATATCGACGAGTCCAAGACTCAGAGCAAGGCGGTAGTAACCGCTCTTACGGTAGTCATCATCGCAGCCGTAGCAATGACATTCATCGGAATCGCGAGCAATCAGCTCATCGGCTTCGAGGGAAGAAAGAAGGAGTGCGCTGTCATGGTATCAACGTCCATGAGCAAGAAGACTTTGTCAGGTGTCCTGTTCCGCGAGATGTTTATTACATCAGCGGTCTCGGCAACGCTCGGTGCAGTGCTCGGAACGGCTTTGCTGACTGTCATCAGGACTGCCGTCAAGAATTCCGAAGTAGTGAACATGGAGTTCACGGTCGACCCTAAGTTCATCATCGGCCTGTGGGTATTCATGACGCTGATATTCGCATTCTCGGTACTGTTCCCGATCAGAAACCTTCGTAAGATGAAGCTGTCAGAGCAGCTTAAGTATGAGTGATAAGGAGATTAGAAAAATGAACACGATCATAGAAGTAAAAAACGTAAGCAAGACATTTGGTAATAAGACTAACCTTAATCAGGTGTTGGACGAGGCATGCATGTATGTCGGCGAGGGCGAGTTCGTCTCCCTGATGGGTGCATCGGGTTCAGGTAAATCCACTCTCCTTTACCTGATTGGCGGCCTCGACAGAGAGTTTAAGGGCAACATAAGCGTCTGCGGCGAGGATATAGGTTCCTTGAAGGACGGCAAGCTCTCCGACTTAAGACTTAAGAACATCGGATTTATCTTCCAGTTCTATAACCTCATCATGAACCTGAACGTTGAGGACAACATCATGCTTCCGGCCACGATCAACGGCAAGAGAAGAAGCGAACTTAAGCCGCAGCTTGACGAGATATTAAAGCTCACGGGTTTGACCGAGAAGCGCAAGGCAATGCCCTCCACACTCTCGGGAGGACAGCAGCAAAGAGTCGCCATCGCGCGTGCACTTCTTACAAACCCCGCTGTCATCCTCGCGGACGAGCCCACCGGCAACCTCGACTCGAAGTCCACGAAGGAGATCATGGAGCTGTTTAAGAGGCTCAACGTCGAAAAGGGAATGACGATCCTTCAAGTAACTCACTCGGAGGAGTGTGCTTCCTACGGCACCCGCACGGTTATGATCGATAATGGTAAGACCGTAGGGTAAGTGATAAACTTTTACCAGAATAAGAGGAATAAGGGGAACAGCTGTGCGTATTGCCATCGTTGATGATGAAGAGGTTTTCAGAAGACAGATAGCTTCTATGATCTCGAATCTTTACGGGAGAGAAGACGTCAGCTGTTTTCTTTATGCTGACGGCGCTGAGGTCATTCGAAGTTTTGAGAATGACTTCAGGCTCGATGCGGTCTTCCTTGATATCGAGATGAAGGAATTGGACGGCATGAGTACCGCCCGCCGCATCCGTGAATTTAATAAAGACATTCCGATCGTGTTCACGACCTCCCACACGGAGATGGCGATGGACGGATATGAGGTCGATGCTTTCAGGTTCTTAAGTAAGCCGATAGATGAAGAGAAATTGAGGCTTACCCTGACAGATCTTGAGAAGCTTTTGAAAGTCGACAACAAGATCGTCTTAAGGCAGGACGGCGAGGACATGGTCTTCCCGGTCTCGGATCTTAAGTATGCCGAGGCTTCCAATAATTCAGTAAAGTTCGTGTTCTCCAAGACTGTCGTGGAGCAGCGCTTAAAGTTCGGCGATGCAGTAAAGATGATCGACGAACAAAGCCGAGACTTTGTTAAGATACACCGCTCGTATTACGTAAATCTTGCACATGTAGTGAAGCTTAATTCTTCAGACGTTCTTATCGACAACAAGGAGCTTCTTCCCATCGCGAGAGGGTCGGCGGCTTCCGTTAAGAAGGAGCTGTTCGACTACATAAGGAGGACCGGAAGATGATGGATTTTATCCGGACTGTTATGATCATCTGTCCGATCGCCTTAACGGGCATCCTGCTGTGTTATTTTATCGACGGGGTGCTGAAGTATGAATTTCGTAACAGGAGACTGACCTATTCCCTGACGACACTGGTTTTACTCTTAACCGGTGCGTATCTGTACTTTTCCAGCTCGGTTCTGGAAGTCCATACTATCGTCGTATCTGCTGATAATCCGATACTCCTTGTCTCGTATCTGATAGTATCCACTATTATCGTGGTTCAGCTCTCGGGCAAGGTGTGGAGGAGAATCGTAATAACATTCCTGTCCTTCGAGATACTAAGCTCGATTTCTATCATCTTTATGAATTTCGCGATGATGATAGCGGAAGGACTTGATATCTTAAGCGAATCGGCAAGACTTCCGCTGACTTTGTTCTTTGATTCAATCATAATGCTTCTGGAGTTCGCTTTCCTGATAGCTATTGACAATGTAAGAAGAAAGAATGACAGATGCCCCTTACCTATATCGGTAGTACTTGCGATATGGTTTTTCTTAAGTTTATTTACCGGCATGTTCGAGATCAGATTCGATGATGAGGTTATCATATCGTCGAGCGGGCTTGATAGGAGGATTATTCAGGGGTTCCTCATGATGCTCGGGCTGGCGTTTATATTTATATTCTTCTATGTAAGATCCACCAGACGCGAGAGGGATGACCTTCGTGACATGAATGCTTCGAATGAAGAGCTTGTCGAGATGCAGACCAAGTATTTCGAGGCGTCGGCTGAGGCGGATACCAGGATCCGCGCGATGAGACACGACATGAGGAATAACCTTCAGGTGCTGACGCTGCTTCTCGAGAACGGCGAGTATGACAAGATGAGAGAGTATCTCGAGGAGATGGGGGATAATCTTTCAAGCGCCGACATAAGTGCGCATACGGGCGATACGATAGCCGACGCGATCATCGCGGATAAGGTCCGTAAGGCTTCGGAGGCCGGAATCGAGCTTAAGGTTACGGGAAGATTGGAAGGCGTTGATTTTACGCCGGTCGATACGTGTAAGATATTGGGCAATATATTGGATAATGCGATCGAGGCCGCAAGCGACGAAGGATTGGCTGACCTTGCACCGGAGTTTAAGAAGATCGACCTTATATTTAAGAAGACGGAGAGCTTCTTCATGATCTCCGAGACCAATGCCTGTGTGAAGTGTCCGGTTATCAAGGATGGGGTGATCGAGACCGTTAAGTCGGATAAGAAGAATCACGGGTTCGGACTCAAGAATATCAAAGATGCGGTGGATAATTACGGCGGCGAGATGTCGTTAAGCTGCGAGACGGCGCCTTACGGCGGATTATTCAGGATAGAACTGCTGTTCGGACTTACAAAGTAATCGGTGTACAAGCGGTTGACTTCGTGCGGTTGATAGGGTAGTATCACCACGAATATAACAATCAAGGAGGAACACCGATGAGAAAGACAATCTGCTGATTAATTTATATTCTTCGCGGATAAGTCTTTTTACGTGTTCTTTTTTACATAGCATAATTTAAGTTTGCCGCGCCGTTAACCGCGGCTTTTGTTTTACTTATCCGGCGAAAGATTCGATATTCAAGGAGAATTCTTTATGCCAATGATAACTATCAAGAATCTTACATTCGGATACGACGGCTCGGATGCCGTGTTGTTTCAGGATGTGAACTTAACTCTCGACACGAGCTGGAAGCTTGCGCTGTCCGGACGAAACGGCAGGGGCAAGACCACTTTCTTCAAGCTTCTTAAGGGCGAGCTTTTACACGAAGGAACGATAACCGGCGTGCCTCAGACCGTCGAGTTTCCCATGGATGAATTACCCGATAATGAGGAGTGGCGTGTCCGTAAGGAATTAAATCTCATGGGTGCCGATCCCGACATCATGTGGCGCCCCTTGGAGACTTTGTCCGGAGGTGAGAGAACAAAGCTTATGCTTGCGAACCTATTCTCTTCCGACGGCATCTATCCTCTTATCGATGAGCCGACGAACCACCTGGACCGACAGGGCAGAGAGGCTGTCGCTTCATATCTTGCTTCGAAGGAGGGATTTATCCTCATCTCGCACGACCGGGACTTTCTGGACCGCTGTACCGACCATACGCTTGTAATTACCAAGACGGGTGTTGAACTTGTGGCGGCCAGCTTTTCGACGTGGTGGGAGAATAACGAGCAGCGCCAGGAGTCGGAGAAAGCGCGTAACGACCAGCTTAAGAAGGAGATGGGCTCGATTGAAGCAGCCATGAAGAAGAACGCGCAGTGGTCGCGTAAAGCCGAGAGCGACAAGAGCCGCAATAACCCGAAGGGCGCGGAAGATCATTTCCGAAGAGCGTTCGAGGCGAAGAAAGCAAGTAAGCTCATGAGTCTGTCGAAGAACCTCGAGAACCGTAACGAGAAGAAATTAAGCGAAAAGCAGTCGCTCCTTAAAGACCTCGAGCGGGAGCAGACTCTGAAGATTACGGGAAGCACGCATCACGACAAGACCCCGATAATACTTAAGGATGTGGCGGTGACACGCTGCGGGGAGCAGGTAGCTTCCGGGATAAATCTTACCGTGGAGCGCGGCATGAAGATCTCGCTTCAAGGCTACAACGGCTGCGGTAAGAGCACATTAATAAAGTACCTCGCCGGAGTGGGGGAAGAGGAAGGGATCGAGGCTTCGGGTGACATCCACATCGCGAAAGGGCTTAAGATCTCGTATGTCGGACAGGATACGTCGTCGCTTAAGGGCACGCTTTATGAGATCTGCGAGGACAGGGGTGCCGACAAGACGCAGTACTCGACGATACTTGTGAAGATGGGCTTTACCAAGGAGATGCTTTACAGAGACGTGGACCAGCTGTCGCTAGGGCAGAAGAAGTTTGTAATGCTCGCACTGTCTTTATGTGAGCAGGCGGACGTGTACCTTTGGGACGAGCCTTTAAATTACATCGACGTCTATATGAGAAAGGAAATCGAGCGTCTCGTTAAGGAAAGTGACGTAACCATGCTGTTTGTCGAGCATGACAGGGCTTTCGCCGAAGCGGTCGCGGACCGTGAATATGTGTTTGAGGGTAATTTGTCAAAAAATTCATAACATATTCACAAACTCTAATATATAATTTATATATTAAGGCACTGGTTCGGGGGAGCATTAAGTGAGTGATCTTGGTTCTGTAAAGAATAAAGATACATTAGCCGGCTACAGGGGACTGATGCGTCCGAGAGTCTGGATACTCATCCTGTGCGGTATTGCACTTAATTTCATCCTGTCGACACTTATAAGACAGACCGATCTTCCCTTCTACATCGATACAGTCGGAACTATCACGGTTACTGCCCTGGGAGGCGTTATCCCGGGCATCGTAACCGCGCTTTGCACCAATATCATCAACTTCACGATGGACGGTGAGTCGATATTCTATGCTTCCCTTAATATGCTTATCGCCATCGTCACGGCAGGCTTCTTCGAGAGCGGCAAGATCAAGTCCGTTCCGGGCAAGATCATGTTCATCTTCAGTATCTCGCTTATCGGAGGTGGTATCGGCGCGGGCATCACATGGTTCCTCTACAGAACTCCGTCGGATTCACCGATGATCGTATCGATGATGAACTGGTTCGAGCATGTGCTTCACTTCGATATCTTCGGAGCGCACATGGTTGCTACGTTCCTGACGGATGTCATGGATAAGACGATCTCATTTGTTATCTCGCTTATCCTCTATACGACTATCCCCGCAGGACTTAAGAAGTCATTTTGGGTATCAGGCTGGAGACATAAGAAGTTAAGTCTCAGCGACCAGAAGCAGGTAAAAAAGCACATCAAGGGCCGCGTATCCATCGGACTTAGAATGATGCTCATCGTTGTATTGTCCACTGGTCTTATCGCATTTATCGTTACGCTCTTCGCTCTTATCAACTACAAAACGAATACTAAGGAACAGATTGGCGCCAATGCTGAGCAGATTGCTTATATCGCAGCTTCCGAGATTGACGGTGACATGGTTGAGGATTACATAAGATACGGTGCGGAGGCTCCGGGTTATCAGGAGACGGCAGACCGCCTCATGACTATTCTTGACAGCTCGGAAGACCTGCAGTTCCTGTATGTATACAGACCCGAGCATAACGGATGCCGAGTAGTATTCGATATGGATGCTACTTTGCCTGACGGAACATTTATCCCGGGTGTTGCTCCCGGAGTACTGATAGATTACGAGAGCCAGTTCATCGACTATAAGAACGAGCTTCTGGCAGGTGAGATGATTCCGGTACTTGAGGTTCACGATGATCTCGGCGATTACCTCATGTCCTACTATCCCGTATATAACAGCAGCGGCGATGTAGTCTGCTATGCATGTTCGAACATTAAGCTCTCCGTAATCTCCGCATTTACCACGGACTTCATCGGAAGAGTAATACTGCTCTTCTTCGGATTCTTCATCCTAATCATGGTCCTCGCGGTATGGTTCACAAGATATCGTATCGTAATGCCTATCGCAGGCATGACGCGTTATGCCGATGAAGTAGCTTTCATGGATGAATCACTTTATGCCATGAAGCTTAAGAAGATGGAGAGCCTCGATATCCATACGGATGACGAGATGGAGCTTCTTTACAAGGCTCTTTGCAAGATGACAAGAGACACCGTAGCTCAGATGAACGACATCAAGAGCAAGTCGGAAGAAATCTCCAAGATGCAGAACGGTCTTATCATCACGATGGCGGACATGGTCGAGTCAAGAGACTCCGATACGGGCGCTCACGTACAGAAGACATCAGCATACGTAAGGATCATCCTCGAGGGACTTAAGAGAAGCGGCTACTACACGGAGAAGCTTACTGACAGATACATAAGAGACGTTGAGCTCAGTGCTCCTTTGCATGACGTAGGTAAGATCGCCATCTCGGATACTGTCCTTAATAAGCCCGGCAAGCTTACTGACGAAGAGTTCGCGATCATGAAGACGCACACTACTGAGGGCCGTAAGATGCTCGAGAGCGCCATCGCGAAGGTAGAGGGCGATACGTACCTTAAGGAAGCACGTAACATGGCGGGCTACCACCATGAGCGCTGGGACGGCAAGGGTTATCCTGAAGGACTTCATGGCGAGGTTATCCCGCTTTCCGCACGTGTCATGTCCGTTGCCGACGTTTTCGACGCTCTTGTTTCACCTCGAGTATATAAGCCTGCTTTCCCTCTCGAGAAAGCATTGTCCATCATCAAGGAAGGCGCAGGAACCCAGTTCGACCCCAAGGTAGTCGAGGTGTTCCTTGAGTCTTTGCCTGAAGTAATCAAGATCATGAATAAGTATAAGGAGGAATGATGAAGCGGTTCGGTATTAAAGCATGCATCATAACGCTCCTCCTGTCCCTTACCATCGCGGGGATGTCGGTAACGGCGCTCGCATATAAGAATGAAGGAATTCCCGCGGATAATCATGCGGGCGGCGGTTATGCGGTAACAGGACAGCTTCCGGGTGTCGGATATACTGCGAGCCTTTATGATGCGACGAACGGACTTCCCACTTCGGAGGCCAACTGCGTAATCTGTGCAAGTGACGGATTCATCTGGATCGGCGGTTATTCCGGAATCATCAGATACGACGGCAGCGAGTTCGAGAGAATCACGGATGTCGACGGCTTAACGAGCGGCAGAATGATATTCGAAGACAGCCGTGAGAGATTATGGGTCGCTACAAACGACAATGGTGTCGTTGTCATGGACGGCGGCGATAATACTCATCTTACCAAGACTGACGGACTGCCTTCTGCTTCGATAAGAACATTCGCTGAAGACCATAACGGCAATATCTTCATCGGAACGACTGCGGGTATCGCATATGTGGATTCCGGTATGGAGGTCCATGTTATCGATGATTCGAGGATCAATACAGAGAGAATCACGAACCTTATTACCGACAGCCACGGAACGGTCATCGGTATTACCAAGAACGGAGCGATCTTCTCTGTCGGAACCACCGGAATCACTGATTATTACACAAGTGATGAGTTGGGACTTCCCAAGATCACATGCATTGTCGCTGACCCCGAGAATGAAGGAATGATCTATATCGGAACATCCACGAACGCCGTATATCACGGATTGTTCGGACAGAATTCATCACAGCTTGGAAGAATGAGCACAGGTGAGGCTTCCAATATCAACTGCATCTATTACGGCTGCGGAAGACTTTGGATCGCTGCAGGTTCAGTAGCAGGTTATATCAATGAGAATAACAACTTTATAAGATTGAGAAATGTTCCGATCGACGAGTCGTTCGAGATGATCACGTCTGATTATCAGGGCAACATGTGGTTCGCTTCTTCAAGATACGGAGTCATGAAGGTCACGTCGAATAACTTCATGAATTACACTGATGCCGCAGGTCTTGAGGACGAGGTCGTTAATGCGACGTGGCTTGATTCCGAAGGCAATCTTTATGTCGGTACGGATAACGGATTGAGAATAATTGACCCGAACCTTCAGACGTTTACGAATGATATTACATTCCAGCTGTCAGGCACGAGAATCCGTGATATCTACGGCGACAGCGAGGGCAATCTCTGGTTCTCGACGTTCACAAGAGGCGCAGGTCTTGTCTGCTATAAGGCTAACGGCCAGATAATCTCGTTTACGGAGTCGAGAGGACTTCCGAGCAACGAAGTAAGATGCGTATGTGAATTAAGCGACGGAACGATCGCAGCTGCTACGAATAACGGTATCGCGATCATAAGCGGCAGCTCGATCATAAAGACTTACGATGCCGATGAAGGCCTTAATAACTCCGTAATCCTGACAGTCTGCGGCGGCGACGACGGTTCGATCCTCGCAGGTACTGACGGTGACGGCATATATATCATCGAGGGCGACACTGTAAGACACTTAGGTTCCGGCAACGGACTTACGAGTGACGTTATCATGAGAATAAGAAGGGATGAGGACAGAGGCCTTTACTGGATCGTCACATCCAACTCCATCGAATACTTAAGCAACGGCGTAATTACAAACGTCACGACGTTCCCTTATAACAACAACTTCGAAGTGGTTCCCGATAACAGGGGCAACCTCTGGGTTCTCTCATCTCAGGGCGTATATGTCGTTAATGCCGGTGATGTTGTGGCAAACAATATCACGGATTACAGGCTCTACGATATCGCGAACGGTCTTACGAGCGTTCCAGTATCCCATTGCCACAGTTACCTTGATGATGAGGGCTATCTTTATATCGCAGGCCAGTCCGGCGTATCCAGAGTTAACATTGATAATTACTTCAGCACTTCGGTAGAGGTTATGTCGGGTGTCCGCGGCGTCTACTGGAATGATGAGCCGGTACTCCCTGACGAGAACGGCGTGTATGTCATCCCGGAGGGTGACGGACGTGTGCAGATCATTCCTTCGGTCCTTGACTATACACTGAACAATCCCACTGTACATGTTTATCTTGAGGGCACGAGAGATCCCGGTGTCACGACAACGCAGAGCAGACTTGATGCGCTTGAGTATACGGGATTGTCATACGGAGATTATGTGCTTCATATTCAGATACTTGATAAGAGTACGAATGAAGTAATGTCCGATTCTATCTATAAGATCACGAAGACTCCGCAGTTCTTCGAATTGCTGTCGGTAAGGATCATGATCGCCATCCTCGTAATTGCCGCAGCAGGCATCATCGTATGGCGTGTAATGACGACCACGGTCGTAAGAAGACAGTACATAGAATTGCAGCAGGCAAGAGATGAGGCTCAGAAGGCCAACGCTGCGAAGCTCGGCTTCCTTGCCAACATGAGCCATGAGATCAGAACTCCTATCAACACGATCTGCGGTATGGATGAGATGATCTTAAGAGAGAACTTAGGCGACGATCCGAAGCTTTATGCAGGCAACGTCAAGAAGTATGCGAAGGACATCAAGATAGCATCCGAGTCGCTCCTTGCACTCGTAACAGACCTTCTCGATATCTCCAAGATCGAGTCCGGCAAGATGACCTTGAACGAGCAGGAGTATTCGCCTGCGAAGTTCTTAAGAGAGGGCGAGGCCGTCATAAGACCTATGACGGAAGAGAAGAGACTTTACTTCGAACTTGATATCGATAAGACGCTTCCCGTTAAGCTTTACGGTGACGGCGCCAAGATCAATCAGATCCTTCTTAATCTCCTTCTTAATGCCGTTAACTTTACAGACGAGGGCGGAGTTAAGCTGACGCTTAAAGTTCTCGAGAAGAACGATGTGGCAGTTAAGTTTAAGGTCGCGGTAAGAGATACCGGTATCGGTATCAAGGAAGAGGACCTTAAGAAGATCTTCTCATCATTCGAGCACTTCGATGAAGAGAATACAAGCGAGATCAAGGGTGTCGGCTTAGGTCTTGATATCGCAAGCCAGTTCGCAGATCTCATGGACGGTAAGCTTACCTGCGACAGTATCTACGGAGAGGGAACGGAGTTTACCCTTACCGTAAGCCAGAAGATAGCCGATACAGCCGAGATGGGGCTTTTCGATGCGAAGGGGGAAGATGAGTACGAGGGCGAGTATGTGCCGAACTTTATAGCTCCCGATGCAGATATCCTTATCGTGGAAGACAACGAGGCAGACCTTCGAATCATGAAGGAGCTTCTTAAGCCCACGAAGATCTTCATCACTTCCTCGAAGAGCGGTGAGGACGGAATCGAGAAGCTCAAGTCGGGCAATTTCAACATGGTCTTCGTAGACCAGCTGATGCCGGGATTAAACGGTGAGGAGACGCTCAAGCAGATGCGTGAGACACACCCCGAGATCCCCGTATACGCGCTTATCACGAACTCCAATAACGGAGGAGAGGACTACTTCAAGTCATTGGGATTTACGGGATGCCTTACCAAGCCCGTACCGCCCGAAGTGCTTGAGAAAGTAATAATGAAACATCTTCCTGACGAGATGATGTTAAAGCCAAGGGAATAACGATATGCTGGAATTTCTGATGAAGTATCAAGTATATATAATGATGTCGCTGAGCAGCGTGTGTATCATGCTGGGAATTCTCGCGGCCGTCCAGAAGACATTGCCGAAGAAGCGTAAGCTTTCTTTGGTATATATCGAACTTGCGGCGGGATTCCTCTTATTCTTCGACAGATTCGCATACTTCTACAGTGGCGATGTATCCGATACCGGCTTCTGGATGGTGAGGGTATCGAACTTCCTCGTATTCATGCTGACGATCTCGTTCCTGCACGCGACCAATATCTACCTTACAGACCTTGCGTTAAATGAGATGGGTCTTGATAAGGTGCCGGTCCGAATCAGGATAAGCGAGGCGCTTCTCATGGTGGGATGGATCCTTGTAATCTGCTCGCAGTTTACGGGACTTTACTATTACTTCGATGAGAGTAATAACTACATAAGAGGCGAGGCGTTCTTCGTATCGTATATTGTTCCTTTTGTAGTGCTCGCGATGCAGATGTCGCTTATGGTTAACTACTATAAGAGATTAAACAGAGTTCTTCAGATATCCTGGTTTCTGTTCTTCGCACTGCCTATTATCGCTGCGGTACTGCAGTTCTATGTATACGGTGTTTCATTCATTAACTTAGCTATCGTATGCTCCGCAATCTTGCTGTACTTCTTCGCCATCAAGGATATCAACGATAAAGTTGACCGCGAGAAGCGCGAAGAGCTCAATATGGTAGTTAAGGAGAGAACTAGACTTCAGAAAGGCTTCGACGAGGCTGCCACGGCAATCGCCACTGCAGTTGATGCGAAGAACCAGTATTCGAAGGGTCACTCCGTAAGAGTAGCGGAGTATTCAAGAGATATCGCCCGTCGCGCGAAATTGTCAGAGCAGCAGATCTATGAGGTCTACTATGCGGCACTTCTTCACGATATCGGTAAGATCGGCGTAGATGATGCAATCTTGCGTAATGGTTCTGCTTCAAGCGAGGCACAGAAGGATCTGTTCAGACAGCACGCCGAGATCGGTGCGCAGATATTGACCGCTATCAAGGACTATCCGTACCTTCCCGATGCTGCAAGATACCATCACGAGTGCTACGACGGAAGCGGCTACCCGAAGGGCATCCAGGGTGAGCAGATTCCTCTCTATGCACGTATCGTTAAGGTAGCTGATGTATACGATTCACTGACATCACATAAGAAGAACAGAGGACCTTTGCCGCAGGGCAAGGTAAGAGAGATGTTCATCATGGGTTCGCATAAGCAGTTCGATCCCAAGTTCGCAGATATCATGGTCGAGATGATCGACGAGGATATCGGATATAAGATGAGAGAGCACGAAGGTATGCTCGTTGCCGAGGATATTGCGGAAGTTCTGTCCTACGACATCACCGAGATCGATGAGCTCAAGTTCATGGATTATAAGGAAGTAATAAGTGACGGACTTAAGCTTACTCCGAATATCACGAGATTAAGCTTCACGAGTACGCCCGATGAAGGCCAGATTCCGAAGAACGCAGTTCCTGCGATCATTGTATTTGACTCGTTCGACGCATGCGTTCATACGGATGAAAGAAAGATCCGTAACCTGCACTATCTCGAATTCGCAGAGCTCTGGGCTGACGGCCATTACATAAGTACGAGAGCCCGTAACATGAGAACTACGGTAACTCCTGAAGAGAAGATCGTGGTGCCTGAGGGTCCGGTTAACTATGAGGTAGAGGCTGTAAGATATAAGGACCACGTTAAGGTTAAGATTACATCTTCCTTCGCGACTGTAGAATCGACAATAGCTCTGTTCGATACGGCAAGATCCGTATATATCGGTCTTGCGGGCGAGCACAGCATCGCTAAGGATATCAAGGTTACTCATGATGAGAATCCCGTCGACGAGAACTACATCAAGAGAATCTGCGGCGAGATCGACATCATTAATCTTATGGACGGCGACATCCCGAATGTCCAGATCGACGAGTACCGCTCCGCAACTACTGAAGGCATACAGGTTTACGACGGCGTAAGACTCGTATTCCACAGTAAGACTTTGCCCGGAACGAGCACTGTATCTAACTGCCCGTACATCCTTCTTTATTCATCTGAAGACGGAAAGGTTACCGGCAAGGGATATAAGGAATATGCCTGCGTAAGAATCGACGGCGATGATGTTACTGCCGTTCCCGAGGACGGCTCATCGGAGAATACTCTGACCGTTCAGCGTAAGGAAGAATTCGTCGGCTGGGATGCTTGGAAGAAGTATAACCAGAAGGGCTTCGAGTGCGAGGTCGAGTTTAAGAGAAGAAAGCATAATATCACGTTCACTACTGAGAACGCGGGAGTATACGTTAAGTGCGTATCACCTATCCCGAAGGAAACTGATGTATATGTCGCATTGACGGGTGACCGTTGTGCGATAATGGATATCAGGTCTCTGGACTGATAACGGAGGTTTGTCGTGATATCCGAATTCGACAAGATCTTACAAAAGTATTTTAAGTCTCTCGTGGGAGAGCTTATTGTTACCGACGCCCAGTGGAATATCCTGTATAAGACAGGTACTGTCGACATCGACGAAGAGCACTGGAATAAGTGGTGCAAGCGTTACCTTGACGATTCTACTGAAGGTCTTGAGGTAGAGTGGGAGGTCGCCGATAAGGAGACGGATACTTACTACAGAGTCTTCTCGAAGGAGATTGCAGAGAAGGGGGAGAAGTACCTCGTTCACCAGATCACCGACGTCAGCGACTATGCGGTTATCTTTAAAAATCTTTCGGCTTACTCGAGATCCTGGAGAACTTTATCGACATGCCAAAGCGACCTCATGAACGTCCTCACGGATAAGCTCACGGGCTGCCTTCCCATCGTCGTTAAGAACCTTCAGGCAGAGTGCGCTGTGTTGTTTATTAATCGTGCCGGCTCTTTGAAAAGCTACATCTGCAAGCTCGGCTCCGATAAGGCTTCCAAGAGAGTCTTCACGGGAGAAAACTTCGACACCGACTACGAGTCGGGCAAATCCTACTCCATCGTGGGACTTCAGGGAGAGCTTTTGTGCTTCGCGAGCGGAACTGCTGCAGACGACACCTACGGCCTTTTCGTAAAGGTGCCGCAGGACGACTTCGGCGACAAGATGTACCCTTTGTACTTCAACATCTTTAAGCTCTACATCGAGAACGCACTCCTGCGCGAAAAGATTATTTACGAGAGCGAGCACGACCACTTAACCGGTCTTTACAACAAGCAAAAATACAGCGAGCTTCTCCGCACGAGATTCATGGAGTGTCATCACATCTCCATCCTTAACCTCGATGTTAACTACCTTAAGAGAGTAAACGACACCTTAGGTCACCAGGCAGGAAACCGTCTGCTTTGCATGGCGGCGGAGTCCCTTCAGGCGGTCGAGGATGTCGATATCTATGCTTTTCGATTAGGGGGAGACGAGTTCATGCTCATAGCCTGCGATGCCGATGAAGAGAAGGCGAAGCAGATAGAGATGAACTGGAGAGAGGCGCTGCAGGAGATCAACGACAAGGAAGAAGCTATCGAGTGCGTTATCGCGTGCGGACGTGTTACCGGCGTCGCCCCTTACAGCCTGCCCGATCTTCTCGACGAATCCGATAAGCTCATGTACACAGACAAGCGCGCCATCAAGATCTCTAGAGGCGATGACCCCGATGCAAGATGATTAGTGTAACTTCTTTGTGAATATTCGGGTAACCTTCTTTTAAATATAGCCGTCGGCAATAGAACCCCTTATTAATCGTGTGTAGAATGGATTTGTGGCTTGGTGGCGACACCGGGTTAGTGGGGGTTAACGGAATGACGAAGAAAATCTTATCTTCGAAGCTTGGTATCGATAATACGCTGGACGAGCTTTCATTAAGATATGAGACTCCGAAGAGCGCGTTCGTACTGCTTCTTATAATATATGTAATCGCATCGTTTTTTGTTTCTTTGTCCGCGACAAGACAGGGCATTGTAGTTATGTTCGGGAAGTCTGTTCCGTTCAGTTCCTTCTCGGGTGTTTTCTCCGCGCTTGCTAACCTCTGCATAATTTTCCTCGTGTTCCTGTTCAGGAAGTCAGGCTACATCACAGCGATGTTCATCCTTTGCCTGTTCCAGCTCCCGATGCTTGTGTTCCAGTTCTTCATGAGAAACAACGTCAACGGAATCGCAGGTATCTTCAGCAACCTGTTTACCGTTGTTACCGTTACGATCATCTACCTCATGAATGATCGAAGTATGAAGTACCAGCAGAAGCTTTATCACCAGTCGGTAACTGACCGTCTCACGAAGCTTCCGAACAGATTCGCGGCGACTGAGGTTATGGATCAGCTAATTAAGGACGACACGAAGTTCACTATCGTTACGATCGATATCAACAACTTCAAGGCGATTAATGACACGATGGGTCACGAGTTCGGCGACAAGGTGCTTATCGAAGTTGCCAACCGCTGGAAGGCACTTGCTGATTCCGGAAGATCCGGTACCAATGACTTCGTTACACGCCTGGGCGGCGACGAGTATTCTTTGATCATCCGCGGTTACAAGGATGAGGAGAACATCATCAACACAATAATCACTTACAAGGAAGAGCTCGAGAAGATGGTTACCATCGACGAGTGCGACTACTATATAACCGCACACTTCGGTTATGCTGAGTATCCGGAAGATGCTACAGATGTTGATACATTGTTGTCCGGTGCGAATGCTGCGCTTCATGAGCTTAACCGTGCAGGCAGCGGCGTGATGCTAAGATTCACACCTGAATTACACCGTAATGAGCGCAAGCTTGAGCTCGAGCGTAGGATTCGAAATGCATTGGATAATAATCTCGTTACGTTCAACCTTCAGCCCCAGTACAACCTTAAGCATCAGCTGGTTGGTTTCGAGGCATTGGCTCGTATGAAGGACGAGGATGGTAAGTTTATTAGTCCCGCAGAGTTCATTCCGGTAGCGGAGGAGACGGGTCTGGTTGATCGTATTGATACCCGCGTGTTCGCTCTGGCGGCGGAATTTCTAAGTGAGGTTCGTTCACGTAAGGCTGATTCTGAGTTGACGATCAGTACGAATGTGTCGGTAAGGCACCTGATGAAGAATAACTTTATTGATGAGACTAGGTCTATCATTGACAGGTATGGAATCCCGGCTGAGAAGATAGAAATAGAGATTACTGAGTCGATTATGATCGATTCGACGGATAAGGCTTTGGATTGCATTAATGAATTGAAGAGTATGGGAATTAAGATAGCAATCGACGACTTCGGAACAGGATATTCGTCTCTTAGTTATCTTAATAATCTGCCGTCCGATTATCTTAAGATCGACAAGTCGTTCATTGATGTAATGAATGATTCCGATTCGACTAAGAAATATGTAGCAACAATCATCTCGATTGGTCATATACTCCACCTCGAGGTCATCTCAGAGGGCGTTGAGTCAGATGAGCAGATCGAGACATTGAGGAGTGTCGGCTGTGACTATATCCAGGGATTTGTCTGGGGTCGCCCGATGCCGCCTGAAGAAGCAATGGAACTCGCGATGTCAGCGTGAGTGCGTCTGAGTTGGAGTTTTGTTTGATGGAGCCGCGGCCTTCGGGCCGCGGCTTGTCTGTTGGTTGGTGTGGTTGTTGGTGGCTGGGGTTTGTACGGCTGAACCGGCTCCTCCACTGACAAAAACACTGACTGATTCACGGAAAAGTCAGTAAAAAAGTCAGTGGGGCGGTTGTTGTCACAAATGCTGACAGGAATGTTGGTTCAGTCAGCAAATATGGCAAATATAGGCCCTAATTGCCATGAATGCTGACAGATAGTGGATTACAGTCAGCAATTAAGTCAGCTGGGTATATTACAAATATCGAAAAACGATAAATTTATATTGAAAATCATAGAGAGGCAATTTATAATAACCTCATGGATAAGGTGAATAATAACAGGAAATACATCTCCGATAGTGCTCTTATAGCACTAATAGTGGCTGCTGTCTTAGTCTTCATGGCAGGCGTAATGATAGTGTCGACTGTGAACAGGAAGATTTATCTCGAAGAGGAAGACAGGAAGTCTCATGAACAATTTAGCCTTGCAACACTGGAAGTGACTTCGACAACCGAGGTGTTGTCAAACACAGAAACTCCTCAGGTTAGTTTTGAGACGGTCGAGGGAGCAGATCATTATGTTCTCATGTTGTACTATGTCAATACGAATGGACTTTGCTGGTATGCGGAAGTGGATGAGAACAATCTGGAAGAGGGTGCTGATATAGGAATGTATTTGGGCCTTCCTGTATCCGACCGGCCTTCCAAGAGATACCAACTTTGGGTATTCGCGATAGATGGGGATGTGGACACTGATCAATGGATTAACAGTGATCCGGAGTATACCTATCGCAGACCTTGTTGGCAGCTTATTCTTGACGACCCTGAGATTAGTGACCATGTATTGACGTACGGTTATACAGAATGGCGGGTTGAGAATAATGGATAAGATTGATCCCAAAACAATAAAGTTCCATAAGATATCAACGATCGTTATGGCAGTATTATTAGTGGGCGCACTGGTAACCGGTCTTATTATGGACCAGTACTCCATTTCTGAGGTTTCCTCAATAGCGGTAATATTTGTGGCTTTGATGCTTTTAATCTGCCCGCCGTTTATCCTGCTGTTCGGATTTAACTGGCTTCATCTGTCAATTTCATACAAAAGACTCAACAAGAAAGATCCGGCAGAGACTTCCTGTTACAGCAGCGACAGCGTTCTGGCTTCGCGGATCGCAGTATTCATCTTCGGGGCCGCGGTTATTGCTGATGCATTATACTACATGACCTGGATAGAATTGATGGGAGGCGAATGCATATTTATGACAGTGCTGCTTCTGATCTTCCACTCAATCTGTTTTCTGATTCCTGCATTAATTCTTTATCATCAGAGAAATAAAGATAAGTATCGTGATAATATAGATAAGAAGGACATAAGGAAGGTCCGTATGGCTATCATTCCGGCTATCGCGGTGCTTCTAATTCTGTCCATGATCGGAGCGTTCGCAGTCTGCCAGGCACACACCATGACAAAGTATGTCTACAGGTCGCGTCAGGAGGCTAATTACACTCCATAAGGAGACTTATTTTGAAGAGGAAATATCCAGGTAAAGTTAGTATATTATTGATGATGATTTGGGTAGGCACTCTTGCTGTTTGCTTATATGTCGTATTGTGCGCATTTTGTTTGATAGGCAACCATGTTTATTGGGATTTACGTCATCATGCAGCTTCAAGTGTAACTCCATATCGTACATCCGATTCTGTGGTTGAGGCGAAGGTAACCTCAGAGGCGAATGCAACCACAGAAACGTCAATAGACTGGGTTGCTTATAGGGAGAACTTTAATTACTTTAATGAATTAAGAAATCAAAAACTTGTTGGTTACTTCTCAATCACTGTGACAGTTCTTGTTTACTGTGTGTTTAGCATACCAATGGCAATATACTTCCGACGCAAACTTGAGAACCCGGAGAAAGCAATACGTGTTCTAATCTATATTAATGCTGGATTAGCTTTCTTATTATTACTTTTGGACATGGTGGTATGTGACCGTCTTGGCGGCATCATTCGTTAGTATAAAGGAGAATCACTTTGATACGGAAATACACGGCGAAAGTAGAATCGTGGATAATGATAATGTGGGCCATCTCTCTTGTGGCGATCATAATCGGCTCGGTGTACGATATTGCAGAACAGGATCATTGGTTTCACCGACATCACGCATATTCATACGTCAATCCGCCATCTTACTTAGCAGGAGAAATGGAAGAGAACCTTTATGTCAGAGATGTAATGAGTCGTTACAGTACTACTGATAAAAGACGTCCCATTGCACTCGACCTCGTGTCTGTAACGATTCTTGTCTATGGTATCTTTAGCATTCCGATGGGGTATTATTTCCTCACCAAACTTGAGAAGCCGCAGAAGCCGATGATTGTGCTTATGGTAATTAATATGGTTTCTGTTTGTGTACTGGGCGTTTGGTGGCTTAATATCATAATAATGCGTTAGTAAGCTAACGTTAAGGTTGTCTTAAACTTAACTTAAACTTTAGGTGGCATTATAGGTGCATAAAGTTAAGGGAAGGTAATTATTGTATGCAGTTGTTGTACAGACCGAAGATTATTGATGAAGCTGCGGCGGCTTCGATGACCAAAAAGAAGATCGAGAAGGGCAAGAAGCCCGGACTTCCGTTCATACTTGAGGTTGTCGTCGCTATCGCGCTTTTTATTTTCACAATTATCGGACAGTCGATCGGCTATTCCATCTTAAGACTTCCGTGGGATATGCGCCTTAAGAATATCCACTTCAACGGCGAGACGGTCTTTGGATTAAATGAATCAAACTACTTAACACTCGCACAGTTGCTCTCGACGGTAATCGTTACCATCATCATCGTAGCTTTCTGCCGTCTTATTCAGAACAGAAAGCTCCGCACAGTCGGTTTCGTTAAGAAGGGCGCCGTTAAGAACTACCTCGCAGGACTTCTCCTCGGTACGGTAATGTTCGTTACAGCTATCGGTATCTGTGCTCTTACAGGTTCCATCACAATCGAGTATGCAGGCGGATTTAACCCGCTCATCATCGCAGTTCTCTTCCTGGGCTGGATGCTCCAGGGTAATGAGGAAGAGGTTGTCTGCAGAGGTTACATGCTCGTATCTTCTTCAAGAAGATATCACGTAATCGTAGGTCTTATCTTCAACTCCATTCTGTTCGGATGCATGCATCTTTTGAACAGCGGTATTGCACCTTTGGCATTTGTTAATCTTGTGCTTTTCGGTGTGCTGATGTCGTTAATCTTCCTTAAGACGGGCAACATCTGGCTCGTAAGCGCACTTCATACTTCATGGAACTTCGTGCAGGGCAACGTATTCGGCGTGCTCGTAAGCGGAGGCGACATGGGAGACACTATCCTTAGGACGATATCGGATTACTCCAAGACGCTCATTAACGGCGGTGACTTCGGCCTCGAGGGAGGACTCGGCGTTACTATCGTGCTCGTGATCGTCATCGCAGCTTTCCTTGTAATCAAGCCCACGAAGACAGCTACTGAGGGTTAAGCTTCACACAACAAAACCCACAAACTCATAACACCATACCCCTCACAATAGACGCCGCCGGGATACACCCGACGGCGTTTAGTAAGGGAAGTAAAACAGAGAGTAAATTGGCTTAATTATAGTGACTTTACGTCTCGTTTCTTCATAATCACTCCCATCTGACTATATGTAACCATAACGGGGGTCCTGATACGATGAACAAAACCCGCCTCATCTGTTGCTTAAGCGACACATAGAATGTGAAGTGTCGATTAAGATAGTTAACAAATCCATAAAACAATGGAAATTGAGATTTACCCCCCGTTCTTTTATCATAGATATATGTTGGGCACGTATCACAAAAGGATAGCTGTCCTTATGGGGCAGCCGGAGGAATACCACCAGGCACAATTCCTTAAAGGCTTTCTTGAGGAGGCCTTCAAGCTCGACTACGACGTGTGCGTTTTTGGCATGTATATCAAGTACCAGAACACACCCGAGCGCTCTTACGGCGACTCGTCTATCTTTAAGTTAATTAACTACTCCCGATTCGACTGCGTTGTTGTCATGGCGGACACGATCCAGACCCTCGATGCAGTGAAGGAGATCGAGGAGGACCTTAGGGCGAAGTACCGTGGGAAGGTGCTTTTCGTTGATAAGGATTCTGAGTGCTACCCCTCGATACACGTAGATAACTACAACCCGGAAAAGTTTATCGTGAACCACCTTATAGAGAAGCACGGCATGAGGGACATCGCTTTTCTCACGGGCAAAAGCTGGCACCCGCATTCCCAGATAAGGCTTCAGGCTTACAAGGACGCACTTACGGAGCACGGCATCGAGGTTAATGAGAACCGCATCTTCTACGGCGACTTCTGGTACACGAGCGGTGAGAGCCTCGCCGATAACTTGACGGCAACTTCAGATAAGCTTCCCGAGGCGGTGGCTTTTGCCAACGACTGCATGGCACTAGGCTTCGCGAAAAGCATAACTTCCAAGGGCTACTCTATCCCGGAGGACATCGCCATCGTAGGCTTCGATAACTACGAGGAGGGACGTCACTCGCCGGTGCCTTTGACTTCGATCCCGCTTGCATCGAAGCAGCTTGGACAGAATGCGGCGCTCATGGCGCACTCACTTATTACGGGGGAGGAAGCAAAGCACATTGATGCCATTCCGGAGATGTTTATCGGAGGCACGTGTGGCTGCGGATGCGATAGCGCGAAGTCGGAGTATTTCAGAAGAACTTCATGGGACACGGAGCTGTCGCTTGGCACCATGTTCTCGCCCTTCAACCACATGGAGGACGACCTTATAAGTCAGACCACATTCACGGGACTTATCGGCACCATCTTCGGATGCATGCATTTAATCAGAGGTTTCGACAGTTTCAGCCTCTGCCTTAACCCGTCGCTCGGAGCTTCGTCGGAGCCGTTCGAGCCCGTTATAAGACACTGCATAAGATGCGGGGCAGAGGGGGCGAACGAGGACAGGATCTTGACCGAGACCACATTCGGGCGCGACGAGATGCTCACCGAACTTTACGAGAAACGCGAGGAGCCGTCGGTGTACTATTTCTACCCGCTGTTCTTCGAGGACAACGTATTCGGCTACACGGCAGTAAGCTACCGTAACAAGCCCATCGTCGTCGCAGCGGAGTACCGCGCATGGCTTAGAAGCATATGCAGAGGCATCGAGTGCTACCGCCGTTCCGACGCACTGATCGGAAGCTCGAAGATAGCCCGTAAGGGACTTACCACGGACAACCTTACGGGACTTTCGAACTACAAGGGATTCCTTGATAATGCGGAGACGTTCCTGCACCTTATGCGTAACAACGGTTGCCATGTCGGCGCGCTTGCAGTAGATATCAAGGATCTTTCCGAGATTAACGACACCAAGGGCAGAGCCGAGGGCGACAAGGCGATCATTATGGTGGCAAACGCTATGGAGAATGTGTTCTCTTCAAGAAACTGCATGTGCTTCAGAGTAGGTAACGACGAGCTCGTCGCATTAAGGATCACGCGCGAGCCGGATGACCGCGAGCTTCTTGAGGAGAAGGACAAGCTCATGAGCCAGATCGACGGCATCGAGCTTTACTACGGAATCGAGAGCGGAAGCCCGGAGACTTCGGAGGCGCTCGAGCGCTTGGTTAACGTAGCTATCTCACGTAAGAACAAGTACAAGGCGAACGCATATAAGCTGTCGCAGGGACACTTAAGCGAAGAGGAGCAGGAGTACGCTCGCATGGTGCGCGAGATCTTAGACGACAACAAGATCTCCTATCACTTCCAGCCGATCGTCGATGCCAACACGGGTAAGATATATGCGTACGAGGCCCTCATGAGAGTACAGGTGACACCGTATCTCGCACCTCCGGTAGTGCTTCGATATGCTGAGTTCTACGACCGTCTGTACGATGTCGAGAAGGCGACGTTCAGCGGAGTAATTAAGACAATTAAGACGCACGAGGCGGCGCTGTCGAACGGCCGCAAGGTGTTTATAAATTCCATCCCGGGATACATGCTTAAGGACGAGGATCTTAGGATGGTAGAGGAGTTCGTTGATGCGCATCCGGGCTCGATCGTAGTCGAGCTTACAGAGAATTCCGAGATGAGTGACGAAGATCTGAAGCTTATGAAGCAGACTTATGCGAGGATTGGAATTGATACTGCAGTAGATGATTACGGCACGGGTTACTCGAATGTGTCGAATCTTCTCAGGTATATCCCTGACTACGTTAAGATCGACCGCGAGCTGCTGTCAGGTATCGAGGACAGTCCGCAGAAGCAGCATTTCGTAAGAGATATCATCGAGTTTGCTCATGATAACGGCATCAAGGCTCTCGCAGAGGGCGTAGAGACGAGTGAGGAGCTTAAGACGGTCATCATGCTCGGCACGGATCTTATCCAAGGCTACTACACCGCAAGGCCCGAGAAAGAGATGGTGCAGACGATAAGCTCGATCGTAGTAGATGAGATAAAGAAGACGGTAGCTCTTAGGGAGAATACGGTGTGAGGCTGATCTTTATGGAAGAATTAATAAATAAACTGAATTCGATTCCTGGTATGTATTTCGGATTCGTGGCAGGTATTGTGAATTATGCTAAGCAGAAACCGGAAAGACTTGAGAAGGTTCTTAGATTCATTGATGAATCGGATGAACTGACAACTTCTGATGTAGTCAAGTTCGTGATGATGCAGCCGGATTTCCATGAATTCGGTATATGAATAGTGCTGGTACAACTATTATTCGAAACTAAACAAAGAAAGGCCCGCCGAGAGGCGGGTTTTACTTTGTCGATATTTGTCGACAATTGTCGAGATTTAGTAGGTGAATTACACCTGTTGCGAAACTATTATAAGGGTAGTATCATTAAAGCAATGATAACAAATATGTTATCAGAATAGGGGATAGAATGTATATAATCGAACACTATAAAACAAGATCTGGTCGAGATTTTGTTAAGGATTATCTTGATGATGTGTCAAAGAAATATGGGGTTAAAGATCTGGCCGGGATACATGTTTCTATATCGCTTCTTAAGAATCATGGTTTTGAAGCCAACAGATATAAGAAACAGGTTATAAAAAAGTTGGATGATGGATTATATGAGTTGAGACCTGGTGATAATAGGTTGTTGTTTTTCTTTTACGATGGAGCGCGCTTTGTTTTGTTGCATGGGTTTAGGAAGAAAACACAAAAGACACCAAGGCACGAAATAGATATGGCGAAAGAGCAAATGAAGGATTATTTAAATCGGAGGAAAGGTTTATGAATGGTGTTGGATTCGATGAGGTTTGGGACGAATTAAAGAATAATGATGAAGAGTCCAAGCTTATTTTTGGGACTGCAGAAGAAGTATCCAGAATCATAGTTGAACTGATAGACGCAAGGGTAGAGAAGGGGTACTCGCAGCGTGATCTTGCAGCTGTCTGCGGTATCAAGCAATCTGCTATAGCTCGTATGGAGTCGTTAAAGACAATTCCAAGACTTGATACTGTGGTTAGGGTGGCAAACGCTTTGGGGGTAAAGATAGTGTTGAGCAGCGACAAGCCCGGAAAGAAGCAGGCGCGTGTGGAAAAATTAAGCAGTTGTGACGAAGCTCAAGAAATGTAGGATAACAATTACCTATTGACATAGTAGGTAATAAGTTTTAAGATGTTCCCACAACACACAAAGGAGCATCCTCACATGAGTAATATCTATACATCAGCATCACAGCTTATCGGCAAGACACCTCTTCTAGAGCTTACTAACATCGAGAAGAAGTACGACCTCAAGGCAAAGCTTGTAGTTAAGCTTGAATACTTTAATCCCGCAGGTTCCGTTAAGGATCGTATCGGTAAGGCCATGATCGAGGATGCAGAAGCATCCGGCAAGTTGAAGCCCGGTGCAACAATCATCGAGCCTACAAGCGGCAACACAGGTATCGGTCTTGCATCCGTTGCAGCAGCTAAGGGCTACAGACTCATCATCACAATGCCTGAGACCATGAGCGTTGAGAGAAGACAGCTTATGAAGGCATACGGCGCAGAGCTCGTTCTTACAGAAGGCGCCAAGGGTATGAAGGGTGCTATCGCCAAGGCAGAGGAGCTTGCTAAGGAGATCCCTAACAGCTTCATCCCCGGCCAGTTCGTTAACCCCGCTAACCCGAAGGCACATAAGGAAACAACAGGACCCGAGATCTGGGAAGACACAGATGGCGAAGTAGATATCTTCGTTGCTGGTGTAGGTACAGGCGGAACTATCACAGGTGTTGGTGAGTACTTGAAGGAGAAGAAGGCTTCCGTAAAGGTAGTTGCAGTAGAGCCTGCAGACTCCCCGGTTCTTTCCAAGGGCACATCAGGATCACACAAGATCCAGGGCATCGGCGCAGGCTTCGTACCTGACGTACTTAACACGAAGGTTTATGACGAGATCATTCCCGTCACTAACGAGGATGCCTTCGCTACAGGCAAGGACTTGGGAAGAACAGAGGGCGTACTCGTAGGCATCTCCTCCGGAGCAGCTCTCTTCGCTGCCATCGACCTCGCGAAAAGACCCGAGAACGAGGGCAAGACAATCGTAGCTTTGCTCCCGGATACGGGGGATAGGTATTTGTCTACGGCGTTATTCGCTGAGTGATTGGTGAATAGATAATAAGACTTGGTAAACCCTGCCGTTAGACGGCAGGGTTTTTCTTTGCCAAATGTGATAGTTTATTACTATGAATAATAAAAATAATTCTTGGCATACACTATCATCAGAATCGATACTATCGAGCTACCACGTCTCTATCAACAAAGACAAGGTACAGCTTCCCGACGGAGCCGTAATAGACGACTTCTATACAATAACAATCCCTGACGCAGCACTTGTTGTGGCACTTACAAGTGACGGCAATGTTCTTCTTAAGTCAGAGTATCGTTATGCTTGCAAGGAAGAAGTTATCGAGTGTCCCGCTGGTATGGTAAATCCTGGTGAGGATCCGTCTGACACAGCCCGCCGAGAGCTTCTTGAAGAAACGGGTTATGTAAGTGAAGACTGGACATACTTAGGTCCTACATGGGAGAGTACCAGTAAGCTCACAAATACGATGCATCTGTTCCTTGCCAAAGATTGCAGGAAGGTTAGTTCCCAGCAGCTTGATGAGAATGAACGCATAGATTTCATGTCTGTTCCATTCACAGAAGCAATCGATTGGGTGATGCAAGGTAAGATCAACGCAAACTCAACTGCGCATGCGTTGTTGAAGGTTGAGAGGGGAATTGTAGGTCATACCAGAGGAACGTATTAGTATAGTAATTGTTATATAAATATCCGCATCACTATTTACATCAATGAGAAGTCGAATAGTCAAAGAGAATATTTACTGTCATATAACTGTTATGATTGAGTTAGTATTCATGACATTCAAGATAGTATAATATTCATGGATTGGCGAATCGTAAATGATTCTGTGTGAGGATTAAGATTATGAGAATTGATAGGTTACATTTAAGGAATTATAGAAGCGTTGAAAAAATAGATATTGAACTCCATGATTCACTAAATGTGATAGTGGGTAATAATGGATCGGGAAAATCAACTATCCTTGATGGTCTTGCTGTTGCGATTGGAACTTGGTTGACTGGTTTTGATGGTATACCAGGAGTAAGTATTCGAAGCAAGGACGCTCGTCTGATAGCATATCAAATGGGTGAAACAAACGACCCACAACCTCAATATCCTGTTATAGTTGCAGCTGAAGGAAACGTTGATAATAGATCTATTATTTGGGAACGAACATTAACGTATTCGAAAGGCCAGACAACGACTAAGGGTGCTAAGGAATTACTAGATCTTGCAAAAAGATATCAGGAGCGAATTCGAATAGGTGACAGAGACGTTGTTCTACCGATGATTGCCTATTATGGTACCGGCAGGTTATGGGACTATCATAGAGAAAAAAAGGCAGATGTCTTCCATGATGGGAAAAAGACAAATGGTTATATTGATTGTTTAAGCGGATCCGCTAACCTT
>JAEEGL011023490.1_pt1 | contig 47688 bp, 40 predicted proteins | sample 9134231 | NCBI WGS metagenome assembly JAEEGL01 (sample SAMN16246548, study PRJNA631951) | gut metagenome | biome: gut microbiome; feature: rumen; material: fiber-attached | host: Bos | place: Iran: Karaj | collected 2018-10 | reverse complement strand
GTCGAAGTTGTCGTATCCAAGATCCCTGTAGATAAGGTTATCGAGAAGGCTAAGGAAGTTCTTTATACAGGACATATCGGTGACGGTAAGATCTTCGTTTACAACGTAGGCAAGGTCGTTAAGATCCGTACCGGTGAAGAGAACTACGCAGCATTACAGGACGTAGAGTAAACAAGTTTTTTGAAAATCTTATATTCCACCTTTTGAGGGCTGTTCCGGTTACGGGGCAGCCCTTAGCCTTGTAAACCGGCATACTAATTTTCGGTTCCTGGTAAATTCGACAAATTCGACGAAAAGAACCTGATTTTTGCCTAAGGTTATTGCTTTATATTATTTAAATAATAATGACATACCAGACAAATAGGGTTAAAATGTCTTTAATCTTATAAGGGGGATTGGCTATCAGGCTTATGATGACTGCTGTAGTTATAATCGCTTCGTGGCTTTCAGAGTTCTGTGCTGCTTTCGCAGAGCAATTCAAAGAAAGGTTCGATATCGGCCATAAAGATATCGGAGGCGAGATAAGCGAAGCCATAATGCAGGTACAGATGTACTTTAATGTGGGAGATACCAAGCTCCTCATTACTGACGCGATAATTGTTACCTGGGTCGCTGTGATAGCCATGATAATCGTTATAAGCCTTCTGGCAGGCAAGCCTTCAAAGGATATGAAGCTTACTAAGGGCCAGGCGCTTCTGGTATCGCTTACAGAACTTGTTATTACCACTGCGATGAGCTTTGGAATGAACCGTAAGCAGGCAGAAGAAGTAACTCCCATGATCATGACATTCGGTCTTGTTATCACGGCTTGTAACTCTATCTCTTATTTCCATCTTCCGCCGCCGGCAAAGAATATCGCTTTTGCGATCGGCTGCGCTATTACCGCTATCCTCTACGTTATCATCATGACTTTCAAGTTCGTCGGTGCAAAGGGTTTCTGGGTAACTCTTACGACACCTATCCCTGTCATGATCCCGTTCAAGCTTCTGGATTATGTTGTTAAGCCGTTGTCACTGTCTTTGAGACTTTTCGGTAACGTCTTTGCGGCATTTATATTTATGGAATTCCTCTCGATATCAGTACCTTTGATCCTGCCCGGTGTTGCAGGCCTCTGGTTTGATATCATCGACGGAATCATCCAGGCTGTCGTTTTCTCATATCTGACAATGTCTTATATCGGCGAAAACGTTGAGACGGTCAATGAATATAACGAACATCCCGAAGAGCACGAAAAGAAAAAGAAGAAGTCTAAAAAAGAAGCTGTAGCAGCTTAATAACCACTTCAGATAATTAATTTAGGAGGAATATATATGAACAGCATTTTAATCGCAGCTTTACCGGTCATTGCTGCACTGGAGACAAGAGGTATTGCAGCTATCGCAGCAGCAATCGCTATTTCCTGCGGTGCGTTCGCTTCGACATTTGCGATGGGCAAGGCAGCAAGCACTGCTTTGGAAGCAGGTGCGAGACAGCCTGAGATCGTAAGCAAACTTCAGACAATGCTTCTCCTCTCAATCGTCTTCATCGAGTCAATCGGTATCTATTCACTCGTTGTCGCATTCCTTTTGATCTTCACAGTTCAGTAAAGGGAAGATTGACCTAATCTACGGGAGCAAAACAGTATGTCATATTTACCGACACTGCTAATGGAGGCAGAAGAGTCATCTAATCTCTTCTCGCCCGACCAGTTTGCAGGATATGCCGTAACAGCCGTAATAACGATATTTAATATCTTACTGGTATTCATTATCTTCAGGCTGTTCGCTTATAAGAAGATCCTCAAATTAATACATTCACGTCAGGAAGCGCTTGACGCGGAACTTGATGCTGCAAAGAAGGCCAAGGAAGAAGCCCAGGCTGTCGTTGATTCATCCAAAGAAACGGTTGAAGCAGCTAAGCGTCAGGGATCTGAGATCGTCGAAGAAGCCAAAGCAAATGCCGAAAAGCAGAGCAAGGCCGTGATCGACCAGGCAAATCTCGAAGCACAGCAGATCCTTGAGAGAGCTGAAGAAGACGCAGCAAGAATGAAGCGTAATGCTTTCGAGACCATGAAAGACGACATCGCAGATCTCTCCGTTCAGATCGCAGGCCACATAATAGGCGATGCGGTTTCAAAAGAAGAACTCAAGAAATCTGCCGCTAAGCACACAGAAGATATCCTCGATAAAGAGGTAGCAAAGAGTGAGTAACAATCCGACTGACAATAAGGATACAAAGATAAAGTCTAAAGGTCCTTCGTTAAGGATCGAGACGGCCGGCGACATTCCGGAAGAGCGACTCGTCCGGTTTGCAGCAAAGTTTGCCGAATTAAACGAGATCGAAGACTACCGTCTCATTATCGAGCCGAGGCCGGATCTCATAGGCGGTTTCATCATTTACTTTCAGGGCAGCCGTTACGACTATTCAATAAGGGGCCAGTTAAACAGAATCGGCTCTTTTATGAAGCAGGCCCGTTCTTTCGATGCGAACGAAGATGGTTCTGCTGCTTTATCAAAGGAAGAATTCCCTGCAACCAAGATCAAGGAAGACCTTGCTGATGCATTGGATTTATTCCCTGAATCGCACAAGATAAGTCTCGATAACTTGGAGATCTCAAATCTCGGTGATGCCGAATTAGAAAAGCGTGTCGAAGATGCTTTCCTTTTCCAGGAGCACAGGGACGAGGTAGGTAAGGTAGCTTCGATCTCAGACGGTGTTGCATCTGTAACGGGACTTAAGAACTGTATGGCTAACGAGCTCATCGAGTTCTCATCAGGCGCTACAGGTATCGCAATGAACCTCGAAAAGTCCAAGGTCGGCGTAGTCCTCCTTACGGGCGAAGATACCGTAGTAGAGAGCATGAGCTGCAAGCGTACCATGACTACATGTTCCGTTCCTGTAGGTATGGGACTTTTGGGCAGAGTTGTAGATGCTTTGGGCCACCCGATCGATGGCAAGGGCGTCATAAGATATACAGAGGAAAGACCTGTCGAATCACCCGCTCCGACGATCATACAAAGAGCGCCTGTTAATACACCTTTGTTTACGGGTATCACGGCGATTGATGCGCTGACTCCTATCGGAAGAGGCCAGAGAGAGCTCATAATAGGCGACCGTCAGACAGGTAAGACATCTATTGCATTAGATGCCATCATCAACCAGAAAAATGAAGACGTCATCTGTGTCTATGTTCCTATCGGACAGAAGATGGCTAATATCGTTGCGACAGCAGGACTTTTGGAAAAGCACGGTGCTCTGGACTACACGGTCGTAGTTGCAGCATCTGCTTCTGAATCCGCCGCAATGCAGTATATTGCACCTTTCTCGGCTTGCGCCATCGCTGAGAAGTTCATGTACGACTACCATAAGGACGTGCTCATCGTTTACGATGACCTCTCAAAGCATGCGCAGGCATACAGAGCAATCTCATTGCTCCTTAGAAGACCTCCGGGAAGAGAAGCTTATCCGGGTGATGTTTTCTATCTCCATTCAAGACTTTTGGAAAGAGCAGCAAAGCTCTCGGATGAACTTGGCGGAGGCTCGATCACAGCGCTTCCTATCGTTGAGACACAGGGTAACGATATCTCGGCTTATATCCCGACTAACGTTATCTCTATTACCGACGGTCAGATATATCTCTCACCTGAGCTGTTCTTCTCAGGCCAGAGACCTGCCGTTAATGTAGGTCTCTCGGTATCGCGTGTAGGCGGTGCTGCCCAGACAAAGGCTGTAAAGAAGGTTGCAGGACCTTTGAGAATCTCTTTGGCTCAGGCACGCGAAATGGCTTCGTTCTCACAGTTCGGATCTGATCTCGACGAGAATACCCAGCTTCAGATCAAGCGAGGTGTTGTCCTCAACGAAGTATTGAAGCAGGAAAGGTTCTCGCCCCTTACGATGGCTTCGGAAGTCGTTCTCCTTTACTGCGCTACTTCAGATAAGTTCAACTTCCTTGCAACGGAAGATATCTATGAATTCTATTCGGCACTTTTTAATGAGATAAAGGTCCGTCATCCCAATATCTTGGAGGAACTTACTGACGGTAAGGTATTCACCGATGAGATCAAGAATGAGATAGATTCGGCATATGAGGAGTACAAGGCAGAGTTCCTGACAGAGCACGAAGAGTACGTCGAGGACTACTGATCTTATGGAGAGCTTTTCCGCAATCAAGAAGAGAATGAAGAGCGTCAATGACATTAGTCAGATGACTAATGCGATGCAGCTCGTCTCGAGTGCGAAAATGAGAAGATCCCAGCTCCTTCACGAATCGATGTATCCGTTCTTCCTTTTCTGCGTTGAGTCAATGCAGGAGATGATCCGTAACAACGAGCATCTCGACAACCCGTTCTTTATTCTCGACCAGAAGCATGAAGGCGAGACCTGGAAGATCGGTTATTACGTTCTCTCAGGCGACCAGGGTTTAGCCGGTGCCTACAACAATAACATGGTCAAGATCACTGAAGATCACATAAGAAAAAAGATCATGGAAAATACTCAGAAGAACATTGCGACGACATATGAGCTCAATGTTTTCGGAAGGTTAGCAAGAGAAAAGCTCTCAAGGTTCGGCTATAAGGTAAATAACGAGTTCTCATTCCCGATCTCGGAGCCGACTTATAACGATGCGCGCCAGGTTAGCGCGATCATGAGAAACAGATACCTTAAGGGCGACTTCGACCTCGTATATCTTCTTTATACGCATATGGAATCTTCCATTAAGATGGAGCCCGTCGCTTTAAGACTCCTGCCGGTAGATGCGAAGTCCATCAAGATCCTTCTTCCAAAGGACTTAGACGATGCAGGCGTCGCTATGCAGAAGGGTAATGAACTCGAGTATTTCCCGAATTCTGATGCGGTATTCAACTACCTCATCGATTCATATACAAATGCAATGGTTTTCGGCGCGATGGTCGATGCTTTCGCAAGTGAGCAGACAGCAAGACTCACCGCGATGGAGAATGCGACAGACAACGCTGAAGAAATGATGAAAAAGCTTGAACTTATGAGCAACCGTGCGCGTCAGGCGAAGATCACGACGGAACTGACCGAGATTGTAAACGGTGCCCAGCAGGCAGATAAGATGTGAGGAATAAGATATGGCATACGGCAAGGTAGTACAGATAATAGGACCTGTAATCGACTGCGAATTCGCTAAAGGCGAGATCCCGAAGATCAACGAAGCAATAAGGATCATGAGAAAATCTCCCGCTGTTGCTGAGACAGATCCTTCATTTGATCCCGAGCAGCTTAAAGGTGACGACGACGTTTATATCGAAGTTCTCCAGCAGAGAGGCTCCGGCATCGTAAGATGTGTATCTTTCAATGCTACTGAAGGCCTTATCAGAGGCCTTATCTGCGAATCCATGGGTTCATCCATCAAGGTTCCTGTAGGTGAGCGGATCACGGGCCGTTTGTTTGACGCTATCGGCCATCCGATAGACAACAAGGGCGATGTTAACTGCGATGCATACTGGCCTATCCACAGAAGAGCTCCTTCATTTACTGAACAGTATCCTGCAGAGACAATGCTCGAGACCGGTATCAAGGTAATAGACCTTTTGGTTCCTTTCTCAAGAGGAGGTAAGATCGGTCTTTTCGGAGGCGCAGGTGTAGGTAAGACAGTCCTTATCTTAGAGCTCATCAGAAACATCGCAAGCGAGCACGGCGGGTATTCAGTATTTACAGGTGTCGGCGAGCGTTCACGTGAAGGTAACGACCTCTGGAACGAGATGAAGCAGTCCGGCGTACTTGATAAGACCATCATGGTATTCGGCCAGATGAACGAGACATCAGGTGCGAGAATGAGAGCGCCGCTTACGGGTCTTACAATGGCTGAATATTTAAGAGACGAGAAGCACAGGGACGTGCTCTTGTTCATCGATAATATCTACAGATTCGTCCAGGCAGGTTCTGAGGTTTCAGCGCTCCTTGGCCGTATTCCTTCAGCCGTTGGTTACCAGCCTACATTAGGAGGCGAAGTCGGCGAACTCCAGGAAAGAATCACTTCGACAAGAAACGGATCGATCACATCCATCCAGGCAGTATACGTTCCTGCGGACGATATCACTGACCCTGCACCTGCAACGACATTTGCGCATCTCGATGCAAATATCGTTTTGTCCCGTGCAGTAGTTGAGCTCGGTATCTATCCTGCAGTTGATCCTCTGGAATCTTCATCAAGAGTTCTTACTGAAGACGTTGTTGGCGCTGAGCACTACCACGTTGCACGTAAGGTGCAGGAGATGCTCCAGCGTTATAAGGAACTCCAGGATATCATCGCTATCCTCGGTATGGAAGAACTTTCCGAAAAGGACAGACTCATGGTATCCCGTGCGCGTAAGGTTCAGAGATATCTGTCGCAGCCTTTCTTCGTAACAGCCGATTCTACAGGTTTTGCACCCAGATATGTTCCTGTCAATGAGACAGTAAAAGCATTCGGCGAACTTATCTCTGGTTCTTTGGATCACATCCCCGAGCAGTGCTTCTTCATGAAGGGCAATCTCGACGACGTTCTTAAGGCATACAAGGAAACCACTTAATCTCTTTATATGGCAGACCACGTATCACACAAGATCAACCTTCTTATAGTTACCCCTTATGAAGATTTCTTCGAAGGGTTGGTTGACAGTGTCCGTATTCCCACGAGCGACGGCGAGTTCGGTTTCATGGCAGGTCATTCTCCTTTTGTCGCAGCATTAGAGCCCGGCGCTTGCGCTCTTACAACTAACGGTAAGACAAGATACTGCATGCTCTCTGAAGGCTACTGCGAGATCAACGGCATGCTCGCCCTTATCGTCTGCAACTCTGCAGAGTGGCCTGAAAATATGCGTCTTAGAAGGATCGTAACAGCATATAACAACGCTCTGGAAGAATTAAAGACCCACAAAGATAAGAACGGCAGACCGGTATTTCCTGAAGACAGCAAAGCTAAGGGAAAGAGAGCTCTTGCGAGAATGAAATTCATCGAGCGTTACGGCACGGATGCCCAGAAAGAAAGGCTCGCAAGCTACAAGAAGAGCGATTTTCCTGACGGAAAGATCCCCAGACTCCAGTAATTGTCACTTTAGTTTGCTTCGGTTATAATAGCCTTCCTTTTGGGTAACAGGATTTATTCGTGATTATGTTGGGAGGTGTTTTTTATGTCTGCAACTGACGGTTTAGGCTGGACTTTTGATACAGCGGTTTCCAATTACGACAAGATGAGACCGGGTTATGTTGATGAGCTCTATCAGGCTATCTTTAATTACATTCCAATCGATGAGAACAGCATTGTGGCAGAAGTCGGCAGCGGTTCGGGCCAGGCAACACTTCCCGTATTAAAGACAGGCTGCAAGCTGACGGCTGTCGAATATGGTGAGAATTTTTCCGAGCTTTTGAAGAATAAGTTCAAGGATTTTCAGAAGTTTTCTGTAGTTACAGGAAAGTTCGAAGAAGTGTCTTTGGATGAAGGCGTTTTTGATCTTGTTTTCTCAGCTACAGCATTTCACTGGGTACCTGAGAAGGAAGGCTACGAGAAGGTTTATAGGATGCTCAAAAAGGGCGGAGCTTTTGCAAGATTTGCAAACCGTCCGATGAACTGCAAAAACGAGCCTGAACTTGGGAGAGAAATACAGGAATTATATAACGAGTATTACAACAAGCAGCATAGTATAAAGTCCGGAACAAAAAAGTGGTTCACTGAAGAGGATGCTAAAGCAATCTCGCTCATCCCCGAAAAATACGGATTTACGGATATCAAGTATTTCCTTTTCTATCGCGAAAGAGTATTTACCGCCAGTGAATATACCAAGTTACTGGGAACATATTCCGATCATATTGCTATTGAGGAGAACATAAGGAAAGAATTCTTCTCAAAGATCGAAGATGCCATCAACCGTCATGGCGGTACCATAACTATCAGCGATACTCTCGATCTGGAACTTGCAAGGAAATAAAGCCAAAAGAAAAAGGCTCTTGGCCCTCCGCTATCCAGCAGTGGGTCGAGCCTTATCTTTAACTGAATATTAGCATTTATATCATAGAAGTCAATCTGGTTTTTCGAAGATAAAAGGCAAAAGAAAAAGGCTCTGGGCCCTCCGCTATGCAGCAGTGGGTCGAGCCTTATCTTTAACAAAATAATAGCACATATGTTTAGGAAGTCAATTCGATTTTTCTAGTTTTATCAACTCCCCATTTTTCTTGATAATCATGAGTTTTTTGACTTTTGAACGGGAATAGAATTGATTTTCCAATAACGAAATACATTGCTTTTCTGAAAGCTTAATGAACCTGATATCAAATATAATGAAACAGGATTGCATAATTGCTTTTCTCATATTGTTTTCAATGGTTCGCCGGCTTTTTCCTTTAGGACATTTGATCTCCCATTCTAATCCATCCATCAAAATATCAGGTCTGTGTTGATTGGGGATTGAACTTGGTCTGATGAATACTATATTCTTTCCTTTTTCTGCTAAGTATTTCGCAGTTTCAAACTCTGACTTTTCTGGTGGCGTTTTTAGTTGAGATATATCTATTGTCCCAATCTTATTCATGTATCAACTGCTGAACCTGAATTCTATTTCTCCGAATGTTATCTTTTGTCCTGACTTGATCTCATAGGATTTTCCATTCTCTATAGGCGAGTCTTCTATATACGTTCTGCCTGTGCCTTTTGAAGGCTCTAAATAGAACGTTCCGTCCTTTTGCCTTATCACTGCGTGAAGCGGCGCTATCAACGGATCGTCTATTACTATGTCAGATAAAAAGCAGTCTGAACCGATCGTAGTCTCGCTTAGGTAAACAGAGTAGTTTTTCTTTATGTCAGTCCTGTCGGATATCAGTGTCAGCTTTCCTGAAGTCAGTGGCACAAACAGGTTTTCATCGCTGTCTGAAGTCTGCGTTATATCAGAAAAAAGAATGGAACTTCTTTGCTTGGATACTTCTTCAGATTCTTCTTTCTTAATGTTTTCTTTGCTCTTTCTCATATTAAGAAGAGTAGTCGCAAAGATTATCAATGCGAGGAAGTAGAACAGGAAGCAGGGAAGGAGCATCCTGTTTAGTATTGATGCAAGTGAAAGGAATGCAGAAAGCCCGGCAATTATCAGATCCCGGTCAGGCCTGGAAAGATTCTTAACAGTTTCTGTTATTTGTACTTTGCTCTCTGTATTTTGTTCAGGCAAAGCCGGATTTTGTTCCTCATCTATGCCTTTGATTATGCGTGCGACTTTTAAGAATAAATCTTCCTTGTTTTCTTTCACGCTATAAACCAATGCATTTCTCTCATCGTCAGTTATAACGCTTTTAAAGAAGTCGCAGTTTAAAAGGTCTTCGAGTCTAGATGCACCAAGAGATGAGATGCAGAGATCATTAGGATCGCTCTTAACAGGAAGGCAGCACATCTTGACCGTAATGCCGTCAGGATCAGTGAACATCATGTTGGGATCTAAGACCAGGCATGAAGGCGATATGAGGTTATCCAAAAGTTTGGCAACAGCGTAAAAAAGGTCCCCGACGGATTTGCGTCTTAAACTTAAGTTCTTTGCATCTTTTTTCTTTGAAGCAGTCTTTTTGTTCGGAGATAATACGGAAAACTCCGGATCTGTTATCTGCATATATCCTGAAAATTCAAAGCAGCACATCGCTCCCGAACCGAATATCTCGGTGACGGGGCGGAGATAGAAGTCTGTCTTATTTCCGGCAATTACCTCTTCGGCATAGCTGCATAATCTGTCCGGACTGTCAAACTTCTCTATGGCGTAATATCCGTAGGGTCCCTTTTTTATCTGCATGGTGATTTTTCCTTTTATGTTTAACTCAAAAACTTATTTGGGGGTGGTGACATTAGAAAGCAGAGGCTATTTTCGAATCGTCAAAACAGAATTCCATTACCTTCTGACCGTATTCCGTAAGGCCCGCTCTAAACAGCAATGCCAATGCTACGAGGACCGCGATGATGATTACGATCTCGACGGTTCCCATACCTTTCTTATTCTGCCGTTTCGTGATTTTTCTCATTGTCAAATCCTCCTTTATATGCCGAGTGAGATAATTGCGGGTGTCATAGCGACCATCAGGACGCTTATAAAATCAAGAGTCATGGGGATTATCATGCCCAGGGCTTCTCTTTCCTGTCTTTTCCTTGAAGCGTTTCTGCACAGATTCCAGCAAGCTTGTGACTGCAGGTTTAACATATTCAATACTTCAGCAGTTCCGAGCCTTCCGTATCTTGCAATAAGGAGCAGTGCTGCCTGTGCTTCAGGTATCTGTATCCTTAAGGAGAATCTTTCTACTGCATCGGAAGCCGGGATACCGCTTAATACCATTGCTCTTAAGTTCTTGATCTCAAGTGATAGACTCTTATTCTCATCAAATGCTTTCGAGCATATCGATATTGCTTTGGGCAGCTGCATGCCTGATTCAAGAAGCGTTGATATAAGGCATAGAAACAGCGGAATATCGCTCATGAGATCCTCTCTCTTGCGTTCGACATCAGACCTGATCTCATATCCGCCCATTAATAAAATTGCGGCTGTAAAAAAGAACGCAAAGAGAGGATTCTTGCCAAGGTTAATTAGTATTGCAGCTGCCAGGATAAAGAAAACCGTTCCTGTCAAAAGCTGCTTTTTAAGATATTGCTCATATGTATAATCAGGGTTTACCGAAAGCTCGTTGAAAAGCTCATGCCTTGCAGTTATAAAGCTTGCAGGGAAGAGCTTTTTGACAAGGCCCGTCAGTGGTGTTCCTTTTGTTTTATTACCATTTGTGATGTTAGTTGCAAGTTCTGATCTATATGCTTTCCTGCCGTGTTCATGCGACATGAATTTTAAGAGCATTGCACAGGCTATCGTGCATATGCCGAAGGCTAATGCCAGAAGCACCGAACCTGTTCTTGTATTCCTGGCCATATCAAGATATTCACGGCTCATGTAATTGAGCGCAAAAGTAACGCCGAAAGGCATTGCGCAGAGTATTGCCGCTTCTGCGTTTTTGCCTGCATTGGATGCGGCGATCTCTCCTTGTACCGCATTAAGTTCAGACAGCATCTGACAAGAACTTCTTAGAATTGAAAGGCTGTTATTTCCCACTTCTCCTGATATGGCCAGAGCATGGAATACCGGAACTGTCTCAGGAAATGCTATCTGTTCTGCAAATGTATTAAGTGCATCTTCCAAACTTACATGGAGCTTTAAGTTATTCTCAAGATTTATAAGAGGCTTTAGTAGCATAGACCTCTTGCCGAATGTCTTTTCGATAACAGGCCTTATCAGGAGCAGTGATTTTTCGATGGAATAACCGCTCGATACACTTGTTGTAAGCACCTGCAAAAGGACTAAAAGCTGCGTCCTCATATGCCTGTAGTTATTCGAATAGATCTTCTTCATGGCTTCTTTCCACGGGAAGATACTAAGGATTATGGCAAGCACCAGTCTTACTGTTTCAGAAGCGATGAAAAGGCCTGATGCAAAGTAGACCACTGCAACGAAAATGGGGTAGACCCAGATCGTTTTTGCGAGAAATATGGAAAAGGAGAGACTTCCTTTACGCGCGGTAGGCCATCGCATTTTTGATGTCTTCAGTACTTGCGATACGTTCAAGTCTTTCACCTCCTTTGTTCTTATATAAAGTCTTAAGTCTGTATTCGTGATCTTCAGGCGGAAGCACCTCGCAGATCTCATCTATATATCTTTTTCCTTCGCGGCTTCTCATGATGTGAAGGATTATGTTTATCCCCATCGAAACCTGCGAAAGTATTGCATCATAGGGAAGGGACGAACCCGACATTATCATGGCCGTAAGACGCTCCATCATCTCAAAGCATGAGTTGCTGTGGCCGGTGCTCATCGAGCCCGGATGTCCGCTCGTTAAGCAGTTCAGGAGGTCAGCGCTTTCTTTTCCTCTGACTTCACCGACAATGATCCTGTCAGGTCGCATTCTTAAAGATGCCCTGATCATCATTCCTATGTTGACTTCGCCTGTGCCGTCAGGACCGGGGAGCCTTGCTTCCATCTGCACCAGGTTATCGATCCCCTGTAGCTTTAATTCTGCCGAATCTTCTATCGTTACTATTCGCTCATCCTTTGGTATGAAATTGGAAAGCGAGTTAAGAAACGTAGTCTTTCCCGAGCCTGTTCCGCCGCATATAAATATCGTCCTTTTATTCCTTACGCATTCTGCAAGAAACCTCGCTGCTTCTTCCGTTATGAAGTCCTGTCTTATGAGCGATACGATGTCGTGCGTGATGCCGGTAAACTTTCTTATAGTTACTGTTGTTTCCCTTGATATCGGAGGAAGGACAGCATTGGCTCTGGAGCCGTCAGGAAGCCTTAAGTCGGCAATGGGATTAGCTTCGTTTAATGGCCTGTTCTGGTTTGCGAAAAAGCACGATATGCATGTCTTTAAGGATTCTTCATCGCGGAAAGAAAGATTTGATTTATACAGTTTTCCGTCCCTTTCAAAGAAGATCTTATATGGTCCGTTTACCATTATTTCTGTGACGGTAGGATCTTCCATCAAAGGCTCTATCACATCGAGTCTTCTTAAGGAGTTAAATACCATCTTTGCCATCTCGCGCTTTTGCTCAAGGTTCATCTTGTAAGACGTATTCTCTGATATCACATCGGATATTATCTGCCTTAGCTTTTCATCCGACGGATCGGACTCGCTTGAGATAGCGTTCAGAACGCAATACGTAATCTGCTCTTTGATATCAACGATATCTGTTGCTTGATCCTTCATACGACCTGTCTCCTGGGAGCTAAGCTGTCATCGAGAACACCTGCATCCTTGAGGTCTTCTGCATATGTAACGCTGACCCGTTCGCTCCCCAAAGTCCTCGTCAGAAGCTCTATCAAGTCTTTTGCTCCGATGTCTTCGCCGGCATCTTTTGCGGGCATCAGCAAAATGACATTGTCCGTGCTGCTTAAAAGGTCCGGAAGATCTTTGGTCCTGAAACCTTCAATTACCGCGACCACATTTACAAATCTTGTTTTCGAGTGGGCGAGGTCAGATGCGAGGTTCATCAGAGTAATAGATCTCGTAATGCCCAGATCGTAAACGTCATCGTTATTTGATGTAGCGCCGGGTGTTAAGAATCCCGAGTCATCCATGTTGCAGTATTTGAGGATATCTTCAGGTGTGAATTTTCTGGACCTGCAGGCATCTAAGAGCGAAGTCATGTTAGAACCTGCAGATCTTCTGCAAAGTGATCTTAACCTGCTCGTGAAATCAAGCCTGATGTTAAAGTCAGCGCCTGTAAGATCAGTTCCGAGATTACTTATAAATCTGTCTCTTACATCAGAATAGACGAACGGAAGAACGGCGGTGACCGTGCCCGTGGCAGGTCTTAGAAATGAGGGTGATTCAATGCTCTGCCTTATGAAGGGTAAAAACGAGGCGCAGTCTATAATGCCGCCGTCATCCGTCAGTCGTAAGGGGGGTGATAGAGAAACAATGTCTTCTTTTTTGATGTCTCTGGGATCATATAAGACTTTTTCATATTCGCTGAACCTATAGTCCTGATCCCCGGTCTCATAGTAAGGATCGATGATGTAGGCATCAGGGAAAAAGCTCGAAAGTCTTTTTCTTAAGAGCGTGAATAAGTATTCATTCTTTTCGTAGATCTTGATAGTAAATGCCATGACCAAACCTCCTTACCAAGTGCCTTTGATACTTTGGATTGTAGGGCCATATAGCCTTTGATAAAAGCGACAAAACCCGACAAAAACCGACAAGAAAAAGCACTTAAAAAGGCCGTTTGGGAGCGTAAGTATAAAATTAATATTATTAACAAATTGATGTTTTGAAGAGTTTTTTGAAAAATTTTTTCAAGAGATTCAGTTCTAAAAAATGTTCGAGATTGACAAAGTGTGAAGGTATAAGTACAATCTTGTCGATACAATTAAAATTCTTGCTTATCAAGAGTGGCTCTAGGGACCGGCCCGTTATGAGCCCGGCAACCGCGGAAAGCAGCGGTGCCAATTCCGGCAGGGAAACCTGAAAGATGAGGATCGATACACTAAGCGTTGGCCTTCTCCTTTCGGGAGGAGGTTTTTTTCATTGCATAAGGCAATGGCAGAAAGGAAAAGAAAATGAGAAATAAAAAAGGAAATTGGCTGTTCACTTCCGAATCAGTTACTGAGGGACATCCCGACAAGATCTGCGACCAGATCTCTGACAGCGTGCTCGACGCTATCCTGGAGCAGGATCCGACAGCGCGCGTAGCATGCGAGACATGCACGACAACAGGTATGGTGCTCGTTATGGGCGAGATATCAACATCAGCTTATGTTGATATCCCTTCTATCGTAAGAAACACCGTTAAGGAGATCGGCTATAACTCAAGCGAGATGGGCTTTGACAGCCATTCATGCGCTGTCCTTACTTCTATCGACGAGCAGTCTCCCGACATCGCTATGGGCGTTAACGAGTCTTATGAGGCACGTCACGGCGGCGAAAAGGAGTTAGACACAGGTGCAGGCGACCAGGGCATGATGTTCGGTTATGCAAACGACGACACACCTGAGCTTATGCCTATGCCTATAGCTCTTGCACATAAGCTCACGATCCGTCTTACTGAAGTTCGTAAGAACGGCGCTGATTTCTTAAGACCTGACGGTAAGTCACAGGTTACAGTAGAGTATGAGAACGACAAGGTTAAGAGAATCGATGCAGTAGTAATCTCCACTCAGCACAGCGCTGATGTAACTTTGGAATTCCTTGAAGATTACATCAAGGAAAATGTCATCAAGGCAGTCATTCCTGCTGACCTCATGGATGAGAATACCAAGATCTACATCAATCCTACAGGCAGGTTCGTAGTAGGCGGACCGCAGGGTGACTCCGGTCTTACAGGAAGAAAGATCATCGTTGATACATACGGCGGTTTCGCACGTCACGGCGGCGGATGCTTCTCCGGTAAGGACCCGACGAAGGTTGACCGTTCAGCATGCTACATGATGCGTTATATCGCTAAGAACATCGTAGCATCAGGTCTTGCATCCGAGTGCGAAGTTCAGGTTGCTTACGCTATCGGCGTTGCAAAGCCGGTATCCGTAATGGTCGATACTTTCGATACAGGTAAGATCAGCGATGAGAAGATCACTGAGATCGTAAATAAGGTCTTCGATTTAAGACCTGCAGCCATCATCAGAGATCTTGATCTCAGAAGACCGATCTACGCTAAGACAGCAAGCTACGGTCACTTCGGAAGAACAGATATCGAGCTTCCCTGGGAAAAGACAGATAAGGCTGAAGAGATCAAAAAGCTCGCAGGAATCTGATATTAGGACAACATCAGTCTCAAATGCCCGGTCAAAGTCTCAACTTTGGCCGGGCTTATTGTTTTGTCTTTGGATTATTGTTAGCATTTGAAAAAGTTTTCGAAAGAAAAGAAGAAAAGGACATGAAAAAGGACTCTAAGGACGATAAGAAACTCACCCTCACTGTTGCGGACATCGGCAGTGAGATTGAAGATGCAAAGGTTACGTGCATCAAGGTTTTCTGTCCCAGAAAAGCCAATGATTTCGTGTCTTTCCTCTGCGACGGAAGGTTTACCGCAGCAGGCAAGTCAAAGGTCGATATCGTCGAAGGCGGATCTTATATAATCTCCGGAAAAGTCACCGAGTGGAACAACAGGCCCCAGGTTACTTTAAAGAAGATAAAGGTCGACGAAGAAGCGGGTGACACGCTTCTTATTGCTTCATTTCTTGCAGACAACATTTCAGGTCTGGGCAAGACCACGGCAGAAGCATTGGCCGAGAAGTTCGGCAAAGAAATTTTGAAGGTCCTTACAGAGACTCCTGAACTCGCTTCGTCTTCAGTTACGGGATTGTCTTCTTCCAGAGCACTTGCGATATGTGACAAGATAACCGAAGAATATGAGTTCTTTGACCAGGGCCTGGAAGCTAAGCTAATGGGCTTTTCGCAGGCACAGATAAAGCTTCTGAAGAATACGGACAGGCTCGACTGTGAAGAGATAAGGAAGAAGCCGTTTGCTCTTATGGGACACGGTATAGCGGGCTTTGAGATACTTGACCGCATCGCGCTCGGAGAAGGCATGGAGATCACCGCCAAAGAGAGGATCGCTGCGGCTCTTTATCAGGCATGCATGTATCTTCATGAGGACACAAAATCCACGGCTCTTCTGCCTCAGGATGTCAGAAAACGGGCTTTGGAATATGTTAATCTCCGAGAATCCAAGATAACGTCCGAGCAGTTCTCTGCTGTGTTCAGAGACGCGGCTTCGCTTGCAATAGAAGACAAGAAGATAGCCGTATATAAGTACGATAACGGCAAGTGCGCGGTGTGCGATGTGGAAGACACGGATGCACGCTTTGCGACCATGAGTTATTTCGCTTCGGAACTTGCGATTGAGAGACGCATCAACGAGATGCTCAAAACGAAGACCAATCCTCCTTCAAGAGATGAGAGCGACAGGATAATCAAAGAGGTCGCATCAGATCTCGGCATCATTCCCGACAAGTCCCAGCTCGATGCTCTGTACCTTTGCATGTACAGTCCGATAAGCGTTATTACGGGCGGCCCCGGCACAGGCAAGACGACCATCATGGGTGTCCTTGGCGAATACTTCAGAAGGAACAAGATCAGCTGCGTGTTTGCAGCTCCCACAGGAAGAGCAGCAAAGAAACTGTCGGAGGCGAGCGGCACTGAAGCTTCCACAATTCACAGGCTTTTAGGTGTCAGAAAGACTATCAATACAGACGATGAAGAACTTCTTCCTGACGATAAAGCAGGACAGTATAACAGTCTGCTTTTCGTGCACGGAAAAGACAATCCTATAGTGTGCCGTGTTATAGTTATCGACGAGATGTCGATGGTCGATACGATGCTGTTCAGGCACCTTTTAGATGCAGTAGATAAAGGCACTTCTATTATCCTCGTCGGCGACCCTGACCAGCTTCCGTCAGTAGGTTCAGGTGATATCTTAAGAGACCTTTTGTCCTGCGGTTCCGTTCCGAAGATAAGGCTCGATGCTCTGCACAGGCAGGCAGATGACGGCTCCATCGCTGCAAATGCAGAGCTGATTCTTGAAGGTTCTGAGCCTGAGAGAACAGGCGGCGATTTTGAGATAATCAGCTGCAAGACCGAAGAGGAAGCACAGGAGACTATTGCCCGTCTCGTTATGGAGCATAAGGACGAAGATCTTATTTGTCTTACTCCGACCAAAAATGAGAATGTCGCATTGGGTACAGTGCAGCTTAATAGGCTTATCCAGGCATTGGAAGTTAAAGATGAACTCAAGGTTATAAAGCGCGGCCAGAGCCTGACGCTTCATGTCGGCGACAAGGTCATGCAGAATAAAAATGACTATCAGACCGAGTGGATAGATCCTGTGACAGGTGAGGTCCTGCAGGGAATATTCAACGGTGAATTGGGCGTCGTAAGTGATATCGATCCTTTGAAGGGAAGTGTCACTATCACTTTCGATGAAGGCAAGTCGGCGGAGTATAAAGGCAAGCTCTTAGAGAATATCGACCTTGCTTATGCAGTTACGGTACATAAGTCACAGGGCTGCGAATTTGACAGGGTCATAATCGCTCTGGGCAAGATGAATATGCTCCTTTACAAGCGCAGCTTGCTCTATACGGCAGTAACGAGAGGCAAGATGAACGTTACCATCGTAGAGCTCGAAGGAACGCTGGCAAAGTTTTTGAAGGCTCCTAAGGGTGATACCAGGCAGACATGCCTCAAAGACCTTCTGAAGACTGTAGACTTCCGCAGAAATAAGTAATGCGAAGGCTTAGTAACCAAATAATAGATATTCCAAACACAATAAGAGAAGCATTTGAGGGAGCGTTAGATCTTATCCTTCCTTTCAGATGCCTGATCTGCGGGAATGCAGCAGATACAGAAGAACGCTTTGAAAACTACGGGCGAGTCTATAAGGCAGTCTTCGGAAAAGAATCAGAACTTCACATCTGCGGAAAATGCCTGTCTGCCATTAATATTAGCGATGAGGATTTGCGCTGGTTTCTATGTCTTTCGAACCCTGTGGAAAACGATCCGTGCCCCGGTCTTCCTCTGTTCATGCCTTTTCCTTACAAAGGAATTTTGGAAAAGGCGATACCCGGCATTAAGTTCGGCAAAAAGATAGAGCTCGCAAGAATGCTGGGAATCATATTGGGGTCATGTGTGAGAAATGAAGGAATAAGTGCGGATCTGATCGTTCCAATACCGCTGTCGGAGGCAAGATTAGAGGAAAGAGGCTTTAACCAGGCTTACGAGATCGCATACCCTGTTGCAAAGTTAAATAGTATTCCTGTAGCAGATGGGCTTCTTATCAGGGTGAAAGATACGAAGAGGCAGTCACAGATTACTGATACCGGCAAAAGAGCCAGGAACGTAAAGGGTGCATTTTCAGTAAGCGAAAATTGGGATGTGACGGGCCTTCGGGTTATTGTTGTTGATGACGTTGCCACGACAGGCGCAACGCTTCATGAAGCTGCAAAAGTGTTATATAAAGCCGGTGCGTCTAAAGTGCTGTGCGTTGCCTTTGCAGGAAACAGAGTTGTGAGAAATGCGGAGCCGTTCTAAAACGGTCCCTCTAAAAAAGTTAATACTTTTGATGCCGATTTGATGTATCAGAGATTTAGTATGAAATTGAATTCAAATATCTTTGATACCGATTGTTGGGGAACAGTAGGACTTTTTTGAATTAATTGTGTAATTCTGAGGGGGATTATTTATGGGAAAATCCAAGCTTTTAGCATTGGTTATCTGTTTTGCTATTCTGATGTCTGTTTTTACATCCTGTTCGGCGGAAAAGAAAGGACAGAAAATAGTCAAAGCTGATGATCCGTGGTTTGAATCTACAAGATTTAAACTTGAGAAAAATCTCAAGAAGAGTGATGATTATAATCCGTCTTGTGTATGTGCGGGTGATGACAAGATATTTAACATTTACTGCGAATCATATGACGGCTGGGCAACATCTAAAACGATCCTTGATACATATGATGACAGCGGAAATCTGATCGACAGAAAGAATGTTTCTTTAGAGGGCAATTACTGTTTTCAGGAAATCAGTTCTGCCTGTTCTGATCCTGAAGGTAAAAAGCTGAGTTTAACTGTCCGCTATCATTCTCCTGTTGAACGCAGTTATTTTGCTTTTGCTGACATTGACACGGAAACCGGAAAAGTTACGGATGTCTGCGAAATAAAGGCAAAGGATCTGCACTCGATCTCTAAAGCTGTTTTCATAAAAGATTATACGATCTTAGTATCTAATGTCTTTGAAGGAGATTTTCTCGGATATGCAATTTCCTTGTACAAAAATAAGGAATTGGTTGCGAACCTGGATCTGTCAACGATTAAGCTGTTTTATTTATTTGAAGGCTTTTCGTTAGATGAAGAAAACGGTTTGCTTTATGCTGCCGGCTCTGATGAAACTGGCTTTATCACCATGGCTTTCGATGTGAACACGGGGAAGCTTAAGAGTAAGCAAAACGGTTATGATGCAGATGATAAGACTGTCAATCTGGCTGATTTCTCCTCTACGGATAAAGGGGAACTTTGTAAGATCGATTCGCTCGGAAATATCATAAAGCTCGACATTAGTACCATGACACCCAAGACTGTTGTCGACACCGAATGGTATTCGCCATATTTTCCTGCGCCCAGCACAGATGAGTATTACGCTCAAACAAGGATACTTAGCTGCTCTGACGACAGGGTTGTTATACACAATGATGAATCCACTACATACGGAAATGCCTCCTATACAAATTACGAGTATATCAGGGTGCTGAAGAAGGCTGATAAGAATCCTCATGCCGGCAAAACGGTCGTTGAACTTGCGCTGCCTGTCAATTCAGGTATTACCGATTATCTTGCAAGATCGATATATCAATTTAACAAAGAAGACAATGAATACCTTATCAGAGTATGGAACAAGTATAAGACCGGATTTAATCTCGGCAGATCACTCTTTGGCGCCGTAGATGAAGATGAACAGCAGGTATATCAGATGATCCAGGATCTTCGAGGTGATGATGCCCCGGATCTTGTTATAGGCATCCAGAAAAACTATGCAATGCGTGATGATGTCTTTATGGATCTGACAGGTTTTCTCGACTCTGATGTCATGGATAAACAGTTCGGCAATATTATTGAGGCAGGAAGGATCAACGGCAAATTATATTTCCTTCCGGTAACTTTGAAAATAGAAGGACTGGTAACTAATAAAGAGTTGCTGAAAGACGGCGCTGTAGGAATAACTTTTGATGAATACGATAAGCTGATCAAGAATGATATGAACGGCTTCTCGCCTTATGATCATGCGTTTATTCTGGCCTATAACAAACGCTCGTTTATCCTGTCCTGCATAGATACGAAGAAAGCAATTGAAGGAGATAAGATCGAATTCGGAACAGAGCAATTCCGTGCTGCTGTGGAATACGCTAATGAAAACATTCCGTACGAAAATGAAAAGAGCATGCCGGAAAGTTATGATTATGATTACAGCAAGAGGTACAGAGGCGAATGCTATTACGAAAAGATCGATGATTTCCTCGATTATGTCCGTGCATGCCGCACCACTGAAGGACAATATACGATTATCGGAACACCGTCGGTAGATGCTTCCGGTCCCAGATTTACAGCGATCGAGACGATATCGGTATCGGCGACTACAGATGCGAAAGACGGCTGCAGGAAGTTTTTGAATTATCTTTTCTCAGGCTCAGCTTTCGCTCCTTCCGAATGTGAATTCAAGCAGATAGTAACCAATAAAGATGTCATGAATAATAATCTCAAGATCCTTAGTGACATAAATAATAAGGCGGTCAAGAATTATCAGGATTCAAAAGCCAGCAAGGCGATAATCGTACCTATGGAAATTGACACCGCATATGGTGATAAAGAAGCTACGGATAATATGCGTGACAGTTTTATCAATAGCTTGTCTTCGATAACTGTTTATTACTATGAGGATTATGCGATCGTTCAGTTTTTGGATGAGGAACTAAAGCCTTATTTTGCAGGTGACCGCTCTCTTGACGATGCAATTAAGTTTATTAATGACAGAACGACTAAGTATGTAAGGGAGATGTAGTCTGCTGTAAGGAACAAAAGGATCAGCGTTCTCGAAAATGTTTTGGGGATAAAAAGGAAAGGGGGCTGTATGGGAAAAGTCAGATTTTTAGCTGCTGTGCTGGCTGCCGCTATGCTGATGCCATTGTTTACATCGTGCTCGGCATCCGGTAAAAAGGGCGCCAAGGTAGTCAAAACAGATGACCCGTGGTATGAATCTTTCAGAGTCAAGATTGAAAAGGATATACGCGCTGATGAGGAAGAGGATATATCCCAGCTCTGTACAAGCAACGACAAGATCTTTTACCTGTACAGCTTATTTCATAAAACTTATTGCACGACCAGAACAGTTCTTGATGTATATGATCTTGACGGTAATCTCTTGAGCCGTAAGAAAATTACGTGCGAAGATAATGCAAGCATCCATCACATTTATTATCTTGCTTCCGATCCCGATGGGAAAACTCTTAAGGCCGCTGTCGGATATTGTCCCCCGGGAAGCATGATCGATGAAATGTTTATAGACATTGATGTTGAATCTGGAAAAGTATCTAACGCGAAGAAGATCGTGACTAAAGAAGGTGAGAGAGCTTTAGATTCTCATGCTCCTGTACCTGATTACCTTTATAGCGTTGGCGATTATCTGGTAGTTTCTTTTTCAAAGGTTGTTGACTACGTGTTTACTACAGAACTCTTGCTTTATAAGCAAACGGATTATATTGCAAGACTGGACACATCATCAATACAACTTAATGTCCTGCTCGATGGTTTTTCTGTTGATGAATCAAAGGGTTCTATATTTGTGTATGGTTACGAAAAAGGCAGCATCATCAGGATGGAATTCAATCTGAATAACGGCAGTCTGAAGAGCAAGGAGAATGTTCAGACTGGCGGAGATCAGGTTAACATTTGGGAATTCCAGAGAACAAATACCGGCGACATGTTAAGGATCGATTCTCTAGGAAATGTCGTTAAGGCTGATGTTAATACCATGACTACGGAGACGGTGATCGATTCTAACTGGTATACGCCTTATTATTTTCTGCAGGATAGTGAAGAACACATGCTTACTTCTTCTATCTTAAGCTGCAGTGATAAAGGTGCAGTTTTTCTCGATGGCGAATTTAAAACATATGGAAGTGATGTGTTCTTCAATGATGAGTATTTCAGGATCTTAAAGAGGGCTGATAAGAATCCCAATGCCGGCAAAAAGATAATAGAACTTGCTCTGCCTCCGGACTCCGGTTTTTCGGAATACCTTGCGAATACCATACGTGAATTCAACAGAACAGACAATGAATATGTCATAAGGTTATGGGATAAGTATAAGAGCGGTTATGCAACAACGGTGCTCACATATTATGGTATTGACGTAAAAGGCAATAATGATCAGGAAGTCTTTCAGATGATCCAGGATCTTAAATGCGATGATGCGCCGGATCTTGTTATTGATATCCAGAAGAATTATGCGATGAGAGATGATGTTTTCATGGACCTTACGGATTTCCTTGATCCTGAGGTTATGGATATGCAGTACAAAAACATTATCGAGGCAGGAAGGATAGGCGGAAAGCTCTACTTCCTCCCGGTAACGATCGAGATAGAAGGTCTTGTCACAGATAAAGAGCTTTTAAAAGAAGGAGCCGTAGGGATCACTTTCGAAGATTACGAAAAACTGATAAAGGATAAGATGAGTGGTTTCTCACCTTATGATTATCCCGAATCAAAGTTCTATAACAAACGCTCCTTTGTCCTGTCCTGCATTGATACAAAGAGTGCCATTGAAGGTCAGAAAATCGAATTCGGCACTGAGCAGTTCCGTGCTGCTGCAGAATATGCGAAAAACAACATCCAATACAACAATAAAGATGAGATTCCCGATGATTATGTTCACAGCTGGAAAAGATACAGAGGAAAATGTTATTACACAAAGATGGATGATTATCTTAAGTTTGTTCATTCGTGCTACAAATCCAAAGGAAACTATACGATAATCGGAACTCCTTCCGTGGATGCATCCGGTCCGAGATTTGTTGCCCTTGAGACGATATCTGTATCGGCAACTACCGATGTTAAGGAAGGCTGCAGGAAGTTTATTAATTATCTTTTCGCTGGCAAGGCTTATGATTCTGCTGAATGTGAATTCAGGCACATAGTTACCAATAAGGAGATCATGGAGAAAAATATACAGGTTCTTACAAAATGTAATAACGATTCATACGCAATTTATGATAACAGCGTAAAGACCCGTGCCTTAATTCCTGCTCCCGGCGTTGATATGGCAACAGGCGATAAATATGCGACCGATGAGATGGCTCAAAGCTTCCAGGAAAGCCTGGCTTCGATCTCCACATACTATTACGAGGATTACACGATCGTACAGTTTATTGATGAGGAGCTGGCACCTTACTATGCCGGAGACCGTTCTCTTGATGATGCGATCAGGTACATCAATGACAGAGTGACTAAGTATGTGAGGGAGATGTAATTACCCTACAACGCCCAATACTCTCAAAAGGCTTGCCGTGAAGACATAGAGGAAGTCGATGATGCCTGCTGCGAGGACGAGAACGAACCAGACGCGCTTGACGCTGAACTTTCTGTTCTTTCTGAGTTCGTCGTGCAGAGGTGTTGTGATGTTCTTGAAAAGAATGATCTTCTTTTTCGTAAGTCTTCCGACCGTGATCTTTACGATAGAAATACCTCCGTCGCAAAGGAAGGGGAGACCTACGATGAAGTATAAAAGCGGGATCCTGCAGTAGATCAGGAAGAATGCGATGAAGAAGCCGAGGCCCCTTGAACCTGCGTCTCCCATGAGCATCTTTGAGGGATTGAAGTTATAGAGAAGATAAGCAATAACGGAAGGAATGAAGACGATCAATAAAAGGATCGAGTTCCTGTCGGGCAGTGAAAGGCACATGAATCCCATGAGGAATGTCGTAAAGACTGCGAGGATCGAGAGAGTTCCCGAGAGGCCGTCGATTCCGTCTGTGGCGTTTGTTGCATTGATAGATACCACGAAAAGGATTACCGCGAGGATATAGAAAACGATGGGGTGCAGGTCAAAATATGTGCCTGTCATTGCGATATAGACTCTTGTTCCGAAGAAATGGACACAGATGAATGCTCCGATAAGGGAAACGATGAAGTCCAATGCACCCTTTATATATTCGTTCCAGGCATCTTTCGATCTGTCATCAAGCCAGCCTGTGACCATGGCAGCAAGGGTTGCGATAAGTCCCATGCCAAGGCCCGTTACTTCGTTGCCGCTCTCGAAAAAGCCTTTGTCGGAGGTTACGGGGTTATAGAAAAAGCAGAGAATTGCCGAAATAACAAGGAACACCAGCATGAAATAGAAGCCGACACCGGTGGGTTTGCCGATGTTAGCTGCTGCACCCTGGGCGAATTTACGTCCGCGGTCGTGTCCTAATAAGATCTTTTCACCGGGAAGGAACCGGAGAAGGATCATTGTAATGGCAAATGAGGCAACAAGGCCGATCGCCATTTTATATATAAAATACATTCAAGAATGCCTCTCGCTCGTTTTAACGTTTGTATAACAAAAGCATTATATCCTAAGAAAAGGCATAAAAAAATTATCAAATCGTGCAATAAATAGACCGGATAGCCTCGTCAGTATTGGCCAAAATATGTTAATATATCAACTTGTAATTAAGGAGTAACAGATATGGATTACAAAGATTTAATAGCTACAAATTTAAGTGCTTGCACAGGCCTTGATAAGGCTCAGATTGAAGGACTTATCGAGATTCCGCCGAAGCTCGAGCTCGGAGATTATGCTTTCCCTTGCTTCGTTCTGGCAAAGACCCTTCACAAGGCTCCGCCCATGATCGCAAATGAGCTCAAGGACTCTCCCGAGCTCGTAAATGGCTTTGGCGGCGCAGTTACAGTTGATGCAGCAGGCCCTTATATCAATTTCAGGATCGACAGAGGCGTTCTCGCAAAGAGCGTCATCAATGAGATCATCGAAGCAGGCGACCAGTACGGTAACAAGAATATCGGTGAGGGCAAGAACGTCATCATCGAGTTCTCATCTCCTAATATCGCTAAGCCTTTCCACGTAGGTCACGCTTTTACGACGATCCTGGGCAATTCTCTCTCAAATATCTATTCCAGACTCGGCTATAACGTAATCAGATTCAATCACTTGGGCGATTACGGCACACAGTTCGGTAAGCTCATCACCGCTTACAGGCTCTGGGGCGACGAGAAGGCGATGGAAGAAAACCCGATCGATGAGCTTACGAGGATCTATGTAAAGTTCCATGACGAGTGCAAGGTATCTCCTGAGCGCGAAAAGGAACTCGAAGACACAGCAAGAGACAACTTCAGAAAGCTTGAAGAGGGCAAGGAAGAGGAAGTGGCTCTCTGGAAGCGTTTCAGGGACTTGAGCCTTGAGGTTTTCGAGAAGACATATAAGAGAATGGGCATCAAGTTCGATAACTATAACGGCGAGTCTTTCTATTCATCAAGGATCGACTCTGTTGTTAACATGCTCGAGAGCAAGGGCCTTTTGGAAGAGAGCGAAGGCGCAAGAGTCGTTAAGCTCGACGATGAAGGGCTTCCTCCGTGCCTCGTTGTCAAGAGCGACGGTACAACTATCTATGCTTCTAGAGACCTCGCTGCAATTCTCTACAGACACGAGGAATTCAATTTCTACAAGAATATCTATGTAGTAGGACTTCCCCAGCAGCTTCACTTCAAGCAGGTTTTCGCGGTTCTCAAGAAGGCAGGCTATGAGTGCGCTGATGACTGCGTACATGTAGGTTTCGGACTTTTGAAGTTCAAGCCAAAGAAGGATGAGAACGGCAACGAGATCGTTGAGGCTTTCTCAACACGTGCCGGAAACATCATCAAGCTTGACGATTTCCTCGATAAGGCTACTGAAAAGACCGCTGAGATCATCAGAAAGAACAGTGAGCTTAGAGGTGGCGACATGACAGATGAGCAGATCGCCCAGGTTTCCGAAGTCGTCGGACTCGGCGCTGTTTTTTACACATATCTCAAGGCAGGAAGAGAGAAGGATATCCTCTTTGACTGGGATGACATGCTCGATTTCGAAGGCGATACAGCGCCTTACCTTATCTACACTTATGCAAGGATCAAGTCGATCTTGAGAAAAGCAGCAGATCAGGGCATTTCAGCATCTGGCGATTCAGTTTCCGAGCTTACTGCCGAAGACGAATATGCAGTGATCAGAAGCCTTGCAGATTTCAAGGATGCGGTAGTTAAGGCAGCTGAGAGCTATGAGCCTTTCATGATCTCACGTCAGATTGCTCTTATCGCCAGAAACTTCAACCGTTTCTACAACAATTCCAGGATCTTGAACTGCGAGTCTGCTGAGCTCCGCGATGCAAGACTTAAGCTTTGCGAGGCTGTTGCTGACACGATCAAGTCCGGACTCGACATGCTCGGAATCGGCGTCGTTGAGAAGATGTAATTAGAAAGGCAGAACGATGGAGAATACGACTAACAGCTCTGTACCTGATTTTAAGGAACTGAAATACCAGAGGCCCGACCTCGACAAGTTCACCGAGACAGTAAAAGCCGTTAGATTAAGGCTCATGACCGCCAAGACAATAGAAGCGGCCGATGAAGCGATTGGCGAATATGAGATAGCGATAAGCTATTTCGACACCATGTATGCGCTCTGCCAGATCCTCCACGATCTCGATACATCCAACGAGTTCTACAACAAAGAAATAGAGTTCTTCGACGAGGCTTCCGCCAGAGTCCAGGAGCTCTCCTCCGCCGTATTATCAGGCCTTCTGACGGCTCCTTGTGCTGACAGTTTGAAGGTCAAGTACGGCCCCATGATCTTCCGCAAGGCCAAAAACCAGAGGGAGATCATCTCAAGCGAAGTAATAGATGACCTCACAGAGGAATCAAGGCTCGAAAACGAGTACTCCCAGAAGCAGTCCGAAGCTGAGATCCTTTTGGGCAAGAAGACCTTGAATTTAAGCCTGATCCAGCCTTATCTCCAGTCAACTGACAGAAAGATAAGAAGAGAGGCTCATATCGCGCTCGATAAGTACTATATGTCCCGTAAAGAAACTTACGATGTTATCTACGATGACCTCGTAAAGGTAAGGACTGAGGCTGCAAGAAAGCTCGGCTATGAGAACTTTACCGAGCTCGGCTATAAGCGAATGGAGCGTTACGATTACACGAGGGAAGACGTTGCTTCTTTCAGGGAAAATATCAAGAGATATATCGTTCCGCTCACGACTCAGATAAGAAAGCTCCAGAAAGAAAGGCTCGGCGTGGACAAGCTCATGTTCCACGACCTTCCGTGCCTCTTTAAGGAAGGCAATCCCACTCCCGTCGTAAGCAAAGATACTTACGAAGAGGCTGCCGGCAAGTTCTTCAGAAAGATGTTTGGCGCTAACCCTAGCTTTTTCGACATCCTCTCAAGCCACGGATATACGGATCTTTTATCACGTCCGGTTAAGTCCACGGGCGGCTACTGCATGTATCTTGAAGATTACTGCATCCCGTTTATCTTCATGAACGGCAACGGTACTTTCGATGACGTTGCGACAGTTATTCACGAGGGCGGTCACGCTTATGCAGCATTACAGGGCGCTGAATCCTCTCCGTTTGTAGAATGCCTTTCACCGACACTTGAGACATGCGAGATCCACTCTACATCGATGGAATACATGTCTTATCCGTTCATGAACATCTTCTATGGAAAGCAGGCTGAACAGTACTGCGAACTCCACATGACTGACGGTCTTTTGTTTCTGCCTTACGGATGCATGGTCGACGAGTTCCAGCACATCATCTACGACAATCCGAACATGACTCCCAATGAGCGTCACGAGATCTGGAGAATGTTAGAGCAGACATACCAGCCTTACACCGAATACGATGTGAACGACACGCCTTTCCACGCGATGGGCGGCGCCTGGATGAAGAAGGATCACATCTTCACGACACCTTTCTACTATATCGATTACTGCCTCTCGCAGATCTGCGCGTTGGAGCTCTGGGACGAGTCCAGGACAGACCTTAAGGTAGCTTTGGAAAAGTACAATACGCTCTGCCAGTTAGGCGGAAGCGACACATTCTTAAATCTCATAAGCAAATCCGGAATCGAGTCGCCGTTTGACGTCGATGTCATGAAGCGCCTTGCTTACAAGTGTGCGGATTTCCTTAATCTGTGAGGCTTAGATGAAGTTTCCCGAAGAATTCGTAAATGAGATGAATGACTTCTTCTCGCGTTACAAGTATGTACCGCAGGAAGGATTTTACGAGAGCTTCGAAAAGGAGCCTTTGAAGGGAATAAGATTCTCCCGTACGAAAATCAATTCTGAAGATGAAGAAAAGCAGCTTTTAAAGGACCTTGGAGAGGGTGAAAACCCCGTTTCCTGGTGCTCAGGCGGCTATTACATAAATAACGAGACCGGCGGCAAGGAAGCGCTCTATCACGCAGGTGTTTACTATCCGCAGGAGCCTTCTGCGATGCTGCCTGCACAGGTCATGGCAGCAAAGCCCGGCGAGATCGTTCTTGACCTTTGTGCAGCTCCGGGCGGCAAGGCCTGCAGATTGGGCGAAGACATGAAGGGCGGGGGCATCCTCGTCGCAAACGAGATAAGTTTTGACAGGTCAAAAGCTTTGCTTAGAAACATCGAGCGTTCAGGCATCAAAGGCTGCGTAATCCTCAATGAAACGCCCGAAAATATTGCATCAAGGCTCCCTTTGTTTTTCGACAAGATCCTTATCGATGCGCCCTGCTCAGGCGAGGGCATGTTCAGAAGAGACCCGGGTGCTGTTAAGAGCTACATGAATTACGGACCCAAGGTCTGTGTTCCTTTGCAGGAATCGATCCTCGAAGCTGCCCACAAGTGCCTTAAAGACGGCGGTTCGATCGTTTATTCCACATGTACTTTCTGCGTTGACGAAGACGAGAACCAGATCAAGCGCTTTATCGAGCGCCATCCTGAATATTACGTTAAGGCTCATCCTGAGATCATGGGCATCACCCACAACGGTGAAGATTCAATACTGCCGGGCTCAATGAGAATCTGGCCCCACTTATCTGAAGGCGACGGACACTTCTGCGTCCATATCGTTAAGGGCGAGGAAAAAGACCTTAAGTCTGCTTCTGATTATCTGATCAACAGCGAGGTTAAGACCAAGGATAAGAACGTCGAAGCGGCTATGGCTATGCTCGATGAAGTCTTATCAGATAAGGGCAGGGAAGACATCCTTAAGGGTGAATTCATAAGCCACGGAACAGGCGTTTTCCAGATGACTTTTGACGAGAAGCTTTTCAAGGGCTTAAAGGTCGTAAAGACCGGACTTTATGTAGGCGATATCAAGCCTTTGAAGTCGGGAAAGAAAGTTTTCGAGCCCTCAAACAGTATAGCGCTTGCTTTAGACAGGTCTGAGATCCGTGATGATTCATATCTGGGGCTTTCAAGAGACGACGACAGACTCGTTAAGTACTTGAGAGGCGAGACGATATCCGTTACTCCTGAAGACGGCCTTAAATCATCCGGAACCATTCTGGTCGGCATCGGAAACTATCCGCTGGGCTTTGCCAAGATCAACGGACAGACCGCTAAAAATATGTATCCCAAGGCATGGAGGCTTATATGACAGAATTCAAACTCATTCTTGCGACATCCAACAAGGACAAGGCAAAAGAGATAGCTGATATATTATCTGACACTCCGTTTGTCGTTACGACAATGAAGGAAGAGGGTTTTAATCCCGACATCGTTGAAGACGGCAAGACATTTGAAGAAAATGCATTGATAAAGGCACGTGCAGTGCATGCTCTGGCTCCTTCCGCATATGTAATGGCCGATGATTCAGGCCTCTGCATCGATGCGTTAGACGGCGCTCCCGGCATTTATTCGGCAAGATTCTGCGGCGAGGATTCCACATATCCCGAGAAGTTTGCAAAGATCTTCGAGATGCTCAAGGATGTGCCTGAAGATCAGAGAACTGCAAAGTTCGTCTGCAGCATTGCAGTTGTAAGACCTGACGGCTCCGAGTTTACCGTAAGAGGCGAGGTCTGCGGTGTCTTGCACGAAAAGCCCATGGGCGACGGCGGTTTCGGCTACGATCCTATCTTCTATGTGCCTGAGTTCGGCATGACCACAGCCCAGATGACCAAGGATCAGAAGAACGCAATTAGCCATAGAGGCAAAGCATCAAGGGCTATGGCGGAGAAGCTGAAGGCAGAACTCGGTTGAGCCGGAATTTTCGGGCGTTGAACTACTAGATTTATCCCGTGTGCATATTTTGCAGACGAAAAATGAAAAAACGTCTACAAAATGTGCATTTTCAAGCGTTTTTGCACGTTTTGCAGACGAAAATCAGAAAATCGTCTACAAAATCTCAACTAACGGGAACGACCAGTGTTCGATTCAATATAGAGCTTTGTTGATTTCAACAGAATTCAAATGCTTTATATAATAAGCAAATATGAATCTTTTTGCGTTGAAAACACCCCTTAATCGTGTTAATATTGTCAGGCGCGTACAAATGTCCGTCTGTGGAAGTATACTTGGGCGCGAAATTTCATAGAAAGGCCTTGACCTTATGCACCAGGATAATCCCGAATATTTCCTCGTAGATAAAAGAGTTTTACCTGAAGTTTTCATTAAGGTAATGGAAGTTAAGCAGCGCCTTAATACCGGTGAGTCCACTTCGGTCAACGAAGCGGTAAGGAAGACCGGTCTGTCCAGAAGTGCTTACTACAAGTACAAGGATTCCGTATTGCCGTTCTATGAGGCAGCAAGCGGAAAGAAGGTAACACTCCTTCTGTCTGTTGAGAACTTCCAGGGCATATTGTCGGAGATCATCCGAACTATCGCGGAATCCCGCGCAAATATTCTGACTATCAATCAGAATATCCCGATCAACGGTCTGGCTGACATTTCGATCTCTATTGAGACCGTGTCGATGTACGGAACTGTTGACGACATTATCAATGATATCTCTAAGCTCGCCGGTGTGCGCAAGTGCATGGTATTGAGCAGGGAATAACGAAAGGAACACTGAAAGAAATGGCTATTAACATTGCAATTATGGGCTTCGGCACGGTCGGTTCGGGCGTAGCTGAGACTCTGGACATCAATAAGGATGTCATCGCAAAGCGTATCGGAAAAGAGATCAACGTAAAGTACATCCTTGATATCAGGGACTTCCCGGACAGCAGATTTGCAGGTCTCGTAACTCATGACGCTGATGAAGTTTTCTCAAGCGATATTAAGATTGCAGTAGAGACCATAGGCGGCGCAAGGATCGCTTATGAATATACAAAGCGCGCTCTGTCAAAAGGCATCAGCGTAGTAACATCCAACAAGGAACTCGTTTCGACAAAGGGTCCGGAGCTCTTGAAGATCGCAGCGGAAAACAACTGCTGCTATCTCTTTGAGGCTGCAGTCGGCGGCGGTATCCCGATCATCAGACCTCTTTATAAGTGCCTTGCAGCTAACAAGATCACAAAGATCGCAGGCATCGTTAACGGTACGACAAACTACATCCTCTCACAGATGAAGGATGAGGGTTTGGATTTCGTTACGGCTTTAAAGCAGGCGCAGGAAAACGGTTTTGCCGAAGCTAATCCTTCTGCGGATATCGACGGAATCGACGCTCAGAGAAAGCTCTCGATCCTCTCAACGATCGCAAATGACGGAGCTTATATTGCTCCTGAAAATATCAGGGCAGAAGGCATCTCTGCCATCACAACAGACGATATGGCATTTGCAAGGTCTATCGGCTGCGATATCAAGCTTATTGCTTATTTTGAAGCTGATGAAAAGCCTATCGCTTACGTTGCGCCCGCTTTGGTCGACAAGACAAATCTCCTGTTCAACGTAAACGGCGTATTCAATGCGATTATGGTTGACGGAAACAGCCTGGGACGCGCAATGTTCTATGGCCAGGGCGCAGGCACGATGCCTACGGCTTCTGCTGTATGCGGCGACGTTCTTGAGGCTGCAATGGGCAACCCGTCTGAAGCAAGAGCATGGACATCCGAGAGCGTTGAGGTTATGCCTTATGACGAGATCATCGCAGATATCGTTATCAGGGTCGATGACGCTTCTGCAGTTGTCGTTAAGGGTTACAGCTGTGTATACCTTTCAGAGGAAGCTATCCTCGTTAACGGCGTAAAGCACAAGGATATTGCTGAGCTCATAAGTGAGACGGGCGCTAAGTCCTGGATGCACTATCTTAAATAAGTAGATCAATTTTTCGGAGGAATAGTTTAATGAAGGTACTCGTAGTAGGCGGCGGCGGAAGAGAACATGTTATCTGCTGGAAGCTCAAGCAGGATCCCAGGATAACGGAGCTTTACTGTGCTCCCGGTAACGGCGGTATCGCATCTATCGCTACATGCGTAAATATTAAGGCAACAGATATCGACGGTATGGTCGAGTTCGCGAAAAAAGAGCAGTTCGATCTCGTTTTCGTAGCTCCCGACGATCCGCTCGCAATGGGCATGGTCGATAAGCTCGAAGAAGCAGGCCTCAGAGCCTTCGGTCCTAAGGCAAATGCAGCGATCATCGAAGGATCCAAGGCTTTTTCGAAAAAGCTCATGAAGAAATATCAGATCCCTACTGCCAAGTATGAGATCTTCGACGATGAGCAGAAGGCTCTTGATTACCTTGAGACTCAGCCTATGCCTATCGTTATCAAGTGCGATGGTCTTGCATTGGGTAAGGGCGTTATCATTGCCCAGAACCTTGATGAGGCTAAGCAGGCAGTTAAGGACATGATGGAAGACCAGAAGTTCGGTTCTGCAGGTTCCACGATCGTTATCGAAGAGTGCATGACAGGTCCTGAGCTCACAGTCCTCGCTTTCTCTGACGGCAACACCTGTGTTCCTATGGTATCTTCCAGAGACCACAAGAGAGCATACGACCACGACGAAGGCCTTAACACAGGCGGCATGGGCGCTGTTACACCTGGTGCTGACATGACAGACGAGCTTAAGGCCAGAATCCAGAATGAGATAATCACACCTACAGTCGAAGCACTCAAGAAAGAGGGCAGACCTTTTAAGGGCGTTATCTACTTCGGTCTTATGCTTACACCCGAAGGACCTAAGGTCGTCGAATATAACGCACGTTTCGGTGATCCTGAGGCTCAGGCAGTTCTGCCGCTTCTCGAAAACAGCCTTCTCGACATCGTTGATGCAGTAATCGACGGCAAGCTCGACCAGGTCGAGTTCAAGTGGAAGAATAAGTGCTCATGCGTTGTTGTCATGGCATCCGGCGGATATCCGCAGAGCTATGCTAAGGGTTACGAGATCACAGGCATCGATACATGCGGCAAGATCGTTTTCCAGGCAGGCACCGCGCTCAAGGACGGCAAGCTCGTTACATCAGGCGGACGCGTCCTCTGCGTATACGATGAGGCAGATACCCTTGATGAAGCTATCGATGGCGCATACGAAGGCGTTGCCAAGATCTCTTTCAAGGATATGCACTTCCGTCACGACATAGGAAGGACACTCGGTTAATAGATGAGAATAGGTATCTACGGAGGTTCATTCGACCCCGTACATAACGGTCACATAGCAATGGTAAATTCCGCGCTGAAGAGCGGATTCGTTGACCTTGTGATCGTTATTCCTTCTGTCAGAAATAATTTTAAGCTCTACGCAAATAAGCTTCCGCCCCCGTACCGCCTCTGCATGATGCAGGAGACCATAGAAGGTCTTGGCATCAAGGAGTGCTTTGTGAGCGATATCGAGTACGATATCGAAGGCGTAAGCTATACTGCCGTTGTTCTTGAAAAACTTACTTCTGACGCTTATATAAAGGGGTTCCTCACTTCAAACGGTATCAAGAAAAAGAAGGCTGAAGAGAGCCATGAATTCTATTGGATCATGGGCTCTGATACCCTCGGAACATTTGAGACATGGTATAAGCCCGGTGAGATCTTAAAGTATGCGACGCTCCTTGCAGCCGTAAGGCCAGGTGACAGCACGGATGTCGATAAGGCTGCTGATTCGATAAAGAAGAACTTAGGCGGCAAAGTCGAGATCTTTAGATTAGACGGCGTTGACTGTTCTTCATCTGAGATCACAACGACAGGAGACTTTTCAAAGGTCCCAAAGCCCGCCAGAGAGTTCATTGAAAGGCATGCTCTATACACTGAGAATACAAAGCTTTCAGGTGTTTCGGAGGAAGCAAGGAAACAGTTTTTCGAGAGTGCAGTCTGGATGTATAAGTATCTGGGCGCGAAAAGACTCCTTCACACGCTTAATGTAGGTTATCTGTCCGCACACCTGGCAGACGTTTTCGGGTGCGATAAGGATAAGGCCTTGATAGCAGGCGCTCTTCACGACTGCGCGAAAGAACTGCCCGTCGAAAAGCAGTTAGAGCTCGCAAAGAAGTATTCAGGTGACCTGTTCACTGAGAAGAAGCTCCTTCATTCGCCGGCAGGTGCGACATTCGCTAAAGAAGAATTCGGCATAGAAGATAAAGAGATCCTTGATGCCATCTGCTATCACACGACCGGCAGGGGTGACATGAGCATCCTGGAAAAGATAGTTTATCTGGCAGACAAGATCGAGCCTTCCAGAAACTATACGGATCTGACACCCATCAGGGAAGCTGCCGAAAAAGACTTAGACAGCGCCATGCGCATGACGGCAGCCGCTGTAAGGGATAAGTTCGTCTCGCAGGGCAGGGATATCCATCCGCTGACAAAACTAATGATGAAAGATTTAAAGATGTAACACCTCTCTCGCTTAGGTCCTCCGCGCTCGCGATGCTCGCTTGTGCGGAAAACGCTCGAGACGCGTTACTCGCCTTACAATAAATAGAACTAAGACGACGTTATTGTGTTACAATCAAAACATAAACAAAATCCAAGGAGATAAATAATGGACACAAAAGAATTAGCCGCTAAGATCGTTGACATTCTCGATTCAAAGAAGGGAATTGATATTGAGACGATAGACCTGACAGGAAAGACAGTTTTGGCAGATTATTTCGTGCTCGCGAGCGGTAATTCCACCACACAGATAAAGTCTTTGGCAGATGAAGTCGAGTATGTTCTTAAGAAGGACTTCGATATCGTTCCTGACCACATCGAAGGACGCTCAGGCGACAAGTGGATCCTCCTGGATTATAAGGATGTTGTCGTTCATGTAATGGGCAGGGAAGAGCGCCAGAATTATAACATCGAGAAGTTCTGGGAGACCAAGCGCAGGGAAGGCGAAGACTAAACTGTTTTAGTTATTATTTTAAAATAATGTTTGAAACCGGCAGGGATTTTCCTTGTCGGTTTTTGTCGTATTTTGTCGCAAAAAACCGACAAAACCTGGGTGTATGCTTTTCTTATGAACAAGAAAAGCGTAAAGACCAAGATCAAGAAACTGATAACCCCACTGGCATTCGTTCTGGTAATAATCCTGAGTGCCTTCTATAAGTTCGTCCTTAAAGGCAGCGGGGATCTTACCATAAGCGCATTTAAGACTGAAAGGAGCGCAAATGTGACGGAAAGCACCGGCACAACGATGTCTTCTGAAACGGACGGCGTAACCGGACCTTCTGCCACTTCAGAAAAGCCTGTCAAAGCAAAAGAAACCATCCAGCTTATAAGCGTCTATATATGCGGAGAAGTCAATAAACCTGGCATCTACGAAGCTCCCAAAGGCGTAATGCTAAATGACATCATTGAAGATGCGGGAGGCCTTACTGAGGACGCTTCCGTGAATAATATCAACTTCGTCTATCAGATAACAGGCAACATGTCGATCTATATCCCATCTAAATCAGAGATCGAGAAGGGCTTTAACGGCGGTGACATAATAAGGCAGGAAGGCGTATATGTCTGGGGCAATCAGCAGGGCAGCACTTCGGATACCGGAAGCACCGGCATAAGCATAGTCAACATCAATACTGCTACGGTGGATGAACTGAAGAACCTGCCGGGTATCGGAGGGGTGACAGCCCAGGCGATCGTTGATTACAGAGCCAAGAATCCGTTTAAGACGATAGAGGATATCAAGAACGTCACCGGAATAGGCGACTCAAAATATAACAGGATAAAGGATTATATCTGCGTCTGATCAGGTGTAGCCGTAAAGGCCCCTGACACTGACCTCGCCGCTCCTTAAGTCCGCTACGGAACCGTCGTCGAACTTAACCTTGAGGGAGAAGTCTTCGTTGATCTCAATTGCTGTGCCTGAGCGTCCCTCGCTGTTCTCGGCGAGCTGAGGATAAGCCACGATCTTGCTTCCTACAGTGACATTGCTCTTGCGGTAACGGTTAAGATAGTACTCATCGTCAGGCCATCTGTACACGAGATCTCCCATAGATCTGATGAGTTCTGCGGAAAGCTTTGAACGGTCGAAAATCTTTCCTCCGTTTTCGAGCGAGATCGATGTGGCTATCTCAGATAATTCGGCAGGGAAGGAAGTCTCGTTGACATTGATTCCGATGCCGATGATGCAGTTGTCTATAAGCCCGCTTTCAGCCTCAACCGTAACCTCTGTCAGAATGCCGCAGATCTTCTTCCTGTTCATGAGAAGATCGTTTACCCATTTGACCTGTGAGTCGATCCCATAGGCGTTGTAGATCGCGTCAGAGACGGCGATGGCGGTCCAGCTGGTAAGGTTGGATATCTTATCAAAACCTGATTCAGGCTTGAAAAGGTATGAGAGATACACTCCGACGCCCTTGGGGGAGGAAAAGCTCCTGCCGCGCCTGCCTTTTCCGCCTGTCTGGTGGTCGGCGATAACGACCGTTCCGGACGGAGCGCCGTTTCTTGCCATGTCCTTAAGTACATTATTTGTGGAATCCACTGAATCGAAAACATGAACATCGGGTATTACTGCATCAGGAAGAAAGACCGAAACCGAGCCTTTGGTGAGGATATCAGGGCTCTTGGTAAGAAGGTAACCCTTGTTGGTCGATGAGGTTATCTCGTAGCCTTCGTCCCTGAGTGCTTTTACGGCCGAATTGACCGCAGCTCTTGAGACACCGAGCTTACGGCTTATGGCCTCACCGGAGATAAAATCTTCTTCCCAGTAAATAATATTAAGCACGTCATCCTTCAGCATTTTTCAGTCATTCGACCTCACTTTGTACAAGAATTTGGTAAATATATATAACTAATTAACAAAAATAATAACACTTTATGTCGAATGTGCGGTAAAATATATTCGGTAAAGTGCTTAATTTTTGTGAACAAGGGTGAACATGGGTATATATTCGATCGTACTGGGAGTAGTAATGCTACTCAGCATTTTGTCTACTTTTGCGCTCGTACTCTTTTCGAGAAGGGGTGCAAATACACTTGAGATTTTGATGTCCGTCTGCGTCATGATCAGCAACACCGGATACTTCATGCTCTCATGTTCGAGAAACCTTGAAGAAGCTTTGCTTGCCAATACTTTAGCTTATGTTGGCGGAATCTTCCTGCCGCTGCTTATCGTTTATATCCTGATCGACTATTCGGACTCAAAGGTCCCTACATGGTTTTCTGTTGTGATCCTTGTGATAAATATCCTCGTATTTATCTCAATAATGCTCACTGACAGATTTCCGTATTTCTATTCTGCGCTTCAGTTCAATGCCGGCTCGTATTCTCCTTTGATCAAGGAACACGGCCAGATCTATTACATCAGATACATCCTTTTAGCTGTAGAAGTCGGCCTGGCCGCCTTCTTTACGATCCTTACGTATCTTGGCAAGCGCAGCGCTTCTTTCAGGCTCATGGTTACTTATGCCGGCTCACTCTTTTGCGTTATGCTGGTATACCTGGGAACAAGATTTTTTAATCTCAAGATTGAACTTATCCCGTTCTTCTATCTTATCTGCACACTGGTGCTCGATTATGTGGTTGCGAGATCCACGATCTACAACGTTAATTTAAGCGTTCAGGAAAAGATAGACGAGCTCAGCACATTCGGCTACGTTGTTTTCGACAAGCAGTTCAATTTCGTAGGAAGCAACTCCGTGTCCGCAAAGTTCTTCCCTGAAATAGCCAATGCCCGTATCGACTCAAAAATCAACGCAAAAGACTACGCATTAAAGGATCTCCTTAAGTGGGTCGCTAAATGTGCTGAGGAAGCCGATGAGAACAAGAATACACAGGGCAAATTTAAAAAGGCCATCGTAATAAACGACAGAAACCCCAGCGAGAGGAGATATCTGGAGTGCGAACTGAGCTTGATCCATTTTGGTTTCCGCAACCACGTATCAGGCTATCTTGTTGAGATCACAGACGATACAGAGCAGCACAACATGATCGAGTCCATGAGCTTCAAGGGCGAATCCTTAAAGCGTGAGGCTGAGCGTCAGGCTAAGAGAGCCAAATCGATGCAGATGTCCACCATCCTCGGTATGGCGGCCATGATCGAATCCCGTGATAACTCCACAGGCGGTCACATCAACAGAACATCTGCCTGCGTCGCTTTGTTCGTTGAGCATCTCAGAAAATTAGACGACTACAACATGAGTGAAAACTACTGGGATTCCGTTATCAACGCTGCGCCTCTCCATGACCTGGGCAAGATCGCCGTTGATGACGCCATCTTAAGAAAGCCTTCCGGTCTTACTGAAGAAGAATATGAGAAGATGAAGATCCACGCCCAGTACGGCGCGAAGATCATGAGCAAGGTTCTTGAAGACGTTGAAGACAAGGAATTCGTAAGAGTTGCTACCAACGTTGCCCATTATCACCATGAGAAATATAACGGCACCGGCTATCCTGACCAGTTAAGGGGAGAGAGTATCCCGTTCGAAGCAAGGATAATGGCACTTGCAGATGTTTTCGATGCGCTGGCAAGCCGCCGCTACTACAAGGAACCGATGTCTTACGACGAAGCTTTCGAGCTCATCAGACAGGAATTAGGACATCACTTCGACCCGCACCTCGGCCGCATCTTCATCTCTCTGAAGAAAGATATCATTGCGCTCTACGAATCTTTCGAGAACACGGATTACGCAAGATAAAATAAGGGCTGTCTGAGACAGCCTTTTTCATTCTATACTTTGGAAGAACTTATCTATAAGATAGTAATCAGGACAAAGATACTGTCTGATAAAGCTATGGGGAAATAAATATGGTATTTGAGCAATTAAACTTAGATTGGAATGCTGAACCTAACGCTCCGGAAGTGGAGATAACTGTAACCGGAAACGATGTTGTTGTCGAATTCTATTTGAATGCATTTCAATTTGAAGCTTTTAATGAGGGAGATAAAGCGATACTCACATTTCGTGATTGTCTGCAATACAGGTATGGCAGTCCGAACGATGAAGGCTTTTATGATCATTCAAGGTATAAAGCGTTCGGTGTTAAGTGGGGAGAGTTCTATCTTGTTCATGATTCCGACTGGAAGGATAACTTCCCGGAGCCTGTTGCAGTCAGCACACAGCCAACGGATGAGTTAGAACATTATCTGTTCTATTTCCGCGACGGCGCTTTCGAGTGCATTGCTAAGGACTATGAACTTAAAATGATTGGCAATACCTAAAATGAATATGTATTGAGGTATATATCAATGATACAGATGACGAGTTTAAATCCTGGCAGACCAATGAGTCTTGAGGAATATAAAGAATATGAGAAAGAGTATGAAAAGACTCTGATCAAGTCATATGAAGCTTTTCAGGCCACTGGCCATGAATGGTGCTGGTGCCTTGTAGGAAACATTAAGGAGCAGCGTGAATATGGCGAGGAGCATGAGATCAAAAAGGGCACTAAGGCATTCTCTGGTGGTTCCAAAGTGCATATTGCGCCTGTTCAATGGGGCGATGGTGGAGAAAACGTCATTGTTATTGGTGTTCCCAGATATGGCAAGAGCAATATTGAGATCATAATGCGGTCTAAAGATATTGAGAATTACCGGATTAAGAAAGTGTATAAACCCGAGATCTTAAAGCTCATGTGTGCCTCAGAACACTTATGGTGGAATGATACTGATAAAGATAGAGACAGAATCGTAGAGTGGCTTGATTATCTGGCTCCGGAAGAAGCGCGAAAAGAACGGGAAAGAATAGAAGCAGATGATAAAGTGACTAATTATCTTAAGTATCTTGCCGACAGTGAACGCTGGTTTTTCGAATTGGACGAAGATGGATATGCGACTAAGCAGATCGTAATTGATGACAAAGGCTGCCATATGTCATGCTTTGAGGATTGCCTGGCTGAAGGAATTGTAAATCCGTCTGGCTTTGATGACGAAGGAACCTCTCAGCGGATATCAAAAGATGAGTTTTATGATGAGTGGAACAGCCTGCTAAGCAACCACATTGATGCTTGGAATGCCACGAAAACAAAATATCCAATCGGAAGCATTTGTTCAGGAAAGACCAAAGCTTTTTATCCACAAGGACAAATAGTCGAGGGCGATGATTTTATAGGTGTTTGTCAGGTCGAATCTGGTTCGCTGCACGAGATAAAGAGCTATAGCGTTTGTGATTATGATGAAAGTAATATGTGGTTGGTTTTAAAGCCAATATAGGAAGCTGATAGTATATTGTACAGTTATGAATAACTAAGGTAATGGGGAGGCAGAAATGTTTACGGCAGATGGAATAGAAGGAATTGAAGTGCTGTGCGCGAAGATCCCGGATGAATTACAATCGTGGGATGAATTCGGAAATATAGTTGATCTGCATTTCTTTACTGATATTGATGATTTCGGGCAGGATATCAAGTGCTTGGATATTACGCTTACAGACATAGAAAACCGCTATAATATTCTGCTTCATCTCAGGAATGTGAGCGGGAAGGTGTCTTTTGAACCATACAATGGTTTTTATTCAGGATTGGCTATTGAAGAACTGTCGGACAATGGTTACGAGAAGACGAAACGTTTCCATTTTTACTCATATGAGATGGATATAGATACTAATATTTACTGTGAAAAGATAATAGCTGAAATGGTATAAATTTATCTAGAAGTTAATGATGAGGAGGGCTTATGAATTTTAAGTATAATTGTCCCATTTGTAATCGTGGTCAACACTTTGAGGGCTTGTGTTTAAAGTGCAAGGAAGCAAAACGAATCGAAGAAGCCCGTAATCTAACGCCTGAACAGATACAGGAAAGACAGCAGTACCTGATAGAACATTTAGAGGATCTCGAAGACCAGGAAGACATGGCAATGAATTATTTTTGGGATTGTCTTTCTTTGCACGGTGTAATAACAGATGAACTCCAAAGAGCAGCTTTGAATGAAGAGGTCTTTTACCCTTGGGAGATATACTATCATGCGCCCGAAGATGTCAGAGACGGTCTGATAAAGTGCCTGAAGTCTACGGAAAACTCGATGGAGGCATCACATCTTCTGGAGTGCCTTGCAATGCAGGGTGATGATGTTGCTTTGGAAACTCTTTTCGAACTGAAAAAGAATCCTCCCAAGTGGAGAGAAAAGCTTTATGTTGACCCTGATGTCTATGCAGAGTCCGGCGGATGGACATTCGATGAATCAGGAAAGAGACTGGCAATAAATTACAATAAATGCTATGGCGTAGAAAAGAAGGGAACCGGCGATAAAGCTGTTGTTATAGGTAAGACAAGAGAAGACAGATGTCCTCATTGCGGAAGCCTTTTAGTCGATTTAATAAGCATTGACGGTACTGACAAACGTCTGGATTTCCTTGGTGTCCCCGGAAAGATAACGGCAACATGCTGCCCGAGTTGTATTTGCTTTGCCGAAGGTTTCAGCAGATTTAACTTGGACGGTTCCAGCGAAGCATGTTTTCCTTATAAGGGACAATCTGACGATGAAGAAAACTATGTATCAGACGATGACTGCAAAGTGCTCGAAAACAACGGTCTGGAATTAAACGATATGGAAAGTCCTTTGTTTTATAAAGCAAACGATTGGAACGCCGTATCAATCGGAGGTTTCGCACACTGGATTCAGGACTGCCTGATCTCAAAATGTCCTGACTGCGGTAAGCCGATGAGATATCTTGCGCAGCTCAGCTGGGAGACCATTGCGAATGACATGTATGAAGGAACTGTCTATGTCGAAATGTGTCCTGATTGCAAGATCACCTCGATGCATCACCAGCAGACATGATGAAGCTCCGACCTCGTGTTTGTTGGCCTGTCTAATTGTTTGCTTACACTTCTTCGTTGATGATGTTCTTCACCCATTTGTATTTCTTGTAGTGGGCGATTACTACAGGCAGCTTAACGATCTCGTCAAGGTTTAAGATGAAGTAGACGACCATGACGGGCCAGTTAAGGACAAAGGCCGAGATGAATCCCAGGGGCACGATGAATGCCCACATAGTAACGGTGTCGCAGATGAAACCGAACTTCGTGTCGCCGCCTGCTGAGAAGATTCCGCTGATTGTAGTGGAATTAATAGATCTGCCTAAGATGTAATAGCTGCACATCAGGAGCATTATTAAAAGATAATGCTCGGCTGTCTCTGTAAGGTTTACAAAATACAGTACGATGGGTGCGGATGCGGCTGCAATAAGGCCCAGGACGATACCTGAAATAACAGTGATCTTAAGAAGCTTATCGCCGTATTCCTTTGCTTTATCAAGTCTGTTGGCACCAAGCTCGTTGCCGATGATGATGACGCTTCCGCCTGCGATTGCGTAGCAAAGGCACGATACAAGGTCTTTTACGATGGCTGCGATGCCGTTAGCGGCTGCAGCATCAGATCCTAAGTGTCCCATGATTACGGTGATCATGGTAAAGCCGAATCCCCAGAGAAGGGAATTCAAAAGGTAGGGAAGAGTATATTTCGAGAATCTCTGTCTTAAGTTCAGATCCGCATGGAAGATGTTCTTGAACTTAAGCCTGAACTTCGTCTTCACGAGAATGAAGATTATGCACAGGAGGAATCCTGCGCCGTTTGAGATCGTCGTTGCAAGAGCAGCGCCTGCAGAACCCATCTTGGGAGCGCCCAGAAGTCCGAAGATCAATATCGCATTAAGGATGATGTTCATGAATACGATAACGACGCTCGCGATCGTACATTCCTTAACGTATCCGACATTCTTAAGGAGTGTCTCGAAAACAGATGCGAGTGTCATGAATACATACGAAAATGACGCGATCCTGATGTAGGGGATTCCGTTTTCGATGAGTCCGGGCTCGTTCGTAAATACACGCATTACGCCTTCAGGCATGAACATGCCGCAAGAGAAGAAGACGATGATGACGGGTAGTGATAAAGCAAACATGTAGCCGAATACTTTTTCGATGGATTCGTTGTCGCCCTTGCCCCAGTACTGTGCTGCGAACATGGAGCCGCCGGCTGTTATGGTCATGGTAAACAGGGTCAGTACGAGTACGACCTGTGTAGCCAAAGATACTGCTGCCATTGAATCCTGTGAGAGGAAGAGCAGCATAACAGCATCTGATACCGGTACCAATGCAAAAACAAAGTTCTGCAGTGTCATAGGCAGTATCAGAGATATCAGTTTCTTTCTAAAAGATGTTTCCTTTATCTGTTCCATATTTAAATTATCCTATGTTTTCCCAATAAATATAAGCAAGGATAGGCATTTTACTCCGAAAGAAGACAAAAATCAAATGGATTATGGACTTATAAGTGGGTGTTGCTAGGTAAGCTTACTTGGAACCCTGATTTCTGGGCATCATGATCGACAGGGTAAAGGAGCTGTCATCAGATTCAGCCTTGATAATGCCGTTGCAGTTTTCGACAGCGCGTCTTATGTTCATGAGACCGAAGCCGTGATGGTCCTTGTCTTCTTTGGATGTGTAGCCTGATGAAGACATGAGCTTGCCGATGTCGACGTTGCTTTTAGCAGAATTAGTGATCTTGAGTATAAAGAACTTGTCAGTTCTTTTGATGCTGAAATTGATATAAGGATCTTCGCAGGCAGATGCAGCTTCGATAGCGTTATCCAGAGTGTTTGCGAAGATGCTGCACATATCCATAGCCTTTATGTTGAGACCGCCGTCGACAACGCCGTCGAGCGTGAACCTGATGTTCTTTTCTTCCATCTTGTCGGCCTTCATGAAAACGATGAGGTCGAGCATTTCGTCACCGGTAACGTATTTGGGAGACAGGGCGCTGACGTTTCCGAGCATGTCTGCGATATGCGCTTTTGCTTCGTCTGTCTGGCCTTTTTCGAGCATCATCCGGGTAAGAGCGAGGTTGTTCTTAATGTCATGTCTGAAAGCCTTTGTCTCGACCTGCTGCTTTTTGTACTGGCCGATGTATTCGAGCTCAGCAGCAAGGTATGCTTCCTGTGCCTGGTTCTTTTCGCGCAGGGATCTTTCGACTGAGGAAATGATCATGATGACCGGCACCGCAAGTCCTAAGATGACTGTTCCTACTACATAAAAGATGCTGAGGTAATGATATCTCTGCTCCAGCGTTATTACGTCTGAAGACATTTGTGCAGGTATAAAAGGGATAATGACAAAAAGAGCTGCCCACACTGAGAAAAAGACTCTGTAAGGAACACTGATTACATAGAACTTTTTAGGTCTGTAGAAGCCGAAATATACCACCAGGAAAAGTGCCAGCGTGACCACAAAGTTCATTATCGTTATGAACGTCCAGGTGCCGCCGACGCCCAGATGATTTAAGTAAAGATCCATCATGACTTCATCGGTTCCGCCATAAAAGTAGACGGCAGTCATTTGTGAGAGTGTGGCTGTATAGCTGGAAACAAAATACAGGCAGACAGTTGATTCAACAGCTCTTAAAAATTTCTTTTCCTTATAAGCGAAAAGATAAAAGAAGAATGCATAGATAAACAGGCCCACCACCAATATGGTATTGATGTCGAGCAAGATTACTCCATCAGGCAGTTCGCTGAAGAACAGATTGACAAACACATTTGCCAGCAAGGTCAGGACCAGAGGACCGAGTGAAGATAATACAAGCTTTTTGGAAAGTTCTATATAGCGCCCGAGAAAACATGCTGCTACGAGTATGACCAGCAGCATGGAAAGAATCGTTTGGGCATTGCTCAAAAATGCCAACCCTAATCTGAGGATGAATTCCAAGGTTTCAGACATATCAGAAAGCCAGTCCTTCTACATAAGTGTATAAGGCATCCTTAAGAGCCTTTACATTGCTGCGGCTTACGGGAAGGATAACGTCGCCTTCCATGATGACATCGCTTTTGGAGAGCTTTTTAACCTTTGCAAGCGATATCAGATAACCTCGGTGGCTTCTGAAGAAACCGTCGTTCTTGAGCTGTTCTTCGAAGTCTCCGATGTTGTATCTGATGACATGCTCGCCCTGTGTGGTAACGATCCTGACGTTCTGGTTCATGGATTCCAGATAGATAACATCGTTTATGTTGATAAGCAGCTCTTCGCCGTCTTCTTTTATGATCAACTGGCGGCAAGCGCCCTGTTTTTCCTGAACGTATCTGATGACTTCCTTGAGCTTTTCGATGTCGACAGGCTTTGTGAGGTATCTTAATGCGTTGACTTCGTAGCCTTCGATCGCATATTCGACATGACTTGTAAGGAATACGATAAAGACCTTTTCCGATATCGCGCGAAGGCTCTTTGCGAGCGTGATGCCATCTACTGCGGGCATCTCGATATCAAGGAAAAGGATGTCGTAGGGCTGCGCTTTAAAGCTCTCGATGAGCCTGTTGCCATCGTCAAATGTGTCGATGTTGTAATCGACATTGATCAAAAGCTTATCTAGGATGGTCTTAAGTTCCACCCTGTATAATTCTTCGTCATCGCAAATGGCAATACGCACTTTTTATAGCTCCTTTTATATTGCTGTATTGAATTCTAAATAAACATTTAGTGATTCGCAATACCGTTTGCGACAGGAAACATACCATTCACTCCAGTCTTCATATCAGGGCCTTTTCGGATGCTAGAATCGCCCTTGAGTTCAACGAAGAAAGGAATATTGATATGAAGAACTTGTTTAAGCAGATAGGAAAGGCAATAGGTTATTTCGCAGTTTATCTAACATGCATGAACGTTGTAGACCTCATTACAGGATATTTTTGGGGATATAGTAAGGGCGCAGAATTCAAGGCTATGGGCCTGAGCGCAGAGGAAGCAATGGCAGCATTCCAGACAGTCAAAGACGGTTACAAGGGAATCAGCATGCTGATTGGCGCGCTCCTGACACTTTTGGTATTCTTCATCATTGAAAAGGTAAAGAAGACGAGCCTCGCAAAAGAAACCGACATGAAAATGGTTACAGGAAAGCAGCTCGGCTTAACAGTAGTTGGTGCACTAGGCGGAATGTTCTTTATGAACTTCATGCTCAACATTCTCCCGATCCCGAAGGAACTCATCGGCGACCTCTCAAGCGGCATGAGCTCACTCACATCGTATCCCTTCTGGCTCGCGATCATCGTAAATGCGATCCTGATACCGATCTTGGAAGAAGTAGTATTCAGAGGTTATCTTTTCAACAGACTTGGTAAGGCAATGCCCGCAGTAGTCGCAGCGATAATCTCTTCCGTAGTCTTCGGCCTCTGCCACGGCGGTCTCGTATGGGCAATCTGGGCAGGTGTTGTAGGACTCATTATCTGCGTAGTAAGAGTAAAGACAGGTTCCATCATCCCCGGGATGATCTTCCACATCATCATGAATACTTTTGGCATGGTAGTCTCTTATTTCCCAGTGCTCGAAAAGCTGAACAACGCGGGCATGTATGTTCTCACGATCGCAGGCGGAATCCTCCTTGCTGTATACATCGTAGGCATCCTCATGGACAAGGGATCTTCGCAGAATAAGGCTGAGGTAAAGGTAGTGTAAAACACGTTTGGTTGACTTTTTTTCAGGGCTGTCTCATTGCTTCGTCGCGTGAGACAGCCTTTTTGCTGTGTTGACTTCACGTGGTGATATTTTGTAGACGAATATTCGAAAATCGTCTACAAAATGTGCAAATTTAAGCTCTTTTGCTCGTTTTGATGACGAAAAATGAAAAATCGTCTACAAAACGTCGACAGCGGTGAATTAACATCTTGAGAACATTGTTGGGATGATGAAACAGGCTGTTTCACTAATGATACAATTATTCAAACGGTGAAACGGAGATAAGACCTTGCGAAAAGCTTTTCATTTCAACATGGATATACCTGATCCGGATGTGATCTTTTTTGACGGATATTATTATCTGATCACGACGACCATGCATTTCTTTCCGGGTGCCGAGATATTAAGAAGCAAAGATCTTAAGACATGGGAGCATTATTCATATGTGTTCGAAAAGCTCGAGAGCACGCCTTCTCAAAGGCTTGAGGGCGATGGATATATCTATGGCAAGGGAATGTGGGCGCCGACATTAAGACTTCACGACGGAGTGTTCTATGTGGCATTTTCCTCCAACGATATGAACAAGACTTATCTTTTCCGTTCAACTGATCTGAAGGGCCCGTGGAAACGCAATGAGATCAAGGGCTTTTACCATGACCTCTCGCTTCTTTTTGACGACGGAAAAGCTTATGTTGTTTATGGCAATACCGATATCCACCTGACCGAATTGAATGAAGATCTGACTGGTCCCAAAGAGGACGGACTTGACCGTGTGATCGTTGATGACGCAGGGAATCCGATGCTGGGCCTTGAAGGTTCGCACATCTATAAGATCGGCGGAAAGTATTATCTTTTCATGATCCATTCGCTGCGTGACCGTTGGAGAAGGGTGGAGGCGATGTATACCGCAGACAGCCTTGACGGTGAGTTTATAGGCGGAGATATCTACGATAATGATCTCGGAATAAGAGATTC
>JAEEGL011966357.1_pt1 | contig 47701 bp, 48 predicted proteins | sample 9134231 | NCBI WGS metagenome assembly JAEEGL01 (sample SAMN16246548, study PRJNA631951) | gut metagenome | biome: gut microbiome; feature: rumen; material: fiber-attached | host: Bos | place: Iran: Karaj | collected 2018-10 | reverse complement strand
TTTGAACAAGACAGTTGGTATCAAGGACTATTCGCATCTCTTTTTATTCTGTTTCGTTTTCACGTGCTTTTTGCTCCCGAAGCCATTGATGGAGGTCCATTTCATTGATTTCGTCAAGACGTTTTTGGTCGAGAGTCCCTGCGTCCCAAAGCGCATCCATGTGTGCGTCCAACTTTTTGGCGTAATAGTCGGCAAGCACTTTCTTCACTTCCAGCAATTCTGCTTCAGAATTGTTACGTTCAAACATTTTAAGCAGGAAGAGCTGAATAGGATTAAACATAGTTCCGTTATACTCCATAGCACATTCATTATTAACAGCGCAAAAATACAAAAAAAATATATATGAAACATCTTGCAAAAACAACCCCTGACGGCACGCGCCTCACCCTCGACGCCCTTTATCAGATTGCTCCCTCGTGCTTCACCGAAGCCAAAGGCGAGGACGGGGAAATCCATCGTGTAGTGGATTTCAACAAACTCCGTCTGTTGCTTGGAGACCAAACAGTGGAAGACGCCCCGGAAGTCTATGACTTCACGTGGGTTGGTAAACGAGCCGCCTTGCAAGAGGCTGCAGCACCTATCAACAAGACGCTGCGCCCGTGTCCCGAAGAGAGCGTGGATTGGGACAAGACCCAGAACCTCTACATCGAAGGTGACAACCTCGAAGTGCTGAAGCTGCTTCAGAACTCCTATATGGGCAAAGTCAAGATAATTTATATAGATCCGCCGTATAATACGGGCAATGATTTTTTGTATCATGATGACTTCTTTAATGATGATTACGATAAACACAACTTCAATGAAGAAGGGGAAAGACTGTATTCAAAGAAACAATTAGATATAACAAATAAATTTAAAAAGAACATAGATAGCAATGGACGTTTCCATTCGGATTGGTGTTCCATGATATATGCAAGGTTAATGGTGGCGAGAAGTTTGTTGACAGAGGATGGTTCTATATTCATTTCAATAGATGACCATGAAGTCGCAAATATGAAAAAAATCTGCGAAGAAGTTTTTGGCGAAAACAATTTTGTATCAGATTTTATAAGAAAGACAAAATCTATGACAGGTGATGAGGGAACGGGTGTTAATATACAACATGAAAATTTATTGTGCTTTGCAAAGAATAAAGAAGAATTGTTTTTAATTGGAGAGACTAAAGAGTTTTCGGCATATTCTAACCCTGATAATGATAAACATGGAGATTGGACATCCGCAGATCCAAGTGCGAAAAGTGGGGGTGACAGCACCTATTTCCCGATTGAAAATCCTTATACAAAAAGAAAAGACTATCCTCCAAAAGGAAGATATTGGGCGTTTTCCAAAACGACATTACAAGAATACATTAATAGCGGCAGAATCGTGTTTAAGAAGGATTATAAAGAATCAGAACGGGGTTTTATTTTTAAAAGGTATAAGGACGGTTTGACAAGCCAATACAATGCTGTTAATAGTTTGTTCGCGACAGAAAATATTTTCATGAACTCTGTCGGTACTAAAGAATTATTGTCTATCTTAAATGGTAATTATTTTAGTAACCCTAAACCTCAAATTTTGGTCCAAAAAATCATTTATTCAATAAATGATAAAAATACCCTTGTTCTCGATTTTTTTTCCGGCTCCGCAACAACAGCTCACGCTGTGATGCAACTCAATGCCGAGGATGGAGGGAATCGTAAATTCATTATGGTTCAACTTCCAGAAGAAACCGCACAAGACAGCGAAGCATACAAAGCCGGCTACACAAATATCTGCGAAATCGGCAAAGAGCGCATCCGCCGAGCTGGAAAGAAAATCAAATTGGAACATCCCGAGGCAAAAGACCTTGACACAGGTTTCCGTGTTTTCAAGTGCGAGAGCAGCAACTACAAGGATGTGGCCTTTGCGCCTAAAGAGTATTCGCAAGAAATGCTGCTGGACTTGATCGACAACATCAAAGAGGACCGCACAGACCTTGACCTGCTCTTCGATTGTATGCGCCGCTGGGGCGTGGAGTTGTCGCTGCCGCTCTCTTCGCAAAAAGTCGATGGCTGCACCATCCATAATGTGAACGATGGCGACCTCGTGGCTTGCTTCGATGGCAAAGTCACAGAATCCGTGATTGACGCTATCGCCGCCCTCTCTCCCGTGCGTGTCGTCTTCCGCGACAACAGCTTTGACGAAGCCGCAAATAAGATGAACCTCTTCGAGCTCTTCAAGCAGAAGTGCGACTGGACGGACGAAGAGGTCAGAAACAACATTCGTGTCATCTAATCCAAGGAAACTATGGCTAAGAAACTGACACTCAAATTCAAGAACCAGCAGTTCCAGACGGATGCCGCAAAAGCCGTCACCGATGTCTTCCACGGGCAACGCAATCAGTCAATGGTGGAGTTCACCCACGATATGGGACGGAGTGCCGACGGTGCCCAGGACCTGTTTGATGTGGTGGGATTCCGCAACCAGCCGGTTACTGTTTCGGCAGGGCAGCTGTTGGAGAACATCCGCGCCATTCAGATGCCCGCACAGTTGCGTCCATCGGAAACGATAGACACAAACGATTTGCGCCTGACCATCGAAATGGAAACAGGTACGGGCAAAACCTACACCTACATCAAGACGATGTACGAGTTGAACAAACTCTACGGTTGGAGCAAATTTATCATCGTGGTCCCAAGCATCGCCATCCGCGAAGGTGTCTGTCGCTCCTTTGAAATCATGAGCGAACACTTTGCCGCTGAATATGGCAAGCGTATTCAGTCGTTCATCTACGACAGCAAGCAGCTGACGAAGATTGACCAATTCGCCAGCGACAGCAACATGCACGTCATGATCATCAACACGCAGGCTTTCGCCGCCCGTGGCGAAGACGCCCGCCGTATCTATATGAAGCTGGATGCTTTCCGTTCTCGTAAGCCCATTGATGTGATAGCGGCCACCAATCCCATCCTTATCATAGACGAGCCTCAGTCCGTTTTGGGCGCAGACAAGAAAAACGCCACCCGTAACCGTCTGCAGGAGTTCCATCCGCTCTTTACGCTGTTGTATAGTGCCACCCACAGAGCGGATGACATCGTAAACATGGTCTATCGCTTGGATGCCATGGATGCCTACAACAAGAAATTGGTGAAGAAGATTTCGGTGAAAGGTATTGAACAGAAAGGCACCACGGCCACAAACGGCTACGTGTATCTTGAAAGCATAGAACTCTCAAAAGGCAACCCCATGGCCCGGATAGGCTTTGACAAGCGGATGGCCAGCACTGTCAAACCTGTGATTCAGACGGTCTCGGATGGTTTCGACATTTTTCAGCAGTCGGGGCAGCTGCAAGAGTACGCCCACGGCTATCGCGTCGAAAGCATTGACGGCTTTAACCGCACCGTGCGCCTTTTGAACGGCTTGGTGCTGGGTGAAGGCGAGATGGTGGGAAAGGTGAACGACATCTATGTGCGCCGCCATCAGATACGCGAGACCATCCTCTCCCATATCCATAAAGAGCGCAAGCTCTTCACCATGGGCATCAAATGCCTTTCGCTGTTCTTCATTGACCACGTCGATAACTACCGCATCTACGAACCCGGAGGCGGCACGAAGAACGGCACATACGCCGAAATCTTCGAGGAGGAATATGCCAACATCGTGGGACAACTGCAGCTGGATTTAGCCGATGACCCAAAATACTTGGAATATCTGAAAAAGTTCAGCGCGCCGGAAGTCCACAACGGCTACTTCTCCCGCGACAAGAAAGGTCACTATGTGCAGCCATCTGCTACGGAAATAAAGAATGAAAGCAGTAATGACGTTTCCGCATACGATCTGATTATGAAGGACAAGGAACGTCTGCTTTCGTTCAGCGAGCCCACCCGCTTCATCTTCTCCCATTCCGCCTTGAAGGAAGGCTGGGACAATCCCAATGTCTTCCAGATCTGCACGCTGAAAGACAGCGACAACATGACCAAAAAACGGCAGGAGGTGGGACGCGGTATGCGCCTCTGCGTGAACGACCAGGGCGAGCGGCAGGACGAGAACGTGCTGCATGGCCGTGTCTTCGAGGTGAACGAGCTGACCGTCATTGCCAGCGAGTCCTACAACTCCTTCGCGGCCAAACTGCAGACGGAAATCGCGGATGCCGTAGGCGACAGACCCATCAAAGTGCAGCCGACCCTTTTCGCCGGTATGACCGTCACCAATGCTCAGGGTGAGAAAAAACAGATTGACGATCTCGGGGCAAGCTTCCTCTTCACTGCGCTCGTTGGAAATGGTTATGTGAATCGGCAGGGGCAACTCACTCAGAAATATCACGATGACAAGCAGCAGGGTGTACTTGACTTTGGGGAGGAGTACAATGAATACAAAACGGATATTATCAATCGTCTTGACGCCGTGTTCAATCCGGATGCCGTCCGTCCCGAGGATGCAAGACGTATGCGTGAAGCGAAATTCGACTCGAAGAGATTCGAGAGAAAGGAATTCCAGGCGTTGTGGAACAAAATCAACCACAAAACCTACTATACCGTGGATTTCAAGACGGATGATCTCATAGACCACGCAGTCGCTAAGCTTGACAACCATTTGCAGGTCACCAATATCAACATCCAAGTGGTGTCGGGCACGCTGGAAAGCATCAAGAGCAAAGACCAGCTGACAGCCGGCACCGCCATGAAACAGACGAAAGCCGAAACAACCTCCATCCACGAATTGGTCGGTGAGAAGGTGAAATACGACCTGATTGGCAAATTGGTGGAAGACACGGGATTGACAAGAAAGGCCATTGTATCCATCCTGCAAAAGATCAGTCCTAAAACTTTTATGCAGTTCAAAGCCAATCCGGAGGAGTTTATCATCAAGGCGGGCAACATCATCAATGAGTGCAAAGCCATCGCCGTGATTGAGCACGTGGCATATCATAAGCTCGACAAGAAGTTTGAATCCGACATATTCAGCGCTTCAGAACTCAAAGGCCGTTTGGGTGTCAATGCAATGGAATCGGAAAAGTCACTCTATGACCTTGTTGTAGTGGATTCGAAAGGTATAGAAATGGACTTTGCCAAGGAACTGGAAACCCAAAACGAAGTGGCTGTTTATACGAAATTGCCCGGCGGATTCTATATCAACACCCCAGCTGGCCATTATAACCCCGATTGGGCGATTGTATTCAAGGAAGGCAACGACATCAAGCACATTTATTTCGTGGCAGAAACCAAAGGTTATGACATGGACAAATTGCTTGACTATCGAGAAACTGAGAATATCAAGATAGAGTGCGCCCGTCGTCACTTCGCCACCATTTCCGAGAGCACAGTGACCTATGGTGTCGTGAAGACCTATGAAGAATTGCGGAACGTGCTTGTACATTGAGTCTGGAAGTGCCTCTCCGCCCCGATGACGTTCAGCGAGGAGGATATTGTGAAGGTGCTGGAGAGGGTGAGTGGTCAGTGATCAGTGGTCAGTGAATTGAATCTGCTTCATCCTCCGAAGATAGCATTGCGACCGGTTATCTGAAATTCTGTTTCAAATGGCTCCAGATCAAACAAACGCTCTGTCATTTCCCAAAATTCCGACATCTTCTGCAGGGTTTCGCGGGAATTGTTGGTTTTTCCCCATGTCAGATCCGAGAGGCGCACCTCTTGCTGCCGATTTTTATGAGAAAACTTCAGGCAAAATTCCTTGGGCGAGGGCTCCCGTCCATTTAAAGATCTCATATAAACCAATGGCCCTTTGTAATCTTTCCAGTCGTATGAGGCACGTTGGATGCCCAACAACCCTGTTAACACCTTACATCCTTGTCTGCTAATCATCACAGAATAGGAGGGTTCCGATAGAAGTCCATACGCAGTGGCAACGCCAATCGAAACTATGACGACTTCGATGTTGGAGTTGGCAATTCCCCACCACGCCCCCAGTATGCCTAAAAGGAAAATGATGATTGTTTTGCGAATCACATTGCCTCGCGGCGCGGCAAATGTTATGGTGCCGTCCCGTTCAGAAACGGAAACGTGCACATTGCCCGACATCGTGTCAGCAAATGCCTGCAGTTGGGGAAATGTGGGTTGCTCGTCGGAATTCATCATGATGACTTTAAGAGCTTAATGATCTCATCTTTGTTTTTACTCTTTTCAATTATTCTCATTGGTGAATCAGTTTATAAATTCAATTTCAAAAGTGTTGTTAATGATGCGTGGGCAAAAGTAGGAAAAATAGTGATACCATGATATGCAAACCACGAAGGCGGCGTCAGGGGAGGCCAAAAAAGGAATTCCCTATTTGAAAAAAAAGTATTTTTGCATCCCTAATCCTTGTGTGATGAGAAAGTTTGTTCCCCTCTTCCTGCTTACGGCCCTTCTGATGGCTCCGCAATGGTGTGCGGCACAACTGTCGGTGAAGTTCAAAACATTAAGGGTTAATAATATAACAAACAATTTGACAACTCCGGCGATGACCTCTCTTCCTTTTGATGCTTTGGTCCTTTCCGATGTCGGACTCGCAATAGATGTTGAGCTTGTAAATGATGGGGATTCAGCGGTAAATCTTTATGCGGAAACGGCTACAATAGGCTTGCTCTATTATGATTCTCCGTATGGCTGGCGAAAGATTGACAGACTGGATGATAGAGATTGTCGGATTCCTTTGCAATCAGGTCTTGTATATTTGCAGCATCCCAACATAAAGGCGCACACCAGTGTGACTATCCAGCGGTTTTGGTATTATAGACTGCCCACTTTTTATGATATAAGTTCCTTGTATTATGTTTCCAGCACGGTGCCAACGATGCGCTTGGTTTTGATGGTGCCCGGACAGGAGCCGATATTGTCGGATATTCCCGAGACCGTTTACGTAAACGGCTTGAAGCTTGACGATGATTGGCAGGAGTGCGGTAAGTGTGACTCATACCAGTTGTTAAGCAATGGGTTGCTGAAGGATTATATGCATGAGAACCCCTACCTGTTTGGGACCGAATTCTCGCAAGACTTGATCCGGAAGGAATTCCAGTGCAATATGGCCTTCGCGTGGAAGCAGTACTCGCTTTTGGTGCCACCCGCCAAGGAGCTCGGCCTTTCTGTCCGTTGCCTTCGCGACTAAAGGATTTTGAGCATATTCAAAAAAACATCGCGCCCCGCCGGATTATCAACCTGGCGGGGCGCGCGTTTACACAAAAAGAGTGTATGGTGGGAATGTACGCCTATTCGTAGGTGTAGAATCCGCGACCGGTCTTGCGGCCAAGCAGACCAGCACGTACCATCTTGCGCAACAGCGGGTGCGGACGGTACTTGGGATCGCCGAACTCGTTGTACAAGACCTCCATAATGGCGAGGTTCACATCGTTGCCGATCAGGTCGGCCAGGGCAAGCGGACCCATCGGGTGGTTGGCGCCTAACATCATGCACTTGTCGATGTCCTCCGCACTGGCGATGCCGTCGGCGAGGATGCCCACCGCCTCGTTAATCATCGGGATGAGAATCCTGTTGACCACGAAACCGGGAGCCTCGTTCACCAGCACCGGCGTTTTGCCGATGGAAGATGCCAACTCCACGATGCACTTGCAAACCTCTTCGGACGTGACTTGCCCTTTGATGACCTCCACCAACGCCATACGGTCGGCGGGATTGAAGAAGTGCATCCCGATGAATTGGGTGGGACGGCTGGTGCAGGCGGCGATTTCCGTGATGGAAAGCGATGAGGAGTTGGTGGCGAAGATGGTCTCCGGCTTGCAGATTTTGTCTAACTCGGTGAACACATCCTTCTTCAGCTGCATGTCTTCCACAGCTGCCTCAATCACGAGGTCGGCATCGGCAAAAGTGGCGTAATCCGTCGTCGTGGTGATGTTTTTCAAGATGGCGTCCACGGCTTCTTGTGTGAGTTTTCCCTTCTCCACGAGTTTGCCGTAACCTTTTGCAAAAGAAGCCATAGCCTTGTCCAGGCTGGCCTGGGTTCTACTTTTCATGACCACCGGCATCTTGGCGGCGAAAGCCTTCACAATGCCCTTGGCCATCGTACCTGTTCCGATAACACAAATTTTCATAATAAAAGAATTTATTGTAACTATAAAATTGTTAATTGTTCTTAAACTCCGGTTTCCTCTTATTTAAAAAGGCATTCATGCCCTCTTTCTGGTCCTGCGTTTCAAAGCAGCGACCGAAGGCGTTGTTCTCATAAAGGATGGCATCATCGGCAGCGAGGTCGTATTCGGCGTCGATGCTTTCCTTGGCGATACGCACGGCGATGGGGGCGTTGGCAATAATCCGGATGGCTAATGCTTCGGCTTCCGCCATCAACTGCTCCGGCTCATAGACGGCGTTCACCAGTCCGATGCGCAGGGCTTCGTCGGCGCGGATGGCCTTGCCGGTATAAATCATCTCCTTGGCATAGCCCATGCCCACCAGCTTGGCGAGACGGTAGGTGCCGGAGAATCCGGGTATGATGCCCAATCCCACCTCCGGCTGTCCGAATTTGGCCTTGTTGGAGGCGATGCGGATGTCGCAGGCCATGGCCAACTCGCAGCCGCCGCCGAGGGCGAAACCGTTCACAGCGGCAATGACGGGAATGGGCAGCGTCTCGATCTTGCGGAAGACCAGTGCACCTAAGTGTCCGAACGTGTATCCCTCTTCGCGGTTCAGGTTGCACATCTCCGAGATGTCGGCACCTGCCACGAAAGACTTCTCCCCGTCACCGGTGATGATGAGCACCCGCACGTCAGCGGGGATGTTGGACACGAAATCGTCCAACTCTTTCAGGATGGTAGAATTGAGTGCGTTCAGCGACTTGGGTGCCGAGATGGTCAGCGTGCAAATAGCATTTTCATTTTTGATTTTTAAATAGTTGTATTCCATATCCGATTATTTTCTTTTTGGGTTTGCAAATTTACAAAAAAATCCGGCCCAAGCGGCTATCCTTTCAAAATCTTCCGGAAAAGCGGGTTGAATGGTTCCGCCAGCACATCCACAGGCACGTGCGCCACGGGATGTTCGAACGCGATGCGGCGGGCATGCAGCGAGATGGAACCGTCCTCATTGGAACGTCGAGCCCCGTATTTCAAATCCCCCTTGATGGGACAGCCGATGGCGGAAAGCTGGGCGCGTATTTGATGGTGTCGTCCGGTGAGCAGCGTCACCTCCACAAGGCTGTAGCGTTCGGAGGCGGCCAACAACTTGTACGTCAACTCGGCACGCTGCCAGTCCTTTTTCTCTGTTTCCGACACATAGCTTCGGTTGTTCTCACTGTTTCTATATAAATAATGTATCAGATGATCGGACTGCGCCGGCGTACGGCCTTCCACAATGGCCCAGTACTGTTTCTCGATGTTGCGCTGCCGGATGAGTTCGTTCATGCGCGTGAGACATTTGGAGGTCTTGGCGAAGATGACTGCGCCGCTGACGGGCCTGTCCAGACGATGGACCAAACCGCAGAACACGTTGCCGGGTTTGTTGCCGACGACACGAATATAGTCGCGGGCGGTCTCCAACAATGGCTTGTCGCCGGTCTGGTCGCCCTGCACAATCTCCCCAGCCATCTTGTTGAGAATCAGCAGATGGTTGTCCTCGTAGAGGATACGGTCGTGGAGTAGGGCAGACGGATCAGTACTGTTCGGAAGCATTGGGGAAGTTTTGTTCTTTCACATCTTGAATATAATGTTCGATGGCTCCCACGATTTCCTCGCTGAGATTGAGGTATCGCCGCAGGAAGCGGGGCGTGAACTGCTGGGTGATGCCCATCATGTCGTGGAACACGAGCACTTGGCCGCTGGTGGCTCCGCCGGCCCCGATACCGATGGTGGGGATGGTGAGCGCTTCGGTGACCTTCTGCGCCAGAGTGGCGGGAATCTTCTCCAACACAAGGGCGAAGCAGCCGTGTTGTTCCAGCAACTTGGCGTTTTCGTACAGGGCAGTGGCCTCGTCTTCCGTGGTGGCCCTTACCGCATACGTGCCGAACTTGTTGATGGACTGCGGCGTGAGGCCGAGGTGCCCCATCACGGGAATGCCGGCACTGAGGATGCGGTCGATGGATTCCACCACTTCGGCACCGCCCTCTAACTTGATGGCATCCGCTCCAGACTCCTTCATGATGCGGATGGCGGAGCTGAGCGCCATCTTCGAGTTGCCCTGATAGGTGCCGAATGGCATGTCCACAACCACCAGGGCGTGCTTCACGGCACGGACCACGGAGGAGGCGTGATAGATCATCTCGTCAAGGGTGATGGGCAAGGTGGTCTTGTAGCCGGCCATCACATTGGCGGCGGAATCGCCCACTAACACGACATCGATTTTCGCCATATCTAACAGGGTGGCGATGGAATAGTCGTAGGCGGTCAGCATCGCAATGCGCTCGCCTTCGTTGCGCATACGCTGTAATGTATTGGTAGTAACCTTGTTGACGTTACCGGATAGATACTGTGACATAGTCGTAGAATTTGGGTTGCAAATGTACTATTATTAACGATAAATTCCAAAAACAGACTCATATTTTCTAACATTAAATCTGCTTTTTTTTACTATCTTTGCCGCCGTTATATGCAATTCCCTACTGATTATGTGCGAACGTGTAACCCTGCTCGACAAGACCTTTGTCAAATTCATCCCCTCCGAGGAGGTGGATGCGGCCATTGAACGACTGGCAGACCAGATAAATAACGACTACCGCGACGATGATCCCATCCTGTTGGTCACCCTGAACGGAGCCATCGTCTTTGCCGTGGATCTGCTAAAAAAACTGACCATCCGTTGCAAGATCACATGTGTGAAACTCTCATCCTACAGCGGCACCCAGTCCACCAATAATGTGAAAAGCCTTATCGGGCTGAACGAGGACCTGCGCGGCAAGCGTGTGCTTGTGCTGGAGGACATCATCGACACGGGACGCACGTACGGGCATATCACGGAGATGCTGAAGGATTCCGGCCTCAAGGACCTGCGCATCGCCACCATGACCTACAAGCCGGATGCCTACAAATCCGATTTGCCCATCCATTATGTGGGATTCGCCATTCCTGACAAGTTCGTGGTAGGGCGGGGGCTGGACTACGACGGCTACGGACGCAACCTGCCGGACATTTACCAGTTGGACACCAGCATTTGATTTTTCAGATTATTAATTATTAACACTATAAAAAATGACCAATATCGTATTATTCGGTGCCCCCGGCAGCGGCAAAGGCACACAGGCTAAGTTAATTGCCGAGAAGTTCGGCTTCGACCATGTATCCACCGGCGACCTCTTCCGTTATGAGATCTCCCACAAGACCCCCCTCGGCCTCAAGGCCCAGGAAATCATCAACCGTGGCGACCTCTGTCCGGACGACATCACCCTCGGTATGCTCAACAACCATATCCAGAAGCACGCCGACAGCAAGGGTTTCATCTTCGACGGTGTGCCCCGCACCATCAAACAGGCCGAAATGCTGGACGACAAATCCCTCTTCCCGAATCTGAACATCGACATGGTGCTTTATCTCTATGTGGAGATGGAAGAAGTGGAAAAACGCATCCTCAAACGCGCTCAGCTTGAAAACCGCGCCGACGACACACCGGAGACCGTCAAATCCCGCGTGGCCAATTTCTTCGAGCAGACCATGCCGTTAGTGGATTATTATAAAAACCAAGGCAAGCTGATCCAACTTAATGGCATGCAGGATATTGAGCATGTATTTGCCGATATTTGCACGACGATAGAAAACCGCTAATATGAACCCGTCCGCCAACAAACGCCGGATAGCCCTCCTCGGCTCCACCGGTTCAATGGGTGTGCAGTCGTTGGAGGTGATTGCGCAGCACCCTGACTGTCTGCAATTGGAGGTGATTGCCGCCCATTCCAGCGCCGACCTGCTGATACAGCAGGCGAGAACTTACCAGCCCAACATCGTGGTGGTGGTGCAGGAAGCCGCCTACAAGATTGTCAAAGAAGCATTGGCTGACGAGGACATCAAGGTTTTCTGTGGCGAGCAGTCGTTGTGCGACGTGTGTGCGATGGAGTGCGTGGACATGGTGCTCTCCTGCATCGTGGGCGTGGCGGGTCTGCGCCCGATATACCACGCCATCGACAATGGGAAACAGGTCGCGCTGGCCAACAAAGAAACCCTTGTGGTGGCCGGGGAGCTGATGACCCGACGGGCTGCCGAACAAAACATCGGCATCCTGCCCGTGGACTCGGAACATTCCGCCATCTTCCAATCGCTGGTCGGCGAACATTACAATCCCGTCGAAAAGCTGATCATCACCGCCTCCGGAGGCCCGTTCCGTGGTTGGAGCCGTGAGGCCCTGCAGAATGTCACACCTGAACAGGCCCTGAAACATCCCAACTGGAGCATGGGCCCGAAAATCACCATCGACAGCGCCTCCCTGATGAACAAAGGCTTGGAGGTGATTGAAGCCAAATGGCTGTTCAACGTGCCGTTGGACAACATCGAGGTGGTGGTGCATCCGCAGTCGGTGGTGCACTCGCTGGTGCAGTTCCGCGACGGCTCCATCAAGGCACAATTGGGCCTGCCCGACATGAAGCTGCCCATCCAATACGCCCTCACGTTCCCGTTGCGCTTGGAGAACCGGTTCCCGCGGTTGGATTTTGCCAACTACCCGCAGCTCACGTTTGAGAAGCCGGACCTGGAGGCGTTCCCTTGTCTTAGCATCGCGTACCAGGCTTCCCGCGAGGGCGGCTGTATGCCTTGCGTCATGAATGCCGCCAACGAGGTGGCCGTGCAATGGTTCCTGCAGAAGAAGATCGGCTTCACCGACATCCCGAAGGTGATTGCAGGTGCCATGGAACGTGCCGAGCACACCACGCCGGCATCCGTGGACGAATACTTGGCCATTGACCGCGAGACCCGCCAGCGGCTTTTAACTGAAAATATGTAAGCAATGGACGGCATTGTAGTGAAATCAACGGGAAGTTGGTACAATGTCCGCGTGGACGACGGCCGGATAGTGGAATGCCGTCTGCGAGGCCAATTTCGCATTCACGGCATCAAGAGCACCAACCCAGTGGTGGTCGGCGACCATGTCTGTTTTGAGATGGAACCCGACGGCACGGGTACCATTTTGACCATCTCACCACGTAAGAATTACATCGAACGGAAGTCCACCAATCTCTCCAAAATCAGCCATATCATCGCTGCCAACATCGACCAGGCGTTTCTGTTGGTGACCTTGAAACAACCCCGCACCTCGCTGGGTTTCATCGACCGCTTTTTGGTGGCCGCAGAAGGGTTTCGTATTCCTGTCTGCCTGGTTTTCAACAAGATGGATTTATATACGCCGGAGGAATTGGCTGTGGTGGAGGACCTCACTTTAATGTATGGTAGCATCGGTTACGGAACCTTGCGCACCTCTGCCGTCACGGGCGAAGGCGTGGCGCAACTGCGTAACATGATGGCGGACAAGGTGTCGCTGTTCAGCGGCCACTCCGGCACGGGCAAGAGCGCGCTGATCCGGCAGATAGACCCGTCGCTCGACATCCGCGTGGGCGAAATCTCGCGTCAGCACCAGAAGGGCAAGCACACGACCACCTTCGCCGAGATGTTTCCTGTGGCCGGCGGCTACATGATGGACACGCCCGGTATCAAGGAATTTGGCCTTATCCAATATTCCAAGGAAGAGATCCGGGATTATTTCCCCGAAATACGCGCCTACAACAACCAGTGCCGCTTTGACGACTGCACGCACGTGCACGAGCCCGACTGCGCGGTGATGAAGGCGGTGGAACAGGGGCTCATAGCGGAGACCCGATACTTGAACTACCTGGCCATCCTGGAAGACGACGACATGAAATTAGCTGACTGGAAGCTGGAGTGAAAATCATTTCAGGTCTTTACGCCGTTATTCGTCCCAAGGCGTGACCCTACGGAAGGCGGGCTCAGACGGTCATCACAGTATTTTCTCCGCCGGCAGTTCCAGCTTCGAGAACGCGAACAGCCGCTTGCCCAAATCCTTCAGTGAGGCCCCGAGGTGATACACGGTGTCGTCGATGATCAGAAACGATAATCATATAATAATACAAAATGCCGCATTTGCAAGTGGATTGCGTTAAAAAACGAGGTGAGTGGAGGCGTTAAGAACACGGACTGTTTGAGCTTGCGATAGCAAGCGAGTTTCAGTGTTTAGCCTTCAGTTGCCCGTTTTTTAGCAATCCACTTGTGTAGCGGCGAAGGCAACTTTTCTTTGCAACTTTCTTTTTTTGCCTGAAAAAGAAAGTTGATAAAAAATCTGGCCTTCGTAGAACACTCCCTCCACCGGTGGCAGGGCCGTGCGTACGAAGAGTTCTATTTGTTCTTCAGTTTTACTGACACGCTGCTCCAGTCTTTCAAATCGTTGGCTGAACGCCAATTTCGTGGCTTTGTTTGAGTCATTAACTTACGAAATCATAGCCCTTTCCACCGACAACAACATGGGAACGGTCATTGGTGGCGGCATGTATTCATACGGTTCGTACGCGCAGTTGCAGGCACAGCCCAACGAGGGGTACCATTTCGTCTGTTGGAACGATCACGACAGCAGCAGCACGCGATTTGTCCTGGTGGAGGATGACGCCGTGTATGTGGCCACCTTTGCGGCGAGCGTTTCCGTTGCAGAGCATACAACCAAGAATGTGAGCCTTTACCCGAACCCCACCACGGACATGGTATATGTGATCTCCGATGCGGTTGCCAAGTTGGAGGTCCTCGACCTGACAGGTCGGGTATTGCTTTCCAACGAAGGGCAGAACAGCGTTTCCATGCGCGGACTACCCTCCGGTGTGTATCTCGTGCGCATACACGTTGCGGACGCAGTGGTTTGCCGGCGGGTGGTGAAGCGGTAGGGGGGGGGGGAGCTGGATGATACGCGTTTTGCGGTGGAATCTTCGAAAAAATCATCACTCTGCGCAATCAGCAGGTCATCCTGGATTGTGATGTGGCCGAACTGTACGGCGTGGAAACCAAAGAGATAAACCAGGCTGTAAGGAATAATCCGGAAAAATTTCCTGTGGGATATGTTTTTCAGCTTGAAAATCAAGAAAAGACCGAGGTGGTCAAAATTTTTGACCACCTCCAGAAACTACGTTTTTCGCCACAACTTCCCAAAGCTTTTACCGAAAAAGGGCTTTACATGTTAGCGACCATTTTGAAGAGTCCGCGGGCGGTGCAGACTACCATCGCCATTGTGGAGGCCTACGCCAAACTGAAGGAACTGTCGCGGGTGATGGTGGAAATTCCCCAGCAACAAGACAATAAGGACGCGCAGAAGAAACTGCTTCACCGCAGTGGCCAACTGGTGGAGGAGCTGATGTCGGACGTGCTGCCGAAGCAGAGCAGCGACACCACGCTTGAGTTGAACTTGGCCATGCTCAAATTCCGCCACACCGTCCATCGGGAGAAAGAGGGATAAGCTAAAGTGGTGAGCTGTATCTTGGAGTTGCAGGGGGAAATGTAGTATTTTTCTGATATGCAGTTGTTTTTTTTGCGAAATAAAAATTCAAAATTAACAATTGATTCTTAATTTTAAATCTGCATTTTGTAACTTATTTATTATCAGTATTGAAAAATTTTTATTCGCTATTGGTGAAGTAATTTTTATGTTTTATCTTTGCGGGCGGAATAGAAACAACAAACCATCATAAAAAAACAGAACCTATGGAGATTGACGATCCTATTAAAGAGGCCCGCAGGTATGTGGCCAATGCGGAGGAGGTCATTAAGAAGGCCCAGTATGATCCCGAAATGAAAAGTTATACCGATAGCAAATACATCAAAACGGCGGGCAACATCCTGTGGAGTGGTTGTCTTGTGGCACTCGACGCAGTGTTGCATGTGCGCAATGGGAAAGGCCGTCCCTCCATTGAAAAGTACAAGGAGGCTGCAAAAAAAAGAGACGGAAAGTTGCTGCATTTTGTGAACCTTGGTTACGACACCATGCATTTGTTCATGGGTTATGACGGTTCAAAGGAGAAGAAGGTTTGTGATGCCGGATTTGAAAGGGCCAAAGCTATCATCGACCGCTGCGCCATGCTCTGCCCGGAACCAGTGTGCGCGTGATGGCGTTCCACCCGCTGCCGTTGCGAAAACTGATTAGTGAATAGTAGTCAGTGAATAGTGATTAGTGAAGGAGCGTGGCGGTACCTTTGTTCTTGCCCGTGAGATTATAATAGAAACAACAAACCATAATAAAAAACAGAACCTATGGAAAAAGACGATCCTATTAAAGAGGCCCGCAGATATGTGGCCAATGCGGAGGAGGTCATCAAGAAAGCGCAGTATGATCCCGAAACGCAGTCCTATATGGACAGCAAGTACATTAAGATGGCTGGCGACACACTATGGAAAGGATGTCTGCTTGCTCTTGACGCAGTGTTGCATGTGCGCAAGGGTAAGGGCCGACCGTCAATCGAGAAATACAAAGAGGCTGCCTCAAAACGAGACCGCAAACTGTTGCAGTTCATGAATAACGGATATGATATCATGCACCTCTCTATGGGCTATGATGGTACAAAAGGGAAAAAGACTTGCGATGTCGGGTTCGAGTATGCCAATGCTATCATCGACCATTGTGCCAGACTCTGTCCGGAACCGGTGTGCGCGTAATGGACGTTCCACCCGCTGCCTCGCGACAACTGAACGTTGAATTGCCGGCGTGGCAGCACCTTTGTGCTTGTCCGTGAGATTACAATAAGAAACAGCAAACTATTATAAAAAATAGAACGAGATGGAGAAGAGTGATCCGATAGAAGAGGCCCGCAAGTATGTGGCCAATGCGGAGGAGGTCATCAAGAAGGCACAGTATGATCCCGAAATGAAACGATATACAGACGGCAAATACGTCAAAATGGCTGGGAACACGCTGTGGAACGGATGCCTGATTGCGCTTGACGCACTATTTGGCATAAACAAACGTAAAGGCCGTCCTGACATTGGCAAGTACAAGGAGGCCGCCGGCAAACGCGATAAGAAATTGTTGGCTTTTGTGGTGGACGGATATAACACCCTGCATCTGTCTATGGGCTACGATGGCAGCAAACAAAGAAAAGTCTGTGATGCGGGTTTTGATGTCGCCAACGCAATCATCGACCGCTGCGCCATGCTCCGCCCGGAACCGGTGTGCGCATGATGGGCTTTCCACCCGTTGCCTCCGCGACAAAGATCATCCTACTCATACCGCAACTTATTCATGAAATAGACCGGCATTTTGCTTTTCGCACTCCCTTGCCGGAATCGGTATCCCGACAAAAGGAAATAGGAACCATACCACTGGCTTAGCACGATGCTGTAGGACATCGGCCCTTTGGGGGTGTTGTCGGGGAACAACTCCGAAGTACGGATGGGGTCCACCAGATTGAATCGGTAATCCGTCAGCATGGTGGTCAGGGTCTGGTTCAGCGTATAGTAATATATAATGTATGACGGCAAAAACGAGACGCGCAGATGGGTGGTCAGGTTGGTGACCATCAGATTGTCGAAGGGAACGGAATAACTCCAGATTCGGGATGCCGCCGTGTCGAAGACATGTACTTCCGCGTCTATGAAACGATACCCCATGAAGACGGGCTCGGTGGTGGGCACGCCATACGAGTAGGTGGTGGTGTAGCGGTATTCGGGGTAGAAGGATTCCGTCACGAAAGCAAAAACCGAATCACTGGGATAGATAGAGCCCGCCAGGAAAAGCACATCGGAATTGTTGCGTCCGGCGGCCAGCGACTGCTTGAAGGGATATTCATGCGGAGTGCCGAAACGGTGCGCATCGTAGCGCAGGGAATAGATGCCGGTGGCGGTGTTGCCGGAGGTCTTGCGCAGCTGGTAGGTGCCGGCAATCAGGTACGAGCCATCACCCATGCGGGCAATGCGGGCGTTCTGGTAACGGGTTTCTCCCGTGTCGGGGAAGTCCACCACACGAAGGGGCATTCCGGCCATGTCCGTCTCGCACAGCCACAACACATTGTTCTTGCTGTTAGACGATGTGTTCACGCAGACCATCACGCGGTTGTCGTCACTCTCCGAGACAAAATCGTCGATGGTGAAGTCGGGGGCGTTCGGGAGCAGGAGGGCGTGTGCCGCCGTTTCCCCTTTGGGCAGGAAGAAAATATTCGACTGGCTGCTGTTCACCGGAGCCGTGAACAGCAGGTTGCCGTTCCGCACCGTGAAATGGGAGATGTCGGAAGATGGCAGGTTCCGGACGGGATGCTGGTCCATGGTATGGGTGGCCAGGTCGTAGGTCACCATCAGGCCTTCGGGCTCTTTTTTCTTTTTGTTTGTTTTCTGGCAGAGGATGTAGAGGCGGTCGCGTGAAAAAGCGGAAGCCGTCACCCACAGACGGTCAGCCAGCGGGAAACGGCTTTCGTTTTGTTTCACCATATTCACATCATAATGCAGGATATGGCAATAGGAAGAGTCGTTGACGACAGAAGGGTAGAGCACACATACGCCTAACGTGTCGCACAGAACCCTCTGCAATTCAGAGGAATACCGTTCTGCGGGGAATTCCAAGCGGAGCGGCTTGCCCGACTGGGCGGAGGCGGTCCCCCACAGAATGCATGCCAGCAATAAGAGTCGGATGAGTTTCAAGACAGCTTATTGGACGATGTAGTCAACGTAAATGCCCGGCGTGTGGACCTGTTCCATCGGGATGGAGCCCACTTCGACCAGTTCTTTGGTCTCCACGATCACGAGGTCGGCAGCGGTGGCCATCATGGGGTTGAAGTTCTGCGTGGTGCCCTTGTAGATGCAGTTGCCCACGGTGTCGCAGATACTGGCTCCAATGAGGGCCACATCCGCATGGAGAGGCATTTCCAACAGGTACTCTTTGCCGTCAATTTCAATTTTGCGCTTGCCTTGTTCCACCACTGTACCGAGGCCGGTGCGGGTGAGCACGCCGCCCAGACCGGCACCGCCGCAACGGATGCGCTCGGCCAAGGTGCCCTGCGGAGCGAACTCTATCTCAAGCTCCTTGTCGTTGAACTGCTGGATGGTATCGGCATTGGTCCCGATATGGGAGGCAATGAGTTTCTTGACCTGATGGTTGGAAATCAGCATGCCGATGGCCTTATTGGGATAGGCCGTGTCGTTGCCGATAAGGGTGAGGTTCTTCACACCCTTCTTGGCAATGGCTTCAACTAATTTCACGGCAGTGCCGGCGCCCAAAAAGCCACCGAACATAATGGTCATGCCATCCTTCACATGGGATACAGCTTCTTCAATGGAAATTACTTTACTCATCTTGTTATGTTTTTAATACGTTTGAATCATTTTTTAATGGGTGGCAAAGATACAAAAAATACTTGACCGTTTTTATCATGAAAAAACTTCATCGTTGAAATTGATCAAAAAAACATTTTCCGTGCCGCGGGTGACGGCGGTGTAGAGCCATCGCAGAAATTCGCGGTCCAGACGCTCGTCGGTCAGATAGCCCTGGTCCACCAGCACATGCTTCCACTGTCCGCCCTGTGTTTTGTGGCAGGTGAGGGCGTACGAGAATTTGACCTGCACGGCATTCAGATAGGGATCGTTTTTGATGCGTTTCGCACGCTCCCGCCGGTCGGCCACATCTTCATAATCTTCTGAAACAGCCAGATATAGTTTCCGGTAATCCTCCGGAGAGAGAGAGGGGCCTTCATACTCTAGGCTTTCAAGGATGATTTTGATGTCGATAGCGGGATAATTCGGATAGTCACACAGACGCACGGTCACATCCGCAAAGCTGAAACCGTACAGTTCCTGATGATGATGGATGGCCATCACTTCCATGATGTCGCCATTGGCCAAAAAGCCCACTTCCGAGCCCTCTTCAATCCAATAGTAGTTGTTCTTCACCGCCATCAGATAGTCGCCGGTGGAGATACGGTTCTCCCGGTAAAGCACACGACTGCGAATCTCGTTATTGAAAAGGTAGGCCCGCTTGTTGGAGCGTGTCACCGTCACAATCTCATCACAGTCGCAATTGTCGTACAGATTGTTGTACAACTCCTCCAACGCCCCGCCCGGTACGCGGGTGAAGTCAGGGAAAGGACGGCTGCTGAAGAGCGGGAAGGAGATGTCGTAGCGGCTGATCTTGTCGCGCAGGAGGGTGGCGTTATACAGGATGCCCGAATCCTCGGCCTGTCGCACCACGTCGGTCAGGGCACTGCCCCGCAGGGTGAGATGGAATGCCGACTGCAGGAATTCCTCGTGCAGGGCGGGGCTTTCGTCAGCCTGCACGGGCGGCAGCTGCGCGTCATCGCCGATGAAGAGCATCCGGTTGTGCTCGCCCGAATATACGTAGTCCATCAAGTCCTCCAGCAGACTGCCAAGTCCGGGGATTTCGCCCATGTTCGCATCCGCGGAGATCATGGAGGCCTCATCCACAATGAAAAGCGTGTGGCTGTAGATGTTCTCCTTGCGCACAAAACGGCGCAGTCCCTGTCGGGTGCTCACGCGGTAGATCCACTTGTGGATGGTGTAGGCCTTTTTGCCGGCGTATTGCGAGAGGACCTTGGCGGCCCGGCCCGTGGGGGCCAGCAGCACGGTGCGCACACGCACATCCTCCAAGGCGTTCACCAGCGCACTCACCAAGGTGGTCTTTCCCGTGCCCGCATACCCACGCAGAAGGAACAAGAAGTGGTCGCCCTTTTCGTAGATGAAATCCGCCAGACGGGCAATCGCCACCTCCTGGGATGGCGTCGGCTCATAACCGAAATGCCCCTTCAAACACCGATAAAACTCCTGCCTTGTCACTGTGAAATATTGTTATCTGATTATGAACTTTAACACTTTATTGCTTTATACACATTCCTCTTTCTTACCTTACGCCCCCAAAAACCTCACTTCCTTGAACCCGCACGTGTATTGTCGGCCATCGTGGTCGCGCAACAGGAGCCTGCCATAGGGGTCCACGTCTTCAATCATGGCTGTAATCTCTTTTTCTCCAATACGATATAATGAAAAAACACCTCTTTGATACATGTGCTCCATATATTGGTCGTGCAACCTTGTGGCATTTGTCTCGGAAAGTTCCTCCCAATGGTTTGCAAGTGTCTGATGAAGCAATTCCATGACGGCAGGCACTTCGAAAAGACTGCCAGTCTCCAGATACAGCGAAGTGGGGTGGGGGATGTCGGCAGGAAAATGTTCCTGATTGACATTGAGGCCGATGCCGGCGACGGTGCCGTTCAGACGGTTGCCCACTACAGTATGTTCGATGAGGATGCCGGCAATTTTCTTCCCGTTTACATAGATGTCGTTGGGCCATTTTATCTGGACATCCGGAAGATATTGCGTCAGGACCTTTCGGGCGCAGAGGGCGAAATACTCGTTGAAGAGAAATTGCCGGGCGGCGGGCAGCCTGGTGTGGAAGAAGAGACTGGCCAGAAGATTCTTGCCCCTTTCGCTGAACCAGGTGTTGGTCCCCATGCCGCGTCCCGCTGACTGATAGTCGGTGCAAAGCGCGAAAAGATGCTCCAACTCGCAGCCGGCAGCACGCTCCGATTTCATCATATCAGACAGTAACTTGTTGGTAGATGAGGCGTTAGCAATAAATTGGATATGTCCGTTTTTCATACCGCAAAAATAACTATCTTTGCGCACTAATTTTAGGAAATGATGAAAAAAATCAAAATTCTGTTGGCCACCCTGGTCGTGGCGTGTATGATAACCTCTTGTGTGGACAATTCCGGACAATATGTGGGGCAGCTTTATACAACTGCCCAAAAACACGCCGCCGTCAAAGAGTGCCTGGTTCAAAGCAAGGATTCCGCATTGAACCATCTTTTTATCAATAATGGTTTTTACAATTATAATAATGCGGCCTACCGTATCGACTACAGCACGTTGGCCGCCGCCTTGATGGACACTTTGAGCCAGCACGGCCTGGGCTATCTGAACGATTCGCTTATCGCTGCAACCAATCATCTGGCCACCAACTGCCGATCCGCCATGTCGGATGCGCTCACCACAGCCATCAATGAAATGGAATATTGGGATTACGACGGTTTGATTGGCGGAAATGACGGTGCCATCACGCAATATTTCAAGAAATTCAAGAACGATGATCTGAAAGCCGCCCTGCAAAGTCCCGTGTCCATCCGTATGAACGTCTTTAATGTCAACAACATATGGAATGAGATGGTGGCCCAATACTATTCGATTTGTGGAACGCCGGTGGGCGCGGATGTCCAGGGTTATATCATCAATAAAATACTGGACGGCGTTTATTTGGAAATGATGGAGGAAGAGCATCTTATCCGCACCGACACAACCCATCAGAACGAAAGCACCATTCTTTTCCGATAAGCCCCCCCACTTCTACATTACAAACAATGAACCACAAACTATAACTATTAATTATTAATTTTGTCCCAATCGATCATTAATAAAAATCACAGAATATGAGAACCGAAAAACTGTTCAAAGGCAAGACATTAGCCATCTTATCCGGTGGTGGAGACACTCCCGCCATCAACTCCAGTATCGAATGTGTCCGTAACCGCGCCTCCATGCTCGGCTTCAAAGTGTACGGCGTGCTCCGCGGCTGGAAGGGCCTGTTGGGCGATGGAGACATCGTGGACCTGACCAACATCCCGTACAACGGCATCTATGGCGGTACGGCGCTGCTCTCATCCCGTACCAACCCCTTCCCGAGCAAGAAGAACCCCGAAGATCGTTCCCAACAGATTCTGCGCAATATCGAACGCTATAAGATTGATGTGCTGGTGACTATTGGCGGCGACGACACCAACGGGGCGGCCAAGAAGATGTATGAGACCTACGGTATCCCCGTCATCGGTTTCCCCAAGACCATCGACAACGACTTGCGTACCCGCACGATGCACCATTACAACGGCCAACAGCACGAGACCGTGTTGTGTCCCGGATTCCCGTCCGGCGCCATGGCCATCAAGAAGCTGACGAGCAAGCTGCACACCACCAACGAATCACACCAGCGCATCATGGTGTTGGAAGTGATGGGACGTGATGCCGGCTGGCTTACGGGTTCTGCAGTCTTCGGCGGTGCCCAGATGGCACTCGTTCCGGAAGTGGAGATGACCAAGGAACGCAAGGAGTTCTTCTTCGAATCCGTCAAGGAAAACTACATGCGCTCGCCCAAGCACAGTCTTGTGATCGCCGTGTCAGAAGGTGTGAGATGGTGGGATGACGAAAAACAGGAGCTGGGCATGGTGTATGCCTCCTCCGACACCGACGAGTACGGTCATCCGCGTTTCGGTGGTATCAGCGGCACCATCGCCTCTGAAATCAACCGCAAACTCGGCATCGAGGCCCGCGGACAGATTTCCGGCTACATTCCCCGTTCCGGCAAGTGCTATGAATACGACCGCCGCCTCACCTCCACGCTGGCCGACAAGGTGGTGGACCTGCTCCTTCGCGAGGACTACGGCAAAATGCCGGTCATGCAGGACATTGTGCCTTACGACGAACTGGAAGAGTTCCACGCTTCGGAAATCGAGATGGGCAACATCGGCAACTTCCCGCTGCCGGCAGCCTACTATGACGCCAACAAGTTCCAGTTCACCGACCAGTACATCGACTTCCTCTCCAACATTATCGGAGCCCCGTACCGCATGGAGTTCACGCAGAACTTCCCGATCGTGATTCCGGAATAAGCGAGCGGATATAAGCGAATAGTGAATAAGAATACGGTAATTAACTTAAATACAATCCTTTGAACAGCCTCGGAGAGGCAATACGCACGAAGTGCAATTAACCCTACACAAGCGACGAAGGAGCGCAGTGTGGGACCGAAAAAACAAATATCATGTCAGAGTTCATCATCGAAGGCGGCCACAAGCTCAGTGGCGAGATCACACCGCAAGGGGCGAAGAACGAGGCCCTGCAGGTTCTGTCTGCCGTGCTGCTCACTGATCAGCCGGTCACCATCTCCAACCTGCCCGACATCCGCGACACGCAACGCTATAAGGACATCCTGTCCCTTCTCGGGGTGAAAATCACCAAGCTCAACAAGGACACGTTCACCTTCCAGGCCGATGATGTGAATTTGGATGTGCTGACCACACAGGAGTTCAGCAAGTTGTCGGCTTCCATCCGCGCCTCCATCATGGTGATAGGCCCGCTGTTGGGGCGTTTCGGCAAGGCATACGCCGCCCGTCCTGGTGGCGACCAGATTGGCCGGCGCCCGCTAACCACGCACTTTGAGGGATTCAAACATCTGGGCGCCGACATTCATCTTTCTGAAGACGGTAATTTCTTCCAACTGGAGGCCCAACATCTGAAAGGCACCTATATGCTGCTCAACGAGGCTTCTGTCACCGGCACGGCCAACATCGTCATGGCCGCTGTGCTCGCCGAGGGCAAGACCACCATCTTCAATGCCGCCTGCGAACCATACTTGTACCAGCTTTGCACGATGTTGAACAATATGGGAGCCAAAATCTCCGGCATCGGTTCCAACCTGCTTACCATTGAAGGCGTGGAGAAACTGCATGGCTGCGAGCACCATATCCTGCCCGACATGATTGAGGTGGGCAGCTTCATCGGCATGGCCGCCCTCAACCAGTCGGCCATCACCATCAAGAACTGCGCCTGTGAGCATTTGGGTATTATCCCTTACACATTCAAGAAGTTGGGTATCGATTTTGAGCAAAAGGATGACGACATCATTGTCCACGAACAGGAGTGCTACGAGGTGGAGACCAACATGGATGGTTCCATCCTCACCATCGCCGATGCTCCGTGGCCGGGCTTCACCCCCGACCTGATCAGCATTGCGTTAGTGACAGCCATCCAAGCCAAGGGAAGTGTGCTCATCCATCAGAAGATGTTCGAAAGCCGTCTTTTCTTCGTGGACCAACTACAGGGCATGGGGGCGCAGATCACCCTTTGCGACCCGCATCGTGCCATCGTCATCGGATTGCACCGCCGTAAACCGCTGCGTGCCACGGTGATGGCCTCACCCGACATCCGTGCGGGCGTGTCGCTGCTCATTGCAGCCCTCTCCGCCAAAGGGGTGAGCACCATCCAGAATGTGGAACAGATCGACCGAGGCTACCAGCACATCGTGGAACGCCTCAATGCCCTCGGTGCTGTCGTCGAACGAAGAAAATGATTTCCTTAGTAGAGACGCGATTCATCGCGTCTCTACTAACATAAAAAACGTAATAAACCTTCACAAGCCCTGTTTCATGCGCATTACTGGAGTCATCACCACATTGAATGAAGCCGACAACATCGTTGCCTGCATACAATCGCTACAACAGGTATGCGACGAGGTCATCGTGACCGACTCTTACAGTCAGGACAACACCGTGGAACTGGCGCGGAAAGCGGGAGCAAAGGTGTATTTGCACGAGTATATCGGTGATGGGCTTCAGAAAAATCTGGCCCTGCCGTATGCCAAAAACCGTTGGGTGCTTAGCTTGGATGCCGACGAACGTCTATCTGAAGAACTGATTGAAGAAATTCGTAAAACAGATTTTGATTCAACCAATTACCATGGATTCGCGCTACGCCGACGCAACTATATCGGAACCCGATGGGTGAAATGTTGCCGCTGGTATCCCGACTATCTGGTCCGTCTGTTCCGCAAGGACAAACTCCAATTCGCCGAACTCAAACAACACGCCTACGTGCCCACGACCAACACTTGCCGTTGGAAGGCCGACATACTCCATTACCGCTACCATAACTACGATGAGCTTTTTTCCAAACCTGAGCGAAATTACAGCACTCGCGGGGCTAAAATCCTCTTCCTGAAAGGCAAGAAAGCCTGTGCCTTGTCGCCGTGGTTGCATGGCGGCGCCGCCTTCTTCGTGAATTATTTCTTGCGTGGCGGCATCTTAGGCGGCGCCGACGGCTACGTGCTCTCCAAGGCCATCGCACACAACAGCTTCTTGAAATACGCCAAATTATTAGAATACCAACGGGATGAATCGGTTCGTGACAGCGAAGACTGGACTTCTGTATGGTAATTATAACTATCTAAATACCAATATTATGAAAAAAATTATACTCTTTTTTGCTGCATTATTTGTTTTTGGAAACAGTTTTGCACAGACCACTATCCCCAATGGCGGTTTTGAGACTTGGGGTGGAAACGGCTTGTTTACCCAGGAGCAGCCGAATAACTGGACGGCGGCCTTGGAAGGAACCGTCACCATTTATGGCTCATACGGACTTCCGGTGCATTTTTATTTTGGAACCAAAAGCTCGGATGCACACAGCGGCAACTACGCCCTGAAACTTGTTTCCCAGAGTATTGGAATCACGGGAATGCCTTCTTCATATCAATTTCCGGGCATCGCTCAAATCGGCAATGCCGAAGGCTTTTCCATTCCGATGTCCACGCTCACGAACTTGGCCGGATTGATTTCCAATATCGGCAACGGACAGCTTGACAGTATTCCTTTTTCAATGGAAGATTTGCAGTCGTTGAGCTCCCTCACGGAACTCATGGCTCCCGGCATCGCGTTCACGACCACGCCCGCCCATTTGAATCTGTGGGTCAAGTATTTGCCACAGGGCAACGATCAGATGAGAGTGATAGCTTTCACGCGCAACGGCAGAGTTCCCGTAGGATATGGCACCTATACGTCCGACGGTGCCATGCCGGATTACACACCGATTACCGTTTCGTTCAGCAACGCGCTGGAAGCGTGTGACTCCCTGTCCATCATCATCCTCACAGGCGGCTTGAATCCTGACCCCACCACGGAACTCTACATTGATGATGTAACCGTGGATTTCACGCCCGACGGCATCACCGAAACAAATGAAAGGGGCTTTTCCGTCTATCCTACGCCGGCGGACGGACTCGTCACCATTGCAGCAGGCGATGACCGCCCGTACCAGTATCAGCTGTTCGACCTGACGGGCAAATCCATATCGGAGTGTCATCAGGCAATAGGAACAAAAACGTTGGATGTCAGCCACTTGTCTTCCGGCTTATACCTGCTTCGCATCAGCCAGTCAGAAGGATCGGTAACCAAGAAGATTATTGTCCGATAACATGAACATCTGGCTTGCGCCGTTGCACGGCATCACCAACTATCTTTTCCGAAACACACTATGCCGGCATTTTGCCGGCATAGATTTTATGGTCACCCCTTTCTTGCCGGTGCAGGAGAAAGCCAAACTCAATGTAAAGAATTGGAAGGATATATGGCCAAAGAACAATACGTTGCGTCCGGTTATTCCACAATTGATGGGCAACCAGCCTGCCCATTTTGTGGATACCATGAACGTTCTGCACGACACATACGGGTATGAATCGTTCAACTGGAACATCGGATGCCCTGTCGCGCAGGTTGTCCATCGCAAGCGCGGGTGCGGCATCATGCCATTTGCCGACAGGGTGGAGGAGGTGGTGAAAACCGTATGCGAACACACCTCGTTCCGTTTTTCAATAAAAATGCGGCTGGGCCTGCATCATCCCGATGAGGGCTTGCATATTTTGGAACGGCTGAACGAATACCCATTGGATTTCATCGTCATACACCCGCGTTTGGGGGAACAGATGTACGAGGGCACGCCCGATTGGAACACATTTGACACATTCTATAACTCGTCTCGCCACAAAATCATCTACAGCGGGGATATCTTTTCGGTGGAAAACTATCAGATGTTGCAACATCGTTATCCCAATATTGAGGACTGGATGCTGGGGCGTGGACTTTTGCGGAATCCGTTTTTGGCGGAAGAAATAAAGGGATTGGAGACCGGCGATCAGCCGTCACGTTTTTCCAAATACTATCAATTGTGGGTAGAAGAAATGCGAACCGCCCGTGGAGAGATGGGTACGCTGCACAGCCTGAAGGAGTTATGGCACTATTACCGTTATCTCTGCCATCTTGACGACACGGAACTGCGCCAGTTGCTTCGCATCAACACCCTGGACGATTTCCTGCCGAAGTCGTTGGGGTATATGAATAATCTGTGATACAGGTTGGATCGCCAACAAAAACACTCCCTGTCGTTTTAATGTAATCCAATATAAGTATCAGTCTGTATTTCAACAAAATACACCATCAGACTATTGCGATTTTAAAAATGCAAAAAAGGCGTATTGTGTCGTTTCCGAGACAGGTGTCAAGGATTGGAATCCCGAATGCCAACGTCCGTCACGCACCACAAAAGGATGTTGACGGCCCAGTTCTTCGGCGCAATGGAGCAACTCACCGGCCTTCGGACGATATTCGAGCTTGAACGTGCCGATGGTATCCGGATGCAGATGACGTTCGCGAAGGATGTGGGAGGCCATACCCATCGTCATGCGCAAGTTGATTTCCACCATCGGATTGATTTTAAAACCGTTATCCTGATAAACAAACATATCCACGCCCAAATACCCTTGGTAATAAGGGGCGATTTCATCTTTTAAAAAATGTAGAATAACATCCCGGATTTCTGACAGCTGTTCCACGGCAATCCATTGGGAAAGATGCTGTTCGATAGTTTCATCCGTCCAAAGCAAGTTGCCGGCATAGCCATAATGCAACGTATTGAAAAGAGAATAGCCACAGAAGTGCACTTTTTGCCCTTGACAACGGAATTCCATGGCAAAATCCTGCACCACATCCAAAAGCGGTTCCGCCATGATGGATCCTTGTCGGCGAATGACCCCGCTGATCTGCCGCCGCAGGGTGGGGGATATGCTGCCATGTGCGTACAGATGCCCGCGCCCATTGCCCGAATAGGGGGATTTGAAAATGACATCCTTCCATTGCCGGATAATGCGTTCCGCCTCATCAACGGAGGTGAGCAACTCGGCGGCTGGCGGGAGAGGCAGTTCGTCACCCATCTGTCGGTGCAAAAAAAGCATGGCTTGGGCCGCAGTTTTCCGATGGGCCAACGTGCGCAGCGTTTCCAAATCCTCGTGTGTGGGCAACAGATGCTCAGGCATTCCCGCCTCCCGAAGCTGCAGGGCTATGGCATGATCCCATCCCCATGGGCAAACCCGGTCAATACTGGCAGGAAGCTCGCGTGAGGCCTCCAGGGTTGCGAATGAAAGAAAGTGTTTCTCCTGATAAGGCAAGAACAAAATCCCTTCGTCTTCGACAATGTAGCGAAGAAACGGCGCGCACTCGTCGGCAAAACGTATGGCGGACGCCGGGGCCACGAAATGCGGGTCGTTGTTAGCCAGCGCGTAGTCATGCTCGGGATTGAAGACGTAAAGGGTCATGACAAGTGAAACAGGGAACGTTGTCCGGTTGCTTATTTGCCGATGCAGAAATGGCCAAAGATATGGTTGAGCAGGTCATCAGTGGCGATGGTGCCGGTGAGGCATCCCAAGTCGTGAAGGGCGGCGCGGATATCCTCGGCCAAGAGGTCAGTGGGAATCTGCTGTCGGATGCCCTCACGAATACGGGCAAGTGACTGGGCGATGCTACAGAGCAGGGCGTAATGCCGCTCGTTGGTGAGCAGGGTGGCATCCTGTATGCTATGCGCCTGCACGAAAGCCCGCAACTTGTCCTGAATCTCCTCAATGTTGACCCGGCGTTTGGCCGAGATGAAGCACACGTGAAGGTCGTGCCACCGGCTGTAATGGGTTGGCAAGGTCTCCAACTCATCGATTTTGTTCGCCACAATGAGGAAGAGCTTGTCGTGCATATCCATATCGCGATTGAATGTATCCAATTCAGCGTCAATATCTTCCGGATTGGTATGCGTTACATCCACCATATAGAGGATGACAGAGGCTTCCTCTATGGCCTGATAGGTGCGCTGGATGCCGATGTTCTCCAATTCGTCATCAGACTGGCGGATACCGGCAGTGTCAATGAAGCGGAACAGGGTGCCGTCGATGTGGATGGTGTCTTCAATGGTGTCGCGGGTGGTGCCGGGAATATGCGACACAATGGCACGTTCATGTTGGAGCAGCGCGTTCAGCAAAGTCGATTTGCCAACATTGGGTTTTCCTACAATCGCCACGGGAATACCGCGTTTCAACACATTACCTAATTTGAAAGATTGGATCATCTTACCCACTTCATCCTCCAGATGATCCACCAATCGGAGCAACTCGTCACGGTTGGCGAACTCCACATCCTCCTCGCTGAAGTCCAATTCCAGCTCCACCAAGGCGGCCATCTGCACGAACTGTTCCCGCATCTGGTGAATATGTTTGGAAAAGTCGCCCTTGAGCTGGCTGATGGCTATCCTGTGCGTGGCCTCGGACTGAGATTCGATCAGGTCGGCCACAGCTTCGGCCTGCGGCAGGTCCAGCTTTCCATTCAGGAACGCCCGCTGGGTGAACTCGCCGGGCTGCGCCATACGGCAACCGTTGTCCAAAAGCAATTCCAATATCTTCTTCTGGATAAACAATGACCCATGACAGGAAATCTCCACCATGTCCTCGCCAGTATAAGAATGCGGAGCCGCGAATTTGGTCACAACAACCTGGTCAATAAGCTGTTCGCCATCATAGACCTGAGTAAACCGGGCCTGTTGGACAGAGATATCGTTAAAATGGGAATCGTCAGGGAAGAGCTTGGCGGCGATGGAGAAAGCCTCGCTTCCGGAAGCCCGCACAATGGCAATGGCTCCCAACCCGGAGGGCGTGGATATGGCACAGATGGTGTTTGGCATGACGGTGTTTTTTAATGCGGCAAATGTACAATTTTTTATTTGTATGGACGTTAACCAAATCATTGAGAAAAAACTGTATTTTTGCTGCTCATCCAAGATGAAACATCCATATTAAATTTATGATACAAACCATAACCTTTAAGAAATATTTCAATTCAAAATTCATTCTGATTCTATGCTTGCTGTTTCAAGGTTTTGTGTCGGGTCAGAACATCACAATTAGCGGGCACCTCTACGAGAAAGGCAGTCTGGAATCGCTGCCTGGCGGCCTGATTTATGAGCCTGTGTCGCAAAAGAGCACCACCACCAACAGCTATGGGTTTTACTCGCTGACCATCCCTTATCGGGAAAATGTTTTCTTGGTTTTCAACAGTTTCGGGTTCGTCAATGACACCCTACGGATCAAAGCTCCCGAAGACATTGAATACGATGCCCGGCTCTCGAAAATCACGATGCTGGAAGCGGTGAACATCACGGCGGAGAAGTTGAATACCGAGCAGGTGAAGATGAGTTCCATCAAGCTTTCTACCAAGGAGATAAAAAACGTTCCCATGCTGTTTGGGGAGAAGGATGTGTTCAAGACGCTGCTGCTGCTGCCCGGCGTGCAGTCGGCCTCGGAGGGCACCTCCGGCATCTACGTGCGCGGGGGCGGACCCGACCAGAACCTTATCATCCTCGACGAGGCCACCATCTATAACGCCAGCCATCTGTTGGGCTTTTTCTCCGTCTTCAACGGGGATGCCATCAAATCGGTGGAACTGGTAAAAGGCGGATTCCCGGCCCGTTACGGCGGACGGCTCTCCTCTGTCATCGATATCAACATGAAGGATGGTAACAAGGAAAGCTACCACTGCGAAGGCGGCGTTGGACTGATTTCCTCCAACGTGATGGTAGAGGGGCCTATCATCAAGAACAAGGCCTCCTTCATGCTCTCCGGCCGCACCACTTACCTCGACCTTTTTCTGGTACCCATCATGAAGCTTGTCACGCATGGCGCGTCAACAGGCTACTATTTCTTCGATCTGAACGGAAAATTCAACTTCGATCTCGGGAAAAAGGACAAGCTCTATTTCAGTGCCTATTTCGGGCAGGACAAATTCCATCTATCGGAGAAGGAGAGCTATGGTATTGGCGATGGGTACGACAAATACAAGATGGGGCTTTTCTGGCAGAATGCCACGGCCACGGCTCGTTGGAACCATCTGTTCACCAACAAGGTGTTCTCGAACATGTCGTTCGTCTTCAGCGATTATACCATGAACACCTATTTGGGTTACAAATACTTCTATGGTATCAACAATCCGGATAATGAGACCTTCACCTCAGATTTCAAGTCCGGCATCCGCGACTATACGTTGAAATATGATGTCACGTACCAACCGAATGCCACGCACCATTTGTTGGCGGGGGCGGCGGTCACCTACCACGAGGCGCGCCCAAACGCCATCACGATGAGTGCCGACACCCTCACGATGCGCAATGTGGAGAAGAACAGAGGATTGGAGTACGCGCTCTATGTGGAGGATGAGATTAACATCCGCAACCGTTTCCGCATAAATCCGGGTGTGCGCTTAGTGGCCTTTTCGGTGCCGCACAAGACATGGTTCTCGCCGGAGCCGCGCCTTGCCATGAGTTTCAATATCCTGTCGAACTTGGCGGTGAAAGCCTCCTACGCCATGATGAGCCAGAACATGATCCTGCTCTCCACCAGCACCATCGGACTGCCCACCGACCTGTGGGTGCCGGTCACCGACTCCATCCGGCCCCAGCGTTCCCAACAGGTGGCCTTCGGCATCCATTATGATTTGAAGAAGCCGCGACTATCATTCTCATTGGAAGGCTATTATAAGAAGATGGACCATATTTTGGCCTACAAGGAAGGTTCTTCCTATTTCACCAACATGCTTAACGACATCATGGATGAATCGATGCCCGGAAATTTCCAGAAAACGTGGACCGACAACGTTACCAGCGGCAAAGGGTGGTCGTATGGTGTGGAGTTCCTCGTGCGCAAAGAGTTCGGGAAGTTCACCGGCTGGGCCGGATATACGCTGTCGTGGACGAAGCAGCAGTTCGACGAACTGAATTTCGGAGAGCCGTTTTTCGCCCGCTACGACCGACGTCACGATGTCTCTATCGTGCTGATGTACAGCCCTGTCTCATGGGTCAACCTGTCATTGTCGTGGGTCTTCGCCACCGGCAATGCCGTCACACTGCCCATCTCCATCTACCCGAGTGAATATCTTGACACGTACCTTAATAACATCGGGGTAACAGAGGATTTGCCATACTATTATTACAATTATATTGAAAATTACGGAAAAAAGAATGACTTCCGCATGAAACCATTCCACCATCTGGACATCGGCGTGCAATTCATCAAGCCTCACAAGAGAAACAAGGGGCAGAGCATCTTTGAAATCAGCATATATAATCTGTACAACCATCACAACCCCTTCTTCTATTTCACCACGCAAGAACCCCGTCATACCGAAAATGGTATCGAAATCGTGAATAAAATACAGCAAGTCAGCATTTTCCCCATCATACCCACGTTTACTTATCATTTCAAATTCTAAATTCCGCAACCTATGAAAATCAACCGAACCTTATTTTGTATTATTTTATTATTCAGCTATATAACGACTTCCATTTTTTTTACAGGATGCGTGGACGACGTGGATCTTGAGAACCAGTTCCACGACACCCGCAAGCTGGTGCTGTACTGCCGTTTGTGCCCTCAATTGGACACAACCTACATATTATTGTCAAGCACAAAACTGCTCTATGGCCACGATACGGGGGACTTCCCCAACATTTCAGATGCTGTTGTAGAACTTTCCGCTGACGGATCGCAGTGGGTGCGCGCTCCCTACGACACGGTGCATCATCGTTATAGGCTTACCCGTCAGGAATTTCCGATAATGGAGGGACGTACCTATCGCATCCGGGCTTCCTATCCGGGCTTCAAGGACATCTCGTCCACCTGCACGGTGCCCGTGACGCACGATGTCGGTTTCCGCTTCGACACGGTGGCGGTAACCAGCGATTCGCATTGGGGCGAGGTTTACAACTGGCCGCACAAAGATGTATATGTGCAATGGCACGATGTGCCGGGTGAGGAGAACGCCTACGCGTTGAAGTCGTATTGTCAAAGGAACATATTCCATGAAACCGAAGAAGGGGAGTGGGAACAGGAATACGGTGGTTGGTATTATGTTGGTGAATGGCTTATAGAGGGCACCAACGATTATAAGTATGTCTCCGATCAGGGCCGTGATGGTGCGGTGATGCGGTATCTGTTCGATGTGGACCTCTATGAATATGACGACTGGGATGAAAAGGATGAGGAGGAAGCGATACAATATTATCTTTTCTTTTTGGACAAGAGCAGCTATCTATACGAGACCACGCAGACGGACAATAGCGGTCTGAATTTCCTGCTTTTGGAACCGCTTCACGCCTACACCAACGTCGAGAACGGCTTCGGCCTCTTCGGGGCGTTCAGCATGATGCGGGTGAAATGATTTTTGAATTTTAAAAGTGAATCATTTTGCCAATTTGTTTGTAATTCCATTTATTAAATTGTAAAAACGGTGAATCAAGAACTTGAAAACTATATAGAGGACAATATCATTCCGTTATACGACCATTTCGACAAGGCGCACCAGCGCGATCATGTGCGGATGGTGATACGACAGAGTCTGGATTTGGCGGCGAAGATGGAGGTGGACACCAACATGGTGTATGCCATCGCCGCCTACCATGACATAGGATTGTGCGAGGGGCGGGACCGTCATCATATCGTGTCGGCACAGATGCTGATGGCGGATGACGAGCTTCGGAAATGGTTTACAGAAAGCCAGTTGCACACGATGGCCGAGGCAGTGGAGGATCACAGGGCCTCTTCCGACCATGCGCCACGCTCGCTATACGGGCGCATTGTGGCGGAGGCCGACCGTTTCATCGATCCTGACACCATCATCCGCCGCACCGTGCAATTCGGGCTGGAACACTACCCTGAATTGAACAAGGAGGCACACTACGAACGCACACTGCAACACCTTCATGAAAAGTACGGGCGCAACGGATATCTGCACCTGTGGTTCGACAACTCACCCAACGCCGAACGTCTGGAACAATTGCGCCAAATGATGGAAAATACGCCACTTATACGGGAAAAGTTCGAAAAATACTATCTCTTGCGGAATGTGGAACGCATTGGACAGATGGAACAGCGTCTTGACCATGTGACTGCCGCTGTACGTGATTTGGAGGCGGCCTTGGAACAGTATGAGGCTGTTCGGGAGGATATCCGGCAGTTGGACGTCTACTTGGGCAGTGACGACTGGAAAGCGGATCTTGCCGCTGACGAAGCAGGCCTGCTGCCCGCAGACCTGAAACGCGGCGTGCTCAGCGAGGACGGCATCTGGAACGTGCTCGCCGCCTGCCGCGAAATGGAGGAACGATGGCAGAATTGTATTCATCCATCGGTAAAATCTTAAAAATATGTACTTTTGCATCGTTCAAAAATGTAAAATATAAATCCAAAATGACTCGAAAAATATTTTTTTTAACCTTGATGTTAATCGGGTTTACAGCTTCTGCACAAACCGTAAACCTTACATTTACTGGATTGGATTCCAATAATAATCATCTGAAATTCAATACAGTGCATATCACTAACCTCACCAGGGGCTGGCAGGAAACCCTAACATGGCCCGACACTGTGCTGAGTATGCAGAACAGCGTGGGCATTGGTCTTGAAGAGAGCATAAGCACATTATCTCTACATTTGTTGCAAAATAATCCGAATCCGTTCAATGGTACTACCGATGTGAATTTGATTGTGGTGGAAAAAGGGAAAATGGGTTTGGACATTTCTGATGTGAATGGTCGCATCGTGGAGACGCAAAATTTTGAGTCTTTGCAACTCGGCACTCACCGATTCCGCATTTCTTTGACCTTGGCCGGTACATACGTGATGACAGCCCATCAGAATGGAAAAACATCGTCCATCAAGATGTTGTGCGAGGGCGGTAGGGGTTACAACTCTATCGACTATCTTGGAGTAATGTATTCCCATGACCAATCCTTAAAATCATATACCACCAAGCCGTTTGTCTTTGGTGATCTGATGGAGTATGTAGGCTATGCCACTATAAATGGAATGGAGGTGGAGAGTGAACGTATCACGCAGGTTCAGGGTGCTTCGCAGACATTCTCTTTGCATTTTCCTGCAGTTCAAATGCATTTGCCGTCTGTAACCACCGCTCCTGTAACAGTTTTCACCGACACTACAGCCATATGTGGAGGAAGTGTGACGGATGATGGTGGGGGACCTGTAATCGAACGTGGAATAAAGTGGGGCGTCTATTCTGGTTCAGAGTCTCATACGGTCCAAGTGGGGGACAGCACAGGTGATTTTTCTTGTACTTTGACCGGTCTTATGCCGAATACAACTTATTCTGTCCGAGCCTATGCTACAAACAGTTTAGGAACTCAATTCGGGGATCTTAAGGTTTTCACCACCTCATACGAAACACTATTGCCTGTTGTTACTACAAACCGTGTCACGTATCTGACAGATACGACTGTTCTTAGTGGGGGTACAGTCTTTGGCGCATCTGTGACCAGCAAGGGCGTTTGCTGGAGTACATCTCCGATGCCAACCATTGATTCCTGCCATACGGATGAAGGTGCAGGAATGGGGGATTTTACCAGTATGATACTTGGATTGCAGGAAGGGACCACATATTATGTTCGCGCTTATGCCACCAACCATTGGGGAACCACTTACGGTGAGGAATACATGTTCATCACAACAGCGCATAACAATAATGGGTTGCCTTGTGTAGGATCTCCGCAACTAGTTGACTATGACGGAAATATATATGCAACTATGCAGATTGGTGTTCAGTGTTGGATGAAAGAGAACCTCCGAACCACGCATTTTGCAAATGGCCAACAAATTAGTGTTGGTGGTACCTACACAAGCACCACAAATGCTTACAGATACAGTCCAAATGGGAATCCTGCTAATGTGGTGGAGTACGGGTATTTGTATAACTGGCAAGCTGCTATAAATCATACGCACTCGTCAACTTCAAACCCAAGCGGTGTACAAGGTGTTTGTCCGAATGGATGGCATCTGCCAAGCAATGCGGAATGGGTGCAACTCAAAAACTATATAAGCAGTCAAAGTGATTATCTTTGTGATAGCAACACCAATGCCATCGCAAAAGCACTAGCCTCCACTACAGGATGGTCTGAATATACAGGTAATGATTCGGGAAAATCATGCTATCCGGGTTTCAATGCTTCAGATAATAATGCGGTTGGCTTTAACGCAAAACCCGCTGGCTTTTATAGTAACAATTCAGCATCATCATCTTTTAAACAATGGGCTCTTTTCTGGACATCTTCTACGACATTCAGCGGCAGTAGTCAGACGTATTATCATTGTATATACTACAATAATGCCTTTGTTTCAAATCCGGAAATAGAACGGGGAGTAGCCATGTCTGTCCGTTGTGTGCGTGATTAAAAAAAAGAGTGTTGTTCAGATGCTTGACAAATACTCTTGTTATCTTTTCCCAGATATCCCCAAAAACGGCTACTCCACCACCACCTTCAGCACCCTCTGATAGTCGGGATTCGAGACGCGCAGACGGCACTCGTCGCCGGAATGGAAAACCGTGTCGCTGAAGATCATCCGGAACTCCGCATTCATCTTGTGAATACTTGACGTCGCCCCCTCTGTCCACGACTCGTTATACAATTGGAAATTTTCACTGCCATTGGTCAATTCTATGGGATAGCCCGTGGCGTATTGCCAATAGAAATGCCAATCGTGCTTCGGCCCGATGGCCTTGATGACAATCTCCCGATAGGAGTTTATCGGCACCGTGATGCCTTCGGTGGTGATTTCCTGCCCATCCATGTAAAACGTGACATTCGGATCGGGGGTCGGTCGGTCGCACGACATCAACCCTAAAGCCATAAATAATACGGCTAAAATTCCTAACTTTTTCATATTCAAACTATTAATTATTAATTATTAATTGTTAATTAGAATTCATACCCCACACCAATACTTCCCAGTCCTTTATATCCCGCGCCCAATTCCAGGCTGCCGAAAAAATGCTTGTAGCTTGCTTTGAGTCCTAACAGGGTGACGTGCAACATGGAGAAGAGCGAGGGCTCGTGATCCCGATTCAAAGCATCGGAAAACCAAGGATGGCGGTGCTCTGGATAGGTCAGATTGGAGGAATTGGTCTCCCCGAAAAAGCTTGCCATTCCGACCGACAATGCCGAATAGAGCGTCACATTCGGGCGGTTCAGATAGGAAAAACGGATGTCGGGCATAATGGCATAAGTATGGAACTTGCGTTCGCACAACCCCGTCACGCCCGATTCGTACAAATGGCTTTGCTGGTCCGTGTAGTAAGCGTAGCTCAGCGACAATCCGACCCAGAACCACTTGGCCACGCGATAATGGGAAGACAACGAGAACACCGGGGTGCTTCTGAATGAAGGACTGCGCCATGCGTGGTTCGGGTACATACCTTCGTGATAGATAAACACGAAATAGCGGTCAAAGAGCATCACCCCCGTCGGATCGCACACGTCGAATTTGATTTCGTGGCGACATAAACGTTTGTCGCTTGTCCAGTTCGGCCTGGTTTCATGTTTTCGTTTCTGTTTTTGAAAAGTCTGGATAAAAGCGATTTGCGTGGAGAACATGTTGCTACGCAGGCGAAAAGTGCCGTTTTCATATTGCACGGATGGAGAGGTTTGAGGAGGCAGGAGGTTGTCTCCCTCATGCTCGACACGTATGGAATAGGAGCCGGAAGCGAAGTCGTTGAGCGGGCAGTTCAAGCCGATGGTCCAGCGGAAAAGGCCGCCATGGGGCATCTGAACATAAATTCCGGCGTTGGCTAAAATATCTATATTGAAGCGGTTGGGATCGATGACGGCAGGTGTTATCTTCAAATGGTCGTAATAATCTATGGTATCGGGCAGAATCAGGCCCTGCAGGGAAAAGGGACTACTGACGCTCTTGTCGTAGCCGGTGATAAAGGTGTACCAGGGCATCCGGAGGCGCACGCCGGCATCCACCGTCACCCAGACTTTTTGAGATATGGGCGCATGGAATTCCAGTTTTAAAGGTACGGAAAATCCCGTGCTGTAAATGGAATATCCTGTGTTGTCGAATGGGATCACCCCACTCACATCGCAATGCGTACGGGCTCGGAAGGCTCCGGTGGTGCCGTAGGAGAACCCCGCCGAGATTCCCACATATTTGGCGAAATGATAGGAGAACTCCAGCCCCAAGTGTCCGCTGACGCCGGGCTTCGGCCTTATAAAAGTGCTGTTAGAGACTATGGCGGATGGAAGAATCCCAATATCAAACAGATAGCCAAGCTGGAAACCGTCGAAAGGTGGATACAACGGCTTTCTGTTGGACTGTTTCCAGGTTGTTTTGTCGTTCCAATCCGCTTCTTGACCGCCTTTTTTGTTTACAACAGTGTCTGCACCGGTTCCGCTCTCCGAATGGATCTCGGATGGAGTGGATGTTTTCCAATGAAGCGTGTCGTGATGATACAGTGTGTCGAATACCACAAGCGTGTCATGCACCACCTGCGTTTCATACACAATGACCGTGTCGCGATGCTGTGCCCGAGTTTGGAAAAATAGCAATATTAGCATGAAAGAAAGGAGGTTACGGTACATAAACGGTGTCCTTGATGATGATGGTTTGGTTGATTTTTACGGTGTCGCGCTGGATGATGGTTTTCTTTATGATGGCAGGTTCGGGAGTTGGAAGTTGCGTTTTGGAATTTGGAGATTGGACGCTGGGAGTTGGGGCCAGGGCTTGGCCATTGGCTTTTGGGGTTTGGGGGTTGGAAATTGGCTGTTGATGGTTAGCGATTGTTTTTGGGGAAAGGCTGATTGTAGGTTGGGAATTGGTTGTTGGTCGTTGGTTATTATTTTTTGGAAATGTGGAATGGTATGTTGCCGTTGTGTCAATGTTGGTGTTGTCAGAAACAACAACTTCTGTATTCGGTTGTGAGTCAGGTTTTTTCGGCTGAATCAGATGTGTGGTCAAAAGGGTTGCGCCCACTCCGACCGCCAGGGATGTGATACAAAGCAGAATTTCCGTAACATGGGAAATCAGCCAGATGCCGGCACCCGATTGGGATGTTGCGGCGGCTGCCGCTGCGATTTTCTCCTCCGACATCGGCTGGTTTGGCGCGTGCGACAAGTTGCGCACTCCTTTGGCAAAAATTTTGTCAATCTTTTTCATTTTGGCAAAAATCATTTTTCCACAAAATACAGACAGAATCCGTCATAACAATTGTCGCATAAATAGAGAGACCTCCCTTTCGCCTCGTCAACTCTGATAGTGGCAGCGCTGGACGGGGAGGGGGCAATGATGCCGTTGGTGGCTTCCGCTATCTTTTGGCATTGCGCTTCAGGAATATGAAGGGAAAACCACGCCTGATACACTCCGTCTTCGTTGCCTGAGTTGGTGTAGATGGTTTCATCTATGTCACACACGGTCTGATATATGCCGGATGTCACTTTCCTCCCGTCTTTGTAAAAGGAAAATCTTCCTCCTTTGAACACCAGTTTGGCATCAAATGCTTCACTTTCAGGAGTATAGTAAACCCCTGCAATGCCGCCCGACGTGCTGGTCCACAGCCATGTGCCGTCAAGGCTGTCTTTTTCCGGTTTGCATGCGGTGACGATGACTGCCAGCAGCAATGCGATTGCGAAATAACGTGTCTGTCTCATACGGTATATTATTTTTATTCTCTAATTTCCAAAACATTAACCCTCAACTCTTTTCTTCGCTAAGACAAGCAGCCGTTGCTGTAATTCGGCACGGGCGCGTGAGAGCAGCACCTTGGAGTTGGCCACGGAGATGCCGAGCGTTTCGGCAATCTTCTTGTGCGGGTAATGATCCACCGCGTACAGGTTGAACACGGTGCGCTGCTTTACGGGCAGCGTCCCCACCAGCTCCACCAACTCCTCCTGGGTGAATTCCGCACCTTGAATGAGCGAATCGTCGTCAAGGGATCCATCCTCCTGAACGAGATTTTCCTCCATCTCCACCATATCGGTCCGGCTGCGCAGGTACATCAGCGCCTCGTTGACAGCTATCTTCTCCAGCCATGACGCGAAACTTCCCAAAGCCCGGAAGGTGTGCCCATTCTCTATCGCCTTCAGGAACGCATCCTGCGCCAGATCTTCCGCCAACGGCCAGTCACCCACATAGCGATAACACACACCCACCATCTTTCCAATGTGGGATCTATACTGCTTGGCCCAGAATTCAGCTCTCTTCATCTTATCGTTCGTCGTACGTAATAAGGATGCAAAGAAACGAAAAGGTTACAAATTATGTTTTATTTTATGATTTTTTGATACGCCAACCGCTCATCGCCTGACAGCAGATATATGATGCCGCAATAGGAGAAGCCATGTTTTAGGATATTATGCTGCATGATTTTGTTGTCCTGATGCGTGTCAATGCGGATGTTCGTGTCGTGCAGGAAACAGAATCGCATGATGTCGCTGAAAACGCCATGCACATCCGCATAACTGGCAATACGGTGGACGACGTGATAGGGTAGGGTGTCCTCAAGCCATTGCCCTCCGAAGATCCTGTGATAAGTGGGCTCGGGTGATGGCAGATAGGCGAAGTAGCCGACCACCTTGCCGTCATCCACCACAACAAAAGCGCCATCCCGTTCCATGTCAACGGCGATGACCTCCTCCGACGGATAGCCGTCCACCCACTGGTGCCAATTGCCAGACTGCCGCATAATCATCTTTGCAGCATCCATGACCTTCATAATGTCGGCCAGATCTGTCGCTATGGCTTTCCTGATAATCCTATTTGTCATTTGATTCACTAACTTATAGTGTGTCCGTTGGTACAACCATTATTGTATTCTCTGTTAGGATGATGTCGGCCACTGCATCGTTTGCCGAATGGCACTTTCAGGCGATCATCATCTTTTGTATCTGCTTCTCTGTGGCATTGGGCAACATTCGCTGCAAATGCTTGGTCATGCGTGCCCAAGACTCTTCGGGGGTACGGTTTGTCGTGCATGATTCTCTGCCGTACAGACGTTCGGGCGTGTTCAGCAGCGACCACCCCCAACCGTATTTGTTCCCGTGTTTGTCGCGGGGATAGATGAAATCCTCTGTGACGATATACGTGGCCATCTGCAGGCGTGTGACGTATCCGTCGAAACGGCTTCGCATTTTCGGGCCGTCAAAGCCGCATAAGGCGCGCAACTCGCGGGTGATGAGACTGCCTTGTACGGTGAGAGTGTGCAAGATGGCCTCCTCAATGCTGCCCACCTCTGGCTTGGGATGCCTGCCGCGCCGGTAATTGCAGAAGTCGGGCCACCATTCGCGACTGATGAACCCAGCCTTGCCGGCGAAGAATTTACCATAGACGTGGCCGCCTTCGGTGATGACCTCGCCCTTCCACTTCCACAGCGGCCAGTCCCATCCGCCGTCCTCAAAAACCACATAGCGACAGTTCTCATCCACCACCTCTTCGGCGGAAAAGCCGCCGATGCCACTGTATAACAGGGGCAGGAAACCGATGCGGTCAATCAATTCCATCAGTTCCACGCTGCTGTGGATTTCTATTTTGTCGATATTATCCATACTGTCTTTATTATCCCCGATGACAATGCCGGAAAGACCATTATCCGTTTTTTCGGCAAAGGTACAATTTTTAAGCAAACAAAGCACCCCGCAAGAGCATAACATAGGAGAAGACACCAAACTTCAGTTGCTGTTTTCTGTTTATCTGATCAGCGTGACCGAACCGTTCAACAGGTAATCGATTTCACCCGCCAACGTATTGACATACAAAAGATGTATTTGCCGCTATTCGTCATCTTTTTTCTCGTTTTTTTGCAAAAAAAAATTTTCACTTTTCCTATCGGCAATAAAAACTTTTTTGCAAATCATATAAATTTCGTGAAAATGTCGTAATTTTGCCGAACAAATCAATCCCGAGTAGGACATGTAAATTTTCAACAAATGAATAAACAATCATCCTGGCGTGTTTTGAGCATAGCGATTGCTTGTTCCATCGTGTTTTCTTTGGTTCCAATAAGTGGATGGACGCAAAATGCCATCCTGAAGACGGCAGAGGCTCCGGATACGGTCTCTATGATTCGGTCGGAAGGGTTGCTCACCTCCCACTGGACACAGAACTACCCGTATAATTCCCTGTGTCCAAGAGACCCTCAAAACAACTATTCCTACAGTTATGCCGGATGTCCTGCGGTTGCGATGGGACAGATAATCAACTATTTGCGAACGACCCAAGACACTCGTTTTTCCGACAGTGACGACTATGCGCATCACTACGCAGGACGCAACTACAATATTGACGACGACTGGGAGACCTTGCAATTCCCGTCGTTCCCGCAGTTGAACGAGCTGCTGGATTCCGTGGATGCCACGTTCCGGCGCGGCGAGGATCTGCCCGACCGGCTGGCCGCCGCCCTGATTTTCGCCTGCGGCACGGCCTGCACGCAGGTTTACACTTCGCAAAGCTCCGGCACCTTTGCGGTGGATCAGGCGTTTGCGGCCTACCAGCGCTTTGGCTTTACGGACTGCCTTCTGTTTCGCGAAGCCGATTCCGCCATGTACGCCACCCTGATCTCCAATCTGCAAGCCGGCTATCCCGCCCATCTGGCCGTTGAAAATCCCGAAGGCACGGCCGGACACAACGTCGTGGTGGATGGATACCGCGAAACCGATGGCAAATTCCACATCAACTTCGGCTATGGCAATTCCTTAGACAACTGGTACGATATTCCTGACGCCAACTTCTATTACGGATTGACCAAGTTGGAAGGCATTATCTTGAATATAATACCGTCATCATCGTCGTATGTTCAGGAACCCTCCCGACAACACTCCTTGATGGTTTGTCCGAATCCGGTTTCCGATATTCTCTATATGAAGAACCTTCCCTGCAAACAGGTGGAGTACTCCATTTTCAATGTTTTGGGACAAAGACAGGCTCTCGGGACCTCTTTCGGATCAATTTCCGTTTCGGAATTGGACGAAGGACTCTATTTTTTGCAAATAACGGGGGATGATTTCCGAGAAACAGTGAAATTTATTGTAAAATAAAGAATGATTTTACGGTCACACCTATGAAATCTCATTTCACAAAAACGAATCTGTGAATTTCCAGAATTCGTCACCTTTGAATCTCCGTGAATGAAAAAAGTCTATCTTTGCAAATTGAAGTTCTGAATTATTAATCTTAAAAAATAACACGTATGAAAAAACTCTTTTTAGCTGTCGCTTTGTTCGTTGGAGCCACGGTTTTCTGCTCCTGCGGCGACAATTTCCTGCAAGACATGTTCGAACTCGTATCCGGTAATGCCACCACCACGATTGAAGGTGAAGGCACGAGCGAGTACACATCCAGTATCGCCATGTATGACGAGGATGCCCCAAAACCATTTTTAATCGGCCTGGCTATGTCCATGGATGTGAACGATCTGCTGAGCATCGGGTCTGCGGATGACCTGAAATTCCCCTTCATGGCTTACCGCTTGGTGGGCCGCACGTTCTCCTCCGGCGACAAGTTCTCCGTGAACAACTATCTGACCGAAGAGGATCTGGTGGATTTCGACTATAAATGTCTTTTAAACGGAAAATTCGCTGGCAATCATGTAGTCGGAATTGCCGTGAGTCCCACGAAATTCTATATCATGAGCACAGGTACCATTAAGCTCACGAAAGTGACGAAGAACAAGATCACGGGTACATATTCGGGTCGCGCATACATGATCGACACGGAAGCCACGCCGATGCTTTCCGCGGAACAAGTGGACATTAGTGGCGAGTTCAAGAGCCGTGTGACACCGATGATGGGCTGGCTCAAGAACCTGCAGGATCAGGCTCTGGCCGAAGCCAAATAGGTTATCCTTAATACATCAGGCACATATAGCCGTTGACCCGTAAAAGCGAAGAACATTGTTCCTATCTTCGCTGATTATATCTGCGTTTCGGCATTGCTGCGAGGCACCAACACCCCCTCTGAGATTCAGAAGGGGTGTTTTTGTACGTCCGCACTTCTGTGCCGACAACGGAAACAAACAAACAAACAAACAAACAAACAAACAAACAAACAAACAAACAAACAAACAAACAAACAAACAAACAAACAACAGTACGTCTGAAGCCTCATTACGGATGAGTTACAATTGCCTATAATAAATGAATACCGAACACTAATTGCTATGAAAAAACCTTCCCACGATGATTTAAAACAATCGTATTTTTGCACTATAAAAACTCAATAGCCCGACATGTTTTCATAAAAAGTGTATCTTTGCGCTGCAAAGGTTATCATCAAACGAAAGGAGGAATATTATGGCAACAATCACATTAGAATACGATGGAAGAAGCACGGTCTTTCAGCAGCTGATACAACTATTCATCTCGCTCGGAGGAAAGGTAAAATCGACAAACAGCAGAGAAGCCGAGGATATAGCGAGGAGTTATGCAGGTGTAAAGAGCGGACGGATTAAGACTCGACCACTTTCAAAACTATTAGAAGAGCAATGAGGCCACAGATAACCACTATCCCAAAGTTTGAAAAGCAGTTCAAGGCACTCTTAAAAAAATACCCGTCATTGAAAAATGATTTAAGGGAACTGTCTGAAACACTGACCGAAAATCCAAACTCCGGAACTTTGCTTTTTGACGATGTGTACAAAATAAGGATGGCCATAAGGTCAAAGAACAAGGGCAAAAGCGGAGGTGCAAGGGTGATATACTTCAACATATTCGCACAAAGGAAAGACCGAAACGAAATTGTGCTTCTGGCCATATACGACAAAGGGAATCAGGAAAGCATATCGGACAACGAGATAAGGAAAGCACTCAAATCCGTATGACATGTGCAGGCGACTGACAGGCCGCCTTTTTTGTTGCATCCCGGTAGTTGGTGGAATTGGAGGAATGGGACATTGGGGCGGCAGAGAGCTAACTACCCGAACTACAGCAAAAGAGTTTTCCGCAAAACACTGCCAACCACCTAACTACCTAACTACTCTGCTACCTATACTATTGATTATTATTGTTTTTAATAAGTGTTTTAAAATAATCGTATTTTTGCACTATAAAAACTTATAAATATTAAATGGTAATGATATGAAAAGGATTATTTATGTAGAATTATTAAATGAAGGAGTCGTTTCCTTTAGACCAGTGTTATCCGAGTGTGTTTGTAAGAACATTTATATACTTGGGGAAAAGGACGATGATTCGGAAGAATGGGCGTTTAATCCAGGAGAATGTGTTGTTACTGAACCACATACGTTTAGTGACGGAACCAAATATCCACTTGCTATAAATAGACTTGGTTGCATAAAGATTGAACGAAAACTAGTTTTAAAATAATCGTATTTTTGCACTATAAAAACAGATACGATTTTTTCTTGCGTTGTGGTGCAATTTTCAACGAAAGGCTGCGTTATTTATATTGTTTTTAAACAAAACCTTAAAATCATGAAGAAGTTGCATGTGGCTGTTTTGGCCATTTTCCTGTGCCTGGGCGTCTCAGCACAGAATCATCTTGAGTTTATGGGAGTGCCCATAGATGGATCCATAAAAAAAATCTCACAACAGTTGACGGAGAAGGGGTTGTTTTCTCTTGGCGAAGTGAATGATATAGCCTATTTTATGGGTGCTGTTTTAGGCTATGATGATTGTGTGATAGGCGTGGTGTCGCTGGAAGACCAAGACTTGGCGTACAGTGTGTTGGTAAGTATTCTCAACTTTTCTGATTGGGCATCTCTCCAGAATGCCTATTTCGATTTGAAGAAAAAACTGACCAAAGAGTATGGGAAACCAGAGAAATCTGAGGAGACAATTGCAACTCCTGTTCAAAGTGATGCTGAAAAATTCCAGTCTGTTATCGATGGATGGTGTGATTACAAGACAACCTTTGTGACGAAATATGGAGAAATAGATCTCTCTATTGAAAGTTTTGAAGGGTTACCCTGTATGATTATTCAATACACAGATGAGGAGAATGCGCTCAAGGGGAGATGATAATTTAAAGTTAATAGTTGGAAATTAAAATGTGAGAAGTGATTTGCAACTTCGTTGAGTTGCTTTTTTTTGTGCGTCAATTATTAATTTATTTTCTTTCAATTTGTTAGCATCTTTTGAGGAGACTACTTCACTGGTGTTAAGGACAATCTGTTTTTAATAAAAAAAATGTATATTTGCCGCTTGGTTATTAAAATAATCGTATTTTTGCACTATAAAAACCAACAGATTGGACGGAAACAATAAACACATTGAGACAATGAACGAACACCCGAAATACAACTGGAGTTATGCCGTGGCATTCTTCCTGTTTGATTATCCAATGCTGATAGCGGCTGACTGGATTACCTATGGCTGGCACAATATTCATTGGGGCGCCACTGCCATCGAGGCAGCCATCGTTTCCGTGGTGCTGACACTCGTTCTGCATCTGATGCAGAAACTCAAAAGGAAAGACAAAAACTCCAACTGATGCACATAGCAGTCTTCTGCGGCTCGTCGATGTTTTAAAATAATCGTATTTTTGCACTATAAAAACTTGTTGGTGTTTGGTATTATTTTTTTTGTATTTTTGCAGTCTTGAAATGCTTCGGCAAGTTATCCGCTTCTCACGCGGAAGGCGACGGTCGAAGCATTTATTTTATAATTTTCAAAGCCCACAGGATATTGCCATCCCTATTGCATTTTAATTTTATTTGCAAGTCAAATCCATCAACAGTGCCTTGGAAGACTTTGAAAACAGCATCAGGATGGTCTCGTCCAGGTTCGTCAGCTTCTGGTAAATATCTGAACTTATCAGCGTACATGTGTATTTTTTTTGCAAGCAGTAATTTTTCTATATATTGTTCATCATGCTTGCCTTTATTGGCAATTTCTTTATAGGAATTGTTGTTTATTATTCCATTGATTCCATCAAAATCCACATCAAAACGACGGCTTTCAAGTTTTAAAATAATCGTATTTTTGCACTATAAAAACACCGTGCGCTTACAAGCGGTCGGAGCCCTTTCGTGGGGTGACGGCGTGCCTTTTGCATAATGAGCCTACGAGTTGCCGTGTCCGGCGAGGTTAAGGGCCTAGAGGTCCGGAGCCGAAGCGAAAGCGAGTCTGAAGAGGGCG
>JAEEGL015337157.1_pt1 | contig 47710 bp, 42 predicted proteins | sample 9134231 | NCBI WGS metagenome assembly JAEEGL01 (sample SAMN16246548, study PRJNA631951) | gut metagenome | biome: gut microbiome; feature: rumen; material: fiber-attached | host: Bos | place: Iran: Karaj | collected 2018-10 | reverse complement strand
CTACGCTGTAAAATGACTGAGTACAGTCAACATAACATTGTTGTAGACACCTGCACAAAAGCGTATAATATAAGACAAATCAAGGGCAAATCGCCCTAAAGCATGACAAATGAATCATCCGTTCAAGGATAACGCTCATGCTATTACCAATCAAATAAAATAGCAGGAGCGTACAGGGAAAGAGCATTTCTGTTCCTCCTGCGACAACACTTTCAAAGGAGGACAACGGGTGGTATTCAAGCAAAAAGGACTTGAGTTATTATGAAGAAAGGATCGTAACAGGACAGGATATCATTTTATAAGTGATGAACGCTTTAATAGTCTTACAATTGGAATTCGAAAACGGGGAGCTGTAATACATCGTGGCGGAGAAGATGTTGAAGAATACTTAGATAGGAGACGAGCAGACGCTTTAACCATTGGCGCAGATTTGTTTTTTAGGCAGCAAGTCACAATGAGTGAGGTTGTTGAAGAGGTCTATCATTTTTATCAGAATCAGATAGGATTGAATTCAGATAAAGAAGCTAATCTAATGATGATACTCAATGAAATAGATGCTAAACAGTTTATTATTGATAACGCCAAGGTATTATCTATTCCAAGAAAAGAGGTTGAGGAGACTAAACAACAACTTGAAGTCTATAAGATAAAGCTAAGGAAATGGGAGGGTGAGCATAATGTGTAAAGTAAAAGACGAATTTGTGGTTAATAAGTATAGATTACTTGGATTAGACGAACCGGTCCCATTAAAATCTTTTGCGTATTATTTGATAAATGGTATCCAATACAGTCCGGTTGTAGTTTATGATGCAGGCTTTGATTGTATAGCAGTGGCTGACGATGGCAAATCTCTTTTGGGAATGGAAGTGGATTTTGTATAAAGGTATTATTCGGATATGATTTTGAAAAGCTGAAACGTCAGCTTGCGGCTCGGAGCTAATAACACAACAGAGACTATTTCTATACTCGAAGAGGAGAAATTACAGTATGATTGTACATGAAGTTCTTCGTGCTGGAGATAAGCCCACACCGGAACAAATACATGAAATACATGAGGCATGCAGATGGCCAATAGTCTATGATGAAGACAGCCCTAAGTTGACCCCTGAGATGATAGAGAGATTTAAGCAGGCTGTTCATGAGAGAAATGCACGTAAGAAACTATGAGTGTCTTCTAAAGATCATCGGTGAAGATCGTGAGACGATCGCAAAGTCGTTAAAAGATAATGAAACGGGCGCTTTAAGCCGATATAACTATAGTGGAATAAAGGCGAAAGGACTCGCAGGTTTTGTCAAATAATATAAGCGACATCCCGGAGATCACAAGCAGGGCTGAAGCAAGATATATAACAAAAAGAAAGATAAAAGCGATGCTGAACAGCATCTGCTTTTATATCTGTCGCCTTTTCCCGATAAAGAACAATCTGATATCTGTATGCACATTTGAAGGTAAGGGCGGCTTCGGCTGTAATCCCAAATATCTGGTGCAGGAGCTGCACAGACGTAATCCGGATTATGAGTTTGTATGGTTCGTAAACGATCTGAAAAAAGAATTCCCTGATTACATCAAAAAGGTGCCAAATACAAGCTGGAGCAGAGCTTTTTGGCTCAGCAGATCAAAGCTTTGGATCGATAACTATAGGAAACCCTATGGCACCATAAAACGCAAAGGACAGTACTATATCAACGTCAATCACTACACGATAGCATTAAAATGTGTGGGACTGTGGAGGGGTAAAGGCTTTTCCAGAATGGCCTATATCGTTAGCAAGAACGATTCGGATATGATAGATGGTCTGGTTATAGACTCAGCATTCTGTGAAGAGGCGCTTCCCAAGGGAATGGTATATGACGGAAGATATCTGAAAACCGGAGCGCCAAGATGTGATGTGTTGTATGGAGATAGAACAGAATACAAAAGGGCTTTCAGAAAAAAACACAAAATATCTGAAGAAGCCCAAATTGTGATGTTTGCACCAACCTTCAGAGAGGGAGCAAAAGATGGCGTAAGGAAAGTCTATTCTGAGATATGGTCTATAGACTTTCTGTTATTGATGAAAACTCTCAAAAGAAGATTCGGTGGAGAGTGGTACCTATGCATACGAGTCCATCCGCAGCTGGCGGAAGCTTTTGAAGACTACATGGATGAAGATATCAGAGATCATATCATAAATGAGAGTCGAAATGATGATATGTATGAGATTCTTGCAGGTGTGGACGCTTATATTACGGATTATTCAAGCGCATGCTTTGAAGCGGCAGCAGCACTTATACCTGTTTTTATGTACGCAGATGATATTTCGCAATACACCAAGGACAGGGGGGCTCTTTTCTGGGATATGAGAGAAGACAATCTCACTAATGTAAAGAGCATGAGTTCTATGCTTCCAAATACAGAAGCCACGTTGCCATTCAGCATAGCTGTGAATAACAAGCAGTTGGAAGACAATATAATCGAGTTTGACCAGGAAAAGTATGCAAAACGAGTAGAAGAATTCTATCGTGATACAAAACTGGTATTTGATGGAATGGCAAGCAGCAGGCTGGCAGATAGTATAGAAAAAATGATCGGAGATAAAGTATGACAAAGATATTGGTCTTAAACCTTGGCATGAAAAGCATACGAAGTATCATTTTTGATGATGAAGGTAATAAACTCGCATCATCATCTGTGCCGATTACTACTGCTCTGGAAGAGGAACGTGTAACTCAGGAGCCAGATGAATGGTGGGAAAAAGGATGCAGTGTTATTGCAGATACATTAGAGATTGTCCCAAAGGAAGAAATAGATTATCTTACAGTGACAACGTCGGCTGCTTGTCTGGTGCCGGTAGATGCAGGATTCAATCCTCTATATCCATGTATGATGGTGTCAGATAAGCGTGCAAAGGAAGAGAGTGACTATATTACAACTCAGAGTCAATATGCCAATGTCAGACAGACAACCGGGTTGGATATGGATGCACATCTTATGCTGCCTAAGGCGCTTTGGATTAAGCGGCATAAACCTGAGATATTCGAAAAAACATATAAATTCCTTACGCCTAACGATTTTCTTATTGGTAAGCTGACGGATGGGATCGTGGCTACAGATTACATCAATGCTGCAAAATGGCATTATGATACTGAACAAGATACATACCCGGATGAGTTGCTTGAGCAGATAGGAATAGATAAGGCCAAGCTACCGGAGGTTGTAGCACCGGGGAGTTTTATCGGTTGTATTTCAGAAAAGGTCTCCAGAGAAACAGGATTATCAAATAAGACCAAGGTAGTCATTTCCTCTTACGATGCGATCTCTTCTTTTATAGGAAGTGGGATATCGGAAGAAGGAGAAGCCTGCGATATTTCCGGTACTGTGACGGTTTTCCGTACTGCAGCCGCAAAAAAAACAGAAGGCAAGCTACACGGGATCCAGCAGATACCATATAAAGAGGCTGGATTGTATATTCTCGGCGGCTCGAACAATATGGGTGGTAGCCTGATAGAGTGGGTAAGACAATGCTATTACATGAATGAGGATCTGCCTTATGAGCTCATGGAAAAGGATGCAAGGGAAGCGGGGGCAGGTGCCGGTGGTTTGATTTTCTTGCCGTATTTGTTGGGGGAGAGAGCACCAATATGGGATCATGAGGCCAGAGGAGTATTCTTCGGACTGGAGAGAGTACATACACGAAAAGAGATGACCAGAGCGGTGTTTGAGAGCACCGGCTTTATCGATCTGGATATGATGAAAGCAATAGAACAGAGCGGAGGAAGGGTAGATAAAATAAGACTGTCCGGGGGATTAGCAAGAGTGGGACTGATATCTCAGATCAAGGCTGATATCACCGGGAAAGATATAGAAGTACTTGATGAATTTGAGACAACGGCATCAGGTGCAGCGATGATGGCCTTATATGGACAGGGTGTATATGGCACAATAAAGGAAGCAGGTAAAGCGTTTGCGAGGATCAGAATGGTTATAAAACCAAATCCAAAGGCGCATGAGAAGTACCTGAAACAGTACAGCCTGTACAAGGACACATATGAAACCCTGAAACCTCTGTTCCATAAGCGTAATGGCATGATACGCGAAATAGTCGGCGACAAGAAGATAAAAATTGAGAATCTGTGAGAAAAGCATGGACATATTTAAGACAGGACTAACATACAAACTTAATATTCCAACAAAAGTATACTATGGACGATCGATACTGGAAGACACCATGTCGGAAGTGTTGGGACAGGCTAAAGACAATAAGGATAGCATCCTTATCGTGACAACAGGCAGATCACTTATCAAGTTTGGACATCTGAATAGACTGACAGAATGCATACGTAAATGTGATAAAGGGATCAAAATAACTGTTTATGAAGATATAAGTGCAAATCCATGTACAGATGAGATTGATAGTGGCGTGGAACTTGCCAAGGCGGAGAGAATACAGGCGGTGATAGGTTTTGGCGGAGGCAGTGCGTTGGATGCAGCGAAAGCGATAGCGGCAGGAGCAGCATCTGATACAGCTGTTACTGAGATGTTCAGAAATGGGACAGAACCAGATGCGTCTCTGCCAGTTATTGCGATTCCTACAACAGCAGGAACAGGCAGTGAACTGAGTAAGGCTGCCATAATCACCGATAAAGAGCGAATGAAGAAAGGAGGCCTCAGAGGAGACAAGCTCTATCCGGATATAGCGATAGTTGATTCCAGGCTGACTGAAACGGTGCCTTATGCGGTTACCATGGAGACAGGCTTTGACGTTCTGGCACATGCCATAGAGAGTTATGTGTCCAGAAAAGCATCTCCATTCTCGGAAATGCTTTCTGAGTATGTTATAAGGGAAGCTGGAAAGAGCGTGAGAAGGCTGGCAGAGAACCTGGAGGATACTGAAGCAAGAGGAAGTATGAGCTATTGCAGTATGATAATGGGGATGAATCTGGGCAATACCGGAACAGCTTTGCCTCATCGGTTGCAATATCCGATCGGTGCACATACCGACAGCAGTCATGGTGCGGGACTGGCAGCAATGTATCCGTCATGGATAAGACACGAAGCAAACTACTCGGAGGAGAAGATAAGCAGGATATATGAACTGCTTGAAACAAACAACATAGAGGAACTGCTTAGTCTGATGGGAATCAACAGAAGACTGTCGGAAATCGGTGTAAAGAGGGATATGATCGAGTGTATGGAAGGTGAGGTGACCGGAAGCATCGAAAATGATCCGGCATCACGGGAAGAGAATATAATTAAACAGATATATGAGGAATCGCTATAGGGAGGACAAAAATGCAGGCAATCATTATGGCTGCGGGAAAAGGCAGCAGACTTGGCGAACTGACAAAAGGATATCCCAAATCTTTTGTTGAGATAAACGGTAAAAAGCTTATAGAGTATAACATGGATATGCTTCGTGATATCGGTGTGGAGAAGATGATAATAGTTACGGGATACCGCGAGGATGCTTTCGTAGAGCTCACGAAAAATATGAATGATGTTGTACTGAAATACAATCCGTTTTACAGCCTGGTGAATGTTCTCGGGTCTTTTTACATGGGGATGGATGAACTGGATGATGATTTTGTTTTCCTGCATGCGGATACACTGTGTGATAAGAGCATATTTGATCGACTGATCCTACTTGAAGCAGATGTCAATCTACCTGTGGAATATAAAAAATGCGATGATGAGGCTATGAAAGTAAGAAGTGAAGGTGGAAAGCTGGTTGAAATTACCAAGCAGATGCCCGTGGAAGCAGCAGAGGGAGAATTTATCGGAGTAGCATCCTTCAGGAAAGAGGTTTTGGATGTCCTGAAACAGAAAGTGAAGGAAGTGCTTGCAGACGGAGACTTCGCCTCATATTTTGAGGGCGCGATACAAAGAATGATTGATGAAACAGAATGCGATATTAACCCCTTTGATATAGGCAATGCCCCTTGGGCGGAAATAGATTTCAAAGAGGACTACGACAGGGCAGTAGCCTTGTTTGGATAGACCGTCAGTGGCGCCGGCTGTATTAGATGTGAAAGTTGGCGGAATAGTAGCTTGCATTATATTGACCAGAAAAGATTTCCACCCACGGAAGAGTAGGTGGAATTATATAATTCAATTTTTGGCTATCTATCCCTTCTGATGTATTCATTGCAGAAAGATCTTCAAAAGCGTATAATATAAAGCAACTCAAGGGCATATCGCCCTAAGCATGAACAAACTAAATCATCCATTCAAGGATAACGCTCATGCTATTACCAACAAAACAGAATAGCAGGAGCGTTAAAGGAAAAGATAATGCCTGTCCTCCTGCGAATTACAATTTCACAGGAGGAATATGTATGAGAGATAATACAGATATATTAGAGCAATTCCGCAGAAAGGATCGTAACAGGACAGGATATCATTTCATAAGCGATGAACGTTTCAATAGTCTTACTATTGGAATACGAAAACAGGGGGCAATAGTATTACGCGGGGGCGAAGAAGTTGAAAGGCATCTAGATATGTTTGATGCCGGAGCTTCGAGTGTAGGGGACATACTGTACTTTAGGGAGCAGGTGACTATAACAGAGGTATTAGAAGAGATACGTCATTTTGAACAAAACAAGCAGGGCCTTAACAATGATAAAAACCATATCATCCGAACGTTGCTTAATGAAATAGATGCAAAGGAATCTATTATACGAGATGCAAAGAAATATCAGATCCCGCGTGAGGAGATTGAAGAAACAAAACAACAACTAAAGGAATTGCACAAGGTGCTCAAAAAAGAGGTGTCGATATGTGTAAAGTGAATTACGAGTTTATTGCAGTAAAATACAGGGTGTTGGGTTTAGATGAACCGATTCCAGACAAGAGTTTTTATAAATATGAAATTGACGGAAAGAAATATGAGCCTGTTCCGGTTTATGATCTTCCTGGGTGTATTGCTATTGATGATGATGGCAAATCGCTGATGGGAAAAGAAGTGCTGTTTGTGTAAATCAATAGACGGGGACAGCGATGGATGCGATAAAAGAACTATTCGGATACGATTTTGCTGAAGTAAACGAAAAACTTGAAAAGGCTCAGAAGGAAGGTGAAAAAGATCGGAAAGCCCGAGAGAAAGCTGAAAAAGAGAATAATAAGTTAAGAAACGAAAATGAGATGTTTAGAAAGCAGCTCGCAGCCCTAAACTGAATAGCTGCTCTTCTGATGAGCTAATGCATTTAGGTGGAATATCCGATATTAGAATATAGCAGGGTGTAAGCTGAACGACTTACAAAAGTTGGAAATAATACTTCCAATCAGGCTAGGGCAAGAGGATTTGAAAATATCATCATATCGAATACTTGTGAATGCGAGAATACAGATTAAGTAAAGAATAAATGGACAGGATATCTGTAATTATACCGGTATTTAACAATAAGGAATACTTAATACAGTGTCTTACAAGTGTGAAAGACCAGACATATCACAATCTTGAGATCATATGCGTGGATGATGGATCCACTGATGGAGCACAGGACATTGTAGATGAATATGCTTCAAGTGATGATAGATTCATTGTAATACATGAGGAGAATCAGGGAGAGAGCCATGCCAGAAATGTCGGATTGGATGTGGCAACAGGCGATTATATAGCGCTTGTAGACTGTGATGACTGGATAGAGCCGGATATGTATGAGACATTGCTTGCTGCGGCCAAGAAAACATCGGTTCAGATGTCTGTAGGCGGATGGTTTAAGGAGGAGGCAGAAAAAAGCGAGTCTATACGGAATACCAAACCTGTGAAAGAAGGTATATTTCGAAGAGATGATCTCCTGCAATATATATATATTCGAGACGTCTATAAGGCATTTGCATACATGTGGGATAAGCTATATAAAAGGGAACTGTTCGAAAGACCGGATGGAAGCCGGATCAGATTTGATGAGACCCTGCCTCTTGGAGGAGATGTTTTATTTCTGGCTGAGATAGCATTGAACACTCAGACTGCAGTATATACTGATAAGAGCCTGTATCACTACAGACAGCAGGAGGTATCAGGATGCCATACCAGAGATCTGGAACGCTTGAGAAGCTGGATCCGCTCGTACGAGATGGTCATTGAGTTATACGAGAAGAACCATATAGATGAGGAGATACTAGGGTATATCAAACGCTTCCTTGCTTACCACAGCAGTAATGCAGCTGAGGAGGCTATAAAACAGGGGAATAATGATAAAAAAACACAATTCCAGGAATTTATGAAAAAATACCATGCTGAATACCTGGAGCTTAACAGTGAACATCCCGACAGAATAGAACGCTATGAAAAGATACTAAGCGCATGAGGACAATGAAAGAATGAAGTGGACTAACAAAGGGCATGAGTTTGATGATGTGTACAATATGATCTCTCAAAAAAAGAGATTCTATCTGTTTGGTGCTGGCGACTACGGCGATCAATTCTTTGCTAACTTTCGAAATGAATTCGAGATTGCCGGATATATTGATAACAGTGAGAGCAAACAAGGAACTCTGGTCAACGGCTTGGAATGCCATTCACTAGAGCAGACTAGGCTCAAAGATGACGAGGCAATCATAGTGACAATGTCTCAGATTGCCAGAGTGAAGCCGGTACAACAGTTGGAAAAAACCGGATTCAGAAAAAATGTGGACTATTTCATTATCGAGGAGTTTATCTCAATATATTACGTATATAAATATGACAAGGTTTACTTCTCCAGCATCTCATTTCTTCCCAGTACGAGATGTAATCTCAACTGCAGGAACTGTTTGAATTTCAACCCCTTTGCGAAAGAATTCTACGTGCGAGAATGGGATGCACTAATAGAGGATGTGGATCTATTCTTTTCATGTGTAGATTACATCATGCTTTTCCATGTGAGTGGGGGAGAACCTATGCTGTATCCGCATATTGCGGAACTGATAGAGTATATTGACAAAAAATATGGCAGCAGGATAGGCACATTAAGGACAGTTACAAATGGGACTATCGTTCCGAAAGATGAGATTCTGGAAAAGCTTTCAAAGTGCGATATTGAGATCACAGTGGATGATTACAGAGAGGCAATTCCCAATTCAAAAGAAGACTTTGATAGGCTTATATCGAAACTGAAGGGATACGGGATTAAGCATTATATTAACACAGTCGACAGTTGGATTGATCTTGCGCCAGAAAGAACCGATTATTCAGGATACACGGATGAGCAGATGATAGCACATCGAGATGCATGTACTCAGTCATGGCAGGAACTCAGAGGAGGAAAACTCTACAACTGTAATTACGCTGCCTATGCTACAGTAGCCGGGATAGCAGGGAATGAGGATATGGAGGAAACATATGACCTGACTTCGTTCTCACAAGAGAAAAAGAAAGAACTGGTTGAGTTCAGATTGGGGTTTACTAAAAAAGGTTATACAAACTTTTGTAGAAAATGCAGAGGATTCACACCGGAGAATAGTGAGACGGTTAGCCCTGCAATACAATCTCAGAAAATCGAGCTGTAGCCAGATAATAAACTGTACATTGATAATTTCAGACTTTGCATTAGGGAGTGACATCGCATAATGACGTGATGCAATCATACTGCTTTAACAAGTTCCTTTGCCTTTTTTAGTAATTTTCATTAATAATTGAGATGGAGTAGTATGATGGCAAGCGAGTTTGTTTGGGTTGTCGAGAAAGGTATCTGCAATATGAAAAAACCAGGGTGATTTCTGCCAGACCGGCAACAAAAGAGGAAAGGAGACCGTATTATGGATGCGACATATAAGATTTCTCAACCACGAGTACTTTCAGAAGATGAAAGAAGGGCTATAATAGATGCATGTAATAAGCAAATAGTCTTTGATGAGGATTGCCCTGAGAGCACGCCGGAAATGCATGAAGAGTTTTGAGAAGCTACGCTAAAGAGGGATCGACGTAAGGAAAAAAGGCTTATGTAGATCTGGAATTCTAGTGGTGATTTGACTCCCGTTGCAAAGTATGTTGCTTTGAAATGGGAGCTTTAGGTTACAGTGTTTTTTCATAGGACTGTCAGGTGTTGTGACACGGATAATAATGAATTCATTAAATTGAACTCAGCATAATTGAATTGGAGATTGTGGATTATGCTAATTATAGTTTTTTTACATAGGAGAAAGCCGTGAAGTTAAAGAATTGTAAATTCACAGAGATTGAGAAAGAGTTTTCCGGGAAAAGAATAATAGTATTTGGATTAGGGGATTATTTCAAATATTATGTATCAGAACATATGCCGGAATGTGTTTGGGACAGTGTTCATTACATGATAGACTCTAACCCCGAAACTCAAAGCATCCAAATTAGAGGAACGGATTATTCTGTAAAACATGTTAGTGAAGTGGGTAAAGAAAACGACTGCATCATCCTGATTGCGTCGACAAATCATATGCTTGAAATGTTTGAGCAATTATCTAAAATGGGTCTTCCGGATACAGTATTATGTTATTCGTTTGGTCTCATTATGGCTGCATCTTCGGGAGAAGATGATCCTTCAATCGCCAAGATTTTTTTTGATGATTCAAGAGAACAGAGGATTCCCAAAACAATCCACACATTTTGGTTTAGCGGAGATGAGAAGCCGGAAGAGTATAAAAGGTGTATTGAAAGCTGGTATAAATATTGTCCTGATTATGAAATAATTGAATGGAACAGTGATAATTATGATTATAAAAAGAATACATTTATGGAAGATGCAATTAACAGTAGGAAATGGGCGTTCGCTTCCGACTATGCAAGACTGGATGTAATTTGGGAATATGGTGGGATATACTTGGATGCGGATATAGAGTTAACGAAACCACTTGAAGCTTATCTGGGGAATAAGGCATTTTTTATATTTGATTCAAATAATAACATAGATCTTGCTCTGATTGCCTCGGAAAAAAACAATCCAATCATAAATGAGATTCGAGAGATTTACAGGGGTTTAAGATTTGATCCGAACAGGATGAACGAATTTGTTCAGCCTATGCTTATTGGAGAGGTTTTAAAGTCAAAGGGAGTCTCTTTGGATGGAAATATGCAAATGATAGATGATAATATTTTCCTACCTAGATGCTATTTTTCACCACTGGATTTTTTCGTTTATGAGATGCTTGAAGATGAAAGAGAACCCATTGGAATTCATCATTGTAATTCGGGATGGAACAAAAACGGATATAAAAAGAATAGGATAGAGAACAACAGAAGACTTATAAGCATTCTACAAAATGAGAAATAGTGATATGGATAGTATTTTGATTAGTTTTATTATAGCTGTATATAACAACGAACGATTTTTGCCTAATGCTATCGATAGCATATTGCAACAAGCTGTTGATGGTATAGAGGTTATCATTGTTGATGACGGTTCCACCGATAATTCTGGAGCAATTGCTGATAGGTATGCAAAAGAAAACCATTGTGTTCGAGTAGTGCATCAACAGAATCAGTGGATATATGCAAGCTTCAACAATGGGATAAAAGAGGCTCGAGGGGAATATATATACATCCTGAATTCTGATGATAAATTATTCGATAATTCGATAACGTTTTTGTTGAACAGAATAAGAGAGTATAACCACCCGGATGTTGTTTGGACGAAAATGGTTTCTACAAGATGCGATGAAAACCAGAATAAGATAGAAGACTACGAGTTTCCTACAACAGTTAGTTTCGATCAAGATATATATAGCAAGGGTGAAGAGGTACATCAAATATGGCCGAGATTAAGATTAGCAGGATTGTCTGAAACTCAAGCGAATCTTTACAGGAGAAATCTGGCTATTAATCATCCATTTCGGAATGATGTTTACGGAGCAGATACATATTTTAATCTTAACATTGCTAAATATGTTAACACATGTCTAGTGGTAACTAAACCTATTTATAATTACATGGTCTATATGAGTGGAAAAGGGAATACATCCAGGAAGTATTATCCGTATGAACATGAGATGAGAACGGATATTTATAAAAAATATAGAAAGCTTTTCTCTGAATGGGAGTTGGATGAGAGCCTTTATAAAAAGGCTCTTAAGGTTGATAGAATGAGATTTTTTACTGTGTCCATAAGAGCATTATCATATAGAAATTGTGAGCTTTCCATAGAAGAAAAAATAAAAAAAGTGTTTTTGGAGTATTTGGATACGGCTTTATTAGAGTGTGCTGACTGGACAAATTGCAGAAGAGAACTAGAGAGCAGGACACTTAATGGTGTTGCAGAATTATTAAGCAAAGAGGAGTTACCAAGAGATAGTGAGATGGCATTTGTATATGATCTTATTTCTGGCTTGCCTGAAAAGTATGATGATGATATAGATTTTGATAACATCGAATCTGATAGGATGCGTCGGGCAATATTTCATTCAATGAATCCGGCACATATCGGGGAAGTGTACTATGGCTTAAATACGAGGGGGACTGTTTAGATGTATAACTACGAACAGAAGGCTATTAGCGTAATAAATGAGTTGATAAAAAATGGAATAGATCAGTTTATCATTTATCCATTTGGAGAAAGAGGTAGATTGGTAAAATGTATCTTGAACTTGTTTTTTCAAATTCAGGAAGTGATGGTGTGCGACACTATTTTATGTGAAAACTATAAGGAAGTACATAGTTTACAATCAATAGAGCAAGTGAATTGTGACGCGGTTATATTATTAACAAGTGATAGACCAGATATTCATGAGGAATTATATGAGTATATTAACCGCTTTAATCGAAAGAATATAAATATCATTGATTTATTTCAGGATAACTATAAAAGACAGCTTAGACAGATAGAAGTAGACAAAAAAGAACAATTGGATGAGATAAGGGAAACACAGGATAATATTAAATCGAGATTAGAGTGCTTGACGAAAATTGAAGAAGAACGACTATACTATAGTGGAGGTGTCTATCATCCTAAGAAAACAAATTCAGTTTTCTATTTACCGCACCTTCCGGCTGATTTGATTCAAAGGATTATTTTTTTGTCAGATGATTATTTCGAGAGCGAAAACCTTAATTATGTGTTTAATGAATTTCAAGGAGGAATCGTTAAGGATAGAGTTCTATGTGACAGTGGTGTTGTCGTCGATATTGGGGCAAATATTGGTAATCATACCCTGTATTTTTTAAATGAATTAAAAGCGAGGAAAGTATTTGCTTTTGAACCGCTTCCAGAATGCTTTTATGTATTAAAAAAGAATGTAGAAATAAACGATGCAGAGGACAGAACAGAATTACATCAAGTAGGTCTGTCTGATAAAAAAGGCAATGGTGTAGTTAAAAGGATTGTTGTAGAGAACATGGGGGGGACGTCAATAAAGGATAATGTAGGTGGTGGCTGTATAGAAGTAAAAACACTTGATGAATATGATATAGAAGATGTGAGGTTCATGAAAATAGATGTAGAAGGAATGGAACTTCAGGTATTAAGAGGAGCAAGAAACACTATTTTAAAAAATAAACCCTTTATGCTTATTGAAATATTTGATTGGAATTTTGAAAATGTCATGAGTTTTTTGACTGACTTCTCATATACATACATAAAATGTGGTGTCTATGATTATTTATTCTGTCCTGATTGATACGAGAAAGAGAGTTTGATTATGAGAATTCTTTGGATGTGCAATGTAGTTCTGCCGAGTTTCTGCGATGAGTTTGATATCAAACGAACTAACATAGGTGGTTGGATGAGTGGAATGCTCGCCATATTAGAAGATGTAAAGGGGATTGAAATTGCACTGGCATTTCCTGTGCGGGATGAATGGCGGTTGAAGAATGGGATTGCAAACGGACATCGTTTTTTTTCGTTCAACAATGAACATAATGATATATATATATTGCGTGATCAAAGAAAGAACAGACTTCGTGACATTATTTTTGAATATAACCCCGATATAATTCATATATGGGGAACTGAGTACCCTTGGGCTCTAGAAACAGTAGAAATCTGTGGGGAGGCAGGTTGCTTAGACCGAGTTTTTGTTCATATCCAAGGGTTGGTGTCAAACTATGCAAAACACTATTTATCTGGCATACCGATGGAATACACACGGATAGTTGGTGAAAACGGAAAGACGATCAAGGATGGAAAACTGGATTTTGAAAAACGTGGCGAAAACGAGATGCGACTAATTGGAATGGTTAAACATGTTGGAACAAGGACATATTGGGATAAGGCATGTTGTCGCGCAATAAATCATGATTGTAATCTCTTCACGTCGAGTGAAGTGCTAAGGGAGGAGTTTTATAATTCAACAAAAAGCTGGAAATACTCAGACATCGAACCGCATACTATATTTGTAAGTCAGGCATCTTATCCGATTAAAGGTTTCCATTATTTGATTGAAGCTTTAAATATAGTAGTAAGAGATTTCCCAGACGTGACAGTTTTTGTTGGTGGAATAAGTCCAATTCAACTCAAACCAATGACTTCGTATGGGAGCTTTTTGCGTAGTATGATAGCAAAGTATAATTTGAAAGATAACATCGTTTTTTGTGGGAAACTAAATGTTGAAGAAATGATTAAAAAATATAGACACAGTAATGTTTTTGTTTCTCCATCGTGCATAGAGAATTCCAGCAATTCAGTCCTTGAAGCTATGATGGTAGGCATTCCTGTGGTTTCTTCATATGTTGGCGGGTTGACATCCTTTATGCGGAATAGAGAGAACTCATTGACGTATCCAGAAAATGAAACTGATTTATTAGCATATCATATCATGGAATGTTTTAGGGATAGAGAATTGTGTGAAAGGATATCGCGAGGAGGAGTGGAAACTGCAAATTGTGTAGTATCAATCGACAAGGGAAAGGATGAGATTCTGAAAATTTATGAGACCATTAATAATAACAGTTCGAAAGGCAATTCTGTAGGAGAGTGATATGAAACAAAAAAAGAAAAGCAGAGTGCTGATTGTTCAAGAGGTTGTACCTCTGTATCGGATTCCACTATTTAAGGGGCTATCTGAAATATTTGATATTACTCTTGGATATCGAGGAGAATGCCAAGATTTTCACAATGACCTAAAAAAAATGAAGATTAACATTCCAACTCCTGGAGAATGGAAAGAGATGGATATGCTTGAATTTGATAGAGAGATAAATCAAATTATCGATGTTTTCCGCAATTTTGACATTACTATTATTCCGTTAGTTCCTCATCGTAAGGCCCTATATGTTATTGAAAGAATTAGACGTTACACGAAAGTCATAGTTTGGGGAATAGGTGTTGCAGCAAGCTATGATACGAGATATGACTCTGTTCAGTGTATGAGTCCATCTTTTGAAAGTATTATTTCAATGTCGGATGCAGCCATTTTTTATTCGGATTATCCCAGAAGCAAGTATATTAAAAATGGATTGCCACCATGGAAGATGTTTGTAGCCAATAATACAGTTGAGGTGATTGAGGTGGGCAACATAAATCACTCCTCAAACAAATATTTTTTGTTTGTTGGCAGTTTATTACACCAAAAGAGGATAGATCTGTTACTTGAAGCATATAAAAAAGCATATGAGATATGTCCCGGATTATTGCCGTTGAGAATAATTGGAGATGGAGAAGAATATGATTTCATAATGAATTGGATAAACCAAAACAGTTTGAATGGTAAAATTGAATTAAAAGGTGCTATTTATGAAGAAGATAAGTTGAAGGAAGAGTATAGTTCTGCATGCTTATCATTATCTTCGGATCAGGCGGGATTGTCTGTTTTAAAATCTATGGGGTACGGTGTCCCATTTGCGGCATATGAGCACGCCATCACAGGGGGAGAATTATTCAATATTGTCAATGGAGAAACGGGGATAATATATAACAAATATGATGAAATAACCGATATTCTAATTGATGCAACAAATAATACTGGAAAATATCGAAGAATGGGGGAAAAAGCGTATGATTTTTACCATTCTTGTAGAAGAATGAGTAATTATATTCAGGAATATGCAGAAGCTATAGAATATGTAGAAAATGGAGGCATGATAAAATGATAAATGTGATAGGGATGGGGTATATTGGTCTTCCTACTGCAGTTATGCTTGCTTGCGCTGGAAATGAAGTTGTTGGTACTGACATAAATGATGAGTTGATCATGAAGTTAAATGGAGGGATCTTATCGTTTAAGGAAGATCAGTTTGAGGCATATTATAATATGGCAATTAAGAAGGGGTTGCGATTCAGCAATAAGTATCATGAGGCAGATGTATATATCGTTGCGGTGCCCACTCCTTACCTAAAAAATGAGAGAAAAATAGACCCGTCGTTTGTGATAACTGCAGTAAAAGAAGTTGTTCTTCATTGCAAACGTTCAAGTATTATCGTTTTGGAATCTACTATATCCCCCGGGACAGTTGATAAACACATTAGACCGCTTATTCCAGAAGGTGTTGAAATAGTACATGCTCCAGAGCGTATTATACCGGGCAACATGATAAATGAGATAAAAAACAATGCTCGTATAATCGGAGCAGATAATGTTGAGGTCGGTAATAGGATAAAAATGATTTATAAGACTTTTTGCGATGGTGAAATCTCTATAACTGATATTAAAACAGCGGAAATGATAAAAGTAGCAGAGAACACTTACAGAGATATAAATATAGCATATGCGAACGAGTTAACCAAGATATGTGAAAGTGCTGGATTAGATGTATATAGAGTGATAGCACTGGCAAACAAACATCCGAGAGTTAATATCTTAACGCCTGGTCCCGGAGTTGGTGGGCACTGTATATCAGTTGATCCGTGGTTTTTGGTGGGGGATTATCCTGGGCTTGCTAATTTAATTTTAACGGCCAGAAAAATAAATGATTCTATGCCAGAATATGTTTTGAAGCGTATAGCAGATATTATGGATGAAAACAATATTGCCAATCTGGATGAAATAGGACTATATGGATTGACATACAAGGAGAATGTAGATGATATCAGAGAAAGTCCTACATTACAGCTGTTGCAATGTATGAGAGATCACCTTGCTAAAGGTATCAAAGTATACGATCCTATGATAAAAAAACGGGTGGTTGATTGTCAAGTCATGAGTTTTGATGACTTTTTAGATGCTTCTTCCATGATAGTTATTATGGTCGGACACGAAGAGATAATTAGATGTTCGAATAGATTAAGAGGAAAGATTGTTCTTGATACGCGAAATGTTATAAATGGGAATGGAATCTATAGGTTATAACATGAAAAAGATATTAATTGTGTTTGGAACGAGACCTGAAGCAATAAAGATGTGTCCTCTTGTAAAATCATTAGCTGAGCACAATGCTTTTAAGGTTATTGTATGTGTTACAGGGCAGCATAGATATATGCTAGATCAGATTCTTAATACATTTAGGATAAAACCGGATTTCGACCTAAATATAATGAAAGAAAAACAGACTTTGTTTGATATTACCAACAGAGTGATGAGAGGCATGGAATCTGTATTGAATGAGGTCAATCCTGATATTGTATTAGTTCATGGTGATACTACAACGTCATTTGCAACTGCATTATCCTGTTTTTATCTGCGAATACCAATAGGACACGTGGAGGCAGGATTAAGAACCTACAATTTAAACTCACCATACCCTGAGGAATTTAACCGAGAAGTCATCTCAAAAGTTTCAAGATATGACTTTGCTCCAACCGAAAAAGCTGCACGAAATCTAATTGATGAGGGAAAGAACAAAGAAGCAATTTGGATAACTGGTAATACAGTGATAGATGCTTTAAAATATACAGTAAAACAGAATTATCACCATGAGGTGCTAGATTGGGTGAAAGGGAGCAGATTGATTCTTATCACAGCACATCGGAGAGAGAATATCGGAGAGCCGATGCGTTGTATGTTTAGGGCAATCAAACGGTTGCTGAATGAGATACCAGATATTAAAGCATTATATCCTATTCATATGAATCCGATAGTTCGGGGGATTGCACACGAAGTGTTTGGCAATGACGCTTTCAATGGAAAAGATGATAGAATACGTATAATTAGTCCGTTAAATGTAATAGACTTCCATAATTTTATGTATAGAAGCTATCTAATCCTAACAGATTCTGGTGGTGTACAAGAAGAAGCACCAAGTTTAGGCAAGCCTGTACTGGTAATGAGAGATACAACTGAAAGACCGGAAGGAATAGAAGCGGGTACTTTGCGATTGGTGGGGACATCTGAGAGCATAATATACACCGAGTGTAAAAAACTGTTAGAAGATGTGGATGAATATAATTTGATGGCCAAAGCGGTAAATCCTTATGGCGATGGGAATGCATGTAAACGCATAGCAGAGGTCTTAGAAGGGTTATGAGACTAGATGGATTTTTTATAATTCGAGTCGAAGTAGCATGTATTAGGCAAAGCTAATACTATAAATGTGGAGTAAAAAATGGGGATTATTCTGTCATTCACATCATTTCCAAAACGGATTAGTAATATAAGATGTGTTGTAGAGTCATTGAAAAAACAGACTGTAAGAGCAGATAAAATAGTTTTGTATTTAGCGACAGAGGAGTTTCCGAATAAAAAACTTCCAGACAATCTATACGACATAATAGATAGTGAATTTGAGATCCATTGGTGTGATGAAAACCTTCTATCACACAAAAAATACTATTATGCAATGAAGGAATATCCTGATGATATCATTATAACAATTGATGATGATATCATTTACCGAGATACACTGATAGAAGAATTATTATATGGATATAAGAAAAACCCAGGATGTATTATAGCGAGAAGAGGATCGGCAATAACAGTTGGCGAAGACCACGGGATTGCCCCCTATCTTGATTGGTACCCGATGCCGGCCGGTTATACTAATTCGCCAAGAATGGATCTATTCGCAACTGGTGGTGCAGGGGCGCTTTATCCCCCGCATGTGCTCGGAGAAAGGGTATTTGATGCAAATCTTTTTTTTTCGAGTTGTCGTTATGCCGACGATATATGGCTAAAACTGGTTGAGACTATGAATAATGTGCCAGTTGTGCTTGTTCGACGGTATTATGTTGATAAATTGATTAATCCTAAAGAAGATTCAGGGCTGTTTCAAACAGTAAACAGAGATGGGGGGAATGATTGGCAGCTCAAAGAAACAGCTTTGAGACTTGGGATTGATGTGAATAATAGTTGGATATTGCCTGATACAGTCATAGCGAAAGACGTAGCTAGATTAAAACATGTAGATTACAGAATGTGGGTTTATGACTCACTAAAGCAGTTGAACAACAACAGTAAGTTTTCCATATATGGTGCGGGCAAATATGCCATAAAACTATATAAAACGTTGCAAGAGCTTGGAGAGGAGAACAGGGTAAGCTGTTTTGTTGTAACGAAAACTGACGATTCGCCGAAACATTTATTTGGTATACCAGTTATGGAATTTGCTGAACAATACAGAAAAAATCCATTTTCAATTTACTTTATAGGTGTTTTTGATTTAAATCAGGGCGTGATACATGATTATCTTGTCGAAAATGGCGTAAATCCTCTAAATATTATATCAATGGTATAGGATAAAAAAATGAATAAAGAAGAAAAATTTAGACGGATGTTTCAATTGTGCAACAAATGGATTTATCTAGATAACATTAATAAAAAGTTTACCGATCACGTTCTACTGAATCAAACAAGTTTTATTTCCATATATGGATTGGGAAACTTAGGGATTAGGTTAATAGAGAGGCTTGGGAAGGAGGGTATAGGTATTAAATATGGTGTGGATAAAAAGAAAGATGTTTTGTTTACTCCGTTTGAAGTATTTGATCCGAGCGATAGCTTACCAAGCACACAACTTATGATAATAACTCCGATATACGAAATGGAGGAAATTTCCAATAGTTTAATTGAAAATAATATTGAAAGACTTGTATCTTTAGAAGAGATTATTAATGATCTGTGGATCCAAGAGTGGACTAGAAAATGATTGTATTATGCGAACTACAATTTGATAACTGGGCACATATAGAGTGTAATCTTGGGATTATTCGAATCATTAAGGCTTCAACCTCAGAAAAAATAGTTTTGGTTGCTTCAGAAGAGCATATTAAATTGTTAAAAGAGAGTGGGCTTCCTGATGTAGATACCATGACATCGAGAATTGTTAAGCCGCGAGATGCGCAAAAGAAAGAGTTTGTCGAAATGTATATGGGCATCTTACATGAGAACTTATGCCGTGTTGGGGTAGAAAGAAATGACACAGTCTTTTTTTTATCCTCGCCAAAGGCCTTGTCTTTAGCTGTTTATCAGATTGCTGGGGACTATTTCAATAGATTTATTTTTGTTGAACATGCTAACTGGGAAGAACTGTCAAATCCTGGCATGGATGTTTTTTCTGAAAGAACTATCCTTTCATTGTATGCGAAATCGTTGAATGTTTCATTTATAACCTTCAGCCCTTTTGCAAAAGAATATATTAAAGACAATATATGCAAGAGCGTTGCATCAAGAACTTTTTTCTTTCATCATCCAGTGGAAGGAGAGGCTGTAGATGATGATAGCGAACGTGATAAACTTAGGATGCTTGCGTATGGACAGAGCGTCAATAACAGCTTGTCAATGGTGTTAAAAGCGATAAAAGACATGGGAGATCTCCCACAAATTGATTTTACAGTTTTAAGACGTTGTGGGGTGGATAATATGGATTTAACATATCTTTTCCCAAAGTTTGTAAGAATAAAACAACATTATTCAGGATTTAGCAAACGAGATTTAATTAGCAACATATGTTCGACAGATTGGATTATTATTCCATATTTAGCGAATCAATACTTATACTCCATGTCAGGGATTTTGGCAGATGCAATAAGATATGAAAAACCGGTTTTGGCAATAAACTTCAATGTCTTACAGTATTATAATAATCCACCGATAGGTATTGTGGCAGATTCACCATATGAGCTTGGAAGGATTATTGCCAGTGAATCATTATTGAATGATAGATTACAGTATGACATATATAAAAGCAATATTAGGCAAATAAAAAGAAAAATGTACGATGAAAATGTAGCTAAAATGAGAGATATTCTTGGTGACAACTGAATTGTGTTTTGCAATATAGTGAGAAACGGATAATGAGAGAAACAGAAGAAATAAACATTTGTTTTACGTTGCATGATATGGATGGGCATTATTCCATGTATAGTGGTGTGATGATGGAAACAGTGCTAAAAAACACCAGAGAGTCTATTCGCTTTTTCTTGTTACATGACAAATCAGTTTCTTCCGAAAACAAACAGAGGTTTATACAGACTGCGGAGAGATACAACCAACATATTGATCTGATTGAAGTGAAGATTCCTGATTCATGGAATAAAGTGAAAAAAGTAAGTCATTTTACTCCGGGTTCACTATTTAGATTGTGTATCCCAGAGTTGTTGCCTGTTACTGTGAATAAGGCAATATATATCGACTCGGATGTTGTTGTAAATATCAATATAGCTGAATTGTGGAACCTGGATATGCAAGGAAAGGTCATGTTGGGAAAAAAGGATCTTGATTATGATAACCCAATTTATGCGGAAGGAGTAGATAAGAGTAACTATATTAATTCTGGAGTTTTATTGATAGATGTCGGTGTAATAAGAGAAGAGTATGATTTTATTCGTGAAGTAACATCTTTTTTTCAGAATCATCTTGAATGTGTTTTTCCGGATCAGGATGCAATAAACTTTTTGTTTCAAGGGAAAATAGGTTTGTTGCCTGATAGGTTCAACAAGTTTACTCGATATGAGCGCGATAATAGTTTGACGGAGGAAGCATGTATTTTTCACTTGGTTTCGGACAGACCAAGAATGAGTGAACCTAAGATATTTGATCGCATATTTTGGGAAACGCTTAGGGACTCATGCTGGCGGAATGAGCTAACTGAAAAGATGTATGCATATATAGATGGACTTGAGTATAAACTAATGGCTCATAGAAACCTTCACTTTAGAATAGGTGCGGGAGGATGTGTTGTCATTTGGGGGGCTGTACTTAAGAATTCATACAATAAATTAGTTGAATTCATGCATACTGATAATTTTTATTTTGTGGACAGAAGAATACAGACTAAATCTTCTTTTATCGACAATCATCTTGTGGAAAATATAGAGGTCCTTAAAGAGCATGCTAAAAGAAATGATACTTATATTGTAATAATGGCTTATAATCATTACCGGGAAATAGCTAAGATACTTGAGAATTGGGGATATACTGAATACAGAGATTTTTGTGATGTTAGGGTACTGATAGAGAAATAATGTGTGACGTGATTGATACTGCTATAAGGAATGGAAAGCTTAACTATAGATCTGAGATCGCTCAGACGTGGGATTCTTTTTGCAAAAATGCATTGAACAGGAAAGTGTTCATATATGGCATAGGAAAAGCAACAGACTTCTTTTGGTGGAGAGCAGGAGGAAAGGTTGTTCTTGAGGGGATAATCGATGGTGATGATAAATTATGGGGGGGGAATGCTGGATGGTATCTTCAAAGTAACGAGGCTGAACATTTTATTATAGAAAACCCAGACTATCTAAATAGATTTAACTGTAATGAGGTCATGGTTCTTGTTTCAAGTATTAATCATTATGATGAAATAGCATCCAGACTAAAGAAAGAAGGCATAAATAGTGTATATATTCTCCCTGTTATGGAGGAGGCATGGAGGGAACAGTATGGTAGAGACAACTACTGTGTTTCTGACGAGGAATATGCTAATAGATGTCGCGATCTTCCCGTACAGAAGGGAAAGTGCTTTTTTTCTTCGGGAAATAAATATAGAGAACATGGTAAGTATATTACGGAATCCTTGGTGAAGAGAGGACTGGAATTAGATATAGTGTGGATTTTGGATGATATGAGCACTAAGTTACCCAATGGGGTACGTAGTGTTTATTACGGGAATACTCGAAGAGTTATATATGAACTGGCTACTTCTGAGTTTTATTTTACAGATGGAGGTATTCACCGCATTCCTGAAAAAAAACAGGGACAAGTTTTTGTTCAAACTAAACACTGGTCAAGCGTAACCTTAAAGAAGTTTTACTTGGATTCCGCCACAATCACAGATGCTCCCGGACGAAGAGAAGAGTGGAAGAATATGTTTAACAAACTTGATTATATTCTAGTGGGAAGTGATTTTGATGAACAATCATGCAGACGTGGATTTTGTTTTAGTGGACAGTGTATTAGAGTTGGATCGCCTAGAAGTGACGCTATGTTTAAACATAATGAATTGAGGGCGAAAATAGGCGACTTATATGGGATTTCGGATGATATCAACCTTCTCACATATGCTCCAACATATCGATACAAGTCAAACAAAAAAAAAGAGTACATTCCGGAATTAAAAGAGATAGATATTGACTTTAGACAAATAAAGGAGGCAGTAGAAAGAAGATTCGGCGGGAAGTGGATTGTTATGCTCCGACTTCATCCAAACGTTTCAAAGTATTCTACTGATATAAGGCTGGGCGACTATGTTATAGATGCGAGTAATCATCAAGATGGGGAGGAGATAGCGGCGGCAAGTGATATTATGATATCAGATTACTCGAGCATAATGTTTGAACTGGGATATGTAAATAAACCGGTTTTTTTATATGCCCCTGATCGTAATAGTTATATTAACAGAGAATATGACCTTTTATTAGATTATGATTCCCTACCTTTTCCAATAGCAGAGAATAATAATCAACTTCTCCATAACATATTATCTTATGATGAGACAAAATATAAAGCTAATTTGAGAAGTTTTCTTGAGAGATACGGAGTGCATGAAGATGGACTTGCTTCAGAGAGAGCGGCTGATTTTATAATAAGCAAAATGAGCAGGGAGGATTGAGATGAAAAAGATAATAGCTTTTGGAAGTGGACGTAATATGCACAGTGTACTTGTAGAAGCAGCAGGAAACTACGAGATACTAGCTATTGCTGATAATGATGCTGAAAAGTGGGATAAAGAGTATTGTGGCATAAGCATTATTCCACCTGATAATATACAGAAGTTTGACTACGATACTATTTTGATTACTTCGACTAAAGCTGCTGTTTCGATAGCATGTCAGCTTACGGAAATGGGTATCGATGATCAAAAAATCGATTTATGGTATCCATTGCAACTGAGATCAACGGTTCAATATGAACTGCGATTTAAAATGGAACCATATGCTCGTTTTATTGTCAACGTAAATTGTGGAGATGAAAGAAGTATACGCTTTGAGATGAAAAATGGATCCGACTTTGTTGTATTCAGGGAAGTATTCATGAGTGGAGTATATCGTATTATCTACAAGGCTCCGTGTGCTGTTGTTGATATCGGGATGAATATTGGCTTGGCCACACTATTTCTTGCACGAAACGAATATGTAAAAAAAGTGTACGGTTTTGAACCGTTCACTCAAACATACAATCAGGCTGAAAAAAATATTAGCTTAAATGATTGTGAGATAAAGGACAAGATTACTTTGTATAATGTTGCTTTGAGTAATACTAACAGAGAAGCTACCTACTTATATGAAGCAGATAATCCAGGGGGGATGAGAATTGCAAAAGGAAGTAGAACAGTTGGAGAAGAGCATCCGGATGCAGCACCAGTTAAAATCAGGGATGCGGGAGAAACGCTACTACCGATTTTTAACTCATGTGAAGATATGAATATTATTCTCAAAAGTGATTGTGAGGGATCAGAATACGATATTTTTTATAGCCTTGAAAAAAAAGATCTATTAAAAAGGATCAGATGTATTATGATGGAAACGCATGATGGCAGGCAAAGTGAAATAGAGGCCATGCTTTCGGACAAAGGATTCGTTGTTTTTTCTGAATTTATTGGTGGGAAATATGAGATAGGTATGCTTTATGCTGTGAGAGTGTAATAGTACGATACGGGACGAGTTATACTGAAGAAGATACAATATTGACGAGGATGCAAAATGAACAGAATAGAAGAGTTGTTTCGTACATATGAGTTTATACCCCTATCAATGGGGCTGGCACCGGTATCGGAGGCAAAGTATCTGATCACCCATCTGGGGTTTAAATCAGTCATATATGGTGCAGGATGCTTTGGAACAATGTGCGTCAGAATGTTGAGACAACGTTCGGGTATTGTGCCTGATGTAGTAGTTGACAAGGCGCCTAAGACTGATGATATAGAAGGAATACCCGTGATCAACCGTGATGCGATGGATAATGAGGACAAAGTGGTTTTTGTTGCGGTAGGCGCCTACTCAATAGACGAAAATGCCAGAAAAGAAATTGAGAGTTTTCTATACTCTAAAGGTGCTAAGTTTATCGTGGATATGAACGGTTTACTTGGACGCATTTCGGAGTATGAATTTGTCAATTATGTTCTGTATAACCGTGACAGATTTATAAAGCAATATGAAATATTTGAGGATGAACTGTCCAGAGATACCTACTATCACTATTTGAAGGCGATACTTGAAGGAAGGGAATATGCCGGAAGAGAGTTTAGTGAAGCTTATAAGTATTGGGGGGGTGGCGAAACAGAAAGATTTTATAGTGTGATGGATGAAGTATGGGTTAACTGCGGGAGCTGCTTTGGAGATACAATTTTTGATTTCCTGAGTCAGGATGTCCCGATTGAACATATATTTGCTATTGAGGGTGATAAAGAAACATTTCGAAGACTGTGTGATGGGCTGGATATACTCCCTGCGGATGTACGTGAAAAGATATCAACTCACAACGTGTATGTCGGTGGGAACGGTGAAACAACGATAGATGAAGTGACACACGGACGTAAGGTTACACTAATTAATATGGATATAGAAGGGGCTGAGATAACCGCACTGAAGTCAGCTGAAGGAACCATCTCAAACGATCATCCTGTTTTAGCTATATGTGCATATCATAAACCGGACGATCTACTTACCATACCCCAATTAGCGAGTGAACTGTACTCAGGATATAAGTTTTTCCTGCGGAAGTATTATTCTACCGGTGGAAGCCATTGGGGAGGGCGGTCAAGACTAAATGAGTTGGTGATTTACGCTGTGCCGGAAGAGAGACTGATTTAATGTGATAAGCTTATTCGATAACATAATGATGAACAATAACTTCGTGGAGGTTATTGATGTAGAGGAATGATATTCATTTGCCTGTTACATTTCAAAGGTATTCCACAGGAATTGTGAGATAGTTATCTTTCAGTGTTCCAGGTTTTTCATATCTGCAAATAACGCCGCCTGCGCATGTTCGATCCCCGGCTATGTTATTTAGAATACGGAAATTCTTCAGATCGCCGGGAGTCGGGTCTGCGTATTGCTTGATCTCATAGGCGTACAGCCAGCCGTTCTGGTCTATGATGAGGTCTATTTCTTTTTTGTCCCTGTCACGATAAAAATATACAGGCGGTTCTGAAATGCCTGTATTATAGTAACTTTTCAGTATTTCGGTGATGACAAAGCATTCAAAACATGCTCCGGATATGGCGCCGTTTTTTAGTACGTCAGGTGAATTCGATATCGCCTACCAGTGTGAGTTCCCTTACATCCCTTTCCACGTAAGTAGAAACGTATGAGTTATAGAATATGCCTCAGTTAAAGTCAGGATTGACGATTAGTTCGGGCATGCTTCCGCGCAATATGATTTCCCATGTATAGTCCGTATCGAGTGGGGATACAGAGGAGGATCTGTCGGACATATAGGAATCTGTGGTCAGAAAGGGAGTGCGGTTAGTTATTCTCAGACTTTTGCGCAATGATATTGTTATTCGGCTGATTTAATATGTGATATTATTATAGCCGAAAAAAGGTAGGTGCATTTTTTTTGATCAGAGACACCGATATTGCATATTGAGACATATCTAAAAAAAGACGATATACACATTGTCGGTGTCGTGTCAGGGAAGTATCATTTTTTCTGTATAGAGTAGATTGTTTGATGCAAATAACTGGGTTGGATAGAGGATGATTGAAAAGCGGAAGTATTATACACAGGAAGACTGCAATAATATAATTGGATGCATCAAGGATGGCTATGACTTTGTAAAGGATTTACACAGACGGACTAATGATGCAGATGCTTTTTTTGTATATCTGTTTTCCGATGATGTCATGATCAACTCATACACCGTCTATTATCTTCCTTTGATACGTAAAGAAGAGAACGTATCCAACTTTGTGATCGTCACACCATACGAAGATGCGGCGGATATGACTGCAAGAGACTGCAGGGTGCCATATAGCCTGTCTTTATGTTCTCATAAGGATATGCTTAATATAGTCGATTATTACACCGCATTTCCGTCTGGGCCAAATGTGAATGATAAGGGATTCAGAACGTTGGTGACGGGGAGCGGTGATAGCAGCAGAGACAGGATATTGCGCCTTATTTGGTACAAGGGTATTGATAAAAGATCTATAGTTGCTTATGCGATATGCAAGTGGTACAGAATACCTGATGAGGCGGATGTGGATGATGCATGTAGTTATGAATATGTGAACTCGAAGGCTTCTACAGGCAGGATAGATTGGGATAAGTATAAATGTCGGGAAATCCCGGGGCCGGTAGAATTTCCTGTGAACATTGACATGGGCCTGGATCCAATCCTGAAACACAACATAAATAAAGATGATAAGGTAGTGGTGTTTTCATATACAAAAACCAGCCGGTATATCGTGGATGCTCTGACAGGATACAAAGTAGATGCTATGCTGGATAATAACGCAGAGCTGTCAGGGACAGTGTATAAGGGTGTGACAGTCAATACACCGCAGGAGTATCTTGCCGGAGAGCACAGGAATGATATTAAGATCATCGTGGCGACCAGATCATACAGAACGATATGCGAGCAGCTGTATGAATTTGGCTATAAAGTGGGAGAGCAGGTCTTCATAGCTTATATTGATGTGGATTATCTTCACTCCAATATCTTTGTGACGAAGTTTAATAACGGTAAAGCGATATATGATGATATCAGGAGCAGGCATCCTGATAAGAGGCTGTTTTTTATTACCTTTCCCGGCACGGGAGATATATATCTGGCAGGTATGTATCTTCGCGATCAGATGGAACATGACGGGGTAGATGACGGCGTACTTGTGATAGTGGGGCAGAATTGCCGCAGGGTCTATGATGTACTTGAATGTGATGCCGAGATCGCAGCGGTAGAGGTGATAAAAGATCATCCGGCGGCTCTGGACTTTGGCATGTTCGCCAGATTGATGGGATATGAAAAGCTGAACATATGCAAGCTGGGACATGGTAATGAACTGCTGGATACTGGATTTATACGTGGCAATAGCGGATTGGACCTGAACGAGGTGTACCAGCTTATAGCTCACAGTGAGGTGAAGCATACGGGCATAGAGGTCAGAACGGAGGATTCCACGCAGCTTTTTGAGGCAAATGGACTAAAAGAGGGAAACACGGTAATAGTATCGCCGTATGCAAAGTGTATGACCCAGCCTCCTGAAGGCTTTTGGGAAGGGCTGGCGCTTGCCTTGATAGAAAAGGGATTTGATGTATGCACCAATGTGGCCGGCAACGAGAAGCCTATACAGGGGACGAAAGGTGTGATGATACCATATAGCCAGGTCATGGACTTCGTGAAGCGGGCAGGGTGTTTTATCGGGCTGAGGAGCGGGCTGTGTGACATCCTATCCGGAGCATCAGCAAAAAAGATAATCCTGTATGGTGAGGATAACCGGTCCGGAAAGGATTATCACTATAATTTCTGCAGCCTGGAGAAAATGGGACTCGCTGAGGATAATCTCTATGAGATCATACTGGATGCAGACTACAGGCGGACTATAGATAGAATAACTGATGTTCTTGTATAACTTTTAAATTCTTATATAAGTGTATATAACTTTATATAACTTCTCTTGCGATAAGCCTTTTTCCCGACAGCGTACAAATAGAATATTCAAGCTTATAATAAAATATTCGAATCCGTCCAAATAGAACATTCGAATCTGTCAAAACAAAATATTCAAATCCATCTAAACAAAACGCTCAAATCCATCCAAATGGCTATTGAAATCATATGAATTCAATGGCATAATTTCAGCTAAAGGAGATGTGATGCCTATGGAATACGTCAGAAGGATCGTAGATGAACAACTTGATAGAAGGCTTAGCGCATTCAATGCCGTTAATATAGTTGGACCTAAAGGATGCGGTAAGACCAGGACGGCGAAGGAACGTTGCAAAACCATAATAGAATTTCAGGACGAATTAAAAAGGGACTCGTATCTTTCTATTGCTGAGATCTCACCGGATCTGTTCTTTGATAATGAGAAACCGATTCTGTTTGATGAATGGCAGGATGCCCCAAAGATTTGGGGGATGATACGTAAGGCATGTGATGACTCACCGGGAATAACAGGAGAATACTTTCTTACCGGTTCGACAAGTAAACGTGTGGATACGCCTCATACAGGAACAGGCAGGATCACAACTATTACGATGTGGCCTATGACTTTGTATGAAACAGGAGAATCTAACGGTAAGATTTCTCTGATAAAGCTGATATGTGAAGATGATTATACTATTGATGGTGTTAAAAATGATCTTGAATTAAGAGGGCTCTTCTTTGCGGCATGCAGAGGGGGATGGCCACGATGTATCGAGCTATCAGATGATAAGGCAAAGCTTGAAATAGCAAGGGATTATTACTCGCAAATATATTCAACGGATATAAACCATGTGGATGGTGTGAAAAGGAATAGCGATTGGACCAAAACAATACTGTGGTCATATGCAAGAAATATGGCAACTCTTGCTAAAAGGGGGAGTATCCTTGCAGACATCAAGGCCAATCACGATATATCCGATGCAACAATTGATTCTTACATTAATGCGCTTAAACAGTTATTTGTTTTGGAAGATATAGATGCATGGACGCCGCAGATCAGGTCTAAAACATCCATAAGGACCGCAAAAAAGCATATATTTGTGGATCCGTCAATAGGAGTATCGGCATTGGGACTGTCTCCCGGATATTTTGCACAGGATCTGGATACATTTGGTCATGTTTTTGAAAACATGGTATTGAGAGATCTTATGGTTTATGCCAGAGCACATGATGCAAGGGTCATGCATTACAGCGACAATATTGGACTGGAGGCAGATGCAGTATTTCAACTAAATGACGGAAGATACGCATTGATAGAAGTAAAGCTTGGAGCAAACGCGATTCCGACAGCTGAAAAAGAACTCCTGAGGTTTTCCGATATCATAAAAAAACATAATGAAAAAGTAGCGGAGAATCCGGAACATCCCGGGGTTGTATATCGTGAACCGGAACAATTGGTCATTATATGTGGAAATGCACCCATGGCATATACCACGCAGAACGGAGTAAAAGTAGTTCCTGTGGGGTGTTTGAGGGATTAAGGAATGTTATCAATGTGACGATATAATATGTGTTGATAAATCTGAACGGAGGCAGGCATGGTATACTATCTGAAAGTCAACAGGGATGTTGAATATACACTTAGTAATCTGAGAGCTTGGATAGAGGCTATCGTAAACATCAGGAATTCAAAGATATATGTTTTATCAGATAATAATTCACTTGATGAAAAGATCAAGTCTCAAATATTACCGGATTTTCACGGCTATAATATATCTTTTTTAAGATCTGACAGAGAGGCGGAGAACCTTTGCTCAATAGCACGCAGCGTAACGATACCCCATTGGTTCAACTGTGCATGTTCACATCTCACCACGTTCTTTCATTCAAAACTACACGGGTATGATTCTTTTTGGAATATAGATGCTGATGACACCTTTTTTTGCGTATCAAAAGAAAGACTTGCGGAAATACTAAGTAAGGCAGAAGACTACGCTGAAAGTCAAGGGATTGGCTGTTTTTCACTTGATATGTGGACATCAAGAAATCATGGTCTGGCATGGTCTTTTGGAGTAACCTATACAAGTAATCATATCAACTGGGATGAGGTCATGTTGAATCATTGTCGGGATGATGAACTGAATTGCTTTATGCCGGGACATACGAAGAATCTTGATCTGTATTTCACATATTTACGAGATAATCTAAATGAGCTGAGGATTAGCACATTCTGTGTAGATAACCTTAGATTCGTCCACTATGGAAATGATATGTATAGAAACCCAATAGGTACCGGCTTTTTTCACTGGAAAGATGGGGTCTTAAGGTTTCCTCTGCTGTTTTATTTTTATGGCAATAAATCCTTGGGAAAGTATCCTATAACAGATAAAACAGTTGTGTTCGACATAGGCATTACTGATCGGGAAAGCTATTCTTTGATGAAAGGTTTTCTTACTGGATATGATGAGGCAACAGAAGAGTTGTTTTGGGATAGACCCTATTTTGAGAAAAACGATAAAAGTGACGGGGTGAAATATGAGAGACTCTATTCATGTCACAAAGCCAAATATATCCTTTTCGGATGTGGCCTTGAGGGGCGTGCTTTACTGAAATATTTGGGCGAAGATAGAGTACTTTGTTTTGTTGATAATAGCAAGAACGGATCTACTGTAGATGGTAAGAGAGTAATATCTTTTGAAGAGTTGAAGCAGATGGACTTTAAGTCTTTTATTTTGCTCATATCGACAATAAGAGGGTATTCAGCGATAAAAAAACAGTTGGAGGAAAATGGAATATTTAACTACTCAATGATACCTTACACAGTATGAGATATATGAGGTCAGTTTATTTCCGGTAAAATGCATAAAGTAGAGCTTGTGTGTCAGAAAACAGTAGATGAAATAGTAGAGACAGTCAATACGGGAGAAATGATATTCCGGAGGCTTAAGAAGGAGTACTGTGAGGATAGCGGTATGTATACCGTTTTCCTTTTCTCTTTAGATGCGGAAATAAACTACTATACTGTGTATTTTCTTCCGGTATTCATGCAGAAAAAAAGAGTCACCAGTTTTCTGATAGTCTCATGTTTCGATTATGTTGAAGAATTGTTGGCAAAAAACGCAAAAGTTCCGTACAAATATGTAGCTTGCACGGAGTATGAGGCAAAACTGATCGGCAGATATTGTACAGAACCGGATGAAAGGAAACGCATCCGCGAACAGATAATCATTAATGGAACTGAAGACCCCGAGGAATACAGATACAAAAATGTATTGGGGATAAATTGTATATCAAAGGCAGATGTCACGGCATACTGTGTATTTGATTTCGGGTATACTCCGGATGAAGAAGAAGTAAAGGAGGCGATACCGAATAAAAAAAGAATAAAATATAAGAAAATTGATTGGGAGGAAAACGACAGTTGTATTCCGATCAATGACGGCATGGTTAGTGATTTTCCTGAAAATGTAGATGTAGAACTAAAAAAGCTTATTGATTCTGGGAAGATAGGTGAAGAGGATAATCTGGTTCTGTTTTCAGATACCAAGACTACACGGCATATCTTAGAATATCTGGAAAACTATAATATTATTGCCATTTTAGATAATGATGAAGAGAAGAATGGGTATCGAGTCAACAATATCCCGGTGTTTCTGCCAGAGGTTTTTTTTCGGAGTAATGATGTAAAAATCAAGATCATAGTGCCTACGAGATCGTATATGCTTATATGTGAGCAGTTAAATTCGTATGGGTACGAGCTGGGTAAGGATGTGTTTGTTACATTTAGAAGACAGATTCCGTCGCGTAAGGATGAGGCTGATTGGCGGAAAGGATTGCCAAGAGGTAAAGAGATCTATGATTCGATAAGAAATAAGCATCCTGAAGATCGGATTTATATGTGTACCTACGAAGGTACGGGAGATATTTATCTTATAGGCATGTATCTAAAAGACCGCCTGAAACATGATGGAACGTCACAGTGTGTGGTCGTGGTAGCTTCAAATGCCAGTCGAAAGCTATTGTATACATTTGATATGAGAGATGAGATCAGTGAAATCTGTGTACTTGACGGACGTACAGAATGTAATAAGCTTCTTCACTATGTACGAGGGATCGGATATGAAAATGCAAATGCGGCTGTACTTAATAATGACTACGGGGTAATGCTTCTAAGGCGTCTCAGTGGTGTATATGGGATAGATTTCAATACACTTTTCCAAAAGATCATTTTCTTTGCGGATGATAAAAGAGTATTGACCAAAATGCGACAGGAATCATCCGTGGATATATTTGCAGAGGAGTCGTTGAGACCGGGGAAAACGGTACTTTTATCACCATATGCCAATACAACATATGGTATCTCTGAGGGGGCATGGGAAAAACTGGCAGAGGATTTGAAAAGCAAAGGGTATGATGTCTGTACGAATGTATCGGGAAAAGATGAAAAAGCAATACGCGGAACCAGAGGTGTTTTTGTGCCGTATATTCAACTTATAGATTTCCTTGACAGGGCTGGGGGATTCGTAGGACTCAGGAGTGGACTGTGTGATATTGTATCAGGGTCAACGGCGAAAAAGGTTATAATATATCCGGAAAAAGCAATGTTTCAAAACAGCACGTATTATAACTATTTCAGTCTAAAAAAAATGTTCGACATAGATGAGGGACTCACGGAACTCATTGTAGAGGAAACGGAGACAGATATCTCTGATAGAGTGATTACAGGCTTATTTGGAGGATATATTAGTGGCTAAATTATCGATTATCATGCCTTCACTTAATGTGGCAGATTATATCAGTGAAACTATTGAGTCTGTCGTGCGCCAGATAATGAGGGAAATAGAGATAATCTGTGTAGATGCCGGATCAACGGATGGGACATGGGAAATACTGCAGGAGTATGCTTCAAGAGATGATCGTATAAGGCTTGTACAGTCTGAAAAGAAAAGCTACGGCTATCAGATGAATATCGGGATAGCTGCAGCGACAGGAGAGTACATAGGTATAGTAGAGACGGATGATTATATTGAAAAGGAGATGTATGCGGATCTCTACAGGATAGCGCAGACTGAGAACGCGGATATAGTTAAGACAGACTTTGACGTATTCACAAAAGATAATGATGAAATGCGCCTCTTCGTACCATATTCACTGAAGAGATATAACCGCATCGAATACGGTAAAGTATACTCGAGAGATGATTATATAAGCGGTTCGATCAAGCCAGAGTGTTATATATGGAATGCTATATATAAAAGAGAGTTTTTGGAAAAAAACAGGATTAGATTTAATGAAACCCCGGGAGCATCATTTCAGGACTTTAGTTTCAGGTATCAGACTGTATATAAAGCAGACAGAATAGTTGCCACGGATAAGGTATACTATCATTATCGCAGAGATAATATCTCGGCTTCTACATATAATCCGCGCACCGTGGAATACAATCTGAGGGAAACCGAATTTACACTGGGGTTGTTTGATAAAAACGACTTGGATGTTCGAAAGGCTCTGTCAAAGGAGATTATAGAATTTGCATCCTGGCCTTATTTGGAACTTCTAAAATGGGGGAATCCATCAGCTGCTACAAAGGAGGCATATGAAAGGTACAGAGATATCATCTCAGACATATTGGAGAATGCGTATGTGTCGGCGGAAAATATGAATCCTGGTCTTTGGCTCGATGCAAATTTGCTGTGTCAGGGAGTAGACGTATTTATGGACCATGCAACGGACATTGCAAGACTTGATGTGGAGAAGATATTGAACTATGTGAGAAGGATAAAGAATGCCTCTGAGGTCGTATTATTCGGAACAGGCGTAAGGGGTAACGCGATACATGTCTTTTTGAAAGCAAATGGGGTATCAAATATCACAGCTCTGTGTGATAATCAAAGTGATAAAGTCGGGAAGCAAGTGTACGGTACAGATATAATGGCTGTGGATACAGCTGTTGAGAGATTTCCGGAGGCGTTATATATTATGACCTCCTCAGCCAATGAAAAGGAAATGAGAAAACAGCTGGAAGGGGCAGGAATACCCGGAGAGCAGATAATATCATATCCGCTTATGACGGATCCGCTTTTCTGTACAAACTGTATGATAAGAGAAAAACTGAAGAATAATGGATAAGGAGGGAAGACAGATGATAGAGTATTTCAGACAGGTATTGGATGTAGTGAGGGACTCTGTGGAGTCCATAGATGAAAAAGTATATGACAGGCTCGTGGACGAGTGCGAGGCGACCATAAAGGGCGGTCATAAGATAATTGCCAGCGGACTTGGTAAGAACGTGCCCATATGCGAGAAGTTTGTGGGCACACTGAATTCATTGGGGATAGATGCAAGATTCCTGCATACCAATACCGCTGTACATGGGGATCTTGGTATGGTAGGAAAGGATGACCTAGTGATCCTTCTGTCAAAGGGTGGAAATACAGTGGAGACAGTGGCTCTGGCCGAGTACCTGAAGGAGAGAGGGACAAATACATGGCTCTTTGCATTTAATGAGAAAGGAAAAAGTGCCGAGGTAGTATCTAAACGCCTGATCCTTCATCTGGAGAATGAAGGAGATGAATGGGACATAGTGCCGAACAACTCCACGACGGTCAATCTGATAGTGCTTCAGGGCATAGCAATAGAGCTTGGCAAGAGAATGGGAGTCACGCTGGATGACTTCCGGGTGAACCATCCCGGTGGCGGTATAGGTGCAAGGCTTCGCGGCGAACAGATCTGGAAGTAAAGCATACGGAGAAAGACAGGCAATGTACAGAAATGAGAAGAAGGCCCTGACAGATATAGTTGAGACTCTCCATGAGATACATGGGGCTCTGAACGGGGCTTCGGCTGAAGAGAGAGCAGAGCTGTGCGATGCTGCGCAGCAGGGAGCAATCAGGGTAGGTGAGAGCCTCGAGAAAGAGGATGCCGAAGTATATGCAGATACGGTACACAGACTGGAGGAGTACTGTGAGACGATATACAGACTAAGTGCAGGAGATGATCTCTCGGAAGAAACACTATCAGGATTAGATGATATCGCTGATGCTGTAGCTGACGTGATATCCGGCATTAAGTGCAGGCTCAAGGTTGTCTTCTTCCCATACAAGGCTGAGATGTGGGACTCACTGGAATCATTTTATCTCGCAGCAAGAGAGGATCCGGACTGTGATGCTTTTCTGGTGCCTATACCTTATTATGAGTTTGATAAGAATGGCGGGAAGCCTCAGGGACGATATGACATAGACAGATTTCCAAAGGATGAGGATCCGATACCCTTTAATCAGTTCGATCACACTGACGGATCCATAGATATAGCCTACATACACAATCCATATGATGATCACAATCTCGTGACATCAATCCATCCGGCATACTATTCGTTTGAACTGAAGAAGTACGTACATAAACTCGTATACACACCGTACTTCGTCACGGCCGGCTTCGTATCGGATGACCAGCTGCAGCTTCCGGTATACGACAACGTGGACTATGTGGTGCTTCAGAGCGAATACTCAAAAAGGAGCTGTAAGGGTGTGAATTATTACGACAAGATTCTGCCCTTTGGTTCATCAAAGATAGACATGATCATTAATAAATGCAGAAAGGGAGTGGAAGTACCTGAGGAGTGGAAAGATGTCATCGACGGCAAGCGGACTTTGATGCTCAATACCTCGATAAATGATCTGCTCAATTCCAATGAGGCAACCCTTAGCAAGCTGGAGTATTTCTTTGACCTGATAAGCAAAAATGACAGGCTTGCCGTGATATGGAGACCGCATCCTCTGCTGGAGTCGACCTTCAGATCCATGCGCCCTGAAATGCTTGAGCGATATGAGAGGATCAAGCAGAAATTCATAGATGATAAAATAGGTGTCTTTGATACGACACCGGATATCTCAGACACAGTGGCAATAGCGGACGGATATATCGGCTCAGGAGCAAGCTCGGTAATCAACCTCTTTGGGGCGGCAGGCAAGCCATGTTTTCTCTTTAACAATTTTCTAAGAGGCTCAGTGAGTAAGGCGGATCGAAGAGTTATACAGGGAATGGTGGAATACTGCAGGGGAAAGCTCTATATACATCCCTATATTATAAACGCGATATTCTCGTTGCCTGCAGATGATATCCATGTGCAGTTGAAATATGAGGGCAGCATACCGGATGCTCCGGATTGGACTAATGCCCTGCCGGGACCGGTAGAGGTGGGCGGTAAGCTTTATTTCTCGCCCCTCTTTGCAGAGGATGCGGTGCGATATGACCCTGTGATGAAGACGGTGGAGACTCTGGGGAGCGTAGGCAGGCAGTATGATGTGAGATTTAGTGGGATAGGTACACAGTGGCCCAAGCGGAAGACGTTGTTCTTCCTGCCGGGGAATACCAAGTATCTGATAATGGAGTACATACCCGATAAGGACGAATGGTTGTATCATCAGGAGTGCCTTGCGGAGCTTCACAAGGGACTGGAGAAGCCGAGCTTCGTTGGCATGTTGACCGGGGGAGCAACCTGGGATCAGAAGATATATTACTCCACAGCGGTATGCAACAGGATACTTAAGCTTGAACAGGGCAACGGGAAGTATGAGATCATCCATCTGGGCAGGCCTGAGCTTACTTACGAGCTCCCATTTACCATCAGGGGGGCATCGAAAGAGGGATTGTGGCTTGGAATGATGGGATCCTCTGATATCAGGCTTGCTCCGTGGGATAGTCTCGGGGATATGACTGGCTGGAGAGTCTATCATATGCCGGAGGGATTTGATTTTGTGCACGATGACTACGGTGATGTTATAGGTGCACATGGTGGGATGATAGAGTGTGGGGAAGACATGAGAGTGTTCCCACACAGATCCCCACACATGATGAAATTGAATAAAGCTACGGGAGAGATCAGATATATCTTCGAGGACATTTTCAGAGATACAGATAAAAACGGGCTGGGATATGAGCTTAAAAGATCATCTGTATTATGTGCTTCCTGTATAGTCGGAGGTCTCGACCGCTGGGTGATCCAGCGCACAAGAGACCTGCATATGTTCCTGCTTGATCTCAAAGATGAAAGCTATGAGGAGTTCGTGCCGGAGATACCGGAGGAGCTCTTTGAAAAACTGGTGCCGGAGGATGCAGGATTCTTCAAAGGAGATGTATTTGACTACTTCAGGATGAGTGAGTCGAGGCTTTTCCCGTTGGAAAACTTCCTGGATGTATTCGCCCGTGATGGATATGACAAGGTGAAGAAACAGCAGAAAGAGGCTCTATCAACTCTTGCCGCGGATTTAAACGGTACCTGCGGTGTGAAGACACATGAGTATCTGAAACAGGTGATAGAGGCGGAGGACGATCTCTGATCAGCAAAGAAAGAAGCGAGGCTGCAGCAAGACACGAGCTCGAAAAAAACATGATCGGATTTTGATTTGTCGAAAAGATGCGGCTGCTCAACACTTTTTCCGACGAAAAAATGTTGTACCCGTACGCTTTTTCGCCTATAATGTTTCTGAGAGCTAATGCGGATAGATTCGAAACATACTGATCGGAGAGTATTTAACTGTGGAAAGAGACCTGTTACAGAAAATGGCAGAGTGGAAAGAGAGCAGACACAGAAAGCCTTTGCTGCTCTGGGGAGCACGTCAGACCGGAAAGACCTGGCTCATGAAGGAGTTTGGCCGTCAGTACTTTGAAAATACGGTTTATATTTCCTTTTATAATAACAGGAAGATGGCCGGAATCTTTGAAAGTGACTATGATGTCCGCCGGATAATAAATGCCATTGAGATAGAAATGCATACATCGATCAATACGCAGGAAACTCTTCTGATCTTCGATGAAGTACAGGCTGCTCCCAAAGTAGTGGAGTCTTTAAAGTATTTTTGCGAAGATGCCGGAGAGTATGCGGTCGTGGCTGCAGGATCATTACTTGGAGTGGCTATCCATGAGGGAGTGTCTTTTCCCGTTGGTAAGGTGGATGAACTCCGGCTTCATCCGATGAGTTTCAGAGAGTTTTTACTTGCATGTGGTGAAGATCGTCTGGCGGAGTATATTCAGGATTACACACGGCCGGAGGTGTCGGAGTTTTCAGACCGATATAAGGACTTGTTGAAAAGTTATTATTGTGTCGGGGGAATGCCGGAAGCGGTATCTCGCTTTATCGAAAAACGGAACGTTGATGATGCCAGAGAAGTGCAGATTTCGATCCTGCATCAGTATGAGGGGGATTTTGGAAAGCATATTAAAGAAAATGAGCTCCCGAGGATAAGGATGGTATGGAATTCTCTGCCCATACAGCTGGCTAAGGAGAATAAAAAGTTTTTCTTCGGTCAGATCCGCCGTGGCGCAAGACAGAAGGATTTTGAACTGGCCTTACAATGGCTTGAGGATGCGGGGCTTATCATAAGGGTCAATAAGGTCAGTAAGCCTGCTATGCCTTTGAAATCATATGTGGATTTTTCTTCTTTTAAGATATACATGGTAGATGTGGGTCTGCTGGGGGCATTAAGCGAACTGGAGACATCAAGCGTGATACATGGAGATGCTTTGTTTTCAGAGTTTAAGGGAGCACTGACCGAGCAATATGTTGTTCAGGAAACTGTGGCTCAGGGAAAATATACCCCGTATTACTATTCCGGTGAGAAATCTGTATATGAAGTGGATCTTCTGATACAAAAAGGCAGGGATGTGGTGCCTGTGGAAGTGAAAGCAGAAGATAATCTTCGCTCCAAAAGTCTTAAGTTTTATTGTGAAAAATATAAGCCCAAGATTGCTTTTAGGACGTCAGCAGCCGGTTATCGTGATCAGGAATGGATGCGCAATGTTCCGCTTTGGGCTATAGCAGGAGTATAGAATATGAGCAAAGATAAACTAACCATGTCCACCCTGCCGAAGACGTGGATCCTGGATTTGGACGGGACGGTACTGAAGCACAACGGATACAAGATAGACGGAGAGGACAGCCTGCTGCCGGGAGCTAAGGAGTATATTGATGCACTGCCGGACGAGGACAGGGTCGTGATCCTTACTTCAAGGACTGATGAATACAGGCAGAGTACGCTGAGATTCCTCGAGGACAACGGTATAAGGTATGACGAGATCATCTTTAACATGCCTATGGGTGAGAGGATAGTAATCAATGACAGGAAGCCTTCGGGGATAGACATGGCATATGCCGTGAATCTTGACAGGGACGTATTCTCGGGACCTGAGATCGTGCGCGAACTGTAAAAACTGTATGGACTGCTGAAGTTGGTCCTACTTATACACAAATGACTGCATGGACACTTAACAAACAGGAGATAAGTCATAAATGGATGTAAAGCATATAATAGTACAGGCGGGCGGTAAGGGTACAAGGATGGAGCATCTGACGCATAATAAGCCGAAGGCTCTCGTACCCATAGACAATCTGCCGATGATCTTCCATCTTTTCAGGAAATTCCCGTCGGCACACTTCCTCGTGATAGGTGATTACAAATACGACGTGCTTGAAAGGTACATGAAAGCCTTTGCGGATGTCAGCTATGAGATGATTGATGCAAGGGGTAAGAAGGGCACCTGCGCGGGGATAGGCGAGGCCATGAGCCATATTTCGGACGGGAGTCCTTTCATGCTGACCTGGTGCGATCTGATACTTCCGAAGGAATACGCAATACCCTCAGATAAGGGTAATTACATCGGGATCTCGAAGGACTTCAGATGCAGATGGAGCTATGAGGACGGTGTGTTTGAAGAGAGTCCAAGCTTCGATCACGGTGTGGCAGGACACTTCATCTTCAGTGAAAAGGCCGAGATCGAAGATGTGCCGGAAGAGGGAGAGTTTGTACGCTGGCTGAGTGAAGCAGGTATATCCGGCAGGAGGGGCAGTGACAGTGTATTCAGCGAGCTGCCGCTCTATCATACAAAGGAATACGGACTGATCTCCGAGTATCCGGAGCAGAAGGGTGGCAGGTGCAGACCTTTCAACAGGATAACCGTAGACGGAGACAGGATAATAAAAGAAGGCATAGACGAGCAGGGAAGAGGACTTGCCGTCAGGGAGAGAGCATGGTATGAGAAGGTAAGGAATGAAGGTTTTACTAATATTCCAAAGATTTACGAGACCGAGCCTCTGATCATGGAGAGGATAGACGGTAAGAATATCTTTGAATACGATCTTTCCCGGCAGGAGAAGAAAAAAGTACTTGAGCAGCTGATAGGCTGCCTGAACAAGATACATGAGATGGACGGATGTGAGGCATCTGAGAGCAGCTATAAAGAGGCTTATATAGGCAAGACCTTCGACAGACTGACGAAGGTGAGGGAGCTGGTTCCTTTTGCTGACAGTGAGCATGTCGTGATAAACGGTAAAAAATGCCGAAATGTCTTCTCATGCAGGGAAGACCTTGAGGCAGAGGTCATGAAGTTCATGCCATCTGAATTCCGCTTCCTGCATGGTGACTGTACATTCAGCAATATGATGCTTCGCTCTGACGGCACGCCTGTGATGATAGATCCGAGGGGCTACTTCGGTACCACTGAACTGTACGGAGATCCTGCATATGACTGGGTGAAGCTGTACTATTCGGTAGTCGGCAACTATGATCAGTTCAATCTCAGAAGGTTCAGGCTGGATATCAGGGATGAGGACGTGGGTCTTGAGATAGACTCAAACGGCTGGGAGGATATGGAGGATTGTTTCTTCGAACTGCTTAAGGGTCAGGTGACGGTATATCAGATGAAACTGCTCCATGCTATCATCTATCTGTCTCTTACGACCTATGCATGGGAAGACTATGATTCCATATGCGGCGCATTTTACAAGGGATTGCTTCTGCTTGAGGAAGCAATGGAAATGTCAGATAAAGGGGCAGCACGGTGAGCGGATCGGGAGTCAATAAATCAGGCAGCGAGTGTGCAGCTGATATGCTTATCAAGACCATACCCTGGGGACTACTGGGATGGTATGACTGGGACAGGGACCGGAAGATACTATATATTGGCCGGGAAGACGACCTTTATGCAGGCTTCTTTGCAGATGGTGGTTATGACAACGATATCCTGGAGATAAGTGAACTGACGGAGCAGTGGGCTTCGGAGCATACAGGACTCTACGGATACATAGTGTGCATTGCTTACCTGGAATGTACAGCGGAGCCAGTGGAAAAGCTGAGAATCATGAAGCAGGTCCTGAAGGCTGACGGGAACCTGCTGCTTGGCATGAATAACAGGCTTGGTCTAAGGTATTTCTGCGGAGACAGGGATCCGCATACAGGCAGGTATTTCGACGGTATAGACGGATACACGCAGGTGACGGCTGCTGTTGATACGGCCGTGCCGAATGCGGATATGGATAAAGACAAAGTCTCAGGCAGGGCAGGGCATGCCGGATGCTGCAGCAGGGCGGAGATAAAGCGGATGCTGATATCCTCCGGCTGGACGCACACGGGCTTTTATTCCGTCCTCCCGGGACTTAAGGATGCTTCGCTTCTTTTTGCAGAGGATTATCTTCCGAAAGAGGATCTCTCAAGCAGGGTATTCCCTTCTTATAACGATCCGGACAGCATTTTTCTTAATGAGCAGGGATTATATCCGGCACTTGTTGAAGAAGGGCTTTTCCACGGTATAGCGAATGCTTATCTTATCGAATGCTCCGCAGACGGTGTGCTGCAGGATGCTCTGCAGGTGACGTCTTCTATGGGAAGGGGCAGGGAAGATGCCATGTATACGATCATAAGGGGTAACGGTACGGTGGAAAAGAAAGCCGTGTATCCCGAAGGGACGGCAAGTCTTAAACGTATGCATGAGCATGATGAGGAGCTTAAAAAACGTGGTCTGAAGGTCGTGGATTCGCGAGTAGAAGATAACAGGTATGTGATGCCTCGTATCGAGTATGAGACGGCACAGACGTATCTCAAGAAGCTTATGAGAACCGATATGGAAAAGTTCCTTGAGGAGATGGACAGGTTCAGGGATACGGTGCTTGCATCATCGGAAAAAAAGACACTTGAGGATGGGACCGAAGTCTTTGAAAAGGGGTACTTTGATCTGGTTCCACTGAATTGTTTCTATGTAGATGGGGAGTTTGTCTTCTTTGATCAGGAATTCTGTGTGGAAGAGCTTCCGGTCAAGGTGATGGCCCTGAGACAGATAGCATCTTTTTACTTCGGGGATCCGGGAGCGGAGAAGCTGCTGCCTGTAAGTGCGCTTCAGGAGCGGTACGGACTCACGGAGGAGCTTTCCAGATGGCAGAGCATAGAATGGGGATTTCTTAATAAACTCCTGAATAATTCTGAACTCCGGGATTACCACAGGAGCAGCCGTACTGATATCGGCAGGATAAAGAAGAGACGAGATGCGATCGAGCGGAGATATCTGAACATCTTCTCCGGAATAGAGGGGAAGAGGCTGTATCTTTTCGGATCGGGGAAGTATGCTGACAGGTTTCTTGATATGTACGGGGATGATTTCCCGGTGTACGGCATATTGGATAATGACGAAAGCCGGCAGGGCACGAAGAAGAGAGAGATAATGATATATTCGCCCGAGGTGCTGAAGGATATGAAGCCCGGCACATTCAAGGTGATGATATGCATGAGGGAGTACAGTGCGGTAGCGAAACAGCTGGATGATCTGGGAGTCATTGATTACAGCGTCTATGATCCGAACAGATACTATGAGACGAGGCCGCGGACCAGTATCAGGATAGTGGAGAGTGTACCGGGGGATAGCAGGGAGACAGAGGCAGCAGCTAATACGGCAGTGCCGGCAAATACCGGCAATGCAGATGATGGCGCAACCGGCAATGGAGAGATCTGTGACAGCGTAAGCAGTGCAATCGGCAGTAGCACAACCGACAGCGGTGACAAGCATTATCACATCGGCTACTGTGCGGGGGCTTTTGATATGTTCCATATCGGGCATCTGAACCTGCTTCGGCGCGCTAAGGAGAGGTGTGATCATCTTATCGTCGGCGTGATGTCAGATGAGAGGATGTACAACCTGAAGAAGAAGTACCCTGTGATACCCTGCAACGAGAGGATGCAGGTGGTTGCAGGCTGCAGGTATGTGGACCGTGTGGAAGAGCTTCCTGCCGACAGAGCCGGGATAATGGATGCATATAACATGTTCCATTACGACTGCATGTTCTCCGGAGATGATCATGTGAACGATCCGGGATGGCTTGCGGAAAGAGAGAGACTGAGGGCAGTGGGCTCGGACATAGTCTTCGTATCATATACCAAGGAGACCAGCTCAAGCGCAATAAGGGAGAAGATGAAAGAAGGATGAATATTTCCATATTTGCAAACGGCATAGTGGATTTCTTCCACCCGGGACGGGGTGAGAGATATATAAGAGATGCGGGATTTGATACCGTGGCTCTGTCGCTTGGTGGGATGATAGCAGGCAGGGCTCCCGCGGGCAGTGTGGCGGCTAAAGCCAAGCCATTTGTGGCAAAGACCTCGTTTCCGGTAAGCCTCGTTAAGGCACCGTCATGCTTTTTCATATCCGAGGAGCAGACGTATGCGAGGCCTGAAGATGTAATGAAGGCAGCGGAGGTCGTAAAGGAAATGTCCGGCGTCAGATACTTCATGACAGACAGCACGGATGACGGACTTATCGCAAATCTGGTGGATTATTTTGCGGGCAGCGGAATTAAGGTACTCATCACAAACAGGACTAAGTATTTCTCGGGCAGGCTGTTAAGGGACAGGTTCTGCGAGGTGCATGATGTACTGGAGATGATAGATAAGCATGGCAAAGACAGGCTTGGCTTCTGCTTCGATATCGGTGAAGCAAATCTTTGCGGGCAGGACCCCGCGGAAATGCTCTATGCCTTAAAGGACGTGACGGATGCGGTGATAGTAAGGGAGAACGATGGAATAAACGCCGCTTCCTACATACCCTTCACTATAGGCCGGGCACTGGACTGGGGATCCTTCTTCAGGGGGATGCGAGGGGTGTATTTTGACGGAGAACTCATATTTGAGATCGGCTCATCCATGATTTCACAGCCCGTACCTCTCGGAGGCGAGGTGGTGAAGAGGGCCTACAGCATGGCAGACTACTTCCGCTGGCAGATAGAGATGGACCGGATGGTGGCGAAATATCCGAAAAGGGTACTCTTCGGCGCAGGCAATATGTGTCGCAACTATATGCGGGATTATGGAAAGAAATATCCGCCGCTTTTCACCGTGGATAATGACAGCAAAGTCTGGGGGACGGTCTTTGAAGGACTGGAGGTGAAGTCTCCCGAAGAGCTTAAAATGCTGGATGAGGATACCGCCATATTCATCTGCATCACCTATTACAGAGAGATAAATGAGCAGCTCCGGGGAATGGGGATTACGAACCCGATAGAGTATTTCAATGATGAGTATCCTAACACGGTGTATGCAGGAGAAAGACTGGAAAGGGAGTGGAGCGAATGATACGTGGTATAGGTACCCAGACCTGGAGAGTCATTGATGACAACGATCCTGCACAGGGTTTTGATCTTCTTAAGGAAACAGGCTTTGACTGCTGTGATTTCTCGTTAAACAGATACCTGCTCAACACGGATCTGTACAATAAACGACGCAGCAGGTTCTTTGAAAAGTCAGAAGAGGAACTTAGGGAGTATTTCAGACCGCATAAAGAAGGGGCTGAGGCAGCAGGGATAAGGATACACCAGATGCACATGCCCTATCCCATATATATCCCGGGAAACACAAAGGAGATAAACGATCATCTGTGGAATGAGGTGGCACCGAAGAGCATGGAGATATGTGCTTTTCTTGAGTGCCCGTTCATAGTGATCCACGGACTGAAGCTGAGGAAGCAGCTGGGAAGTGAGGCTGCAGAATGGGAGAGGACAGAGGAGTTTCTTGACTCCATCCTGCCGATCGCAAAGGAAAAGGGGATAGTGGTATGCATGGAAAACCTCTATGACGGACAGGCCGGACATATGATCGACGGGCCCTGTACGGATCCTTATATCACGGCAGAGCGTATCGACCGTATCAACGAAAGATACGGCGGCGAGGTGCTTGGCTTCTGCTTCGATACCGGTCACGCAAACCTGTTAAGTCTAGACTTTGGCAGATACATGGGTGTCATGGGAAAGCGGATCAGAGTGCTCCACATCCATGACAACGACGGCAGGGCGGATCTTCACCAGCTGCCATACACCTTCACAAGGACGCGGGAGAATGAGCCTTCTACGGACTGGGACGGATTTCTTCGCGCACTTTCTGATATTGATTTCGATGGAGTGCTCTCATTTGAGACGGCTCCGGTGCTCTCGGCTTTCCCTGAAGGGATGAAGGCGGATGCACTGAGGCTCATCGCAGCTACCGGCAGGTATTTCAGAGACAGGGTGTCTGAAAAGCCTTCTCTTTAATTCATTCGTAAAATGTGTTATGATTTCTATATTGATGATGGTGTTTTCAGGCGTACGATGATCATTGGGATGTGTAACCGGCAAGTACTATTCCACAAATGGAATATAGTATACCGTTTACAAAAGGGCAATTAAAAGAGCGTTTAGGGATTACCACGCGCTTATTATCTCTCTGAACCTCGGAAGGCAGAGATCACAGTAACCGTATTCTTCGGTGGATATTATGCCACCTTTTCCCAGTCGCCTCCTGTAGGTGGAGAAGGAGCTTGAGCTCATGCCGGTCTCTTTTAGGATCTCTTCCACCTTCATCTTTCCGTTTTTTGCGAGCAGATGTACTATGTCTCTGTCTCTTGCAGATAACTCAGACCATATCTTTTCATACGAATACTCTTCCATTATTTCATCAAATCGTGGGATCAGATCCGGTAATGGACGGTCATCTTTGTACCGGAGATATCCCAGTACCTGAAAAGCATAGGAGTAGCCCATGGTAAACCGTGCCATTTCCTTGGCTTCCTGATCATTTATCCCGAGGACTTTCTTATAATCGTTGGCCATGGCCAATACGCTGAGTGGCTTCAATTCAATTCTCGGTGCCCTGTAAAGAAAAGTAAGATTTTTTTCGTCCTGCAGACTCCTTATGTTTTCATATAGTCCGGTCATGACCAAAAACAGAGGATATGATTCGTACAGGAACATCTGAAATGAGCTGGCGAATATCCGCATGTTCTTGGTATTTGAAGCTTCATCTATGGCAATGAGGACCTTCCTGTCCATGGATTGTACTATCTTGAGCATTTTTCTTAACTGCACTTCGATATCAGCCGGTGGTCCCTCTGTTTTCATGGAAGCTTCGACAAAGAAAGAAATGCTGATATCCGCTTTTATGAATGCAGGCTTCAGTGCAGGTTCTTCGTACAGAGCGGCAGCTAACGCTGTTAACAGGTCTCTGTTGGGATTGAGAGAAATGGTTATCCAGTCCTTATCTTTTTTGAACCTGTTGAGGATAGAGGCCATGGTAACTGTTTTACCGGATCCCCTTACACCGGTGATGATATACAGAGCGGAGGTGGGCGTGGCTGAATTAAAGGTTTCCACTACTTCGTCTATCTGATTATCTCTTGATATGAGTCGATAAGGCTCTTTGCCGAAATTCAGGCTGAACGGGTTGTCTCCACTTTTGCCGGGCATCTGTATTACCTCCTCAGTTTCTTTAATAACTTTTCATAACCTGAAAAGCCTTTAATAAGTTTTCATAACTCTTAATAACTTTTCATAACTCTTAATAACTTTTCATAACTTTGTTTTATTTTAATAACTTTTAATAACTATGTCAATTGATGCCGGATGTATGAAGCATGCAGGGATGAGAGGGAATCTGACACGAGAGAAATTGTAAAGGTGAAGTCCCGGCGTTTACATGCTATTATAATTCTGAGGCTGATATACACAAAAATTCTTATGAAATATCCATCTTTCATCCATGAAAGAAGTGGGATTTAGTTATAAACAGGGAGAGAGATAAATGCAGGTGCCGATTAATGAGAATGCGACTAAAGGGGCAAGAGAGCTGCTTTCATACCTGTGCGATACTGCCGGG
>JAEEGL014343229.1_pt1 | contig 47713 bp, 36 predicted proteins | sample 9134231 | NCBI WGS metagenome assembly JAEEGL01 (sample SAMN16246548, study PRJNA631951) | gut metagenome | biome: gut microbiome; feature: rumen; material: fiber-attached | host: Bos | place: Iran: Karaj | collected 2018-10 | reverse complement strand
TAATTTTCCACCAGACTTATACATCTTTAGGTGAGTTGTACTTAATCTTCTTGCCATAATAGTTGAATAATTTTAATTATGAATTTATATTTACAACTATGAAATCGTTTTCAATTAGCCATATTTTTTGATTTCAATGTGCTCCTGTAATTCTTGTGATTCCATAATTGTAATTTTAATTTGTTAATAATTGACGCTGCAAAGGTACGAAATAATAGTGAACTAAGTACTTTTTTATTATTGCTGTTTCCTTATGTCTTAATTGTTAGTTTGTTATACACCCAGATCACTCCAGGAGTATGACATCTGAGTACAGTTTTGGAAACCCCCTTTTTAGCTCATCCACCGGAAGGTCGGAGACGATGATGAAGATGCCTTTGCCGTCATAGTGTTTGCCGCTGTACAGGTTGGTGAACGGTAGGCTCTTAAGCTTGAGGGGCATCAGCTCGTCCATCAGTTTCACCCATAGCATTCCTTTGCGGGTGTTGCCGCTGAGAATAACGTTGATGGGAGGGTATGGGTAGTTGCCACGTTTTTGGATTTTGACTGCCAGTTTGCAAAGCCTGACTGCTTCACTCATGCTGAAGGTGTCGAGAATTGCCATATCTTCCCGATTGATGGCGAGGGCACCGGGCATCATCTTGTGGGCACTGCTCACCACTAGCGGCAGCAGGCCATGCTGCGTTAAGCGATAATTGATGTCGCAGATAATACTGCATGCATGAGGGGTGTTCTCGATTGCCTCATCGAGGACATTCAGAAGTAGGTTTTTTGTGTCGTTTGTCATATCGTGTTGCAATAAATTCCTACTATTGTAATACGAAGAGCTTTGATTAACATCTTTTCGGCAAAAATATATATCGCTGAATGTGAATAATATGGGTTAGAACACAGCAAGAAAGCATTAACTTTTGTATTACATTAATTTTGCACATGAATTATTATTCGTACCTTTGCAACGAGAAACGACATATCAAATGGACTATAAAAACCTGGAGATGCTTTCGTGGCTGGTTGGACAATTCCGCAAGGCAGGAGAAATAGGTATTACCTTTGATGAATTGATGGACAAACTCGTCGAAGAACCCAATCTGGAGAAGATGATGTCCAAACGCACTTTCCATAACTATCTGAAAGAACTCCGAGATAGATTTGGTATTCAAATAGAGTGCGACAAGCGACTGCAATATGACGTTGTGCGGAAAGCCATGTCAGAAGAAAATAAAAGGTATCGTTATCGGATTGTAGGAGATTCCAAGAGCGACAATGAGCAATGGACGATGCCATTCATTATGGCATTTGAGACGGCGGCTGCAATCAAACAGTTGCAGGATTGGGAAGAGAATAAGAAGTATATGTATATTGATTGTAAGGCAACGGGCATTGAGAACATGAATATTTTGCTCGATGCAATCCGTCAGCAAAAGTGTGTTGAATTATACTATCATCCTAGAAACAGGTTTCCGTATAAACAAGATTGCTTTGAGCCACGAGGATTGGTATTGAAGGATTATGTTTGGTACGTATTGGGGCACAACTATCGCATGGAGGTAATATGGCCATTGTCCAGCATAACTGATGTTAAGATAAAAGATATCAAAAGTCGGCCTTGCCCAGATTTTTCGCCAGAGCATTTTTGGGAGACTCATAAGAATTTATGGATAGAAATGCTCACGTAGTTATCCATGAATGATATTGTTGACACAAAAAAATCTCATAAGTACTATCCTTATGAGATTTTTTCAGCGGAGAGGCAGGGATTCGAACCCTGGGACCAGCAAGCTGGTCAACGGTTTTCGAGACCGCCCCGTTCGACCACTCCGGCACCTCTCCTTTTGATTGTCAGTGCGATACGTGTGTATCGCTCCTTGGAATGGTGATGCAAAGGTACGACTTTTTTTTGATATACCAAAAAAAGTTGTACCTTTGCACTTGGATAGGGGAGGGTGATTTTGTGCATTTTGTATTGACTATTAACTATTTGTAATATTATGAAAAAGTTTTTTTCTGTTGCAGCTTTTCTTTTTTGGGCTTTGGGCACGGTAGGTGTTGCCAAGGCGCAGATTACCGACTCGATTATGCCGCTGAAGGATGGCAATTTCGAGGTGTGGGTGGATTATCCGGGAGACACAGTGACGTTCATCGTCCCGATACCTGTGAATGACCCTTATTCCCTTCCCGAGGGGTGGCACGCCCCGATGTTCAGGATTGATGATACGGTGGAGTACAGCGGGATGACGCTGCCGCTGAATGTGTCGCTGCCTGTGGCGAAGGTGTCGCGCGACACGTTGGGTGTCCCTCAGGGGCAGTCGGGGTTGATTGCTGAGTCGTTCCTGCTGAGCGATGTGCTCTCGCCCGTTGCCAGTCTGGTGGTGGGTCAGATGCTGGATTCGGCTCTGATGACGGAGGTGATTCCTTCGATTGTGACGAATGCCGAGGTCGATTTGATGAAGATTCTGCCGTTGATGGAACAAGTGGCCGAAGATCCGTCGGATTTGTCGTGGCTGCTGGAGTTGGTGGACTCGATTGACTTGAACGAACTGATGAACGGCGGTGCTCCGCTGAATGGCTTTGAGCCGAAGCTGCTGCACGGTATGTATAAGTATCTCGACGGCAACGGTTCGGGCCTTGTCGACGACAACGCTACGCTGGTGATGCTGGGTACGTGCTACGACCCGGTGTTGAACAAGCGGATGCTGGTGGGAGCGGGGTCGAAGAATCTGTTCCAGCGTGTGGACACGGTGCATTACGACCGGTTTACTATGGACTATTACACACTGAATGAGTATTACCCGGAGCAGTATGCGTTCGCCAAGGCGGACACGGTGGTGGTGATTGCTATCTCGTCGGCCAACGAGAAGAAACGTGCCCGCGGGTCGAAACTGTATCTGGACAGCCTGGTGCTGCGGCAGCGCGACGAGTCGTGCGGCAGGATTACGGATGTGAGACTGGACAACAGTTCGACGGTTCACGCTGTGGTGAAATGGAACAGCACGGTGGTGCCCGACAAGTGGATGGTGGAGTATGGCGAGGCTGGGTTCTACCGCGGATACGGCATGCGCTTTACGGTTACCGACAGTGTGGCCACTATGGTGAATCTGACGCCTAACACGACGTATGACTTTTATGTGCGGTCGGAGTGTGGCGACACATCGACGAGCACATGGGGCTATCTGCAGTTCACGACCGATTCGCTGACGCCTCACTCGGTGCAGGAGGTGGAGACGGAGCGTGTGAAGCTGACGCCCAATCCGGCCCGGGGACGCTGTGAGGTGGATTTTGGCGGGTTGAGCGTGAGCAGGGTGTCGCTGTATTCGATTACCGGCCAGTTGCTGATGCAGCGCCCGGTGATGGGCAAAGTAGTTACCCTCGAGCTGCCCGGCAAGGGTGTCTTTGTTGTGGAGCTACTGACACCGCATGGTGCAGTGCATAAGCGTGTGGTGAACGACTGAGCCGACATATAACAGAAACAGCCTCTCGACATCTGGAGGCTGTTTCTGTTTATGCGTATAGTGTACGCCGGGCTATTGGCGGCGTTTGTTCCTTACAAGGAGGATGAGCATGATGGTTTCGAATGCGAGGTAGGCGATGTAGCAGATGCAGAACGCCAGGATGAAGGTACGGGCCTGCGGGATGTGGGTGAAGGCCCATGAGCACAGGAGGACGAGGTGGAGGAAGAGGGAGCCGACGGTGAGCCCGAGGAAGTTTTTGACGAAGGTGCGCGGGTCCTTGTAGAAGCTTTTGACTACGGCGTAGTGCATTAGTCCGGTGACTACAGCAAAATACAACGGAAGGAAGGGCATGATGGTTTGGAAGACTCCCTGCGCAAACCAGAGGGTGCAGAAGGAGGCAAGGACCATGACCACGGTGAGGAGGATGAGGGCGATGTAGTATCGTTTCATGACGGCGGGGTGTTGTCGGCCTGCGGGCGGTTAGTGGATGAAGTGAATGGTTTCCTTGGTGGTGAATTTCTCGCAGTAGTGGCAGCGGAGCATGAGGTTCTCCTTGTCGACGATGTCGAATTTGGTGGGGACGGCTTCGCAGTTGGTGATGCACTTGGGGTTGGCGCATTTGACGAAGTTCTCGACGTGGTCGGGGATTTCGGTGGCGAATTTCTCGATGACTTTGTAGTCCTGGATGGTGATGATGGTGACGAAAGGTGCTACGAGGGCCACTTTGCTCACTTCGTCTTTAGTGAAGTGTTTGTTTTTGATTTTGATGATACCTTTGCGGCCGAGCTTGGAGCTTTGCAGGTAGTTGCCGATAAGCACTTCGTCTTTATATTCTTCAAGTCCGAGGATGTGGATGACCCGGTAGACGGACTCGGTGGGGATATGGTCGATGACGGTGCCGTTCTCGATGGCGGAGACGACGAGTTCTTTCTTTGTGTCCATGGTATTTGATTGTGCTAATGTGTTATTGAATATGTTGGATGTTGAGATGCTATGTGTTGATATGTTGCGAGTTGTATAAACTTATCAACTTATAAACGATTCAACGATTTTAACGAATTAATCCTAATGTGTTATTTGGCGCCGAGAATGGCGGACATGAGTGCCTGGCGGACGTAGACACCGTTCTGAGCCTGACGGAAGTAGTAGGCGTAGGGGGTGCTGTCGACGTCGGTGGTAATCTCGTTGACGCGAGGCAGGGGATGGAGGACGCGCATATTGGGTTTGCATCCCTGGAGCATGGAGGCGGTGAGGATGCAGCTGTCTTTGACGCGTTCGTATTCGAGGGGATCTGGGAAGCGCTCGCGCTGCACACGGGTCATGTAGATGATGTCGGCTGTGGGGATGACGCTCTGGATGTCGGTGTACTGGTAGTATTTGAGTCCGGCGTTCTTGATGCTCATCTTGACGGACGAGGGGAGTTTGAGCTCGTTGGGGGAGACGAGGTGGAAGGTGGCGTTGAAGTTGCACATGGCCTGGACGAGGGAATGGACGGTGCGGCCGTATTTGAGGTCGCCGACGCAGGCGATGTTGAGGTTCTCGAGGGTGCCCTGAGTCTTGCGGATGGAATAAAGGTCGAGCATGCACTGGGTGGGGTGCTGGTTGGCACCGTCGCCGGCGTTGATTACAGGCACGGTGGCCACTTCGGAAGCATAGCGCGAGGAGCCTTCCTTGGGGTTGCGCATGACGATGAGGTCGGCATAGCTGGAGACCATGACGATGGTGTCGTGGAGCGATTCACCTTTCTGTACGCTGGTGCCACCGGGGTCGCTGAACCCGATGATGCGTGCACCAAGTTGGTTGGCTGCACTCTCGAAGCTGAGCCTTGTGCGCGTGGAGGGCTCGAAGAAGAGGGTGGCAATTACTTTGTCGCTGAGAATGCGCTGCTTGGGGTTCTTTTCGAATCCTTCGGCAATATCCAACACCTCGATGTATTCTTCTTTGCTGAAGTCGGTGATGGAAATGAGGTTGCGTCCTTTTAGTGTGCTCATAACTTATTATGTGTTGATATGTTGATATGATGGTTTTTTGTTGATGCTTTGTTACTTACCGTATGCGGTTGAGGCCGTCGATGGCGGGTTGGAAGGTGTGGTCGATTTGCAGGGCGGACATGAAGTCTTCGCGGGCATGTTTTTTGTCGCCCATGAGTTCGTAGGCGCATCCTCGGTTGGTCCAGGCTTCGATGAAGGTGCTGTCGCACTGGATGGCGCGTGTGAGGTGCTCGATGGCTAAGGGGTAGTCGCCGTAGGTGAAGAGCTGGATGTAGCCACGATTGTGCCAGGCTTCTTTGTGGTTGGAGTTGATGTCGAGTATCTGTTTGTATATCTCTTCGGCTTGTTCGGGTTTGTTGAGATCCTGGTAGTACATGGCGAGTCCGTAGAGGGCGTTGGTGTTTTTGGGGTCGACACGGACGGCGGTGTTGAGATATTCAACAGCCAACGGGTCGTGGTGTGCGGCATAGATCATGCCCAGTTCTTCGAATGCGGGCGAGTAGTCGGGATGCATGTCGCATACTTTGCGCAGAAGGATGATGGCGTTGGAGGTGTCGCCAGTCTCCTTGTAGATGAAAGCTTTCATGAAGAGGGCGGTGAGGTTCTGCGGGTCGCGGGCAGTGACTTTCCCGAGGTTGTCCATTGCGCGGTCGTAGTCGCGGCTGTAGTAGGCTATCTCGCCGAGTTTGAGGTAGGCTTCCTGGTTGTCGGGATTGAGTTCGAGAGCCTGCTGGAGGCTTTTGTAGCTATGCTCTACGTCGCCGTTGGCGAAATAGGCGTCGCCCAGCAGCATGTGGTATTTGAACTCTTTGTTGTTGATGGAGGTGGCGCGAGTGAGGTCGGCGATGGCGTCGTTGACCCGATTGAGCTCAAGGTATATCTTGGCGCGGTCGTAGTAGAGTTGGTCGTCTTTGGGATGTTTTTGGATTTTGATGTCGAGGATGTTCAGTATCTCTTCGTTGGACATGTCCTGTGTGGGGGTGCTGCTGTTGCATCCGGCCAGTGCCATCAGTAGGGGCACGAGTAGTGAGAGTATGGCAATTCGGTGTTTCATTTTGGTGGTAACGCGGAAGAGGCGTTTTTATTATAATATTTAAGAAATTTTTCTTGGGGTGGGGAGGAGTTGTGTTTGAATCAGATGGAGTCGAGGAGGGCATGGAGTCGGAGGCGCGTCTCGTCGGGAGTCTGGGCGCGGAGTACATGGGTGGCTTGCTGTTCGGTGATGGGGAGGCTGCGACGGAGGAGGCACCAGTATTCTTTTATTTTGCGCATGCGGCTCTCGTCGCGGATGGGCAGGAGGTCGATGGCTTCAACGAGGGCTAGGATGAAGCGGAGTGTGGCCTGGAGGTCGTCGGACTGCTGGTGCTTGATGCGGAGGGGTAGGAGTGGGTCGTAGAGGATGCCGCGCCCTATCATGTGGTCTTCTATCTGAGGGAACCGCTGCCGTATGCGGCGATAGTCGGCGGGGGTGCAGATGTCGCCATTGTAGATGACGCGGTGGTGGAGCAGGGGCAGCACGCGGTCGAGGGTGTCGAGGTCTACCTGTCCGGTGTATTGCTGCCGTCCGGTGCGAGGATGGATGGTGACGTTGCTGAGGGGATAGTCGTTAAGTATGGGGATGAGACGGAAAATCTCGTCGGGGCTGTGCAACCCGAGGCGCATTTTGATGCTGAGGGAGGGGAGGAGCCGGGGGACAACGCTGTCGAGGATGGCACGCACTTCGTCGGGGTAGGGGAGGATGCCGCTGCCGCGGTGCTTTGCCGTCACCCGGCGCATGGGACAGCCGATATTCCAGTTTATCTCGTTGTAGCCGATGTCGTGGAGGCGGTTGGCGAGAGCGACGAATTCGTAGGGCTCTTTGCCCAGTATCTGGGGGATGACGGGGATGGAATTGAGGTTGGCCTCGGGCAGAACGTCGTCGATTTTTTTCCATGCATCGGCCAGATTACCGTGGGTGAGGGAGAGGAAGGGGGAGACAGAGTAGTCGAGCGCTCCGGGGAAACACTGGTGGTATACTTTCCGGAACAGCAGTTCGGTCAGACCTTGCATGGGGGCGAGAATCAGCATGACTGTTTGGCTTTGTTTTCTTCGGCCAGTTCCTTCCGTTTGTCGATGATGTAGGTCTTGAGCGTTTGGGAGAGTTTGTTGCCGATGGTGTAGGTGGGTTTGTAGAGGATGCTCTCTTCCTGCAGCTTCGGGGTGATGATGACGCGGTTTTGGTCGATGAGGAGGATGAAGTTGAGGAGGATGCTGATGACGATGAGGCATTTCAGCATGCCCGCTACCGAGCCAAGGAGCTTGTTGAGGAATTCGGCTTTGACCATCTTGAAGAGGCCTTCTACCACTTTGCCTAGGAAGTAGGCCAGCACCACGGCTCCGACAAAGGTGATGAAGAAGGCGGTGAGTATGGAGCCTTCGCCTTGTAGGTCGAGTCGTTCGGCCACCCAGGTGGAGAGATGTACCGCCGCCCAGATGCCAGCCAGGATGCCGAGGAGGGTGGCTATCTCGAATATGATGCCATGTTTCCAGCCTCTGTAAATGAAATAGAAAAGAGGGATGGCGATGAGAATGTCTAAGAATGTCATATCATTACGTTTTGAATGGTTGGTGTCTGTGATAAAAAACGAGAACGCCCCCGATAGGGAGACGTCCCGTCAAATACATCTTTGAAATAAGTAAGCACGTTGGTATATACGCAAAAGTGGAGATTTTGTTTCATCGGGCTGCATTATTTTTTGCGGAATGGCGCTTATAAATCAATTTTTCAATGCCTTGTATGGCGAAATATACCACCGTCCCGATGCAGAGGCCGAGGGCTGCCCCGCAGACAACGTCGCCGGGATAGTGCTTGCCCAGGTAGGGGCGTGAGTAGCAGACGACGATGGCCCAGAGGAAGATGAGGAGGGTGAACATCCAGCCGTGGCGTCCCTTGTTGCGAAAACGCAGGCTGAGGAACATGGCCAGCGCGAAGACGTTGGCGGCATGCGAGGAGACGAACCCATACAACCCTCCACACGAGGTGCGGAACATCCTCACCCCTTCGATGGTCTGGCAAGGGCGCAGGCGGCAGAATACATCTTTGAAACAGAGAACCGATATGCGGTCGGCAAGCAAGAAGCACAGCCCGATGCCCGCCAGCACGAGCCACCACCGGCGCGGTTCGCGTCGAAGGGTGGTGAGGCTGAAGGCAAGGAGGATGACAACTATCCACGACCAGCCCTGGCTGGCGACCCACAGCACCCAGTCGGTTGCTTCGCAGTGGTGCCGGTTGATCCACAGAAACAGGGAAGTGTCCAGTTGCTCAAGGTCAGACATCGGAGTTCAGTTTCTTGAAGAGGAGGTCTTTCAATTCGGGGATATGGTAGCCCGAAACTGCCGAGATGAAGATGGTGTCTATGTCTTTGGGGAGATGCTCCTGCAGCTGCTGCATCATGATTTCGTCGATGATGTCGCTCTTGGTGATGGCCAGCACACGTTGCTTGTCGAGCAGTTCGGGATTGTATTTTCTCAGCTCTTCAAGCAGTATGTTGTATTCGCGGGCGATGTCCAGCTGTTCGCAACTGACCATAAAGAGCAGGATGGAGTTCCTTTCGATGTGACGGAGGAATCGGAGTCCGAGGCCTTTCCCCTCGCTGGCCCCTTCGATGATGCCTGGGATGTCGGCGATGCAAAACGACTGGCTGTCGTGATACTTCACTATGCCGAGATTGGGCACCAGGGTGGTGAAGGGGTAGTCGGCTATTTCGGGTTTTGCGGCAGAGACCACGCTGAGGAAGGTCGATTTCCCTGCATTGGGGAATCCCACAAGGCCTACGTCGGCCAGCACTTTCAGTTCGATGATTACCCATCTCTCCACCGCAGGTTCGCCGGGCTGGGCATATCGGGGAGTCTGGTTTGTGGGCGACTTGAAATGGTCGTTGCCAAGACCTCCGCGTCCGCCTTTGGCGATGATGATTTCCTGTCCGTCCTCTGTCACTTCGCCCAGAACTTCACCAGTCTCGGCATCGCGGCAGATGCATCCCAGCGGCACGTCAAGAATCTGGTCGGCACCTGTGCGGCCGGTGCAGAGGTTCTCGCCGCCGTTCTGTCCGTTCTCGGCAAATACATGCTTGGTGTATTTCAGGTGCAGGAGTGTCCACCGCTGGCTGTTGCCGCGCAGGATGACGTGTCCGCCGCGTCCCCCGTCGCCACCGTCGGGACCAGCTTTGGCATTGTACTTCACACGAAGCAGGTGTGCCGAACCGGCACCGCCTTTGCCCGAGCGGATGAATATTTTGACATAGTCGACAAAGTTGGATGTCATGGGTGAATGGGTATATGTTTGGTTGCTATTATAAGGGCTGTCCAGCGTGAGCCGACAGCCCTTTGCTTTTTTATATGTATTAGAGGGCATCGATAGCGCTGGCGATGTCCTGAGAGATGCGCTGGATGTCGCCAAGACCGTTGATGGCCACCGCTTTGCCCTGTTGCTCGTAGTAGGAGGCTACAGGGAGGGTCTTGTTTTCGTATTCCACCAGACGGTTTTTGATGGTTTCCTCGTTGTCGTCGCTGCGACCGCTCACCTTGGCGCGTTCAAGCATGCGGCGTATCAGCTCCTCGCGGGGAACGTCAAGACGTACCATACAGGTCAATGTACGGCCGTGTTTGGCCAGCAGACGGTCGAGGGTTTCGGCCTGTGCCACGGTACGGGGGAATCCGTCGAAAAGGATGCCTTTCGTATCGCGGGCGATGGCGTTGTCGATCATTTCCACCACGATGTCGTCGCTAACCAGTTGGCCAGCGTCCATGATGCTTTTGATGCGGAGACCCAGCGGGGTTTTGTCGGCAATCTCTTTACGCAGCAGGTCGCCGGTGGAAATGTGGGTGAGGTTGTATTTCTCAACGATAAAATCGCTCTGAGTGCCTTTGCCGGCACCGGGAGCGCCAAAAATGACAATATTCTTCATTGTTCCAAGGTTAGTGTTTGTAGTAACGAGAAGTGTGAACATGAAAAGGATGGCGGAGTGTAACAACGTCCGCCATCCTTTCTGATTTCATGTTTATTCAACAGATTCGATGGTGATGTTGAACACCAGGGGGCTGTAGGGCATGATGTCCTTACCGGCACCACGTCCGCCATAAGCCAGTTCGGAGGGCATGACGAGGGTGATGTCGCTGCCGACGGTCTGGCCCATGATGCCTTCTTCCCAACCCTTAATCATAGGCTGGGCACCAACGGTGTAGCTCATGGGTTCATACTTACGGCCTTTGTCGGCCTTGTTGGCCTCTTTAGCGTCAGCCTCGCGGCTGGTGTCGAACAGGGTGCCATCCAGCAGACGGCCGGTGTAGTTGACGGTCACTTTCTTACCGGCGGCAACCTTGGGGCCATTGCCTTTCTTGTTCACGATGATGTACAAGCCGCTCTTGGTGGGCTTCACGGTGATGTTGTTGTCGGCGATATACTTGGCCAGCGTGGCGGGCTCGTTTTCTTTGCGCTGGTTCATCTCCTCGATGAAGTTGGCCTGTTCCTGAGCCAGCTCGTCCTTGGTGACGAGGTCCATCAGGGTGATATCATAGACAATGTACTGGCCGCTACCCTTCTTGTACTGGGCAGGCATCTGGCTCTCCATTACGAAGTTGGCAATCGAGTCGGCGGGAATCTTGAATGCAGCTCTGTCGCCAACGTGCATCATCTGGAGACCTTCCACGATGTCGCCTTTGAACATGGGAGCCTCGGCTACCTGGAAGATGCGGTCGGGATTACCAGCGTTGGTGAACAACGTGTCGCCATCCATCGTCAGAATCAGTTCGCCCACCAGCACATCGCCGGGCTGAGGTTGGGCACCCTCGGTATTCTGAGTCTCGAAACGGTACAGAAGACCGTTCTCGGATTGTTTGAAATTGTTAGAGTTACAAGCCGTCATAAGGGCGGTCATTGTCAGTGCCAAAGTGGCAAACAATAATGTTTTCTTCATTTTTTTGTGTGTTTATTATGTTGTTTTCTTTATTTCCTGAATGTCGTAGACGATTACTTCTCTCGAGTTCACCCTGTCGCCGTCGCCAACCACCCCGTAGGCGCTGTTCGACGGTGCTATCATCCGTGCTGTGCTGCCGTAAGTGAGCTGCTGGAGCAGGTCGTCCAAAGCCACGGTGACATCCCTGCGGCCAACCGTCAGGGTGTCGGTCTGCTTGCGGTAGATGGGGCTGCCGTCCAGCCTTTCCAGCCGATAGGTGACGGTCACCTTATCCTCGGGTGCTATCTGTCCGCCATTGCCCATGGTGTTGACCATATAGCAAGCGCCGCAAGGCAATGTGGTCATCTCCCATCCGCGACGCTGGATGTAGGACGCTATCTGTGTGGCTTCCGATTGTATCACCACCCTGTTGGCATTAATCATATTCTCCTTCACGGCAGCGGTTTTGTCCGTCTCTACCTCGATGGTGGGGATTCGGTCGCGGCAGGCAGCCATCAGCGTCATCAGGGCGGCCAATGTCGATAATAATATAATGTGATGTTGAATGGCTCTCCTCATCTCTCGGCTCCAATTATCAAAGGTTCAACATTCTTGATACCCAATAGCTGTTCCACGGCATCGAGGGTCTTGTCCAGGGGCATGATGCAGGTGGCACCTGCAGCCTTGGTGTGGCCGCCGCCCCCTAGTTGCCGGGCTATCATGTTCACATCCACGTCATATTTTGCCCGCAGCGACACCTTGGTTCTTCCGGGTTCCTCGCGCAGCAGTGCACCCACCTCCATTTCTTTCATCATCAAGGTGTAGTTCACCAGTCCCTCCATGTCTTCTCCTCCTACACCGAACCTTCGCTGGTCATCCAGCGAGAAGACCATGATGGCCACATGCTGCGATGGGTAAATCTTCAGCCGCTCGTTCAGCGCAAAGCCGTAAAACTGCATCCTGTTTACCGAGAAGGTGTTCACTATCTTATTGTGAATCTCAGCAGGATGGATGTCGAACTTCACCAGCTTTGCAGCGGCTTCGAAACAGCTGGGCTGCTCGCAACTGAAGGCGAAACCGCCAGTGTCGGTGTTCAGTCCGGCATAGAGGCAAGTGGCTACCTCTCTATTCATAAAGCGTTCGTCCCACATGGCATACGACAACCAAAGCACCAGCTCGCAAGTGCTGGAGATGGCATAGTCGGAGAATATCAAGTCGAAATGCTCTTCGTCGGGAGAGTGGTGATGGTCTATCAGCACCTTGCGGCAACGTGCTTGGCTCAATTCCTCTGCAAGCATATCCGTTCTCGAAGCGGCGTTCAGGTCCAGACAAATAATCATGTCTGCTTCTTTCAGTCTCTCCTGCCACAATGCGCGGTCCTTCTCGCCGCTCACAATGCGGTCGGCTCCGGGCAACCATGTAAAATTCTTGGGGCATCCGTTGGGCAGCACAGGCGTCACAAGGCCCTTGTCACCCTTGGCACAATCCAACATCAGGGTCATACCCAAAAGGCTTCCGCAAGCGTCTCCGTCGGCGTTCATGTGCGATACCAATAGCACATTTCGCGTCTCGGCAATCCATTGCCGAAACTTCGCTACATCTTGGATATCAAATCCTTTTGTGTACATCAGACCCTTTTTGCAATCATTATTCCAAATTGCAAAAATACTACTTTTCTATGAAATCCCGTAAGTTTTTTTCTCCATTCATGAAAAAAGTCGTACTTTTGCAAAAAATATATAATTGCATTAGCCTAATGAAAAAGACATTTATCCTTTTGGCAGTCGCATCGCTATTGGTCGTCGGCTGCAAAGAAAAGAAGCAAGAAAGCGTCTCGCTGATCGGCAAACCCCAGGTTACTGTCGAGAATGGACGTTTCACTCCCGAGATTATGTGGAAACTCGGTAAAATGGGCGAATTTGCCGTAAGCCCCGACGGTTCGCGTGTGGTCTATGCCAACACCTATTACGACATTGAGCAGAACAAAGGCAACGCCGAGCTCTATCTCATCCCCGTCGAAGGCGACGGGCAGGCCGTACGTATCACAAACACTGTCGAGAACGAGTTCAACCCCGTGTGGCTCAACGACAAAACCCTCCTCTTCGCCCGTGGCAACACCATCGTTTCCATGAACGTTGATGCGAAGAAAGAAACCGTTCTCGCCACCATCGATGCAGGCCTCGAAGGGTTCAAGATTTCTCCCAAAGGCGACAAGATTCTCTACATAAGTGACATCCCCGTCAGTCGCCCCGACGATATCCAGAAACTCTACGCCGGTCTCGACAAGACTACTGGTCGTATCAACGAAGACCTCATGTACCGTCATTGGGACAGCTGGGTGGATGAGTATCCCCACATCTTCCTCGCCCCCCTTACCGACAAGGCTGTCGACCTTGGCAACGTGGTCGATGTCATCGGTTCCAAACCCTACGAGTGCCCCATGCGCCCCTGGGGCGGTGTCGAGCAGTTCAATTTCTCGCCCGACGGCAGTCGCATTGCCTACACCTGCCGTGCCAAGACCGGCAAGGACTATGCCCTCAGCACCAACAGCGACATTTTCGTCTACAACATTGCCGACGGCTCTACCGTCAACATCAGCGAAGGCATTATGGGCTACGACCAGAACCCCGTCTTCAGCCACGATGGCAAGCGCATTGCCTGGGAAAGCATGGAGCATGATGGCTACGAGAGCGACAAGCTCCGCCTCATGGTCCTCGACTTTGCCACCAACGAGCGTACCGACTACACCGCCGACTTCGACTACGGCGTCAGCGGCATCTGCTGGAGCGACGACGACAGCCAGCTGGCTGCTGTTGTCATGTACCGCGGCATGAATGAGATTTTCGCCTTCGATGTCAACACCAAGGCCATCCGTCAGGTCACCAAAGCCTGCCACGACATCAATGGCTTCACCCTCCACGGCAACCATATCTTCGCCAACGAAGTCTCCATGCAGCACCCCTCCGAAATCTTCTGCTACACCCTCTCCGGCGAGAATCAGACAGGCAAGCAGCTCACCTCTATCAATACCGAGGTCCTCTCGCAAGTGCGCATGGGTCGCACCGAAGAATGCTGGATACCCACCTCCGACGGCAAGCAGATGCTCGTGTGGCTCATCTATCCTTATGACTACGACAGCACCCGCACCTATCCCGCCCTCCTCTTCTGCGAAGGCGGTCCTCAGAGCATGGTCAGCCAGTTCTGGAGCACCCGCTGGAATTTCGAGGTCATGAGTGGCGCAGGCTACTTCGTCATTGCCCCCAACCGTCGCGGATGCCCCGGCTTCGGAACGGCCTGGTGTGAGGAGATCAGCGGCGATTACGGCGGACTCTGCATGAAGGACTACATGGCCGCCACCGACTATTTCGCCAAGAACATTCCCCAAATCGACGCCGAGCGCATTGGTGCCTGCGGTGCCTCCTTCGGTGCATACAGCATCTACTGGCTGGCAGGCCACAACGAGAGCCACCGTTTCAAAGCCTTCCTCGCCCACAACGGCATGTTCAACTTCGAGCAACAGTGCCTCGAAACCGAGGAATACTGGTTCACCAATTGGGACCTTGGCGGCCCTTATTGGGTCAAAAATGCCAAGACTGCCCACTCCTATGCCAACTCTCCCCACCTCTTTGTCGACAAATGGAACACCCCGATATGCGTTGTCCACAGCGAGTTCGACTTCCGTATCGTAGCCTCCCAGGGCATGGCCGCCTACAACGCCGCCAAACTCCGCGGCCTCGATGCCCGCTACCTCTACTTCCCCGACGAGACCCACTGGGTGCTCCATCCCCAGAACAGCCTCCTCTGGCACCGTAATTTCATCGACTGGTTCGACAAATACCTCAAGAAATAACCCCACGCCACAGTGGCAGATACCAAAAGCGGTGTCCCTTTCGGGCACCGTTTTTTTTATGGTTCCCTTTCAACAGGGTGGTGGGGAAATATCCCGTTGAGAGAGAGGGGGCGTTGTGGCGGATTGCAAATCCGCCACAGCAGAAAAAAAGGCCTCTACAATGCGAACTCGTCAATTTACTTGGATGTGGGTCTCACCCAAGTGAACGTGACCCCTTCCTCGGGTGTGGGCAGGTCGGTGCCGTTCTGCAATGCCGTCTGCACTGCAGCTGTACAGGTGATTGTACAATGTTTGGAAATAGTGGAGAGCCCATAACACATACCATCTTTATTCACTCCTCTGCTCATATCAAAGTGCGAAAGGTCAAGGCTTGTAAGGCGGTTGCACACCGCAAACATATTGTTCATATTCGTCACTTTCTCGGTGTTGAAATGGGAGAGGTCAAGGCTTGTCAAGTTCTGACACATAAAAAACATATTGTTCATATCCGTCACTTTCTCGGTGTTGAAATGGGAAAGGTCAAGGCTTGTCAAGTTCTGACACACAGCAAACATACTGGCTATATGCGTCACATTCTCGGTGTTGAAGTTGGAGAGGTCGAGGCTTTTCAGGCTGTGACACACAGCAAACATAGAGCTCATATCCGCCACATTCTCTGTGTTGAAATGGGAGATGTCAAGGCTTGTCAGGGCGTAACACCCACAAAACATTCGTCTCATATTCGTCACTTTCTTGGTGTTGAAGTTGGAAAGGTCAAGCCTTTTCAGATAGTCGCAATATTCAAACATCCCACTCATGTTCGTCACATTATCGGTGTAGAATCCTTTACCGAAGTCAATCTGTTCTAATGGAGGTATAACACGGGCGCGACCAGGAGAATCGTAGTGGATACATTTAAACATCAAAGCGCAGTCGGGATTGGCATTTATCATGTCGGCACTAGTGGAGACTTTCCATGTGGTGCCCTCCAGGTTGCCAAAGATTGGGACGGGAGAATCGGTTGTGGAAAGCTCTTTGCCGGAACGAACTGAACTATTGTAGTCAAATACCACTGCTGTGGCATTTCGGGGGATGAGGGCATTGAATGTTTGGCCATCCACCAATTCGGCGGCGATGTGGTTTTTCTGGCAGCCCGTGGCCAATAGCAGGGCGGCAATGACTGCTGCAAGATGATATTGTTTTTTCATGGTGTGTGGTTTTGCTTGTTAATGTCTTGTTTTTTGTTTTTGCAAAACTACATAAATTATCTGACATAAACAGAAAACCATGAATAAAAACTGTACAACACGAAGAATCATATATTTACTTTGGCGATATTTGTGGGGAATGGGAGGGCAAGAGCCAGCATTGCACTGACAAATCTTGTCTAAAGCATGTGCAGATTAATAAAAACCAACCAAATTCAGTTACGATGTAATAATAAGAATCTCAAGCGATGACTGCTCTACATATAGAGGTTGTAGAAAATTAATTGTCAAATGAAAAAAAAGTCGTATCTTTGCACCGTTAAACTGAATGTAAGTTCACAGTCATCATGCAGATTAATGGGTTCTGTCTGTCGGATGGCTGAAAAGTGAAAATAAATTAGAATCCACCTTAAATAAAATAGACTAATTATGAAGCGACACACAAAAATCGCATCAATGCTGATGCTGGCGTTGGCAGTCTTCTTTGCTGCAGGCTGTAAGAAACCCGACAACCCGACCCCTAGTGGTGGAGGCGATACCCCCGATGGACCGACCATCCCCACAGGAGCTGTTGACGGTCTGTTTACCATCAACGACCAAGGCGGTAAGGTGTATTTCTCGAAAGGCAACCTGCAGTATCAGGCCTCAACCAATACTTGGCGTTTTGCCGAACACCAATGGGATCATGTGGGAGGCAAGTACGGCTTAAATGACAATGTCCGTTATTGGGGAAATGTTCCAGAAAGTGACAACACCCTTGCCTCGGCAAACTATTCTGGGTGGCAAGACCTGTTTTCCTGGGGCGCTAGTGGCTGGAGTGGTGGTGTACGTGCCTACCAGCCGTCTCTTATTATCACGGATTTCGAAGCTGACAAGTATTATATCATCGGGGATGACCCCGGCAATGGTCTTGTAGGACAATATGCCAATGCGGACTGGGGTGTTTACAATGCCATCAGCAATGGCGGCAATAAGGCTGGAATGTGGCGTACGCTGACCAGCGACGAATGGGTGTATGTATTTGAAAAGAGAAGTGGTAGCCGGTTCTGCAAGGCTCAAATTGAAGGTTCAAATGGCATGATTCTTTTGCCCGATGGCTGGGACAACAAGGTTTTCACCTTGAAAAACATTAATGGAAAGGGTGGCAATTGGACAGATAATACCATAGATGCATCCACATGGACGAATACACTTGAGCCGGCAGGGGTGGTGTTCTTGCCTACAACCGGGAAACGTACTATTGCCAATATGAATACCTATTGGGATATACATCTGGATCTGGATGAAAATTATGGGTTGTATTGGTCCACAACACCCAAGGTGCAAACTGCTAATTCATACGTGGCGTATCAATACAATTTCCACAAGAGCAACGCTAACCTTGATATTGCAGTCCGTAATCAAGGCTTAGGCGTGCGTCTGGTGCAAGATGCCCACTGATACTTTTCGTTATTTCTACTAGGAGGGTTCTAAGTTATACAAGCCGATTGTCGGATTGGATGACACGGGTGGTGACGCATGCCTTTGTGGCTGTCGCCATAGACCCCTCTTGGCGGGTGTCGCAACTTTTTTCTCAAAAAAACGCACCAATTAAAAAAATATTCGTATTTTTGCCTGTTGAATATTTGGTAAAATTTAATGTAACAACAGTAAAATGAAACGTTTTCTGATAGCTCTACTCGCTTGTACTCTGATATTTGGATACACCGATGTCCAGGCTCAGAGCAAAACGAAAAGCAGCACCAAAACTTCGAAATCCGCCAAAGACAAGAAGTCAAAGAAGGATAAAAAAGGCAAAAAAGGCAAAGCCGCCGCAGCCGAAGTGCCCCTTGTCCAGTTGCCATACAACAGCAACGACTGCCTTTTTGCCATTCCTCTAAGTGTGGACCATACCTTCGGCCCCACCACTGCCCCTCAAGGCGCAGGCCGCATCATGGAAGTAATGGCTGACAAGCGTCACCCCAATCTGCCCGAATTTGAGCATAACTCTGTGTGGTACAAATTCACAGTTCCCTATAACGGCAAACTCGACATCGCCGTCACCCAGCTGAACGTGGCCGACGACTACGATATGGTTGTATATAAATACACCGACGCCTACTTCAGCAACCACATCCAGTGCAACAAAGTCCTTCCCGTGGCCGTCAACCTTTCCTCCGTGGACAGCTCTCTCTTAGCCAAACCCAAGAAAGCCAAGACCGATGCCGCCGACGAGCCCAAGATGGATGCCAAAGCCAAGGCCGAAGCCGCCCGACAGGCCCGTCTGGCCTTGGAAAAAGAGGCTGCCAAAGGCACCATCGGCATGTATCATGAGGCCACCGACATCATGCTCACAAAAGCCTCCACTAAACGCCACATCCGCTCCATCGATGTGCGCAAAGGCGAGGTATACTACATTATGCTCGACAACAACAACCCCAAAGGCTCCGGCCACAGCATCAAGGTCTCCATCTTTGTCGAAGCCTTCGAAGTGCCCGTCTCCTTCTACGACCCCAAAATCCGCAAGAACATCGATGTCAACCTCACCATCCTCGAGAAGAACACCAACAACCGCGTCATCGTCCACAACGAGAACTTCCGCGGCGGCCGTGTCAAATTCGTTCCCGGCTTCAACTACACACTCTATGCCAAGCGCGACGGCTACTTCTCTATCTTCTTCGACTTCAATGCCGACCGATTCAAGGAGGATACGCTCCTGCGCATGAAACTCTATCGTGCCGAGCGTGGTACCGTGTACCCCATCTCCGACATCTACTTCGGCAATGAATACGAGCTACTGCCCGCCTCCGACTCCAACCTGATGAACTACGTCCAGATGTTCAAGAACCATCCCGATGTGGCCTTCACCATCAAAGGATGGGTGCAGACTTATGGCGTCGACCCCGAGCACGACCAGCTCGTCTCGCTCGAGCGTGCCAAGGCTGTCAAGGAGTTCTTTGTCAAGAACGGCGTCCCCGAGGGCAACATCAAGACCTCCGGCATGACCCCCACCGACATCAAGCGTGCCGCCACCGCCGCCTTCGACACCAAGAAGAAGAACGACAACGAGTTCGTCAAAGTGCAGCTCATCATTACCGGCATCAATCCCAAAGAGAACCCCTGATGCCCTGAAACGAAACATAGTATATCTCATATTCAAGGCTCTCCAAACCGGGGAGCTTTGTTCTTTTCCGGTCATCACCTCCGGCCAACCCCCTTCCTAGGCACTAACGTCGTTCAATATAGTATCGTTCCAGCATCCTTATCCTATCGTTATCCGTCATGGCTATAGAAAACGAACCTATAACTATGCTCTGTCGAACCGATATTGAAGGACGCAAGTGCATGGAACTGTTGTTTATGCGACTTGGCGCAACGCATCATGCCGCACACTGTATACCATCGGGTGGGGATTATGATCCCAAATCGGTCATAGGTTTATGGCAGATTAGCATTTGTTTCGAGCTGATGGGTCGCCTGTCTGCTATGAAGAGGCTCCGAGGGAGTGTAGAACCTTCCACGTGGTTGTCCGCAACAGGGGATTATACATTGTTGAAGAGAAGGATGTAAGAACGCAGTTGGCAGGCGGTTGGATACTGATTTTGGCACTGACGAACAGGCAGGAAAGTACCCCGAAGGTATATTTTTTTTAAGAAGTAATACTATGCAAACCGCTGGTGTATTTTATGTTAAGAGATGTTGATTTGTTAAAAAAAGAAATGTGTGCAGTAATGATGTTTGATTATGGAAATAATTTCGTATCTTTGCATTTTCAATTAGAGTATATAAAAATCGATAGAGTATGACTAAATTTGTTTACACGTTTGGCGGCAAGACTGCCGAGGGTAAAGCCGACATGAAGAATCTGCTCGGCGGTAAAGGTGCCAACTTGGCAGAAATGTGCTTGCTGGGTCTTCCGGTCCCTGCTGGTTTGACTATCACCACAGAGTGCTGTACAGCTTATTATGATAACAATTGCCAGCTGCCCGCCGGCCTCATGGATGAGGTGTGGAAAGGCATGGCCAACGTGGAGAAACTGATGGGCATGAAGTACGACGATGCCGAGAACCCCCTGTTGGTGAGCTGCCGCTCCGGTGCCAGAAGCTCTATGCCCGGCATGATGGACACGGTGCTGAATATCGGCCTTTCGTCCAAGACCATCCCCGGTATGTTGAAGAAAACCAACAATCCCCGTTTCGTATATGATTCCTACCGTCGTTTGATTATGATGTATGCCGATGTGGTGATGGAGAAGAGCGAGGGCATCGAGCCCGCCGATGGCAAGGGCATCCGCAAACAGCTGGACGACATGCTGGACGAGTACAAGGCTCAGCATAATTATAAGAGCGACACCGACCTCACTGCCGAGGATCTGCAGAAACTGGCCGAGGCTTTCAAACTGAAGGTGAAAGAGGTGTTGGGCGTTGAGTTCCCCGACGATGCCAAGGCTCAGATGGAAGGCGGTATCAAGGCCGTGTTCAAGAGCTGGAACGGCAAAAAGGCCGTGAGCTATCGTAAGATTGAGGGTATTCCCGACGACTGGGGTACCGCCGTCAACGTGCAGGCCATGGTGTTCGGCAACATGGGCGACAACAGCGCCACCGGTGTTGCTTTCACCCGTAATCCCGCTACCGGCGACAACCAGTTCTACGGCGAGTGGCTGATCAACGCCCAGGGCGAGGACGTGGTTGCAGGTATCCGCACCCCCAATCCCTTGAACGACGACACCAAGAACGAGCAGAACAAGCACATGCACTCGATGCAGGAGTTGATGCCCGAGACATATAAAGAATTGTGCGACATCCGTGCCACCTTGGAGAAGAATTTCCACGACATGCTGGATATCGAGTTCACCATCCAGGACGGCAAGCTGTATATGCTGCAGTGCCGCGTAGGTAAGCGTACCGGTGTGGCCGCTTTGACCATGGCCATGGATATGCTGAAAGAGGGTCTCATCGACGAGAGCGAGGTGGTGATGCGCATCAGCCCCGCCCAGTTGGACGAGCTGCTGCACCCCATTCTGGACAGCACCGACGAGAAAAAGCATCCCGTCATCGCCAAGGGTCTGCCCGCAGGTCCCGGTGGTGCTGTGGGACGCATCGCCCTTTCCAGCGAGAAAGCCAAGGAGTATCAGGCTGCCGGTATCAAGAATATCCTCGTCCGCGAGGAGACCAACCCCGAGGACGTCGAGGGCATGCGTGCCGCCGACGGTATCCTTACCGCCCGCGGTGGTATGACCTCCCACGCTGCACTGGTTGCCCGCGGTTGGGGCAAGTGCTGCATTGTGGGCTGCGACGCCGTGGAGATTGGCAAGGAGCAGACCAACGTGACCACCGACGCTTACGGCAAAAAGCGCGTCAATGTGGTCGAGAGCAATGCTGTGACCATCAACGGCAAAGTGTACCACGAGGGCGACCTGCTGAGCCTGAACGGTTCCAAGGGCTGGGTGTATGACGAGGAGGTGAAGATGATCAACGCCACCGAGAATCCCCTGTTCCAGGAGCTGATGAAGATTGTCGACAAGTACCGCAAGATGGGTGTCCGCACCAATGCCGACAACCCCATCGACGCCCAGAAGGCTATCGATTTCGGTGCCGAAGGTATCGGTCTGTTCCGTATCGAGCACATGTTCTATGGCGAGAACAGCGAGGTTCCTTTGGAGAAACTGCGCAACATGATTCTGGCAGACACTCTCGAGGCCCGTGTCGCCGCTTTGGACGAGCTGGAGCCTTACATCAAGGAGAGCGCCAAGGGTACCCTGAAGGTGATGGACGGCAAGCCTCTTACCTTCCGTCTGATGGATCCCCCGCTGCACGAGTTCGTTCCCCAGAGCGAAGAAAAACAGCGCGAGGTGGCAAAAGCCCGCGGCATCAGCTACGAAGTCCTGCATGCACGCATTGAGAACATGCACGAGGTGAACCCGATGATGGGTCTGCGTGGTGTGCGTCTGGGTATTATCTATCCCGAAATCACTGCCACTCAGTTCCGTGCCCTGTTCAGCGCCACTGTTGAATTGATGAAGGAAGGCATGAACCCCATGCTTGAAATCATGGTTCCTCTGACCATCAACGCTGCCGAGTTGAAGCATCAGAAGGCTTTGGCCGACCGTGTGAAGAAAGAGGTTGAAGAGAAGTATGGCATTCAGTTCAACTATAAGTTCGGCACCATGATTGAGATTCCGCGTGCTGCGCTGGTCGCCAATCAGATTGCCGAGGTGGCCGAGTTCTTCAGCTTCGGTACCAACGACTTGACTCAGATGACTTTCGGCTTCAGCCGTGACGACGTCAACGCCATCGTCAAGACCTATGTCGACGAGAAGATTATCCCCGCCGACCCGTTCAACAACTTCGACCGCGAGTGCGTCGGTGAGTTGGTGAAGATTGGTATTGAGCGTGGCCGCAATACCCGTCCCAACCTTAAGTGCGGTGTGTGCGGTGAACATGGTGGTGACCCGACGGCTGCTGAGTTCTTCTATAAGAACGGTATGAACTATGTCAGCTGCAGCCCCTTCCGTGTACCCGTGGCACGTCTTGCCGCCGCCCAGGCTGCCATTAAAGAAGCTCGCGAGAAATAATATTCATAATATAAGGTCCTATAGGGCATTCGCCCCATAGGACCTATAAAAACAATTATCATGATTGACAAAATAAGACAAGATCTCGAGCGCCTTGGTATTACAGGCGTTAGCACTATTCATTATAACCCCTCGTATGAGGAGCTGTTCAAGATGGAGATGAATCCCAACTTGACAGGCTATGACAAGGGTCAGCTCACTGAGTTGGACGCCATCAATGTGATGACCGGTATCTATACCGGCCGCTCCCCCAAAGACAAGTACATTGTTATGGACAAGGAGTCCAAGAACACTGTATGGTGGACTACTCCCGAATACAAGAATGACAACCACCCGATGAGCGAAGAGGTGTGGGCACAGATGAAAGACCTTGCCAAGAAAGAGCTGTGCAACAAGGAACTCTATGTAGTGGATGCTTTCTGCGGTGCCAACAAGGACACCCGCATTGCTGTCCGCTTCATTATGGAGGTGGCTTGGCAGGCTCACTTTGTCCGCAACATGTTTATCAAGCCTACCGATGAAGAGTTGAAAGACTTTACCCCCAGTTTCACCGTTTACACCGCCAGCAAGGCCAAGGTGGAAAACTACAAAGAATTGGGTCTGAACAGCGAGACGTGTGTGGCATTCAATGTCACCACCCGCGAGCAGGTGATTCTCAACACCTGGTATGGCGGTGAGATGAAGAAGGGTATGTTCAGCATGATGAACTACTATCTGCCTTTGCAGGGTATCGCTGCCATGCACTGCTCCGCCAACACCGACATGGAGGGCAAGAACACCGCTATCTTCTTTGGACTGAGCGGTACGGGTAAAACCACCCTCTCCACTGACCCCAAACGTTTGCTGATTGGTGACGACGAGCATGGTTGGGATGACGAAGGTGTGTTCAATTTCGAGGGCGGCTGCTACGCCAAGGTAATCAACCTGGACAAGGACAGCGAGCCCGACATCTATAATGCTATCCGCCGCAATGCACTGCTGGAGAATGTGACCGTGGATGCCAATGGCAAGATTGATTTCGCCGACAAGAGCGTTACCGAGAATACCCGTGTGAGCTATCCCATTGACCACATTGAGAAGATTGTGCGTCCCATCTCTGCCGCTCCTGCTGCCAAGAACGTCATTTTCCTCAGCGCCGATGCTTTCGGTGTGTTGCCTCCTGTCAGCATCCTGACTCCTGATCAATGCAAATACTACTTCCTGAGTGGCTTCACGGCCAAGTTGGCTGGTACAGAGCGTGGTATCACCGAGCCTACTCCTACCTTCAGCGCTTGCTTCGGTCAGGCATTCCTCGAGTTGCATCCCACCAAGTATGCCGAGGAGCTGGTGAAACGTATGGAGAAGAGCGGAGCCAAGGCTTATCTGGTCAACACAGGCTGGAACGGCACGGGCAAGCGTATCTCTATCAAGGACACCCGTGGTATTATAGATGCTATTCTCGACGGTTCGATTGTGAAGGCCCCGACCAAGAAGATTCCGTACTTTGACTTTGAGGTTCCCACCGCTCTGCCCGGCGTTGATCCCAAGATTCTCGATCCTCGTGACACCTATGGATGCGCCTGCGAATGGGAAACCAAAGCCAAGGATCTTGCTTCTCGCTTCATTAAGAATTTCGAGAAGTTCACCTACAACGAAGCTGGCAAGGCCCTTGTTTCTGCCGGCCCCAAACTCTAAAGATTATCAATCGCGAATTGTGAATTGCGGTAAGGGTCTCTTATGTTCCATACCCGACAATTCACAATTCGCATATAACTAATTTATTATCTGGTATGAAGAAGTTTCTTGCTGTTATACTGACGTTGGCCACATTTTGTGGAACCGTTGCTGCTCAACCTACTAAAAAAATAACCCTCGAGGACATTTGGTCCAGAGCCACTTTCCGTCCAAGCGGTATATCGTCAATTCGTTCCATGCAGGACGGCGAGCATTACTGTGTGCTGACCCGTTCGGGAATAGAGAAGTATAACTACAAAACAGGGGAGAAGGTCGGTGTGGTTTGTGCATTCAACGACCCCATGCGTAAAAAAGTACGTCCCATTCCCCCCATCGAGTCGTATGAGTTTTCCGCCGATGAGCAGAAAATCCTGCTTAGCGCCGAGTTCGAGCCCATATACCGTCACAGTGGTGTGAGTACCTACTACATCTATAATGTTGCCGACGGCAGTATGGAGTGCTTGACACGCGAGGGGAAACAGCGGCTCACCACTTTCTCGCCCGACGGCAAGATGGTTGCCTTCGTACGTGATAACAACCTCTATGTGATGGCTCTCAATTCATTGAAAGAGACAGCCGTCACTACCGATGGCAAGTTTAACGAGGTGATTAACGGCACCACCGACTGGGTATACGAAGAGGAGTTTGGTATCACCCAGGGATTCTATTGGTCGCCTGATAGCAAGAAGATTGCCTTCTACCGTTTCGACGAGAGTCGTGTGAAACAGTATTCCATGCAGATGTGGGGAGAGCTTTACCCTGAAAATTATACCTATAAGTACCCCAAGGCTGGCGAGGACAATTCGGTGGTGGATGTGTTGATTTATGACCTTGAGTCGCAGAAGACACTGAAACTCGACATCGGCAGCCAGAATGATCAGTATATGCCCCGCATCCAATGGACACAGAATCCAAACACCTTGGCCTTGATGCGTATGAACCGTCTTCAGGACAAGATGGAATTGCTGTTGGCTGATGCCACGACCGGTGCTATCCGTCCTTTGTATGTTGAAGAGGATGAGGCTTATGTCGAGGTGCCTGAGACTTGGATGTTCCTCAAAGATGGCAAGCACATGCTCATTACCAGCGAAAAGAACGGCTATAACCACATTTATATGTACGACCTGAATGGCAAGCTGGTGAAACAGATTACCGACGGTATGTACGATGTGGTTTCGATTTGCTCGGTGAATGAGAAAGACGGGATGATTTATTACCTCTCGCACGAGTCGTCGCCCATCAATCGCGAGCTTTATTGCATTGACTTTAAAGGAAAGAAGAAAAAGAAACTGAGTGACAAGCCGGGTTGGTACAGCGCCAGTTTCAGTGCATCAAGCAAGTATTATATAAGCACCTTTACCGATGCCAATACCCCACCAGTGTATACACTGCATACCAGCAACGGCAAATTGTTGAAGACCCTTCAGGATAATGCCGACCTCCAGGAACGCATGAAAGAGTATGGTGTCGGACACAAGACTTTCGGCACCTTGACCACCTCATTGGGTACAGAGTTGAACTACTATATTATTCTCCCTCCGGACTTTGATTCCACCAAGAGCTATCCATTGTTCTTCTATGTATATGGAGGCCCGGGTAACCAGCAGGTGACGAATAGTTATGGTTATAGTGACTATTATTGGTTCCACATGCTTGCTCAGCATGGCTATGTGGTGGCTTGTTTCGATGGTCGTGGTACCGGCGGCCGTGGTGCCCATTTCAAAAAGATGACCTATAAGAATCTCGGCAGGATGGAATGCGAGGATGCAGTCGAAGTTGCACGCTGGTTTGGCAAGAAGAAGTGGATTGATGAATCCCGCATCGGCATTTTCGGCTGGAGCTTTGGCGGCTATCTCTCGACCCTGTCCATTCTGAAAGGACATGATGTCTTCAAGAGTGCCATTGCTGTGGCTCCTGTCATCACTTGGCGCTATTACGACAATATCTACACCGAGCGATTCCTGCAGCGGCCCCAGGATAATCCACGCGGATATGACGACAACTCTCCGCTCAACTATGCCAATCTCCTGAAAGGCAACTACCTCTTGGTGCATGGCACTGGCGATGACAATGTCCATTTCCAAAACGCAGTAGACATGGTTACCGCTCTCGAGGCAGCTGGGAAACAATTTGAGTTCCGTATCTATCCCAATAAAAACCACAGCATTTATGGTGGTAACACACGCCTGAACCTGTATGAATTGATGACGGACTTTATCTATCGCAAATTGTAATCGGCAAACTGCCAATGGTAAGAAATATATTTAGTTATAAAAACAATGAATTCAAGAAATATGAAAAGGATTTTGATATTATTGACTATTGTCACAGCCTTTGCTACCTCGACTCAAGCACAGTTCCTTAATTACGGTGTACGTGCAGGTGTTGGTTTTGCCACACATGTGGATGATTTAGCAGACAATTCGCCCATACTGGCAGCCAACATTGGAGGTTTCGTCACCTATGGTTTCACGCAGTCGGCATCGCTGATGGCTGAGGTTTTCCGCTTGCAGTCGGGTATCAACATTGTCCGTCGCGGTTGTAATTTCAAAGAGGTTCTCGAAGTGCCCATGTCCATCCGTGAGGGCTCTTATGATGTTTGGTACGCTCAGATACCCATTCTGGCATCTTTCCGATATGAGTTGCCTATCCGAATGCCTGGCCATTTTGCCCTCCTCTCCGTGGGCCCGGCCGTCAATATCGGTTTAATCGGTTCTTATGGCGACAGGAAGTTTACGCGTGGATTGCCGCAGAGCGATCAGAATTATAAGATGAAAGTGTCGGCTTTCGATGTGATGAATCGTCTGGATATCGGCTTCCTCTTGGGAGTGGGCTATGAATATCAGGATCTTTCTGTCATGTTGCAGCTTGACTATGGATTCATGGCAGTCAACACTGCTCCTGACGTGTTGAAGATTATCGAGAACAACAATTCAAATGCGACAGTCCCCCTCGGCAACAACTTTGCATTGTTGCTGACTGTGGGCTATCAAATCCCCTTCAGATAGTCTTTACGCAACATAGGTGAGCATCACCCCAGCGAGGGAGACAGGTGGCTATCGTGGCATCTGTCTCCTTCTCTTTTTCTCTTTACGCTAAACCCTTACACGCTAAGTAGTATCAGTCCTTTGGAAATGGACGAATAAAAGTGATAGGGGAGAATATTAGTGGGCAATCCTGAATAACCCAGCGGGACCTTTGTGCTTTATTCGCTCAACTTCTCATGAGTGTATGCACATGTGAAAAGTGCTGGAATGGAGTGTTGTTGTTGAAAAATAGTGCAAAAAAACTATATATAAAGTCAAAGTTTCAGAAAAAAATCGTATATTTGCAGAATCTGCGAAATGTGGTATCATGAATGAAAGATGCTGCAATATAGCGTACAACAACTAATTAAGGTATATGACAGAAATAAACGATAATCTAAAAACGGCTGTAAATGTGTCGAGCGAGTATGGACGGCTTAATGCTGTGCTGTTGCATCGGCCAGGAATAGAGATTGAGCGGATGACCCCCGATAATGCCAACGAGGCGCTGTATAGCGATATCCTCAGTAAACATATTGTTGACAAGGAATATTCTTCTTTCTGCGGAGTATTTGAGAAATGGACAAAGGTGTATTACGTAGAGGATATACTGGCTGACCTGATGGATAACGACGATGTGCGTCAGGTGATTGTAACGAAGAGCTGCCAGTTGGATGGCTGTGAACACATTATCGATGAGTTGATGTGTCATCCGAGTGACCAATTGGCCAAGGAGTTGATTGAAGGTGTGCCTTTCCATGGTGATACCGACCCTCAATCTTTCAAGGATTCCCGTTTCACCCTTAAACCACTTTACAATCTTTTCTTCACTCGCGACGCCTCTTCGTCGGTCTACAATGAAGTGTTGATTAATTCAATGTCCTTCAAAGTCCGCGAGCGCGAGACGCTCATCTATAAGTTTATCTTTGAGGACTATTTCCGTGCCAATACTTTCTGTGCTCAGGATAAGAATCCTAATGCGCGGACAGAAGGCGGCGATGTGCAGATTGCCGGTCCCGACTTGATGTGCATCGGTCTGGGTATTCGTACCAATTACAAAGGAATCAAATTCCTGGCTGATAAGTTTGCCCAAGAGCGCAAGCATTTCCGTATCCTTGTTCAGGAATTGCCCCACAAACCGGATTCGTTCATTCATCTCGACATGGTTCATACATTCTTGGGCAGCCACCAGTGTATGGTTTATCAACCCATGCTGGATAAGGTAGGCCGTTTTACTGGCAAGTCCACCACACTTATCGAGTTGGACAACGGAAAGATGAAAGTGTCCGAATGTGACAATATTCTCCAAGGCCTCAAACTTTGCGGAATGGACATGGAACCTGTCTTCTGCGGAGGTTACGATTCGTGGTATCAGGACCGTGAGCAGTGGCACAGCGGCGCTAACTTCTTCGCTTTGGGCGACGGGAAGGTGATAGGCTATGAGCGTAATCTTTATACTATCGAAAACCTGAACAATGCTGGTTTCAGTGTGTTGGATGCCGACGACGTGTGCAGTGGCAAGGTCAATTTGAATGACTATGAGAAGTTTGTGGTCACCGTCAAGGCAAGTGAGCTGCCCCGTGCAGGTGGTGGTGCCCGTTGTATGACGATGCCTATCAATCGCGATTGAAATAATAGTTAGAAAACAATCAGAATTACAAATTATTCTACCTTAAAAACTATGAAAAGATACCATCTGATGAACAACATCATGGGCTGGGTGATTTGCATCATAGCCTGTGCTGTTTACATCCTCACTGCCGAAGCTACTGCGTCGTGGTGGGATTGTGGCGAGTACATTGCCACTGCAAATAAACTTCAAGTGGGACACCCTCCGGGAGCACCTTCGTTCCAGCTGATAGGAAGAATGTTCTCCATGTTTTCCACACCCGAGAATGTGGCGCACGCTGTCAATGTGATGTCGGCAGTATGCAGTGGCTTTACAATTCTGTTCCTGTTCTGGAGCATCACTTTGTTGGCTAAGCATTTGCTTCCCGACCCCAAGAACCCCGATTTGAAGGATGTCCGCACTTGGGCAGTATTTGCTGCCGGTATTGTTGGCTCACTGGCTTATACCTTCAGCGACACATTCTGGTTCTCCGCCGTGGAAGGTGAGGTTTATGCCATGTCGTCATTCTTCACTTCCATCGTGTTCTGGGCTATCCTTAAGTGGGAGGAACAGGCTGACGATCCGCGCTCTTTGCGTTGGCTGGTACTGGTCTGCCTCTTGGTAGGCATTGCTATCGGTGTCCACCTGTTGAACCTCCTTACGGTTCCGGCCATCGTTTACGTGGTCTACTTCCGTAAGTGGCCCAAGACCACTGTCAAGGGTTTCATCTGGAGTGGTGTAATCTCCGTGGTGTTGCTCGCGTTGATTCTGTGGGGCATCATCCCCGGCATAGTGAATGTCGATTCCGCTTTCGATGTCTTCTTTGTCAATACACTGCATCTGCCTTTCAACACAGGTACGATAGTCTTCTTCCTGCTGCTCTCGGCTTTGGTTGTATGGGGCCTTTGGTATACCTCCGCCAAGAAGAAGAACAGACCGGTTATCAACTCCGCCATTCTCGGATTCTTGATGCTTGTCATTGGCTATTCGACATTCTTCCTTTTGGTGATTCGTGCCAACACAAACACACCCCTCAACGAGAACGCCCCCAAGGATGCCGTAGCCATGCGTGCTTATCTGGGACGTGAGCAGTATGGCGACACTCCGCTCTTCACCGGTCAGTACTACACCGCTGGCAAACCGATTGATGCCAAGGAAGGCTACACCAAATATGTGCGTGGAAAGGATGAGCAGGGACGTGACCGTTACATCCCCGCCTCCCATCAGCAGAAATTCATCTATCGTCAGAATCACACTGGTGTATTCCCCCGCATGTGGAGCGACGACAACTCCCGCCGTCATCCTCAATTCTACGAGTACTGGGCAGGTAAATGTCGTGGAGACCATAAACCCACCGCTGCACAGAACTTCAAATTCTTCCATGGCTACCAGATGGGCTTCATGTATTGGCGCTATTTTATGTGGAACTTTGCAGGCCGCCAGAACGATATCCAAGGTCATTATTTCAACGACAATGGTACTCGCGATTATGTCAACGGCAACTGGATCTGTGGCATCAAGGCTATCGATGAGGCCCGTTTAGGACCTCAGGATAATCTGCCCGACCACATGAAGAACAACAAGGCGCGCAATGTTTACTACCTCCTTCCGCTGTTGCTTGGCTTGTGTGGACTGGTTTACCATATCATGCGCAACAAAAAGGATGCTTTCATCGTCTTCATCATGTTCTTCATGACGGGTATTGCCATCGGCATTTATCTGAACATGCCTCCCCGTCAGCCGCGCGAACGTGACTACGCCTTTGTGGGTTCATTCAGTTTCTTTGCCATCTGGATAGGTTTGGCAGTGATGGCTCTTGCCGACTGGATTACACGCCTGCTGAAGAAAGAACAGCTGTATAAGTTTGTTATGCCTGTGGTATTCCTTCTTTGTCTGTTCGCGGCCCCCATTTTGATGGCTTCTGAAAACTGGGATGACCACGACCGTTCGGAGAAATATGCCGCTCGCGACTTTGCCAAGAACTATCTGGCATCCGTCGACAAGAATGGCGTACTGATAACCTTCGGCGATAACGACACCTTCCCGCTTTGGTACGCCCAGGAGGTTGAAGGCTTCCGCACAGATGTCCGAATCCTCAACTATACCCTCTCGGGAATGCACTGGTATGTGGAGCAACTCTTCAACAAACTGTATGAGTCCGAAGCCATGCCCTTCACCCTAACGAAGGACTTCTATGGGTTGGGCAAGGATGTTATCTATCTGCAGGATAAGACAAACGACTATTTCGAGGTGACTGATGTGCTGGCCTTGTTGCGCGATAATCCCGAGAAGTTCACTTCCCGCGATGCACGCGGCGAGCAGGCAATCGTTCTGCCCACCACACGATTCAAAATCACTCTTGATGTTCCCGCCTTGGTTGAGAAGGGTATCATCCCCGCTGCTATTGCCGACAAGGTCGATCCCGTCATCAAGTGGCAGATTAACAAAGGCAGCCTCTTCCGCCACGAGCTCATGATGCTTGATATCATCGGAACCAATAAGTTTGTGCGTGATATCAATATTATGAACCCCAGCTATATTCAGGATGTGTTCCCCGTTATCCGCAACTATATTGTTCAGGATGGTATGAATTACAAACTCATTCCGTTTGATGCAAAAGTGTCGCAGCCCGTACTCTTCGACAAGCGCGACAATCAGTACCACCTCCAGAGCTTCACCGAAGAGACCTACGACTACTTCATCGACGGCTACAAGGACGACCAGGGTGTTCTCCATCCTTTGGAATGGGGCAACCTCAATGCCGACATTTATGTCGATCCCGTCAGCATCAATATGGGTACCGTGCAACGTCAAACCTTCAGCATCGCTGCTCGCGAACTGTTGGAGAAAGGCGACACCGTGCGCGCCCGTAAGCTGCTTGAGATTAGCGACGCCAACTTCCCCGAGTCCAACTTCGCCTACGACAAATACAGCGTAATCCTCATCGACCTGTATTACGATGTATATGGGGCTGACCGTGCCTCCGCTATCTGGGACAGCATTTATAAGTACTATAATCAGAACTTGAACTACTATTCCCAGTATAACGGTACGCCTAAAGCGCCCGGAGTCAAATCCAACATTGAGGAATCTTGCCAGATTCTATACACCCTCAGCCGTTTGGCCACCGAGATTCTCCATGACAACACCCGTGCTGAACAGGCGAAGCAAGCACTTGCCCAGCAAGGGTACACCTTCTAATTATGCCTATGAAAACCACCTCACAGGTCAAAAAGGCCAAAGTAAAGAAAGCGAAAAAGATCAGCATCACCCTCCCGCAGAGGGAGGGTGAGGTGCTGAAACTCTATGCCAAAGAGTTTCACGTCAGCTGTCCTGAAGCCGTCAGGCGGATGGTTCGCGAAGCCTTGAAGCAGTACAAGTCGGTCTCTTCAAAAGCCGAGCCGCTGAACCAACTGGGTCTTTTCGACACTGTGCAGGTGGATATTTTCAACAATACATCCAAGTCCATAGATTAAACACACTCAAAACCTAATACAATGAAGAAGTATTTCACATTCCTGTTTTTCCTGGCTTTCCTTTTCGGAATGCAAGCCTTTGCTCAGGAGCCGGTACCTGCGGCAGCAGAAGAAGCAACAGAAGAAGCAGCGGAAGGAAATGATGCCGGTTTCAATCCTGGCTCTACTATTATCGGCCATGTCACCGATGCACATTCCTGGCACATGTTCGACTTTTTCGACAAGTCAGGTGTCGAACATGCCGTAGCCATTCCCTTGCCTGTGATATTGATTAATGATGGTCATCTCGACATTTTCATGTCCTCCAAGTTCCATCATGGTCATGCCGACTACAAAGGCTATCGTCTCGTCGGTGGAGGTATCGAAAAGGAGGAAGTGATATGTGTCGACGAGAACGGGCAGCCTCGTCTCGATGCTGCTGGCAATGTTGTCAAGCCGCTTGATTTCTCCATCACCAAAGTGTCCGCAGCCATCATGATAATTGTGTTGTTGCTTATTATTATTGTCATGGTCGCCAAAAAGGGATACAAAAAACGCGAGAACCAAGCTCCCAAAGGTCTCCAGTCGTTGGTCGAGATGCTTGTCGTATTTGTACGCGACAGCATAGTGCGTCCCATGATAGGGGAGAAGCACTATGAGAAATATCTTCCCTACATGCTCACACTCTTCTTCTTCATTTTCTTCTCCAACTGCATGGGTCTCATACCCTTCTTCCCGGCGGGTGCCAATGTCACCGGCAATCTGGCTGTCACCGCCACCCTTGCAGTCATCACTTTCCTTATCACCAACCTCAGTGGCAACAAACATTATTGGATTGATATATTCAACACTCCGGGTGTCCCTGCATGGCTGAAGATCTTCCCCCTCATGCCCATTGTCGAGCTGGTGGGTGTGTTCACCAAGCCTATCGTGCTGATGATTCGTCTATTTGCCAACATGACAGCTGGCCATATCGTCATCCTGGGTTTCGTGGTCATCATCTTCATCATCAGCAATACCCTCTCCATGGGTGTGGGTGCGGGTGTCTCCGTCATCTCGGTTGTGTTCAGTGTGTTTATCAGTGTGCTGGAGTGCCTGGTGGCTTACATCCAGGCCTTCGTCTTCACCATGCTTTCTGCACTGTATATCGGCATGGCCGTTCACGAACCCCATCATGCCGAAGCATAGTTCACGATAATTATTAACCTAAAATATAGTTGCTTATGAAGTCAATAAAAGATGTAAACTTTAAAGGACGCAAAGTCCTGCTCCGTGTGGATTTCAATGTCCCCATGGACGATAATAAGAATATCACCGACGACACTCGCATGCGCGAGTCTCTTCCCACCATCCAAAAACTTCTTCAGGATGGTGCCGCCATCATCATCATGGCTCACTTCGGCCGTCCCAAGAAAGGCGGTTTCGAGCCCGAATTCACCCTTGCACCTGTCGCCAAGCATCTCGAGCGTCTGATCAACCGTCCTGTTCATTTCACACAGGAACTCCTTGGCAGCGGCCGTCCCGAAGCCATGGCAAAAGAGTTGAAAGAAGGCGAAGTGATGTTGCTCGAAAACATCCGTTTCTATCCCGAGGAGACCAAGGGTGGCGAGGAATTCGCCCGTCAGCTTGCCTCTCTCGGCGACTGCTATATCAACGACGCTTTCGGTGCTGCCCACCGCGAGCACAGCTCCACCGCAGTCATTGCCAAGTTTTTCCCGGAAGACAAGTACTTCGGCTTCCTCATGGAGAATGAGGTCCGCAACCTCGAGAAACTGATGCACAATGCACCTCGTCCCTTCACCGCCATCATCGGTGGCAGTAAGGTCAGCAGCAAAATCGGCATCCTCGAGAATCTGCTCGACAAGGTGGACAACATGATTATCATCGGTGGCATGCGTTACACCTTCACCAAAGCCCTCGGTGGCAAGATTGGTAACTCCATCTGCGAGGACGACAAGCTCGACCTTGCCCGCGAACTCATCTGCCGCATGGAGGCCAAGGGCGTAAAATACACCCTGCCTATCGATAGTGTCATTGGCGACAAGTTCGGCAATGATGCCAAAACCCGTGTTGTCCCCTCCGGCGAAGTCCCCGATGGTTGGGAAAGCATGGACTGCGGTCCCGAGAGCTGCAAGACCATTCACGACATCATCATGAACAGCAAGACCATCCTCTGGAACGGCCCTGCCGGCGTCTTCGAACTCAGCAACTTCGCCAAAGGCACCAACAGCATCGCCAAGAGTGTTGCCGAAGCTTGCAAGCATGGTTGCTTTGCTGCTGTAGGTGGTGGCGACAGTGTCGCTGCTGTCAAGCAGATGGGTCTCGCCGACCAGATGAGCTATGTCTCCACCGGCGGTGGCGCCATGCTCGAGTACCTCGAAGGCAAAGTCCTCCCCGGTATCAAAGCCATCCAAGACTAAGTGCCTGTTTTCATAAGTGCAGCCGGAACCCCACCGGCTGCACTTTTTTTGCAGACATTCCAGGGCGAACCATCTCCTAAATCATTCTAAGAATCAATCAATATTCACTATTGACCATGAAACGTATATTAATTCTTCTTTCCCTCTGCCTGCTGCAGCAAATGGCTGTAGCCCAGTGGTCCGTAGGCGTCCGTGGTGGAGCGAACAGCACCTCTATTAGTCGTTCGCATGCCGACCGGGTCGACGAAACATACAGTAGTCTGTGCGGCTATGATTTCGGCATCGATGGACGTTATTCCATCAATCCGTGGCTCTCCGTTCATGCCGACCTCAGCCTCATGCAGCGCAACCACCGCCTGCAGCGCCACCTCAACTACATCTCTCCTGTCTACACCAATCATCATAATACCTATCTCACCCTCCCCGTCATGGCCGACTTCTCTTTCGGCGGTACCAAGCTCAAGGGGCATCTCCTGCTGGGAGGCTACTGTGGCTATTGGATGGGGCAGCGTGTCAGCGGCACCACCTACGTCATGTCCGACTACTATGTCTTCTTTGTCGATTTCAACGAGCGTCGTGACTTCACCCGCGAGGATCGCCGCTTCGATGCCGGCCTCTCCGGTGGTGTGGCACTCAGCTATGCTCTCCCTAACAACATCGTACTCAGTCTCGACGCGCTCTATTACTACGACCTCCTCAGCCATCACAAGGGATACCCCAATCTTCAGGATTACCGCTATCTCAACACACTTTCCGTCACTCTTGGCATTTCATATCAATTCACCCAAAAAGAACATCAATGAAAAAGACACTCCTTTTATCAGCCGCCATTGTCTTGCTGTTTTGTTCCTGTCGCAAAGAGTCGGACTATGTCCCCTATATCGGCGAGAGCCATAAACTGGCCTACAACACTTACGAGGAGCAGTTCACCTTCATCTGGAAGAGCATCAGCACAGGCTATGCCTTCTGGGATGTCGACTCCACCGACTGGGATGTTGTCTACAGTAATTATCTTCCCTGTTTCCGTGCCCTCGACCAGCGTCAAGCCAAAGGCGACAGCGTCCGATTCGACGACCTCTACGACCTTTACTACGGCATCTTCAGCAACATGACGGACCACCACATGTCCGTCGTCATCCAGAACATCCATCCCCATCCTGCCGACTCCGGCAAATTGGTAGTCATCTATCCGGGTAGGGTAGAGGTCGGCCAGCGCGACTATTTCATTGAGTACCACTCCAGCGAGCGTCCCGCCATCCTTGCATTCCTCAACGGTATCGAGTCCGAAGGCTATACCATCCTCGCCCACGAGTTCGGCACCTTCTCCTTCAGCGAGGAGGCCATCTCGTCCAACGTCACCTACCACTACATCCTCTTCCAGTTGCCCGATGGCCGTCGTGTGCCCTACCTCTGGCAGTCCATGGCCGCCTTCACCCCAATCATCCGCAGCCTTGGCAATGGAACCTCGGCAAGTTACGGCGCACAGATCCTCGACCACTGGCTTCGTGCCATCACCGACACTCCTCGCGACCAACTGGCGGGAATCATCCTCGACAACCGTTGCAACACTGGCGGCTATCAGGATGACCTCGACTACCTCATCGGCTCCTTCCTCCACCAGCCTGTCGAGGTCATGCAGACCCGCTACAAAGAAGGTCCCGGACGACTCGAATACTCCCAGTGGGCTCCCTACTACGTCAATCCCAACAAGAAATACTACCGCGACATCACCTCCGAGCGCATCCCCTACGTCATTCTCTGCGACATCAACTCCATCAGCATGGGCGAGATAGAACCCTTCTGTGCAAAAGTCGCCCTCCCGACGGTCTACACCATTGGCGAGCGCACATACGGTGCCAACAGCCCACTGCAGCCCTATACCGACATCAACCTCAACTACGGCGGACCCTTTGGCGACGGTAATACCCACAGGGGACATTACATCTACACCTCCACCTTCGAAGCCCGTATCAATGGACAAATCACTGAGGGCATAGGCCATATCCCCGACCAGCAAGTCCTCCGTAAAGACCATGACGGCAGTTTACGGCCCCAGCTCGACGCCGCACTCAGCTACATCTCCAAATTCTGATGGAGCACGGGCGCCTCGCCCGTCTGGGAGTAAGGGCGTCTCGCCCGTTAGGAGCACGGGCGTCTCGCCCGTTTGGGGAGCACGGGCATCTTGCCCGTTTGGAGCACGGGCGTCTCGCCCGTAGTACAGGCTAGGAGCCTGTACCCCCAGACAGGCTGGAAGCCTGTACCCCCGAATACCAATTCGGGGAGAAATGCATTTTTCATGTCGTCATGCTGAATAATAGCGTGAATTGTCATCTTTTGTAGGCGGATGATTTACCGCTAAATCCGTGATTATTCGTGCAGTAAATTCTTTTTTGTCATTTGTTTGTGTGTATGTCTAAAAAAATATGTAAATTTGCACACAAATCTAAAAAACTACACTACTATGAAGCGAACTAGTATGATTCGAGTGGTTTTACCGCTGTTGCTCACCACATTGTTCGGCTCATGTGTTATCTACCACCCTCACAATGTCGACATCCCACTGTTGCACGAGGAGGGCCAGATGGCGGTTGATGCCACGATTTCCACGACAGCACCATTGATGGGTGCTCCCGCGCTCAATGCCACCTTCTCTTATGCTCCCTTCAACCATGTCGGGCTTCAGGTCGCTGCCAATCTCTCCAACACCAATGCCTACCATGTACAGGGTGCGGGTGGCGGTTTCCTTACTATGGGCGAAAATGCTGTGCTTGAGGGTTATGTAGGCTATGGCTACGGCTCATCGGTACATGACTCGCCCATCAAGGATGACTCGTACTATAGGGTGAATGGACACTACAACCTGTATTTTGGTCAGGTGAACCTAGGTTGGGTGAATCTGCTTGGCGGCCTGTTCGATTTCGGCTTCGGCTTTAAAGGCGGCATGTTGTACCCGAATTTCGAGAGGAACTATATGCAAGCTGACGGTGAGAAGAAATTCGATCAACGTTTAAACAGCTCCCATCTGCTGCTGCAGCCCCAATGCGTGGTACGTGTCGGATGGCAATCGGTGAAAATCTCGTTCAATGCAGGCTATGCCTTTCTTAACGACTGGCCAGATAACAACTATTTCAACTACGAGAAATTAAGTGTCGGTCTTGGTGTTCATTTCGACCTTTAGTTGAAGTACTGGATGAGTCATTTCTTGCCCATAACGTTGGAGGAGGTAAAGCGCCTAGGATGGGAGACGGTGGACGTGGTGCTTGTCACCGGCGATGCCTATGTCGACCATCCAGCTTTTGGCACCGCTGTTATAGGCAGGACCTTGGAGGCCGCAGGCTACCGTGTGGCGGTCATCCCGCAGCCCAACTGGCGCGACGACCTACGCGATTTCCGCAAGTTCGGCCGTCCGCGGCTTTTCTTCGGCGTCACCAGCGGAGCGATGGACAGCATGGTGAACCATTACACCGCCGCCCGTCGCCTGCGCCACGACGATGCCTATACCCCAGGCGGCCAGGCGGGTTTCCGGCCAGACCGTGCCACCTACGTCTACAGCCGCATCCTCAAGCAGTTGTATCCCGATGTGCCGGTAATCATTGCCGGTATCGAAGCCTCGATGCGCCGTCTGGCCCACTACGACTATTGGGACGACCGTCTGTTTCCCAGTATCCTGATGGACACTCCCGCCGACCTGCTCAACTACGGCATGGGCGAGCGCACCACCCTCAAGATTGCCCGCCTGCTAGACGAAGGCCAACCCCTTGAAGCCCTCTACCGCCTTCCCCAGGTGGCCTATCGAACCAAGGTTGACATGCTGAATAATCGGAGTAATCAGAGTAATCAGAGTAATCTGAGTACTCTGAATAATCAGAGTACTCAGAATAATCCGAGTACTCCGTTTGCTGCGGGAGGCCAGATTATCGAGTTGCATTCCTTTGAGGAGTGCCAGCGCAGCAAGCGCGCCGAGGCTGACAACTACCGCATCATCGAGCTGGAGAGCAACAAGATAGAATGCGCCACCCTCGTTCAGCGGCACGGCAACAGCCTGGTAGTCGTCAATCCGCCCGAGCCTCCCATGACCACCGACGAGATTGATGCCAGCTTCGACCTGCCTTACCTCCGCCTGCCGCACCCCAAGTACAAAAAACGCGGCACCATCCCAGCGTATGAGATGATTAAGAACTCCGTGAACATCCACCGCGGTTGCTTTGGCGGATGTTCCTTCTGCACCATATCGGCGCACCAAGGCAAGCAGATAGCCAGTCGCAGCGAGGCCTCCATCCTCCGCGAGGTGAAGGCCATCGTGGAGCGCGACGACTTCAACGGTGTCATCACCGACCTCGGCGGCCCATCGGCCAACATGTGGCGCATGAAAGGGGAGAACCCCGACCTCTGCCGCCGTTGTTCGCGCTACAGTTGCTCGATGCCCACCCTCTGTCGCAACCTACATGCCGACCATCGTCCACTCGTTGACCTCTACCGCAAGGTTGCCGCCCTGCCCGGCATCAAGCATGTATATATAGGCAGCGGCATACGTTGCGACCTCTTCACCGAGCAGAACGGCGGCTGGGACTATTTCCGCCATGTGGTGCTGCACCACGTCAGCGGGCGACTTAAAGTGGCGCCTGAGCACACTAGCGATAAGGTGTTGTTGCTCATGCGAAAGCCGAAGTTCAATCTCTTCCTCGAAACCAAGAGCCGCTTCGATGCTATCTGTCGCCAGGCGGGTCTCAAGTACCAGCTCATCCCTTACTTCATCAGCTCCCACCCGGGTTGTCAGTTGAAGGACATGGCCGACCTCGCCGTCGAGATGAAGCGGTTGGGCTACCGACTGGAACAGATACAGGACTTCACACCGACCCCCATGACGCTCAGCACCGAGATGTACTACACCGGCATCGACCCCACCACCATGAAGCCCGTCTACGTCGCCACAGCCCCCGACGAGAAGAAAGCCCAGAACCTGATGTTCTTCTACTACAAAAAGGAGTGCCAGACGGCCATCCGTCAGGCGTTGCACAACCATCATCTCGACGCCTATATCCCGAAATTGCTTGGCTTTACTAAGCCAGTGCCCAGCCGTCCTCCCCGCCGTTGACGGTCATAGATCTCGATTACCGTCGGAAGACAATTCGCGCTTCAGACCCTGAAGCGTCGTTCAATATCCGCTCCTTATAGCATCCTTATAGCATCGTTATCCGTCACAGTAACGGAAAACGAGGGTGGAATTATATTTACTCGATACGGTATTGAAGGGCGTTAGTGGAGTGCTGCACACTGCTAGTGGTAAGAGTTGTGGATGAGTGCGTTGTGTCGTGGTGTGAGTAAAGTTGTTTATAATTTGTTGCCTCACAGGGCGAGAATGTCGGAAATAATATGTATCTTTGCATTTTAAAAGTGTATTATGGACGAAGAGCATCTGACCCCTGAAGAACAGGAGAATACTGCTGAAAGCAGTGAGCTACAAGATATTGAAGCTGACGAGACAGTGCAGCCCCCCGCCTCCGAGGCCGACGAGCCTGCCGGTGAGGGCACGACATTGTCGCTCAACGGTATGTTCCACGACTACTGGATTGACTATGCCTCCGATGTCATCCTCGACCGCTCGGTGCCGGACATCGACGACGGCCTGAAGCCGGTGCAGCGTCGTATTCTCCACGCCATGAAAGAGACCGACGACGGGCGTTTCACCAAGGTGGCGAACATCGTGGGTACGACGATGCTGTACCATCCCCACGGTGACGGTTCCATCAACGACGCGCTGGTGAAGATGGGGCAGAAGAACCTGCTGGTGGACTGCCAGGGTAACTGGGGCAACATCCTGACGGGCGACGGCGCCGCCGCCGGCCGTTATATCGAGGCTCGCCTCTCCAAGTTTGCCAAGGAGGTGGTGTTCAATCCCAAAACCACACAATGGAAGCCAAGTTACGACGGCCGCAAGCAGGAGCCGGTGACGCTGCCTATCAAGTTCCCGCTGCTGTTGTCGCAGGGCACCAAGGGCATCGCCGTCACACTCACCTCGAATATACTGCCTTACAACTTCTGCGAGCTGATAGAAGCCTCGATATGCGTGTTGAAAGACGAGCCGTTTGAGATATACCCCGACTTCCCCACGGGCGGCCTTATCGACGTGTCGAAATATAACGATGGCGCACTGGGCGGTCGTCTGCGTATCCGTGCCAAGATGCACTACGACGAGAAGCGGAAGGCCATCGTCATTACCGAGATTCCTTATTCGGTGACCACCGATGTGTTGATAGACAGTATTCTGAAGGCCAACGAAAAAGAGAAGATCAAGATAAAAAAGGTGGACGACAACACCGCCGCCGAGGTGGAGATAGTGTGCTACCTGCCCTCGGGCATATCGCCCGACCAGATGATGGACGCCCTGTATGCGTTCACCAACTGCCAGATTACCTTCTCGCCGCAGACGTGCGTGATTGTGGACAACAAGCCCGTCTTCATGACCGCGAGCGACATCCTGCGGCATTCCACCCTCCGCACCAAGGACCTCCTTCGTCAGGAGTTGGAGATACTGCTGGCCGAGTTGGAAGACCGCTGGCACTGGGTGTCGTTGGAAAAGATATTCTTCGAGAAGGGCATATACAAGGTGCTGGAGCGACGCGACTTCGACACGTGGGAGGACCAGGTGACGGGCATCGAGCGCGGATTCGACCCCTACCGGTCGCTGTTCCGCAAGGAGATAACCCGCGACCATGTGCTGAAACTGTGCGAAAAGCCTGTGCGCAAAATCTCCAAGTTCGACATCAAGAAGGCCGAACAGGAGATTGCCAACATCGACATGGACATCGAGGAGACCAAGAACCACTTGGCACACCTCACCGAGTACGCCATCCACTACTTCCAGCATATTCTCGAGACCTACGGCAAGGGCCGCGAGCGGAAGACCGAGATACGCAATTTCGAGGACATCCAGGCTGCCAATGTGGCTGTGGCCAACGAGAAACTGTATGTCAACATGGCCACAGGCTTTGTCGGCACGGGAATGAAGAAGGACGAAGGGGCCGAGTATGCCTTCGACTGCTCCATGATGGACGACATCATCGTGTTCCGCACCGACGGTACCATGCTGGTCACCAAGGTGCAGGAAAAGGCCTTTGTGGGGTCGCCCCAATGCAAGGAGCTGCTGCATATTGGCCTGTTCCGCAAGAGGGACGACCGGACGGTGTACAACATGGTGTACCGCGACGGAGCCATGGGCTACGCTTTTGTGAAGCGTTTCGCCGTGGTAGGTGTGACGCGCGACACCGAGTACAACCTGACGCAGGGCACCAAGGGCACCAAGATACTTTATTTCACCGCCAACCCCAATGGCGAGGCGGAGGTTATCACGGTGCATCATGCCACCAAAGCAAAACTGAAAAAGGTTAGCTTCGACTTCGACTTCGCCAAGCTTGCCATCAAGGGACGCAAAGCCATGGGTAATATATTGACCCGCAACGCTGTGCGTAACATCACCAAGAAAGGGGAGGGGGTATCCACCCTCGAAGCCCGCGAAATATGGTTCGACCCCACGGTGAGAAGGCTGAATGTGAACGGCGCAGGCAACTCGCTGGGGCGTTTCTCGGGCAGGGACAGGGTGTTCACCCTCACCCAGTCGGGCTATATGCGCCTCACCGGACAGGATTTGAGTACCCACTTCGACGATGATATGATTGAGATACGCAAGTTCAACACCCGTATGATTGTCACTGCATTGTATCGCGAGGGGGAGACGGGCAGCTACTACCTGAAGCGTTTCCAACCCGAGGACAGCGACAAAAAGCTGCCTTTCATCGACGAGGGCGACCAGCTGGTGTCCTACAGCCTCGACACCTACCCCAATCTGCATGTCAGCTACGACGAGGCGTCGGGCAAGAAGATTCTGGAAGAGGACATCAATGTGGACGAGTTTATTGCGGTGAAGGGCTACAAGGCCAAGGGCAAACGCGTGACCACCAGCATGGTGAAGGAGTTCAAGTGGTTGGAGCCCGGAGCCGAGCCTGAACCTGAGCCCGAGGAGGAGCCGACAGCCGAGGAGCTGAATGAGGTGGAGGAGGAGCGTGAGGGCTTTGCCGAAGGCACCCAGACATCGCTGTTTTAGTATTATGAATTAATGAGGTATTATAGATACTCTTGAATAATTAGTATTATGAAGATATTGGTTGTATTGCCCCGATTCCCTTACCCGCTTGAGAAAGGCGACAAGCTGCGCGCCTATCATCAAATCAAGGAGTTGGCCAAACATAATGAGGTATACCTTTTCTGCGTGTCGCATACCAAGGTGTTGCCTGAACATATCGAGCAGCTGAAGCCATTCTGCCGCGACATCAGGGTGGTGCATTCCCCACGCCTGGTCAATTACAAGAATGTTGTGCGGAACTACCTGTACACCAAGTCGCTGCAGATAGGCTACTGGGATTCGCTCAAGGCCCGTCGCAGCTACAAGAAGTTCGAACGGCAGGTGATGCCCGATGTGCTTTACAGCCAGATGGTGCGTACGATGACACTGGTGAGCCGTTCGCCGATTCCAAAGGTGATGGACTTTCAGGATGCCCTGTCGATGAATACCGAACGCCGCATGGACCAGTCGCACGGGCTGTGGCATTATATCCTTCATTTTGAGTTCAAGATGCTGCGCTCGACGGAGTATAACTCGTTCAGGATTTTCGACGCCCTCACCATCATCTCCGAGACCGACAGCGAGGCCATCCCTCATCGCAAGAACGGCGACATACATATTATCCCCAACGGGGTTGATTTCGAGTATTTCCACCCCATCGACTGCGAAAAGAAATACGACATCGTGTTCTGCGGCAATATGCGCTATGAGCCTAATGTGCATGCCTCGCGGTACTTGGTGGATCAGGTGATGCCGCTGGTGTGGAAGGAGTTCCCGAATGCCACGCTGTTGCTGGCAGGTGCCTACCCCAAACACAAGGTCAGCCAGTTGGCCAGCGAGCGGGTGACGGTGTCGGGCTATGTGGAAGACATCCGCCAGAGCTATGCGTCGGCACGCATTTTCGCCGCCCCCATGCAGACGGGGTCGGGACTGCAGAACAAGCTGCTGGAGGCTATGGCTATGGGGTTGCCTTGCGTCACCACCCCCTTGGCTAACGACTCCCTACGCGCTGAAGAGGGTCGTGAAATACTGGTGGGGAATTCTCCACAGCAGATTGCCGGACACATCATCTCATTGCTGCGCGACCCGTCCATGCGCGAAACATTGGCGGCAAACGGCAATGCCTTTGTACAGAACAACTACAGCTGGGAGGTTGCAGGAGAAAAACTGGAAGAGGTGTTGCAGAATGTGGTCAGCGCAGGCGTCAGCAAAGTGGCCTACGAACGGAATAACCGCGACAAGAATGGGTGATGGCAATGCTGGCATCACTTGTGCATTAACCTATTGGCACTTTCATACACATGGGTTGGAAACCGAATAATCACGGCAAATGGAAGAGTCCCACGGGTGCGTGGGAGGCTGAGGGGTTGCCTAAGAAACGACCTACACCGCAGGAACGGAACACCTTCAGCACCGAGGAGGTGCCGGAGAAGGCAATACTGGTGAGTGTGTGCAGCAGTGGCACGACGATGGAACGGACACAGGAGTGTCTGAATGAGTTGGCTTTCCTGCTCGACACTGCCGGCGGTATCCCTGTGAAACAGGTGATTCAGAAACTGGAACGCCCCGACACACGTACCTACGTGGGCAGTGGTAAGCTGGAGGAGATTAAGGAATACAAGAACGCGTTGGATGTCGACTTCCTGGTTTTCGACGACGAGCTGTCGCCGGCACAGCTGCGCAACTTGGAACGCGAGTTTGAGTGCCGTATTTTGGACCGCACTACCTTGATTCTGGACATCTTTGCCAAGCGCGCCCGAACCAGCATTGCCAAGACACAGGTGGAACTGGCGCAGTTGCAGTATATGCTGCCCCGTTTGACCCGCATGTGGACGCACCTCGAGCGGCAGCGCGGCGGTATCGGTATGCGTGGCCCGGGCGAGACACAGATAGAGACCGACCGCCGACTGATTACCGAGAAGATTGCCCTGCTGAAGGAGAAGCTGAAGGATATTGACAAACAGAAGGTGCAGCAGCGCAAGAACCGCGAGGCACTGGTGCGTGTGGCACTGGTGGGATACACCAATGTGGGCAAGTCGACACTAATGAACCTGCTGAGCAAGAGCGAGGTGTTTGCCGAGAACAAACTGTTTGCCACACTGGACACCACGGTGCGCAAGGTAGTGCTGGGCAATCTGCCCTTCCTGCTCACCGATACGGTGGGCTTTATCCGCAAGCTGCCCCACGGCCTGGTGGAGTCGTTCAAGTCAACGTTGGACGAGGTGTGTGAGGCGGACCTGCTGATGCACGTGGTGGATATTTCGCATCCCGATTATGAGGAGCAGATTAACGCCGTGAACCGGACACTGGAGGAAATCGGAGCCAACAACAAGCCCACTATCCTTGTGTTCAACAAGATTGATGCCTATACCTATATCGAGAAAGAAGAGGACGACCTGACGCCCATGACCAAGGCCAACTGGACGCTGGAAATGCTGCAGGACAGCTGGATGGCCAAGTCCGGTGTCCGGACTGACAATAACGGTGGCGACACCCTGCATACTCTCTTCATCAGTGCCGCCAACCGCGAGAATATCGACGAGCTGCGGAATGTGATGTACGAGGAGGTGAAGAAAATCCACGCAGTGAGGTATCCTTACAATAACTTCTTGTACTGAAAAAGATTATTAATCAAAAAAAAGTATAAATATGAAGAGGTTAAGTAAATCCATGGTGGTCTGTTTTATGGCTGCCGTTATGATGATGACTGTGGGCTGTCAAAAAGAAGAAATTACTCCTATTATCCCTGATTCTCCTATTATTCCTGATTCTCCTATTATCCCTGATGGAGCGTTGCCTGGCCTGTTCTCGGTGAGTGCAACGCAGCAAGTGTTTTTCTCTCAGGGCAACCTACAGTACCAAGCAAGCACCAATACATGGCGTTTTGCGGAACACCAGTATGACTATGTAGGTACACAAACATCCGATGGTTTTGGATATTACGGAGGTAATGTCAGCGGAAGTGATAACCGCTATATCAGCTCCACCTATGGTGGTTGGATAGACCTCTTTGGATGGGGCACTGGCAGCAATCCAACACTATCCTCCGTCGATGGGGACTATGGTGCCTTTGTGGACTGGGGCTGCAACCCTATCAGCAACGGAGGAAATACCAACAACCTATGGCGCACTTTGACAAAATCTGAGTGGGACTATCTTTTCAACAGTCGCACCGATGCCTCATCTAAATGTGGTACTGGCAACATTAACGGTGTGGGCGGGCTGATTATACTTCCCGACAGTTGGAAACTGCCTTCGGAGTGTTCGTTCGCTTCAGGATTCGCCACTATCAATCCTAACACCCATCCTGACTGGACACACAACAGCTACACTCTCGCACAGTGGGCGCAGATGGAGGCAGCTGGTGCAGTATTCCTGCCTGCGGCGGGCTACCGCGACGGCACGAATGTCAACGATGTGGGCTACGGCGGCTATTGGTCGTCCACGCCCTACAATGAGTACCGCGCGTACTACATGTACTTCTACAGCAACGGTCTCTACGCGACGATCAGCAACTTTCGCAGCAGCGGGTTCTCTGTACGCCCCGTTCAGGATAATTAATTTATTAAAACGTTAAACCTTGTTGCGGGCAGTCTCCGCTGCCCGCAACTAAAAATAGGCCTCTACTGTCGTGGCAGGTTATTAATTCAAAAATAGTATAAATATGAAGAGATTAAGTAAATTGATAATAGTCTGTTTCATGGCTGCCGTTATGATGCTGCCAGTGAGCTGCAAACAAGATGATATTACTCCTGTTTTTATCCATAAAGGGGTTTTGCCTGGTTTGTTCTCGGTGAGTGCAACGCAGCAAGTGCATTTCTCGCAGGGCAACCTGCAGTACCAAGCAAGCACAAATACTTGGCGATTTGCCGAGCACCAGTATGACTATGTAGGTACACAAACAGCCGATGGTTATGGATTTTATGGAGGTAATGTCAGCGGAAGTGATAACCGCAGTATCAGCTCCATCTATAGTGGTTGGATAGACCTCTTCGGTTGGGGCACGGGCAGCAATCCAACCCTATCCTCCACCAGCTTTGAGGACTATGGCACCTTCGTGGACTGGGGCTGCAACGCCATCATCAACGGAGGAAATACCGCAAACCGATGGCGCACTCTCACCCAAGCCGAATGGGATTACCTGCTAAAAACCCGCCCAGGTGCCTCATCCAAACTTGGTACTGGCAACATTAACGGTGTGGGCGGGCTGATTATACTTCCCGACAGTTGGACACTGCCTTCGGGGTGTGGGTTCAATTCAGGATTTACCTTAGATCAAGCCTGGAGAATCAACAGGTACACGCTCGCACAGTGGGCGCAGATGGAGGAGGCTGGTGCAGTATTCCTGCCTGCGGCGGGCTACCGCGACGGCACGAATGTTAACGGCGTGGGCGGCTACGGCGTC
>JAEEGL012387850.1_pt1 | contig 47715 bp, 19 predicted proteins | sample 9134231 | NCBI WGS metagenome assembly JAEEGL01 (sample SAMN16246548, study PRJNA631951) | gut metagenome | biome: gut microbiome; feature: rumen; material: fiber-attached | host: Bos | place: Iran: Karaj | collected 2018-10 | reverse complement strand
TTTTTCGGAGAAGATGTCGTTTTTGTTGATAGATTTGAGTAAATTTGCCGCGCGAAAACGGTTCGTGAAGTTGGCGGACGACCGGGAGAAGTGGTGCTACGCGATCAAGAACATGTGGCAGATGGGGGAGAATGACATACCGGCGGAGAATGCGGTCTTCCACGAGTTGTATGAGGAATGCAAACTGACAAAACTGACAGATATGGAAAAACAGGAGTACGAGAAAAGCATATTGGAGTACGAGGACGTGAAGGAGGCCATGGCATACAATCGCCGTATGGCGAAGGCGGAGGGTTTTGAGGATGGCTTTGAGAAAGGCATGGAGAAGGGTTTGGAGAAGGGTTTGGAGAAGGGAAGAGAGGAGGGCCTGGAAAAAGGTATAGAAAAAGGCATAGAAAAAGGTATAGAGAAAGGCCGAGAAGAAGCCCTCCTGCAAACTGCTAAGAACCTTTTGGAATTAGGCATTTCCCTTGCTGATGTGATTAAGGCAACCGGACTAAGTGAGGAGCAAATAGGCCAATGTCCATTCGAGGATTTGAACCAGTAGAGAAAAACGATTCCATGGAGAATTGTACGTGTTAAAAGAAAACGCACCGAAGCTGAACTCCGGTGCGTTTTCTTTTTAAATGAGACTCTTTGCCCAATTGTGCAGAGCGTTTTTATTTTTGCTCGCCGTTGGGACATTTGTGGTCTTTGGGGCATCCTTTCGGACCATGGCCGTCTTTCGGACATCCTGGCTTGTCGCCGCCTTTGCAGCATCCGTGGCCTTCGCCTTTCTTGCAGCCACCGCAGCAGCCCATCTCGTCGAAAGCGGCTTTCTTTTCGGCTGTGGTGAGGTTGTCCCAGTTGTTCATGGCAGCCTCGAATTTCGCTTTCTTCTCTTCCTGAGCTTTCTTCATGGCCTGCATTTCATCGTATTTTGCCTTGCGGTCGTTGAGCAGTTCCACACGACGCTCTTCGGTGATGTTCTCCCAATTCTTCCAGTCTTCGCAAGCCTTTTTGCAGGCTTCCATCTCGGCTTTCTGCTCTGGGGTCATCTCCTTGCAGCAGGTTTTTTCTTCGGATTGCGCTTTGGTGCATTCACCCTGTTGATCAGCGGTTTTGTTGTTGCAGGCGGTGAACGTCAGACAGCATGCAGCTGCCATTAAGATAAACAGTTTCTTCATTTTTGTTGATTTAAAAAGGTTTGTGTTCAATAATTATGAAATTGAGGTGCAAAAATAATCTTTTTTATAAAAAAGCCGTGTTTATAAATCTTAAAAATCCATTCCAAATTCCAAGACCAGAGACCAAAGACCAATAGCCAACTATAAACTCTAAACTATCAACTCTAAACTTTTACAAAACCACATTTCTATCCTTCGGATACTTCACGCTGTAGGTGACGCTGAAGGTGCGCGTTTCGCCGGCTTTCAGTTCCACATCCCACGTGATCACACCGATGTCGGTCTTGTTGTAGGTGGCTTCCGGACTCACCTCCACCACCTTGACCTCGATGTCCTTGTTGTTGGAGATGGGATATTGTTCCTTGAGGGTCAGCTTGGCCGTCTTGGTCTGGTTGTTCTTTACGGTGATCAGGTAGGATTGGGTGACGGTAGTGCTGCTGCCCACGTGCTTCGTGCTGCAGAAATTGCTCTGTTTCTCTCGCTTGACAGTGATTCTCGGATCGGTGGTCAACGTGAGCGAGATGTTCTTTTCCGTGGCATTGGGACGCAACATGGTCTTGCCCACGAAGGTGTTGTCAAAGGTCACCGTGGCATATCCGGGCAAAAGGTTGTACTGCTCGTAATCCGACAAGGTGGCCACCAGGTAGGTTTCGTCCGACAACTTCGGCACGCTGTAGTATTTGTATTCCGCTTTGATGTTGTAACTCTTCAGGTCTATGAGCTGCTCCTTGCCGTTGCCGGGGATGTCGTAAGGTACCGCGATGTTGTAGTTCACATGCACCTCCTGCATATCCACGTCCACATAGTCGTCCATGAGCAACGGTGTGCTTGCGCCGCGTACGCTTGTCATCTGTCCGTCCTTGGCTGACACTCCCTCTAAGGAGGCTAATTTGGAGGAAACCTCTGATGACGATATATAGTTGCTTCTTGCCGATGTGTGTGCGGGTGAATACTGTCGGGGAGTGTAGAAGTCCACAAACCAGGTTCTGAACACCGGAGCCTCCTTCGTGCGGTTGGGGGTGGCGTTGGAGAGCGTCAACTTGACGTTGTTCCAGTCGAGGCCGGTGACCTGCGCCACCCGGGCTTTGGCTTTCATCACTACGGGCTTGTCCATGGAGGCGATGTTGATGTCGTAGCATGGAGCCCATGAGGCAAGATTGGTGAAATATGTGATGGTGAATTCTGTGTTGATGGTTTGCGGTACGCTCACGGAAAGCCGGAGCACGCCCGTGCGCTGCTTGTCCTGTGTCATGTCCTGGTCTAATTGCTTCTGCACACGCTTCACGGTTTCCTGCAACTTGGTCACGTTGCGGTTGTCCTGGTCAATGCTGCGCTGCAAAGCCCCCGCCTTCGATTTGTACAGTTCCATGTTGGCGTTGATGTCCGCGATGGAGACGGTGCCCTCCTTCTGCTGCATGTTGTTGAGCGTCCCGTCGGTGAGCATCTTCAAAAGATGGTTGTGCATCGTGAGCTCGTCTTTGGCCTCCTGCAACTGCCGTTTGTACAACTCTAAGGAATCCTGCAGCTTCTTGATGCGGGCGCTCTCCTCCTTGGGGGTGATGAAGTCGTTGGAGAACTCCGAGGCGGAAATGAGCACGCCGTTGGCGGTCACTTTCAGGCTGTTGACCTCGATGTCGGGACTTAATCCGTTGATGATGACATCATAGCTGCCGCTTTTCAGCGAGGCAGCGGCGGTGTGCGTGAGCGCGGCACCTTGCAAATAGACGGTGGCCTTGTCGATTTTGGAGGTGAAATCTTTCTGTGCTCGCAAGTTGGCGCCAATAGCCAGCATTACGAAGGTGAAAACGAAAATCTTTTTCATTGCGGATGTGATTTTTGAAAAATGGAAAACAGGCAGACTATGTATTGGGAGATATGTTTAAAAACAATAATATGCTTTTGTGAGGTGTGAATCTTGTAAAACTAATGCATTACACTCCTTATAATATATTTCCTAACCAGTCTGTGATGATTTCCAGCACTTCGGTTTTCATCGTCTCCTCGATTTCCCCGTACTCGTTCGGACTACCGGTGGTGCATGGCTGCAGTAGGTGGTTGGCTCCCGGAATGCTGACGAAACGGTGGTGCGGATTCCTTTTCAGATACTTGGCAAACAATGCGTTGTTGGCAGCAGCATCCACCTGCAAATCCTTTTCCCCGCCGATGGCCAGAACAGGGCATCGCATCTTTTTAATGTAGGGTTTGGGGTCGAATTGGACGAAGGTGAAAAACCAGGGGGAGACGAGTTGCTGGATGACGGCGGCTTTGCGTTGCGGGGTGAAACCGTACCGTTCCTGCTCCTCGGGTGTGAGCCGCCCGGAAATCTGTGTCCAGGTGCGGTTGAGGATGTCAGCCGCCTCTTTTTCGTTTTTGGCCTTCTGCAATGCCTGATACAAACGGGCGGAGAGAATTACGGAGTTGTCTATTTCGTTGGGTGTCAATGTGCTGTCGGCTTCGCTTATGGCGTGCAACTGGTAGAGCAGCACGTCGGTGCTCTTCTGCGCCACGCCGCCCAGCGTGATGACGAAGCTCACGCGCGGGTCGCGGGCGGCCACGATCTCGGCCATCAGGCTGCCCTCGCTGTGGCCCAGCAATCCCACGGGCAGGCCTCTCAGCCCCTCGCGGCAGACAAAAGAGTCCAGAATCATGGTCACGCCGTCGGCAAAGTCGAAGGTGGTGGACTTGGCGAAGACGGCTCTGGGATAGTCGTCGTAGCGGAACACGGCGTACCCTTGGCGCGTGAGGTGGTCGGCGATGACACGGAAGGGCTTGTGCCCCATGATGGACTCGTCGCGGTCCTGCCAGCCCGAGCCCGACAGCAGGATGATGACGGCTTTGGGCGTGCCGGCGGGCAGCGTGAGCGTGCCGTTGATGAGCGAGTACCGCCCGCCTTTCTCCCGGATGCGGATCTCCTCTTCCGTGTAAGGGTAGGGGGGCTGTGGCGTCTGCGGACGGCGGATGACGCGCCGCTCGTGCCCGCGCTCAAAGGTCAACGGCAATTTTCCACTCTGCTGGAATGTGCCTGTAATATGCTGACCGTCAGCGGATAGCTTGCCCTTGAACGAGGCTCCGATGTCGGCGACTTTCCAACTCAGCACGCTGTCGTGCCAGTCGCGTGCCGTGGTGGCGATGTCCATGTAGTACTGGTTGGGACTGTCCATCACCACCGACAGCGAATCGCCCCGTTGCTCTATCATCATTCCAATGGTAAGGGAATCTTGTTTCGTAATGTGTAATACGCCTTCCCAGTAGCCGGATATGTTCTGTGCCGATGCTTGCATCATACATGAAAAGATACACAAAATCAGAGTAAGGCTTTGCGGTATGCTTTTGCAATATTTTGTCAATGAATGAGATTTGTGCTTTTGTGGGCGTGTGCGCATAGGATGTGTTTTTGTGTTGCAAAAATATTAAATTTAGTGAATGGAGGTCAGTGAATAGTGATTAGAGTTTAGAGTTTAGAGTTTAGAGTTTAGAGATTAGAGATTTGAGATTTGAGTTAAGGAGTTAAGACTAAAGAACAGAGTATAGTGTCAATAGCTAACGGCCAACAGCCAACGTCTAATAGCTAATCCCCAAGCCAATAGCCAACGGCTAACGGCTAACGGCTAATAGCTAATTACCTGCCATTAACATCCATTAACATTTTTATTTTTCTAATATTCAAAAAAATACATTTTCATTTGCCGAATGTATGAATTAAATTGCTATTTTTGCCCGCTTTTTGGATAACCTGTTTTGGAACGTTGGTTAACATGTTGGAGGATGCAAAGATGGGAAAAACGTTTTTTGAGGGATTTTGGGGATAATGCTCCGATTTACAGTTAAATGTGGCCTGTTTTTCCAATTTTTGGATGTAAAATGCCATTTTAGGGGACGCGAAAGAGGGTGAAAATAAAAAAACGGTATTTCTCGATGTGGGGTTGAAAGGCGGTATAAAATGTTGGAATGTAACTTTTTACGTTACAATCCGTACAAACAGTCCGCTGTGCATAAAATGTACACAGTTCGAAACTTGGCGCTTCCGAATGTGCTACTTTTGTGCCAAATTGCGTAAAAGGTGGAGAAAGTCAGGGGCGTGGTTATGATGTGCGGAGGATTATGTGGGACACGATTTTGAGTGGATGGATGATGTAGAGACGCGATTCATCGCGTCTCCAGAATTGAAAGAAATTACACGATAATAGTATAAATACAATAAAATAATAACAAAAAACATTAACACTATGAATGTAAAAACTACATTTTCGCGGCAAGGCTCCTTGTGTGTTCTGCTGCTTGCCTCGTGCCTGATGATCGCATCCATGGCCAAGGCACAAGTCCCTTCGACAAGTTCCAAGGGATACACCTATTCTTCAGGTACACAAACCTTCACGGTGTCGCAGTACGCCGAATCGCTCACCATTGAGTGTACCGGTGGTGGCGGTGGTGGCGGCGCTGCCGGCGGTGCTAGGCTTACTAATTCATTCGGTTATGCAGGTGGTGGAGGTAGTGGAGCTTATACTAAAAGAATTCTATCTTCTTCGGATATTGAAACTTATTTAGGTGCCTCTTTATCTGTTACAGTTGGTGTTGCTGGTTCTGCAGGTCAAAATACAGCTGGTAATGGTGGGGCTGGCGGGGCTTCTTTTGTCAAATATTCTTCCACTACTTTGTGTAATGCCAATGGCGGAAGTGGAGGAACAGGTAAAACTGGAACGGGTACTGGTGCTGGTGGTGGAGGAGGAATAGCTGAAACTTCGAATGTATATGATACAAAATTATCTGGAATCACCGGTGGTACAGGAACGAGTTCAAGTTCTGGGAAAGGTGGAGATGGTGTAGGCCCGTATGCTGGGGCAGGTGGAGCAGGCGTTAGTGGTGATGCAGTAGGAAAAGCGGGTAATCCGTATGGTGCAGGCGGTAGCGGAGGTCATCACAGCGAGCAATGGGGCGTGAATCAAAAGACTGGTGGTGCCGGTGCTGCCGGTTACGTCTATATCGCCGAGATGTTGATAGAGCCCACATTCTCATTTGCAACCACCTATTGCTTTGGTGCAGATGAAGTTCAGTTGCCCACGGCATCCAGCGATGATATTCCTGTGCCCGGTACCTGGAAACTCAACAATGAGCCGGTGTCATCCATCGCTACGGATGCGGCAGGCACCTTTACATACGTTTTCTACCCTACTCCGAGCGAGTACGGCACCTACACGGTTTCGGTTACGGTAACCATTCTGCCGGAAATCATTATTTCGGGCACGGTTACGAATGTGGATTGCTATGGTAAAAACACGGGCGCTATTGATGTCACGGTTCAAGGCGGCACACCTTCCTATAGCTATATGTGGAACACCCAACGCACGGATGAGGACCTGACCAGTTTGACAGCAGGCACTTATTCAGTGGTGGTTACGGATAACCACTCTCTGCATTGCACGGCCACGAAGGATTTCACGGTAAACCAACCCGATACGCTTACGGCCTCTATCGCAGGCACGAACGTAAAATGCTACGGCGAGTCCACTGGTGCTGCCGACCTCACCGTTGAAGGTGGTACATCCCCCTATACATATCTTTGGAATGACGAACAAGGATCCACGACGGAGGATCTTAACTATATTCCCGCCAGCACCACGGCCTACAAGGTGACGGTAACAGATGATAACGGCTGTACGGCCGAAGCGGAAGTGACCATCACCCAGCCGGCAGCTGCGCTAACCATCACGGGAACGACTACCACCCCGGTGAGCTGTCACGCCAACCAGGGCACCACGGATGACGGTACGGTCACCATTGCCGTGGCTGGTGGTACATCCCCCTATATGTATGCCAAGACGGATAATCCTGACTATTACGGCCAGAGCAACACGCTTACGGGTTTTGCGGCTGCTACTGCCACTGTGTATGTGATGGATGCCAACGGCTGTAAGACGAATACGACGGTGACGGTGGCAGAACCTGCCAATGCCATCAGCTTCAATAACCCGCTGACCACGCCCGCCAGCTGTAACCCTGCCAATGAGGGTACCACGACGGACGGTAAGATCGCCATCGACGCTACGGGCGGCACGGGCACCCTCACGTATATGCTCTACAAGGGCGATGTGGAGATGCCGAACAACCCGTGGATCAACGGCGAGTTCCAGAACCTGATGGCCGGCACCTACGAGGTGAAGGTTACGGATGAGAACGGCTGCTACATTTTCCAGAACAATATTACGGTGGGCTCCCCGGATGCCGTGAGAATCACCACGGCCACCCCGACCAATGTGAGCTGTGCGGCCAACAATATGGGTAACCATACCGATGGTACGGTGACATTAGTGGCTACAGGCGGTTCCGGCAGCTACGTCTATTCTGCCGACGGAGGCAGATACCAGACCAGCAACGTGCTGACGGGCCTCTCCGTGACCGCTAAACAATATGTTTATGTGAAAGATGACAAGGGCTGTGTGGCCAAGGATTCCGTGGAAATCGACCATAATCCCTATATGGAGGCTTCTGTCACGGTTACCGATGCCACGTGCAATGGCGGCAAAGGTAGCGTGAAGGCTACGGCCACCGGCGGCACGCCCGACTACTCTTACGCTTGGAGCAACCAAGCCACCACGCAGGAGGTCCCGAACCTCCTTGCCGGCCAATATACCGTTACCGTGACGGATGCCAACGGCTGCCAGTATGTGGCTGACGGCACGATTGAACAGCCTAATGCGTTGCAGCTTTCGATGGGCAATCCCAAGGCTGTAACCTGCAACGGTGATGAAGACGGACAAATCCCGTTCACGGTGAGCGGCGGTACGGCTCCCTACACACTTGCCTACGGAAATGAGACGATGACCCTGGATGCCGAAGGCGACAGCATCGTGAAAAACCTCACTGCCGGCACCTACAACTTCACCCTTACCGATGCAAACACCTGCGAAACGGAAGTGAATGGCCTTCAAGTTACCCAACCCACCGCTTTGACTGCCACATTGGATAACCCGATGCATGTGACCTGCAAGAACGGTGACAATGGTGTCCTGCCGGTGAACGTGAGCGGTGGTGTGGCTCCTTACACTATCGCCTGGGGCGGTCCCAATGACATCTATGTGATGCAGAGCCCCGGCAACTATCCCATTCCCCATCTGACTGCCGGCACCTACACGGTGACCGTCACCGATGTGAAGGGTTGCGAAAAAATACTTGACCCGCAGCAAATCACCGAACCGACGGAGGGCATCGCCATCTCGAGCATGGTGGCTACGAATGTGAGCTGTAACATCGCCAACGAAGGTCAGCACGCCGACGGTACGATTACGGTTACCGTGACGGGCAATAACGGTACGGTTTCCTACTCCCTCGACGGCACGAACTTCGACACCGACAATGTGCTGGGCAGCCTGCCGAAGGGCAAATACGGCGTCACGGTGAAGGATGAGAACGGCTGTACCGTCACCGACTCGGTGGAAGTGGGCGAACCTGTTGCGATGACTATCAACACGGTCAGCGTAACGCCAGTGAGCTGTAAGGGCAGCGGCAACGCCGACGGCGTGGTGGAAGTGACGGATTACGCTGGTAACCAGGGTGACGCCACCTTCGCCATCTCCGGCAACAATTTTGAAAATAATGTCAAATTCGAGAACCTCGATGCCGGCCAGTATATCCTCAAGATGAAAGACACCAAGGGATGTATCGCCACTCAGACGGTGACCGTTGAGGAACCGGCTGCCATGACGATTACGGCCACTGGCAACAACGTGAGCTGCCACACCTCCAACGAGGGCAACCACGCCGACGGCTCCATCAGCGTGACGGTGCAGAACGGTACCGCTCCGTACACCTATTCCAAGGACGGCCAGACCTACGGCGATTCCGTCTCTATGATTACGAATCTTGCTGTGGGTACCTATAATATATATGTAAAGGACGCTAACGGCTGTACCGCCTCCAAGAACAGCGTGGTGGTGAACCAGCCCGCCGCCTTCACAATCACGAGCGCCACTCCGACCAATGTCACCACCAATGGTGGCAACGACGGACAAATTGCAGTGGTTGCCGCCGGCGCTGTGAAATACACGGTTGCAGATCATGATTACACCACATCTCCCATCACGGGCCTGACCGCCGGCAACTATACGGTGGTGGCCGAGAACGCCAACGGATGTAAGGCCTCCAAGCCCGTGACTATTGGCGAGCCTACAGAACTGACCATGACGGTGAATTCCACCAACCTCACCTGTAAGGGCAACCAGTCCGGTACCATCACGGTGACCGCTGAGGGTGGTGTGGCTCCGTTAACCTATTCCATTGATGGAACCAATTATCAGAATGAAAATACATTTAACGGCCTTTCGGCCAATAGCTACACGGTTTATGTGAAAGATGCCAATGGCAGTGTGAAGAGCGAACCGATCACGATTACCGAACCGGATGAGGATTTGACCCTGACCGCTGGCACGACTACGAAGGTCTCCTGCAAGGATGGCAACAACGGTACCGTGGTGATGACGGTGGCGGGTGGTACGGCTCCCTACACGTTGACGTACAACAACCAGAACATGACGCTGGTGGCTGGCGACAACACCGTGGAGAACCTCACTGCCGGTACTTACACGATGAACCTCGCCGATGCCAACAGCTGTACGGCCACGGCTAATGTGACGATTGAAGAAATCGACGAACTGGTCATCACGCCGGGTACGGTGACGGATGTGACGTGTAACGGTGCCACCACGGGCAAAATCCCGGTGGTTGTGGCAGGTGGTACAGAGGGTTACACCATCGAATGGAATGGTGGCTCGTACACCTTGACTGCCGCTGGTGAATACACCATCACGGACCTGGCCGCTGGCAACTATACTATTACGGTCACCGATAACAACGGTTGTCCGGCTCAAACGGAATCCATCCGCGTTTCCGAACCTCAGGCTCTGTCCATGATGGTTGGCGTGGTGGGTAATATCGCCTGCTTCGGCGAGACCAACGGCTATGTTCCTGTCATCGCCAACGGTGGTACGCTGCCTTACACGGTAATGGCTGCTCTTGGCACCGACACTACTAAGATTACGATGGATGCTGCCGGTCGCGACACGGTGAAGAACCTCAAGGCCGGTGACTACACCATCATCGTCAAGGATGCCAACGGCTGCGAAGTCAACGCTACGGCTACGGTTACCGAGCCTGCCCAGCTGACTATTACCAACACGGAAATTACGGCTCCGAGCTGTAATGCTGCCAACGCTACCACCGAGAGCGGTCTGCTCAACAACGGCAAGATTGTGGTTACGGCCACAGGCGGTACAGGTGCCATCACCTATAGCATTGATGGAACCAACTATCAGGCTTCCAATGTGCTGAATACCCTCACCGCCGGCACCTACACGGTTTATGTGAAGGATGCCAACGGCTGTCCGGCTCAGATGGACAATGTGGAGATTGCCGCTCCCGTTGCTATGACGGCTTCGGTTATCAATGTGGTGAATGTGAAATGTAAGGGCGCCCTCACTGGTTCCGCCGAAGTTACGGTTGAAAACGGCAAGTCCCCGTACACCTATTCTTGGAATTCCAATCCGGAACAGCATACCGCTGTGGCCAGCACGCTCAAGGCTGGCGATTATACGGTTGTGGTAACCGATGACCTCGGCTGTACGGTTACGGCCACCCAGACCATTGAAGAACCGGCTAACGCCATGACCGCCGACATCGCTTCCACGGATGTGAAGTGCTATGGCGAAAGCACGGGCTCGATTACGGTTAGCAACGTGGCCAATGCGGTGGGTACAGTGTCTTACACTTGGACCAACAGTATCTCCACCACGGATGCAGCCACGAATGTTGCGGCCGGTACCTATTCTGTCACCCTTACGGATGCAAACGGTTGCACGTTGATAAAGACTGCCACGGTTGACCAGCCGGGTGCCGCGCTTACGGTTAGCATCACAGTGCCCACGGGGGCCGCTCTCAACGCCTGCACGCAGACGGTGGTGGCCAATGTGGACGGCGGCACAGGAACGATGGTTTACGCATGGGGAGACGATGCCTCCGGCTCGAACGCTTCTGCCACCGTTACGGGTTCTGGCTCGCACACGGTTTCCATTACGGTTACGGATGGTAACCAGTGTACGGCTACGGATTCGAAGACCTATACGGCAGCTCAGCCTGAATTGGTGATGACTACTTGTGGCAGCAGCACCATACCTGCCGCTTCGGATGTTATAAGTGCTGTTAATGATTTGTTGGATGGATGTGGCACTCTTTCCGCCTCCGCCACGGTTCCGGCTGCCGGCCTTACGTTCCTCGCCAACGATACGACTATCGAGGTACAGGACGGTGCTACGACCTACAATGTGAAGATTCAGAAGAATATGCCGAATGTGACCCTCACCGCTTCAGCCACCTCGGTTTGCACGGGCGAAAGTGTTACGCTGACGGCTACGGAGATTGCCGGTGCCACCTACACGTGGACCCCGAATGTGGGTAACACCAATGAGGTGGTGGTCACGCCGACGGCTACCCAGAATTATCGGGTGGTGGTGGCAGTAGGCGCTTGCTCCAAGAATGCAAATGTTACGGTTACATACAACGCCACGCCGGCTATCAGCGATATTACAAAGGAGATCTGCACGGGTAACAATCTGACAGCCACGCCTGCGGGTACGGTGCCGACGGGCACGAAATACACCTGGACAATCCTGTCCAATACGGGTGTGACGGGTGCCACGGCGCAGAACAATCAGTCGGCTCTCAGCTTCGGCACGCTCACCAATACCACTACGGCTTCCCAAACGGTTGTCTATAATGTGGTCCCGACCAATGGTGCCTGCGACGGCGACGCGTTCACCGTGACGGCTACCGTGAAACCGAGCATCGTGAATGATGCCGACCTCGTCTTCAACGCGCCCACCATCGAGCACACGCTCTTCTATGGTGCTTGCGACACGCTGGTGAACATCGTCACTCCTGATTTCACCACCTCCATTGCCGAATACGACGGCTTGCTGACCCTCGCCAACAATAAGAGCACATCGAACAGCGGTGCCATCCTCGGTCGCGTGGTTCCTGGTGACAACACGATTGTCTGGACACTTACGGATCCGTGTGGCAACACGCGCACGTTCACGCAGCACATCGTCGTGAAATATCCGGAATGCGGCACGGCCACGGATGCCGACGGCAACGTCTATCAAAGTGTCCGTATCGGTTGCGAATGCTGGACCACCACGAACCTGAAATCCACGACCTACGCTTCTAATCTAGGTGGCGGTGAGATTCCGGTGGCTAACGGCTATGTCTGCAGCGAATATCCGGATGAGAATGCCAACATCGAGAACTTCGGTCGCCTCTATTCCTGGTATTCTGCCATGAAGGTTCCGGAGGGTGACGACAATACAACCCCGTCCACGCAGACGGATCCTGTCAGTGGTTACACGTATGTTCAGGGTGTTTGCCCGAACGGCTGGGCAGTGCCTACCAATGTTCAATATCAAAACATGGCCAACAGCATCGCGAATTTCAGCGATGTGAAGTCGGATGACGCTTCCAAGTGGCTGCCGGGTGCCCAAGGCACCAACGGCTCCCAGTTCGGCGCGGTGGCTTCCGGTTACTACGATCCTACTACGGATCAGTATTACAACCTGTTGGGTGAGGCCTACTACTGGTCTTCCGAACCCACCACCACGATCACGAAGGGTAAGTGCAGCTACATCACGCACACCTGTCCGATGCTCCTCAACACCGAGCAAGACAAGGGCATGGACTTCAGCGTGCGCTGCGTCCAAAGAGCCCAGTAAGCACAATATTGAACCAATATATACGTTAAGGCTTCCGCAAGGGAGCCTTTTTTTTGTACTTTTGCAACCTCAAATAAATGAATCTATGAACGACTGTATTTGCAGAATCTATAATGAGTCCGGCAACGATTTGCCGGCGTATGCGTCCGAGTTGGCGGCAGGTGTGGACCTGCGTGCCAATCTGGCCGAGAGCATCGTGTTGCAGCCCGGCTGCCGCGTGCTCGTGCCCACGGGCCTCTATATGGAATTGCCCGCCGACTGTGAGGCGCAGATCCGTCCGCGCAGCGGCTTGGCTTTCAAACATGGCATCACCGTGCTCAATTCGCCCGGCACCATCGATCCCGACTACCGTGGTGAGGTCAAGGTGCTGTTAGTGAACCTCTCGCAGGAACCCTTCGAGATCTGCCACGGCGAACGCATCGCCCAGATGGTGATCTCCCGCTTCTGCAAGGTTGTTTTCCAGCCGGTGGAATCCAAAGAAGCCCTCTCTGACACCGAGCGCGGTGCCGGCGGATTCGGTCATAGTGGTCGTAAATAAGCTGTTAGAATCATGATGAATAGAATCTTCCTCCTGCTGATTGCCTCGTTGCTGCTGTCGGGTGCTTCCGCCCAGACGAAGAAGACGCGTAACACCGCCGCCATGGATCCGTCGTCGATACTGGCTCGCAAGATTTCGGCCACCTATACCGACGGCCTTAAAGCCTATTACTCCGGCCGTCCCAATGAGGCCATGAAGGTGTTTCAAGGTATCATCCTGGACAATCCCAACCATGATGCCTCTTATTATATGATGGGAAAAATATACGCCGACCAGAAATCGTACCATGATGCAGAACAGGCTCTCTTGCAGGCTGTTAAAATGGATAAGAAAAATATCTGGTATAAAATCGATCTGGCGGATATCTATATGCAGAAGGGTGAATATGCTGCCGCCGCCAAGTTATGGGAGGCCATCTGCAAGGAGAAGAATAACAACGAGTACTATCTTTACGCCCTGTCGGAGTGCTATCTGAACATGCAGAAGCCGGAGAAGGTGATTGCCACCTACTCGAGGATGGAGGATATCCTCGGGCATAATGACGAAATCACTCAAGCCAAGGTGCAACTTTGGCTGTATATGAATAAGGTGAAAGAGGCGGTGGGTGAATACGACAGGCTGATAAAACTTTTTCCGCATAATGTGGAATACTATGTGAAGGCTGGTCGTATCTATCAGAGCAACAACATGATGCCACAGGCACTCTCGTATTATGAGAAGGCTATGGAACTGCGTGCCGATGATGCGGATGTGTGTGTGGCGATGGCAAACTACTGGGAACAGCAGGGCAACCGGCAGAAACAGTTCGAGTGTCTGCTGCCGTTTTTCCGCAACGGCTCGGCAGATATTGTGAAGAAAACGGCCCCGATGCACTCGTTCGTGAGTGAAGCGGTGAAAAATAAGAAACAGGAGGATATCCGACAGGCCGAACAGTTGGCGGATGCCCTCATGCAGGCGCACCCTGACATGGCGTTAGGCTATGCCTACAAGGCCAGCCTCAACGTGGTGCAAAAGAAATACAAGGAATCCATGCCCTTCTTCGAACAGGCGCTCTCGCGCGACAACACCGTGTTCGCCGTCTGGGATGATTACTGCTATGTGTTGAAGCAACTCGACGACTGGACTCCCCTGCTGAAGTACGAACAGGATATTGTGAGCCTCTTTCCCAACAATGCCCGGCTGTTAAGCGGATTGGGATTGGGCTTCTTGCAGCAGAAAAAAATGGACAAGGCCCTGGAATACCTTAAAAAGGCTAATGTGTACGCCTACGATCCGGAGCTGAAAACCACCATCCGGCAGGCTATGCAGACCGCAGAAAGCGGCCGGTAGACGTGTGTTTTACGATTTTCGATTTCCGATTTGTCAACTCCCCAAAGCCCAACCCCCAAGGCCCATGCACAAAAGCCAAAAGCTAATGGCCAATAGCTAATAGCCAATAGCTAATAGCCAATAGCCAACTTAAACCCGTTCGGCGACGATGATGACGTGCGTGGAATCCCACAGCGTGGTGCCGAACAAGAAGAGGTGGCTGCCATCCTTTGTCTTGAGTTTTTTCTTCAGTTCTTCGCTGCTTAGCGGGAAATTCCGTACGGAAATGTTGGCTTGTGTGACGGATTGCAGTTGTTGACGAATCTCTTTTTTGTGAAAGGGAACTGTTTTTATTATTTTGAAAATCTTTCCTGGAAAATCATCTACAATCTTCTCACCTGTATATAGATGGCTGTGCGGATGCAGTTTTGCGACGGCATAATGATGAGCGATGCTTTTGAAGGCTCCCGCTTTCATCACGGCGGCATTCGGCTCATACAGGTAGGTTCCGATTTTATCAAGGGGCGTTAAAACGGTATCGGCCTCCTCATCCATGGTGAATTGGAAGTGTTGTATCCCGTTTGGCTGTAGGTCCACAGCGTGGATGACGGGATGTGTTGTGGGCGTGTGTGCCAGCAGGAAAAGAACTTCCTTGCATTCGCCGCGCACAGCTACCACGTGTACGGATTCTGTTTCGGGCAGTTGCCGCATCGTCTGCCGGAGGTCAATCATGGGCGACAGTTTGACCATGATGCGTTGGCGGGCGTGGTCCAGAAGCTGCTGTTTCCATTCTATTATGTTGGGCTGGCAATCCTCTAATGCCACGACGCGGTTGCCGTGCGTGTCGCGCCGTGACGGGTCTATGTAGAGGCAGTCGTGGTTGGGCAAGCGCGACAAAGCCGTCTCCATGGTCTCCGTGAGGAATCGTATGTTGGAGATGCCGAAGGCATGGGCGTTGTGCCGGACGATTTCGGCCAGGTTCTCCTGTGGATCCACCCAGTCGATTTCCTTGAAGCGGGCTGCGAAGGCGAATGTGTCCACCCCGAATCCGCCCGTGAGATCGGCAAGGCTTTCGCCCTGCCAGAGGGAGGCCTTGTAGGCGGCGGTGGCGCTGGAGGAGCATTGCTCTATGGAGACCGTCGGAGGGAATACAATATCGTCATGGGCGTAGAAGTCGGGCAGTTTTTCCCGTGCCTTTTGCCGGCCTTCAATCTGCTGAAGTGCCCAATGGAAATCCACTTCCGGGTCTGTACAGCCGCGCAACGCCACCCGCCGGACATCCTCATCCTGATGTTCGGTGACGAATCGGCGGGTGGCGGCGTTTGTGAGCAAGACTATTGGCGTACGATTCTATGGGTTTCTACGGCGTTCTCGGTCTCCACCTGAAGGATGAAGATGCCGCGATAGGGCAGCTGCAGGGTGATGTCGGCAGCGTTGGGGGTGATAGCCTCCACTAATCTGCCGTCAATGCTATAGACACGTATTTCGCGGATGGCTTCGCTGCCGGCCCGCACATGAAGCTCCTCGCGTGCAGGATTGGGATAAACGGTGACCGTCTCCCCACGATAGGTGTTGACACCCACCTGCGACGTGTGGAACGTGGTGGATGTCCAGTTGCTGAAGAGATTGTCGCCGCACACGGCACGGATGTGGAATCCGTAGTCGGTGTTGGGAGCCAGCCCGGTCAACGTGGTGGTGTTGGTCATCAGGTTCAGCGTGGTGCCGGTGCCGATGACGAAGCCCGCAGGTCCGTATTCGCCCTCGTAGAGGTTAGAGACATCCTCCCAACGCAGGGTGACGGAATGCTCGGTGATGTCCGTAATCGTGATGTTCTGGATGTCAAAGCAGGTGTCCGGATCTTCGGGAACGGCACTGGTCAGCATCAGATTGTCTAAAAACAGTGCCGAGCCCTGTTGTGCTGTCAGGGATGCGGAGGAGAGTAGAATCACGACTAACGAATCGGGGGTCGTGAGCGGCTGCTCCGGCAGGATGTCGTGAAGGGGGGTGTAATCGATGGAAAACGGCTGGTAGGTGGATACATCGGAGAGGTCGAGGACACCACCCCCGCCGACAACCTCGCGATGATGTGTCGTGGGGTTGTACTTGGTGCCGAAGTATATGATGCCGCCCTGGTCGCCGCCGGTGCCGGACTGGTACTTGTAGCTTCCTTTCAGCTGCGCCGGAACAAGACCGTTGAGGGCGATGCCGCCGCTGATGTACTCGTTGACATCCAAATTCACTAAGGCGGCCATAAGGAGACTCTCGTTGGTGATGTTTTCGATGATGGTGGACAAAAGGAGCATGACCTTGTTGAGGTCCGTTTCACCCGTGGAAAGCAGGGTGGGGAAGACCATGTTGGTCAGTGAGCTGTCCAAATAGCCGCTGACAAGCGGATAGGCTGTTTGCGTGATGATGTCGGAAAGCATGAAGCTCTCAATCTTCAGCGCTTTCTGCCCATCAGGCACGCTGCCGGTCTCGGCACTGGCTTTGAGCAACGGAATATTCGTGTTGATGGTGATGGGTATCCCATACAGGTTGATGCTCTCGTTAACCGGGTACTTCAGATAATTCCACGAAGCGGGATAGTCGAAGTCATTGAACAATGGAAGCATGTTCATGATGGTGTCTCCCTGTCCGATTGACCAATTTTCGAAACTGTTGTTCGGAATGGGATTCGTTTGGGCATTTGTCGGAAGGGTGAAAAGGGACAAGATGCCGATGATAAGGGGTAAAAATTTTTTTTTCATTGTATATGATTTTGGTTGCAAAAATAATTCATTTTTTCTAACCAATGCATTGCTGATTTGATTGTTGGCGTATTATGTATGATAAATAGCAGTTTGCTGTGTGTCTCCTTCAATTGGATGGCGGGGTGGTTGGCCTGCAGGAAGGCCAGCACGTTGCCGAAAGCATCCGATTGGAAGTAGGGAGAGGAGGAACTTCCGACAAAATAGCCTGTGAAGGTGCCTTTTTTGAGGATGATCTTTTCAAAATGCAGTTCGCCAGCCAACAGTCGCAACGGTATGGTCTGCAGAAGCTCTTGCGTGGGCTTGGGCATGGGCCCGAAAATGTCCACCACTTTCTTGCGGAACTCCTCTAATTTTTCGTCGCTTTTGATGGATTCCAACTCCTTGTAGAAACTCATGCGCTCCGACACGCTGCTGATGTAATCGGAAGGGAACAGCGCTTCAATGTCGGTCTCCAGCACACATTCGCGGGTGAGGATGCCGGAGTTGTCCGCCATGTCAACATCTTGGTAGTCGGCGTCTTTCATCTCTAAGATGGCTTCGCTCAGGATTTTCTGGTACATCTCGTAGCCGATGTCGTTGATGAAGCCGCTCTGGTCGGCGCCGAGGATGTTGCCGGCTCCGCGGATGTCGAGGTCGCGGAGGGCAATCTGGATGCCGCTGCCGATGTCGGAGAAGTCCTCGATGGCCTGCAACCGCTTGCGGGCCTGGTCGTTGAGGAACTCGTAAGGCTTGGTGAAGAGATAACAGAAGGCCTTCTGGTTGTTGCGCCCCACGCGCCCGCGCAACTGGTGCAGCACGTTGAGGGCGAAGTTCTGCGCATCGTTGATGATCATGGTGTTGGCGTTGACGATGTCCAATCCGGATTCCACAATGGTGGTCGAGACTAACACGTCATACTGTTGGTTGATGAAGTCCGTCATGACCTTCTCCAACTCCTCGCCCTCCATCTGCCCGTGGCCGATGACAACGCGTGCCCCGGGCACTAACCGCTGGATAAGTCCTGCCAACTCCTTGATGTCTTGAATCTTGTTATGTACCACGAAAACCTGTCCGTGGCGGCTCAACTCGAATTGGATGGCATCTCGCAGGATGTCCTCGTCGAACACGTGGACCTCAGTCTGGATGGGCTGCCGGTTGGGGGGCGGTGTGGTGATGACGGAGATGTCGCGGGCTCCCATGAGCGAGAACTGCAGGGTGCGCGGGATCGGCGTGGCCGACATGGTCAGCGTGTCCACGCTGACGCGCATCTCGCGCAGCTTCTCCTTGGCGGCCACGCCGAACTTCTGCTCCTCATCGATGATGAGTAATCCTAAATCCTTGAAAACGACATCTTTGCTTAGCAGCCGGTGTGTGCCGATGAGGATGTCGATTTTGCCCTCTTTGAGGAGCGCCAAGGTTTCTTTGATCTGTTTGTTGCTCTTGAAACGGTTCACATACTCCACACGGCAGGGCATATCGCAGAGGCGGTCGCGGAAGGTGGTGTAGTGCTGCAGGGCGAGCACGGTGGTGGGCACAAGAACGGCCACCTGTTTGTTGTCGCACACAGCCTTGAAGGCGGCGCGGATGGCAATCTCCGTCTTGCCGAAGCCCACATCGCCGCAGATGAGACGGTCCATGGGGTGAGCGTTCTCCATGTCGTTCTTCACGTCCGCCAAGGTCTTGATCTGGTCCGGCGTGTCCTCGTAGATGAAGGAGGCCTCCAGCTCGGTCTGCATGTAGTTGTCGGGCGAGAAGGCGAACCCCTTGCGGGCCTTGCGCGCGGCATAAAGCTTGATGAGGTCGATGGCCAACTCCTTGATGCGCTTCTTGGTACGCTCCTTGACCTTGTCCCATGTGCCCGACCCGATGCGGTGCAACGTGGGCGCGGTGCCCTCCTTGCCGATGTATTTGGTGATCTTGTGCAACGAGTGGATGCTCACGTACAAGATGTCGCCGTCCTTGTAGCTTAACTTGATGACTTCCTGCTCCTTGCCGTTGATTTCAGTCTTCTCCAAACCCTGATAAACCCCGATGCCGTAATCGATATGGACCACGAAGTCGCCGGGTTGCAGGTCGTAAATCTCGCGCAGCGTGAAAGCCTCGCTCTTCTTATAACGGTCGCGGATGACTACCCGCTCGTGTTTCTCCATGAACTGGTGGTCGGTATATACCGCCAGCTTGTGCCGCTCGTCGCGGAATCCCTCGTGCAGAATCTGCCGGATGGGCAGATAGAGGGCGTCAATGGCGTAGCTTGTGTCGTTATGATGGTTGTATTTGCCTAACAAATCAACCATGATTTTGAACAAACGGTCCAATTGCGACTGGTTTTCAGCTAAGAAAACCGTTTTGATGCCTTTCTCAAGGTTGTCAATCCATTCCAATAAAAGATAGTCGAAACTGCGTCCGAAATTGTTCTGCGGCTTCATGCCGAAGTCCAAGGTCAAGTCTGAGGAAGCTACATCCGAGGTGTTGATCAGGCAACGTGTGTGTGTGGCAAGGGCGCTGTCGTAGTCGTGCTTGCGGATGAAGAAGTCCTCGGCGCGGTGCGGGTGAGAGCTCTCTGTTTCAGAATCTTGAAGCGAAAACTCATTCTCCACGTTTTTGAAGAGCGCTCCAATCTGCGAACCGATGTCTTTGGGGTTGTCGGTCCAGAAAAGCGTGCTTGGAGGCAGAAAGTCCAGCATGGAGATCCGTTGCTCTTCCTTGTCTAAAGAGACGATTTTGGGCATGATGTGGATCTCTTCTTCCTCCCGGATGGAGAGCTGGGTTTCGGGGTTGAAATAACGGATGGATTCCACACGGTCGCCGTCTAACTCGATACGGTATGGATATTCTTCAGAAAAGGAGAAAATGTCGAAGATGCTGCCGCGCCAGGCGAATTGCCCCGGCTCGAAGACGAAATCCTCCTGCAGATATTCGAACTCGTAGAGGAAATTCAGGAATATGTCGGTGGGAATCTCACTGTCACGCTTGATGATGAAGGAATTCTGGCTGACAAACTGCTGGGTGACCACCTTTTCGGCGAGTGCTTCGGGGTAGGTGACAATCACACACGGACTGTCGGGCTGGCGGGTCAGCTTGTTGACGATCTCGGACCGCAGCTTGACGTTGGAGTTGTCCAGCTCGTCGGTGGTGTGGGCCCGTTTGAATGAGGAGGGTAGATAGTGTACCCGCTTGCTGGTCAACGGCTTGTTGCGGTCGTCAAGCAGTTTTTCAAGGTCGTTGAAGAAGAATGCCGCCCGCTCTTTGGAGGATAGAATGAAAAGGTGCGATTGTGGACTCCCGGCGACAGCTTTGGCCGCTATCATCGGGTAGGCAGAGCCGACAAGCCCTGTCAGCGACAGGACTTTAGATGAACTGCTCCCGATGGCAAGCATGGAAAGGATACGCTGTATTTCCGATTGGCAGAAAGTATTCTGTAGTTGGTCGATGGTCATTGTTATGAGGCTCGGTGTGTTTCTCTTGTAATTACATTATAAATCTTTTAGCCATAATCCGAAAAATGGGTCATAAACCATATTGAATGTGGAAAGTTGTGATTGGCAGGCAACTCGTCATTCCAATAGGGAATTAATTATATAACATCATATCTCCCCATCAACCATCTCTTCGCAGCGGAGAATGCCGTTGCGGTTGGCGATGATGCGGAAGGCGTGGTATTCGGTGCTCGATTCGAAATCAAAACTCATGATGATGTACAAGGGGTAGATGCGGTATGCATCGGTAAATTGGATGTGGCCGTCGGGCTCCATCTGCTCGATGCGCACGTCCGGATCGTCCATCTTGAGGGTGTAATGCTGGATGTGAAACCGCATGATGTCGTTGATGCCGGTAAGCGGGTACTCCTTCTGGTCGTGCAGCACGCCCGTGTCGATGTGGACATGCTTGCGGTACAATAGCGTCCTCTCCTCGAACAGGTGATTGTCGGCCTCCAATGGCGACCGGTTGCGCAGACGGAGTACCTCCTCAGGCGTCTTGGCATCGTTGATGAAGTCCACCCCCTCCTTGATCCAGCCGATGTGCTGCCCGCGGAAGTCCAGCAGGCTCTTCATGTCGAAGTATTTCTTCTTGAGCTTGTAGGCAAACTGGTTGCGCACAATCTCCTTGATGCGGTCCTTGAACATGTAGGCAATCACCAGCACGATGAAGATGATGAACGGTGAGCTGCCAAGATACCGCTGGAAGGGTAGGGCGATGAGGGTGGAGAGAATCATGGCAATACCGGCGGCGAAACCGAAGGTGACCTGCTTCACGGCACTCCCGTCCGGCGAGCTGTTGACCTTGAGGTAGAGTACGCTCTCGACATACTTCTTGAGCAGACTGTGCTGGTATATCAGCTGGTCGTTGGAGTCCGAACTCCTGTCCGCACGACTGTAGCCCTGGGCGGCTTTGTATTGGTATTCGTCTTGAAGCAGACGGATAAGTTGCTGTTCTTCCGCTGTATAATGATTCGGATCAATGCTTAGGTACAGCTTCAGCGCCTGGATGTTAATGATGTGGCTGAGAAACTCGTCCCCGTGACGGAAGATGTTGTGCGCCGACGGGTTGTTGCCGTCAAAACGGTTGGCCAGCGCCCGGTATTCGGTGGTGATGGCCCGGATGCGCTCGCAAAAGAGGACTATGGCCTTTTGCTTCTCCGGGATTTCCTTGACATCCACGATGTTGCGGACGGCATCGCGCAGCGCGCTTTTGCAGATGGAGGCGAACATTTTGACGTGGAACTCAAACTCCCGCAACGAGAAGTTGCTGGGCTCCCGAAGGTATTTGTCTAAGGATTTCCGCAGGTTGTCATAAGGATACGACTCCCTGTCAGCCAAATCAGCGAGGGTGAAGACGGGGGTGATCAGCCGTATGTTCGACTTCACATCCCGATAGAACAGCTCTTTCCCGTAAGTGGATGCGTTGATGTTCAGGCTGTTGGGAATGAATATCCAGGTGTTGACGGCAAAATCGTTGGCCGCAGCATCTTGCGTTCCCCGAAATCCGATCTTGAACTCGATGGAGAATTTGTCATGGACTTTGGCATTGACCTGAATCATACCCTCTGTTCAGCAGATATTCCTCTTGATTAAAGTTGGTTGTAGGCCGGTGAGAAGGTGTCGCCCTGTCGGATGTCGCCTGTGTTGATGCCCTTCTTCAGCCATTTGGATCGCTGGGCGGAGGTGCCGTGGTTGAAGGACTCAGGTACGGCGTACCCTTGGGCCTGCTTTTGGAGATAGTCGTCACCAATGCGGGCGGCGATGGCTAATCCCTCATCCACATCGCCTTCTTCCAAGGAGTTGAACATCGCGTTGTCTTGATGTGCCCATACGCCAGCGTAGAAGTCGGCCTGCAACTCTAACCGCACGCTGATCTGGTTGCTTTGGGTCTTGCTCACGCGGCTCATCTGCTGATGTGCCTGCCCCAAAGTGCCTAACAGATTTTGCACGTGATGGCCCACCTCGTGGGCGATGACGTATGCGTAAGCGAAGTCACCTGCTGTGCCGAACTGTTTCTTCATGCTGCTGAAAAAAGAAAGGTCAATATAGACGGTCTGGTCGGCGGAACAGTAGAACGGACCCGTGGCGGAAGTGGCCCCGCCGCAACCCGACTGCACCGAACCGGAGAACAGCACCAATTTCGGCGGCACGTACTCGCGCCCTAACTTCTTGAACTCCGCCGTCCACACGTCTTCCGTGCCGGCTAAGATTTTCTTGGCGAATGTGGCTAATTCTTCTTCCTCAGCCGTTGGCTGGTAGTTGGTCTCCGTTGTTTGCTGCTGGGTGGCGCCCATGTTTTGGATCACCTCAACGGGATTCTTACCCATCATCAATGCAATGATGCCCGCAATGATGAGGCCGCCAATGCCCATGCCGGCACCGGCCACGACACGTTTGCCACGTCTGTCGTCAACGTTGGTACTTTCTCTTCTTCCTTCTAAATTCATAATGGTGGTGGTTTTTGTATTTAAACTGCAAAAATACAAAAAATAGTGAATGGTGATTAGAGAAAAGTAGTTTGTTAATGGTGATGGAGGAAGCTGCTACCCTTGTTTGAAAACGACCGGGTTGGCGTAGATACCGAGGAAGATGTTGTGGAGTTCGTCCTCTTCGCCTTGCAGTTGCTGAAGCCCTTGCATCATATAGTCCATGAATCGGTTGCGTTCTTCTGGATTGTATCGGTCGGCGAAACGGTTGCAGTGATGCAGGAGATCGTAGGCAATGTAGTTGTTGGGCCACAGATGGTAGCCGTCGCGTATGCGTTGGTCGATGGTTTTTGCCAATGCGCTGAAGCGGGCGTTTTTCTCCTGCCGGGCACACTCGTCAAGTTCCTCGCGGGTGATGGTGGGCATGACGGCGAGATGGATGTGCCCTTTGTGCTGCATGATGCCTTGGATGATGCTGCGAAGGTCCTCTCCCGGCTCTTTGATATAGGGTTGGTATTGGGCAATGAATAGCTCCTGGGTTTTGGCTATATCGCAGGGCTCGTATTCGTAAGATATGGCCACTGGGGTGATGCTCAACTCGTTCAGGTTGTCGGCGAAAGGCAGGGAACTGCTGATGGAAAACATTTTCAGCTCGGCGCTTTCAGTCCGGTCGGACCCGTCTTTGGTTCGTCCGTTGCGCTGTGCTATCCATACGGACTGCCGCTTCTGGGTGATGGCATATCGCATATATGATGATACCTCTATGGAGTTGCGGTAAAAGTCGTGGGCTGTGCCGCCGCGCACAATACGGAACATTTTGTTCATCTTCCCGATGTCGGTTACCAGACCGCCTTGCATCAGATTGCTGCCGAAAGTGATTTCGGAGGTGTCCAAATGGTGCTCGTGAAGAAGCACTTGCAGGATGGCCGCATCTAAAAGGATGTCGCGGTGGTTGGCCACGAACATATATTGCTGGTTGGGGTTCAACGTATCGAAGCCCGCATGGGTAAGGCCGTCGGAGGTCTTTTGCAGGATGTTGCGGATGGCTTGGAACATGACTTGGGTTTGAAACTCGCGAACGGTGCGGATGCGCAGGAATTCCTGCCGGTATTTTTCGATGTCGGCCTCGGGGACAATGTGGTGTACGATGGTCTCGAAAAGAGGGTGGTTTGCCACACGCGCTATCGCGGCGGGGATTTCTTCGTCATAATATGGGCGGGTATCTTCAAACACGGCGGGACAATTATTGGTTGCGTTCGTCGAAAAAGGTGACGGGCTTGCGGCTCATGGCGGGGAAGTTGATCTTGCGTACGGCCTCCGCTGGTGCGATAACGATTTGCGGGGCCACGCGGATCTTGGCGCGGAAACGGTCCTTGAGGTCTTTGACCACATCGGCGGAGGTGTCGCCCTTCAGCCCGATGGTGATGATCACATCATCGGTGCCCGCGTCGCTGGTCTTGAGGGTGATATAGTAGTTCTCCACGTAGCCGGTGTTGTTGAGCACGTCGGCCAATGCCGGTGGATAAAGGGTGGTGCCCTTGTATTTGATCATGTGGTTTTTGCGGCCTACGATGGGACTGATGCGGAAAGTCTGCCGACCGCATGGGCAGGGCTCAGGATGAATGCAGGCCATGTCGCCAGTGCGGAATCGCAACAAAGGCATACCCTCCACGCCAAGGGTGGTGATGACCACTTCGCCCACTTCGCCCTCCGGCACGGGCATGTCGTTCTCGCCGATGATTTCCACGATGAGCAGTTCCGGATGATGATGCCCGCCGCAGCCGTAAGCACACTCGGAGAAGGTGGCCGACATCTCGGTGGAAGAATAGGTGGCGAAAAGATCCACATCCCATTTGGCTTTGATTTTCTGTCCGAGCGAATTCAACTCGAAATTCTGCTCGCGCAAGCCCTCCCCGATGCCGATGATGCGTTTCACGGAACTGTTTCGGTAGTCAATGCCGTGGGCTTCGGCGTATTCTATCAGTTTTAAGATAAATGAGGGAATGCACATGATGCTGTCGGGACGGATGCGCTGAATGGTGTCCCATTGCAGTTCGGGGATGCCGTTACCCACGCGGATGACACCCGCACCCATCTTGCGCAGACCGAGAAAATACGCCAATCCAGCCATGAATCGCTTGTCCATGGTGGTCATCAGTTGAAGGACGCTTCCGCGATTGAGACCGGCACAGGTGAAGGAGACGGCCTCGTTGTAGGCCAAACGCTCCAAATCATGGTCCGTGCAGGCGAAGGTCACCGGGTCGCCTAATGTGCCCGATGTGGTGATGAAGTCGATGATCTGCTCGCGGGGCACGCACAAAAAGTCCCAGTTGTGCAACTGCAGATCCCGCTTGTCCGTGAACGGAATGTGCCGCAGGTCCTCGATGCTCTTAATCTTGTCAACGAGGATATGATGCTCGCTGAAGAGGCGTTGGTAGAAGGGCGAATGGGCCTGCAAATAGGCTATTTGGTTGCGGAGCTTTTCTTCTTGGAAGGCCTTGATGACCTCCTTGGGCTGGAATTCTATTTCGGGGATGAAAATCATGGGTTAGTGATTAGTGAATAGTGATTAGTGAATAGACGGGGTTAGAGTATTTTTATTTCTTTGAGCCATTTGACGAATTCATATTTCCATTTGCCGGCCTCCGGCGCGAGTTTCTCGTCCATGCCGTAGCCGTGGCCGCCGGTCTCGTATAGCAGGAATTTGTGAGGGATGCCGGCACGTTTCAGGCTGCGGTCCAAGCGCACGCTGTTCTCATACTTCACTACGGGGTCATCCTTGGCGGTTACCACCAAGGTTGGCGGCATGTCGGCGGGGATGCTGAGCTCCATGGAGAACTGGGTCTGCTCCTCGGGCGTGTAGTGGCGCGTGAGCAGGTTGCGCCGCGAACGCTGGTGGACGATGTCGTCCTGCATGGAGACCACCGGATAGACCGGCACCACGAAGTTCGGTTTCAGGAGTATCCGGTCTTTGACACCCACCTTGGCAATGTAGTTGTCTTGGTGGAAGGCTCCCGTCATGGTGACTAAATGACCGCCGGCGGAGAACCCCATTGTACCTATTTTTTTAGAGTCAATGCCATACTCTTTGGCATGTTCCCGCACATAATGGATGGCGTATTGGGCGTCTTGGATCATGGCCGGATGATGATAACCCCGGTTGCCGGTGCGGTATTTTACCACGAAGGCATTGATGCCCTGACTGTTGAGCCATTCGGCCACGCCAAAACCCTCGGTGGCGATGCCCATGGTGTGACTGTAGCTTCCGCCAGGAAAGATGATGACCGCCACACCTGTGTTGTGATTCTTCGGGGCGGGATAAACGTATAGCTTCGTGGGCTGCGACTTCATGCCCGCCACATCATGCCACAGACGGATGGGCTTGGGTTGTGCGCTGACGGCCAAAACCAACAGCAGGCATACAAGAGTCTGAACCAGTCGTCTCATTTTTAATTCTTAACTTTTAATTTTTAACTCAGTATGTTCTTCACTTCTTCCGCGGACAGCTGCCGGTAGGCAGGTCTCTCATCGTCAAACGACACCTCGAAATATTCCTCGTCGTAGAAGGAAAGCTTGGAGTTGGTGTCGGGGTTGCACTCGATATAGTGGATTTTTGAAAGGTCAAGTCCTTTCTTGTCGCAAATCTGTTGCGCTAACGACTTGCCCGCGTACGTCACGGATGTACCGGGGTTCTCCTGGTACAATTCCGTGACGATCACGTAGGTTTTGTCCTCTTTGCGGATGATTTTCAGGCCGCACGCGCTGGGCATGTCCCATTGTCCGGCGAAGGGGAATATCTCATCGTAGTAACGTTCGGGTACTTTCATGTCTTGGTTTTTTAAAAGTGCAAAAATACATAATTAGTCCTTCAAACACCGTAGAGACTTGTAATGGGCTCTGCCCTCGCCGGAGGTGAAGGATGTTTGTATAGTACCATCACTTTTAATCCAGAATGAAGAGACTGTATTGCTGTAGGTCATCCAGAAGTTTGCATAATTGCCGAAATCGTAGTAGCTGGTCGTGTTGGTGTAGGTTGCCCGTCCGGCCATCTTGGCGTTGAAGCCCGATGTCGAGGTTCTGAACGAGGCGGTGGTGTTATTGGCGAACGTCATGACATCCTGACGGGTGGGGATATGCCAGCCGCTGGGACACAAGCCGCTCATTCCGTCTGACACCGTGCTGCTGTTGTTGGCGACGGCAGGCCAGTTGTACAAGTAGGAGTATGTGCTCGCATTGCTTTGTTCTCCATTCGGATAACGGCGGTACGGAACCGAGGTGGAACCCGTGGCATAATCCGTGAGTATGCCGATGGTGGCGCCGCTGGTAAGGTTGCCCGCACGGAGATTCTCCTTCATCCAGCATTGCTCTTTCACACGGACAGTACTGTAATTGATGTTTGCCGTGGCATCCGTTACCGAGGAGGGACAGAAATCGGTCAGCACCACCTTGAGGAGCACACCACTGTTGAAGACAGAGGGGTCAGAGGTGAACTTAACGGTCAAATCCTGATCGCCATTGTTGGGATAGATTTCCGAAAGGGAACCGCTGCCCGACACATGGACAAGCGATGAGCCCGAGGTTGATGACCCACTGTACACGGTTAGGTAATCGTAGTTACTTTCGGTATTGTATGTGGCGGACACAATACGCACCGCCTTGCTGCTCGAGGAGGGGTACAATGTCAATGAGCCGTTGAAATTTTTGCCGTAATTCCTGTCGGGACCGCCATATGTGTAGATGTAAATCGTGTCGCTGGCGGAGGATACTAAGAGGTTTTTCGAGCCGGTGGGTGGGATGGCGTAGTAGTTGCCACGGCGAACTGTGACAGGGGTACTGTAGCTCGTACCGTTGATGTTGGTGGCGAAAGCCCTTACGTAATAGGTCGTGTTAGTATAGATGTTAAGTGTGCTGAAGAAGTCGGAACTGTTGGTGTCCACTGTCACAAAGGAGGAGTTCTGGAGTGTCGGGTTTTGATTCGAGGAGCTGAAAACAAAGCCCTTGGCTAAGATGAACTCTTGGGGTCGGCTGTTCGTGATACCATTGCTGGTGATGCGGCCGTACACGGTCGGATAGTTCACCAGGTCGCCCTGCCAGGTGTCGGTGATGGTGACCACCGGAAGCCCGCCGGAACCCTGCTGCCCATCGTCAATCACTTGCTGTAGGCTGTCAACCTGGTGTTGCAGATTGTCAATGTTCTGTTGCATGCTGCCGATTTGCTGCTGCTGTTGGGCTACAAGGCTGTTCATCTGCTGTTGCATCTGTTCCGCCAAGGAGACTTCGCTGTTGTCACGCACACATCGTACGGAGAGTCCCCAATTTTTATTGATGTTAATTTGAATTGTAGTACTTTCTGAACACGTTAAAATATAACACCCACCATAATCCGGATTCGAGATCATGTTTGCAGAATTCCAAAAGTACGCCCAATGTCCCATGATCCCGTAACTGCCATTGTTGGCATAAAAACAGGCGGGTAAAGCGGAGAATCCCGTGGCGTTATTGTCTTCTGGGGTGTTGCCTACTGTGCAGTCAATGGCACTATTTGTCCATCCTGTGGTGGAGGCCAGTGATTTTGCTATGTTATCCGTATTCAAACCACAAATATACTGACTCTGACTTTTCAGGTAATTGTCGAGTTGCATCCATTCTTCAGGACTGGGAACATGCCAGTTGTTGGGACAGATGCCTTGCACTCTGTTGGAGTTGGCATTGCTGTCGTTGGCTCCGTTCATAGCCGCCAGCCAGTTGTAGAGATAACCGTATTCGGCTACCGTATTCGCGTCGTTGCCAGGGGCATAGCGATAAGGAACAGTTGTGGAGGGTTCAGTGCCGGCAGCGATGGCGGTGCCGTTGGCATAATGCGTGCTGCGGAGGTTCTCCTTCAACCAGCATTGGCCGCCGATTCGCACGGTGTTATATTCGTTGCCATCGTAGTCCGTGACTTTTGAGGTGCCGCACGCGAAGTTGGCATCAGCCTGTATCTGCTGCTGCATGGTTCCCAAACTGCTGTTGATCAGGGCCTGCACTTCAGCTGTGGTAAGGGTTGTAATGTTCACAATTTGGTCCGAACTCTGGTTGGCGGTGAACGTTCCCACTGGGCTGCCGTTCTGCTGTATGGTGAGGGTCCCGTTGTTCACAGTAGGGGTATTCTGCTCCAAGTCGTTGAGGGCGTTCTGGAGTGTGTTGAGGCTGTCCATGAGGATTTGTGCTTCAGTTTTTGTAGTGCTGTCGCGGAGACAACGCACGGAAAACCCATAGTGCTTACTATAATTTGCCATAGATACTCTGCCATGTTCGTAACTTAGAGTGAATTCGTAGGCGTTGCTGTTTTCTGTTTGGGTGGCGCTCCAGAAGTAAGCTTTGGTGCCGATTAGGCCAGTAGCAAAAGTATTGCCATAGAAGACGCCAGCGGGAAGGGCTGAAAAGCCTGTGGCATTGTTGGCGGAAAGGTCGTTACCCACCGCACAGCTGGTTGGGGTGGTATCCCAACCCGTTGTGTCGGCCAACGCTTTGCCGATATAGATATTGTGGTCACCGCAGATATACTCGCTTTGGCTGCCCAAATAATTTCTTAACTGATTCCACTCCTCATAACTTGGCAAGTGCCACCCCACAGGACAAATACCCCTGCGGTAGCCGCTGAAACTCACCGACACCTCGTTGCTAGAACTGGTGTTCACGCTCGTTTCCCCGTATGCCGTGTTGAATGTGTCCATCGCTGCATTCCAGTTGTAGAGTAGGCCGTAGTTCATCGGTGCATACGTCGCCGCATCGTTGTTGTACCAGTAGGCCTGCTTGCCCGTGTACGTGCTGGATGCATTGGCATCCGGAATGAGATACGTTCCCGTACTTGGCGAGGTGGTGGTGCGCAGGTTCTCCTTTGTCCAGCACTGGTTGCCAATCTTCACCGTGTGATAAACGTTGCCCTCGTGGTCAATGATGGTGTTGGTGCCGCAGATGAAATGGTCATTATTTATGGTCTGTTGCAACTCGTTAAGGGCATGCTGCAAAGAATTAATCCGGTCATTTAAGTTGTTGAGACTGTCGGCTGTAAGATAATTGGCATCGTTGGTGAACGTACTTACGTTGGTGGGTCTGTTGGTCAAGCTGTTATAATTGCCGTCAAATCCAGCGGGCAGTTTCACAAAGCTGCCGCCCGTCAAGTAAATCGTGTCGTTGCTGATGGTCAAAACCTGCTGTTCGGTGAAGGAAGTGAGATAGCCGGCATCGTTGGTAAAGGCGCTCACGTTCTGCGGAATCTGCGGGATCTGCGGGCGATTGGTCAAATCATTGTAATCACCGGAGAAGAGATTCGGCTTGTTGCTAAGGTCGTTGTAATCGCCAGAGAAGAGATTCGGCTTGTCGGTCAAATCGTTGTAGCTGCCGCTGAAACCTTCCGCCGTGGGCAGTTTCACGAAGCTGCCGCCCGTCAGGTAAATGGTGTCATTGCTGATGGTCAGGATCTGTTGTTCGGTGAACGAGGTGATGTAGCCAGCATCGTTGGTAAAGGCGCTCACGTTCTGCGGAATCTGCGGGATTTGCGGGCGGTTGCTAAGGTCGTTGTAATCGCCAGAGAAGAGGTTCGGTTTGTCGGTCAAATCGTTGTAGCTGCCGCTGAAGCCTTCCGCCGTGGGCAATTTCACGAAGCTGCCGCCGGTCAAGTAGATGGTGTCATTGCTGATGGTCAGGATCTGCTGCTCGGTGAACGAGGTGATGTAGCCGGCGTCGTTCTGGAAGGCGCTCACGTTCTGCGGGATCTGCGGAATCTGCGGGCGGTTGCTCAAATCGTTGTAGTCACCGGAGAAGAGATTCGGCTTGTCGGTCAAATCGTTGTAGCTGCCGCTGAAGCCTTCCGCCGTGGGCAGTTTCACGAAGCTGCCGCCGGTCAAGTAGATGGTGTCGTTGCTGATAGTCAGAATCTGCTGCTCGGTGAACGAGGTGATGTAGCCTGCATCGTTGTTGAAGGCACTCACGTTCTGCGGAATCTGCGGGATCTGCGGGCGGTTGCTCAAATCGTTGTAATCACCGGAAAACAGGTTCGGCTTGTCGGTCAAATCGTTGTAGCTGCCGCTAAACCCTTCCGCTGTGGGCAGTTTCACGAAGCTGCCGCCGGTCAAGTAGATGGTGTCGTTGCTGATAGTCAGAATCTGCTGCTCGGTGAACGAAGTGATGTAGCCAGCATCGTTGGTAAAGGCGCTCACGTTCTGGGGAATCTGCGGGATCTGCGGGCGGTTGGTCAAATCGTTGTAATCGCCGGAGAAGAGATTCGGTTTGTCGGTCAAATCGTTGTAGCTGCCGCTGAAGCCTTCCGCCGTGGGCAGTTTCACGAAGCTGCCGCCGGTCAAATAGATGGTGTCGTGGCTGATGGTCAAGATTTGGCTCTCGGTGAAAGTGGGCTTGTTGGTCAAGTCGTTGTAATCGCCGGAGAAGAGATTCGGTTTGTCGGTCAAATCGTTGTAGCTGCCGCTGAAGCCTTCCGCCGTGGGCAGTTTCACGAAGCTGCCACCCGTCAAGTAAATCGTGTCGTTGCTGATGGTCAAAACCTGCTGCTCGGTAAAGGAGGTGATATAGCCCGCGTCGTTGGTAAAGGCGCTTACGTTGGTGGGCACGGTGGGGATTTGCGGCTTATCGGTCAAATCATTGTAGCTGCCGCTGAAGCCTTCCGCTGTGGGCAATTTCACGAAGCTGCCACCCGTCAAATAGATGGTGTCGTGACTGATGGTCAAAACCTGCTGTTCGGAGAAGGAGGTGAGGTAGCCGGCATCGTTCTGGAAGGCGCTCACATTGGTGGGAACTGTCGGGATTTGCGGGCGGTTGCTCAGGTCGTTGTAGTTGCCGCTGGTGGCCACGGGTGCGAGGTTCGGTTTGTTGGTCAGGTTGTTATAATTACCATCGAACAACGTCGGCTTGTTAGTCAAATCGTTGTAATTGCCGCTGAAAAGGGTGGGCTTGTTGGTGAGGTGGTTGTAGTCACCATCGAAACTCGCGGGCAGTTTCACGAAGCCGCCATTGGTCAGGTAGAGCGTGTCGTTGCTGATGCTCAGCACCTGATAGCTCGGGATGGTGGGCTTGTTGGTGAGGTCGTTGTAGTTGCCGCTGGTGGCTACGGGGGCCAGATTCGGCTTGTTGGTCAGATGGTTGTAGTCGCCGTCGAAGCTGACGGGCAGTTTCACGAAGCCGCCGTTGGTCAGGTAGAGCGTGTCGTTGCTGATGCTCAGCACCTGATAACTCGGGATGGTGGGCTTGTTGGTGAGGTCGTTGTAGTCACCGCTGGTCGCCACGTTGGCGAAGTTGGGGATGTTGGTCAGGTCGTTGTAGTCGCCGGTGAAACCGTTGGCGGCCTCCTGCGCGAACAGGGCGTAGGGCACGCTCATCAGCTGCTGCACACTGGTGATGCTGTAGCTGATGCCGCCGTCCGGATCAATCTCCGACTTCAGGAAATAGGGGCTGTTGGCCCAGTTGATATGCTCGAAGGAGCCGCTGACGACGTTGCCGCCGCCAATCACCACGGTCATCAGACCGTTGGCGTTGGTGGTCGTACTGTGGTTTTCCACATACACGGGCGTGCCGGATTCGGAGCCTTGCAGGATGGAAATCCTTACAGATACGTTATGGTTGGTGATCAACACGTTGCCGCTGTTGCGCACGACGGCTTGATAGGTCATTTTCTGCGGGGTCTGCGCCAACAGGGCCGCTACGGAGAAAACGACGATGCTTAGTAGAAGTAAAAATCTTTTCATATCGGTGTAGTTTTTAAATTATTCTCAAGCAAAAAGAATCCCTGCAAGACTCTCGGCCCGCAAGGATCAACAAACTGGCAATTCTCAATTTTTAATTTTTAACTCAGTATGTCTTTCACTTCTTCCGCGGACAGTTGCCGGTAGGCGGGTCTCTCATCGGCAAACGACACCTCGAAATACTCCTCGTCGTAGAAGGAGAGTTTGGAGTTGGTGTCGGGGTTGCATTCGATGTAGTGGATTTGCGAGAGGTCGAGCCCCTTCTTTTCGCATATCTGTTGCGCTAACGACTTGCCCGCGTACGTCACGGATGTACCAGGATTCTCCTGGTACAATTCCGTGACAATCACGTAGGTTTGTTCATCTTTGCGGATGATTTTCAGGCCGCACGCGCTGGGCATATTCCATTGTCCGGCGAAAGGGAAGATCTCATCGTAGTATCGTTCGGGTACTTTCATGTCTTGTTTTTTAGATCCGCAAAAATCGTTTTTCAAATCCCTAATCTTGTAAGCAGCGTACGGACACACCCGTTGACTTGATAGATGTTGCAGCGTTATCCAACACGTAATGATAGGTGGAGGAAGTCTGGTAATTCGCGTTTATGTATAGCACTCGGATGTATTCGGCATCCAGCGACTCAAAGCCCCAGTAATACACATTGGCACCCGGCACCTGGTAATAGGTGGTTACGAAGCCGGCAAATTGCGGGTTGAAATTGCTGCTGAGGTTGTCGTCCAGGGTTCTGAGTTCGGCATTGGAGGGAATATGCCAGCCACGCGGGCATGCACCCTGCTTTCTGCCAAGGGATGTCGTCATATTGGAGCCCGTATAGTTGCTCACACCGTAACCCGTGGCGGCAGGCCAGTTGTAGAGATATCCGTAAGAACCTACGTTGCTGGCCGTGTTGTTGGGGTTGTAACGGTACGGATTGACAGCTGACAGCGTGGGACTGGAGCCTTCTTGAAGTGTGATGGCCGTACCAGTGCCGGATGTGGAGAAATTAACGGTGTTGTCAAAGTGTTTGGCTTTGAGATTCTGCTTCATCCAGCACTGGGAACCGATGGTCACCGTATTATAGGTGAAGCCGTCTTGGTCGGTCAACGTCTGGCCACAGTTCAGTTGTGTCTTAACCACTTTTTTTGATGAACTGATGGTGGTTCCAAATGGACTTTTGGCGTATGCGACGATATAGTAGGTGGTGTTGCTCGTCAAACCATTCAAGGCCAGCGTCATATAACCGGTATTGGTGTTGGAAGCCGCTTGTTTCACCCAACCGGAGCTGGCATTGCTCACACTCGTAGATGTCGGAAGGGATGTGGGAATGGATGCGGCTGCAGAGGAACTGGAGGTATAAAGAAAACCTTGCTCGATTAAAGGAACTGAACTGCTAGAATACAACCGTAACTCGATTTTGTTTTTAGTGACATGTTCACTATAATAATAAGAAGATCCATATTCGGTTCCGAATGATGCGGATGGTTCGCTAGGGGTTGTGAAGGAAATGACTTCGCCGTACGAAATGCCAACATCGTTCTTGGCGTATGCACGCACATACCATGTTTTATTCGGGATACTAAAAGATGTACCTCTAGTGAATTCACCTGTATAGGCTCCTGAAACAGAATAACTATTATAATTGTTTTCTAAAGTGGGAACAGGGTATGACTCATCTCCATAGACAAAGCCCTTTTCAAAGGAGGAGGAATTGGTGGGGTTGCCTATAGAGGTGACATTCCCTTTCCAGGTGTAGGAGTTGCCGGAGCCGGCGTAGGTGACCGATGTCGTGGTTACAGATGGCTTGGCCAGTGTGGTGAAATCTTTCGTGATGGCTGTGTCGGCATTTTGGGATGTGGTTGTCCAGGCCCCGCCACCATTACTCATATAATATATTTCCGCCTTGATTCTATATGTTACGCCCGGTTCCAAGTTGTAAAGGTTGAATTTAAAGTATCCGTTGGAGGTTGAGCTCGGCTTGGAAATGAGCGTGGCGAGAATGCCGTTCCTGGTAGATGTGCCAATATTTTCCCTGTCAATGTTCGCAACAGTAGTCAAACTGCCATTGGCATTCACTTTATATAGATAGAATCCATAGCTGGTGACAGAGTCGGCACCATTTTTATAGACGTAACCGGAGAATGTGCAATGAGTGGTGTCAATGTTGGTAGGGGTCTGTGTGTTCACGCGGGCGCCTTTCAAGGTGGAGAAACTCCTTACAGCGCCGTATTGGATGCCGTAGGCATTCCTGGCAAAGGCGCGATAGTAGTATGTGGCGTTCTGGGAAAGGCTTGTCAGAGTTACAGAGAATGAACCGGCGGCCACCGTTGCCGTCTTCCGGCTGTTGCTGTAGGTCGGTTCGGTGGAGACATCAGCATTGCAGTAGCAGATACCCATTTCGAGGACACTGTCCGCTTTGAAGGTGGCGTTGATACCGTCGGTGAGGAGGCTTCCACCCGCCGTGGCCTTGTTGAGTCCAATGTTGGAGGCCCCGAAATCCGTCATTACGGAAGGCGGCGTGGCACCCTTGACACAGCGTACGGATAAAGCGTTTGACAAGCTTATGTTTAGAGCATCGGTCATTGGCTCATCGTAGCTGATTTCCAGTGCGTTGGGATTACCTTTGTCGGAAGTCAAGAACACGGCGGCTGTGCCATAGTCGTAATACGTCGAGCTGAAAGAACGGCCGGCAGGGTAGGCGTTGAAGCCAGAAGCGTTGTTGGAAGACATTTCTTGGCCGGGGGAACAGACATCGGTGGAGGACTGCCAACCGGCTTTGGAGGATAGGGCCTTGCTTATCTTGGTGGATGAGCCACCGCACTGGTAGGCCGATTCTCCACGCAGATAATTGAACAGGGTTCCGTATTCGTTGAAGGAAGGCAGATGCCAGCCGGAGGGACAGACCCCCTGCACATCTTGCGTACCCACCTTCACTGATCCGTTCATGGCATCAGTATAGGTGTAGAGACGGCCGTAGTTGCTGTTCAAGGATGCGCCGTTGGGGAGATAGTTGGTGATGCTGCCGCCGCCCGGGTAGGTGGTGCTGCGCAGGTTCTGGGCCATCCAGCACTGTGTGCCGATCTGCACGGTGGGATAGCTGTTGCCGTTTTTGTCAGAGACGGTGGGGGTGCCGGGACATTTCAAACCGCCGCCGCCGGCCGGTGTGGTGAAACTGTATTCCTCACTGTAGCTCCATCCTACACTGTTACAGGCCGCTGCCCGGAAATAGTAGGTGGTGTTGGCCTCCAGATTGGAGGTCATGATGAAATTACTGGCAGTGTTGTCGGTGAAAGAGCCGTAACTGGTCATGTTGCTTGTTGACGGATGCGGGTTTTTGGAGTATATGATACGACGGTCTGTAATACTGGATCCGCCGTTGTCAGTCACTCTTGCTGTAATGGTTTTCTGATAGGCAGGATTTGTGGATGCATTCACCGATACGATCTCCACTTTGGGCAGTGTGGGCGATTCTGCCGTGGTGTTGGCATCCTTCAGACAACGCACACCGTATCCTGTGGTGCTGACACCAGAACCGACAGAGGCATTCTCTGCGTTATAACTGATGCAGAAACGGCTGATGTCGTTCGAACTCACCAGGTAAACATAATTTTGAGAGAAGTTGGGATATGCTAAGAAGTTCAGCCCAGTCGCATTGTTGGTGCTTTGGTTGTTGCCAGGAGTGTTTGCCGTACTGGAAGAGTTCCATCCAGAAGTAGAGGATAGTTTTTTGGCGGAATTGGCACCGGCATAGGTGATCAGTTCATTCCATTCGGCATCGTTCGGGATATGCCAGCCCACAGGACAGATGCCTCTTTCATTATATACACCCAAGGCAGAGGGCGATGCATTATACATGGCCGCAGCCCATTTGTAGGACTTTCCAGTATAAGAAGCGTTTGCGTTCGGAGTGGAGTATTCCACCGGCGTGTTGTCAGCGGCCTTGGTCACCTTAAGGTTCTCCTTGAGCCAGCACTGGCTGCCAATCATCACGGTGTTGTAAGTGTTGCCGTCAATGTCGGTTACTGTGGCGATGCCCGGACAGGGCTGGCCGTCCTTCACCGTGTGGAAGGCAACGGCCTCCCCGTATCCGCTGCCGACGGCATTGGTGGCGTAGGCACGGTAGTAGTATTGGGTGTTGGTGCTGAGGCCTGTGATCGTACTCCCGATCATGGTGTAAGGCAGGTTAGGTCTTCCTGACCATTCTTTCCCGTTGAGAGCCGTCTCATACGTTACATTGGCTGAGGTGCCAATCACAATACCGTACGCAGTGATGGGCATGCCGCCGTCGTCCGTGATCTTACCGCCCAGGATGAAAGCACTGGTCTGAGTGATGCCGCTGATGCTGTCGAGAGTCACCACCGTAGGGGTGTTGACAGCCGGCACCTCTGAAGAAGTGGAGGCGTCCTCATTACGGATGCAGCGAACTTGCTGGCCGACAAAGAAGCTGAATCCCGCATAATCAGTTGTCAGGCTGTTGGAAATGTAGGGACAATAAGGTCTGTTCCCATTACTGATAGTGGATGACCAAAAACCAGCGTAATCCCCATATTCAGTTATATCGATAGAACCCTCATCATTAATGATTTCGCCTAAAGGAATGGCTGAAAAACCTAATTTGTTCCAAGTTTCATCAGGTGTATCATTCCATAAGTTGTTATTTGCGGCGAAGATATAATCATCATTGTCATATTTGGTGGTTACATACGTTTTCAGCTCTTCCCATTCTGCCAAACTGGGTACATGCCATCCGTTGGGACAAATGCCTTGCACATGGCTGGGATTGCTGTTGCTGGATGTCGGAGTCTTGCCGCCTCTCATTACAGCAAACCAGTTATACAAATAACCGTATTGGTTACCAATGTAGGAGTTGTTGTTCGGGAAATATCTTGCATAAGTGGAGTCTGACTTAAAGGTGGAAATGAAACTGGTAATAGAAGTTCCATCCGCATAAGATGTGCTTCTCAAACTCTCTTTCATCCAGCACTGGTTGCCGATTTTCACGGTGTTATACGTTTTCCCGCTGTAGTCGGAAACCGTTGGCGTGGTGGGGCAGGCCTCGCCGTCCTTCGGCGTGTTGATCTGCTTGTTGAGGCCGTTGATGCTGTCAAGAAGGTCGCTGATCTGGTCGTTCAAGGCGTTGAACTTAGCCAGGATGTCATTATACACGGTTTGCAAATCGCAGAAATTCACGGTCTGCTCGCAGTTGCCGGAGCCTGTAGAGGTGGAAAGATTCAAAGTGCCGTTGGCTCCCACATTGTTGAGTACGGAAGGAACTTCCATGCTGCCGGTCGGGGCCACCGTTACGTTGTCCGTGAAGTTCTTGTCACCGCCGATGGATTCGTCTTCGGTCTTGGTCACGTAGTTGTTCAAGTTGGCGGTGGTGAGATATCTGCTCAAATCGGGCTTTCCTTGGATGTAGGACTTGGCGGTGGGGTCGGTTTCCTCCCAGTCGGCCTGCTCTTGAACGGGAATTTCCGTTGGGGTCACGAAGTTCATGTCGTTGTTCAACTGGCTCAATTGTGTGGGTACCGTGGGGATGGTCGGCTTGTTGTGGATGTAGGAGGGATTTGTGACGACGGTGTCGTTCCAGTCGGCTTGCACCTGAACGGGAATCGGCGGCACGTTGCTCAAGTCGTTGTAGTCACCGCTGGAAGCCACAGAAGAGAGGGTGGGCTTGTTGGTGAGATCGTTGTAGTCGTTGGTGTAGGCTACGGTTGCGAAGGAGGGTTTGTTGGAGACATTACCCCAAGTGAGTTTCACAAAACCGCCATTGGTCAGATATACTGTGTCGTTGCTGATACTCAACACCTGATATTCGGGTGTGTTGCTCAAGTCGTTGTAATCGCCGCTCGTTGCAACTGGAGCGAGATTCGGCTTGTTGGTCAAATGGTTGTAGTCACCGTCGAATCCGGCGGGCAGTTTCACGAAGCTGCCGCCCGTCAAGTAGATGGTGTCATTGCTGATAGTCAGGATCTGGCTCTCGGTGAAGGTCGGCTTGTTGGTTAAGTCGTTGTAATCGCCGGAGAAGAGGTCCGGTTTTCCGGTAAGGTCGTTGTAATTGCCGCTGAATAACGTCGGCTTGTTGGTCAAATGGTTGTAGTCACCATCGAATCCGGCGGGCAGTTTCACAAAGCTGCCGCCGGTGAGGTAAATCGTGTCATTGCTGATGGTCAGGATTTGGCTTTCGGAGAACGAGGTGAGATAACCCGCATCGTTGGTGAAGGCGCTCACGTTGGTGGGCACCGTCGGGATGGTGGGCTTGTCGGTCAAGTCGTTGTAGCTGCCACTGAAACCTTCTGCTGTGGGCAGTTTCACGAAACTGCCACCCGTCAGGTAAATGGTGTCGTTGCTGATGGTCAGGATCTGCGATTCGGTGAAGGTGGGCTTGTTGGTCAAGTCGTTGTAATCGCCGGAGAAGAGGTCCGGTTTTCCGGTGAGGTCGTTATAATTGCCGCTGAACAGCGTCGGCTTGTTGGTCAAATGGTTGTAATCGCCATCGAAGCCCGCGGGCAGTTTCACGAAGCTGCCGCCTGTCAAGTAGATGGTGTCGTTGCTGATGGTCAGTATCTGCGATTCGGTGAACGAGGTGAGATAACCCGCATCGTTGTTGAAGGCACTCACGTTGGTGGGTATGGTGGGCATAGATGGAATAGAATCCATGGTGATATAGCCCGCGTCGTTGGTGAAGGCGCTTACGTTGGTGGGAACCGTCGGGATGGTGGGCTTGTCGGTCAAGTCATTGTAGCTGCCGCTGAAGCCTTCCGCTGTGGGCAGTTTCACAAAGCTGCCGCCCGTCAGGTAAATCGTGTCGTTGCTAATGGTCAGAACCTGTTGCTCGGAGAAGGAGGTGAGGTAGCCGGCATCATTGGTGAAGGCGCTCACGTTGGTGGGCACTGTCGGGATGGTGGGTTTGTCGGTCAGGTCGTTGTAGCTGCCGCTGAAGCCTTCCGCCGTGGGCAGTATCACGAAGCTGCCGCCCGTCAGATAAATCGTGTCGTTGCTGATGGTCAGGATCTGCGACTCGGTGAATGAGGTGAGATAGCCTGCGTCATTGGTGAAGGCGCTCACGTTCGTGGGAACCGTCGGGATGGTGGGTTTGTCGGTCAGGTCATTGTAGCTGCCGCTGAAACCTTCCGCCGTGGGCAGTTTCACGAAGCTGCCGCCCGTCAAATAGATGGTGTCGTTGCTGATGGTCAGAACCTGTTGCTCGGAGAATGAGGTGAGGTAGCCGGCATCGTTGGTGAAGGCGCTCACGTTCTGCGGAATCTGCGGGATCTGCGGGCGATTGGAAAGGTCGTTGTAATCGCCGCTCGTTGCAACGGGAGCCAGATTCGGTTTGTTGGTCAAGCTGTTGTAGTCGCCATCGAAGCCTGCGGGCAGTTTCACGAAGCTGCCACCCGTCAGGTAGATGGTGTCATTGCTGATGGTCAGGATCTGGCTTTCGGTGAAGGTCGGCTTGTTGGTCAAGTCGTTGTAATCACCAGAGAAGAGGTTCGGTTTCCCTGTGAGATCATTATAATTGCCGCTGAACAACGTCGGTTTATTGGTCAAATGGTTGTAGTCGCCATCGAAGCCTGCGGGAAGTTTCACGAAGCTGCCGCCCGTCAGGTAAATCGTGTCGTTGCTGATGGTCAGGATCTGGCTCTCGGAGAACGAGGTGAGGTAGCCGGCATCGTTGGTGAAGGCGCTCACGTTGGTGGGCACCGTCGGGATGGTCGGCTTGTTGGTCAAACTATTATAGTCGCCATCGAAGCCTGCGGGCAGTTTTACGAAGCTGCCGCCGGTAAGGTAAATCGTGTCATTGCTGATGGTCAGGATTTGGCTCTCGGAGAACGAGGTGAGGTAGCCCGCATCATTTGTGAAGGCACTCACGTTGGTGGGCACCGTCGGGATGGTGGGTTTGTCGGTCAAATCGTTGTAGCTGCCACTGAAACCTTCTGCAGTGGGCAGTTTCACGAAGCTGCCACCGGTGAGGTAGATGGTGTCATGACTGATGGTCAGGATCTGGCTCTCGGAGAACGAGGTGAGGTAGCCCGCATCGTTAGTGAAAGCACTCACATTGGTGGGAACCGTCGGGATGGTCGGCTTGTTGTTAAGGTCGTTGTAATCGCCGGAGAACAACGTCGGTTTGTTGGTCAGGTTATTGTAATTGCCATCGAATCCAGCTGGCAGTTTCACAAAGCTTCCACCGGTGAGGTAGATGGTGTCATGACTGATGGTCAGGACTTGCTGTTCTGTGAACGAGGTAATGTAACCCGCATCGTTCTGCAACTGGCTTACATTGGTGGGTACCGCCGTCTGCGTGATGTAGCCGGCATCATTTTGGAAGGCACTCACGTTCTGCGGAATCTGCGGAATCTGCGGGCGGTTGCTCAGGTCGTTGTAATTACCGCTGGTTGCTACGGGTGCGAGGTTCGGTTTGTTAGTCAGGTCGTTGTAGTTGCCACTGAATAGGGTGGGCTTGTTGGTCAGGCTGTTGTAGTTGCCGTCGAAGCCCGCAGGCAGTTTCACGAAGCTTCCGCCAGTGAGGTAAATTGTGTCGTTGCTGATGGTCAGAATCTGCGATTCGGTGAAGGTGGGCCGGTTCGTGAGGTCGTTGTAGTCACCGCTGGTCGCCACGTTGGCGAAGTTGGGGATGTTGGTCAGGTCGTTGTAGTCACCGGTGAATCCGTTGGCGGCCTCCTGTGCGAACAGGGCGTAGGGCACGCTCATCAGCTGCTGCACACTGGTGATGCTGTAGCTGATGCCGCCGTCCGGGTCAATCTCCGACTTCAAGAAATAGGGGCTGTTGGCCCAGTTGATATGCTCGAAGGAGCCGCTGACGACGTTGCCGCCGCCAATCACCACGGTCATCAGACCGTTGGCGTTGGTGGTCGTACTGTGGTTTTCCACATACACGGGCGTTCCAGATTCGGAGCCTTGCAGGATGGAAATCCGTACAGATACGTTATGGTTGGTGATCAATACGTTGCCGCTGTTGCGCACGACGGCTTGATAGGTCATTTTCTGCGGGGTCTGCGCCAACAGGGCCGCTACGGAGAAAACGATGATACTTAAAAGAAGGAAAAATCTTTTCATATTGTTGTTTTTAATTTTTCTAAAAAACGAATCCGTACAGACTGTTTGCCTGCAAGGATTGGCAAATTGACAATTATCAGTTTTTAATTTTTAATTGTCAATTGTCAATTGTATTTACCTGTTCTTAACCACCTTGAAGGTCTTCAGCAGGTTTTTGCCGTCCATGACGCGCAGCTGATAGGTGGCGGAAGGGTAGGTGTTCATGTCGATTTCGGTTTCCAGACTGGTGACATCAATAATCCGAAGCAGCCTGCCGTTGTTGTCGTAGAGCTGCGCCGTCATACCCTCAGCGGGAATCTCATAGTTGCGGATGCGCAGGTGGACCACGTTACGGGTGGGGTTCGGATAGACGGTGGCCTCTAATGTGATGCCGGGATGGTTGTCCACGCCCACGGTCTGGATTTCGTAAGGCTGTTGCACCCCCTCAATGATGTAGGTGTTGCCGTTCTGAATCCGTTGGATGGCGGGTTGTCCGATGGTGTAGGTGGCGCTGCCGCCGCTGCCGGTCGCTGTGCCGCCCATGGGCACAATGTCGGATTGCGACATGGCTGTTAAAGCAAAGAAAACAATGGAGAGGGTAAAAATAGCTTTTTTCATACTATGAGGATTTTATTGGTTAATCGTTATTATTGATGGCTGCAAAGATAAAAAAAACAGCCGTACTAACATACGGCTGTTGATAAATAATTAATTTCAAGTTTCGTTAGTCGTGGATACAACGCACCGCATAAGCGTTGTCGCCGTAGGTGCTGTATCTGGTAGGAGATGAGGAAGCAGTGTTATGTATGTATACGGTCCTCACGAGGCCGCCAGAGGCTGTAGAAGTCCAGAAATAGGCGAAAACACCCACGCCACCAAAGGAGGAGCCGCTGAAGTAGCCTGCGGGAACGGCAGAAAAGCCCGTGGCGTTGTTGCTGCTCTGGTTATTGCCCACGGCGCAGGTAGAACCGGTATATTCTGTCCATCCAGAGGTGTAGGCTAACGCTTTACAGATCTGGGTGCCGCTGCTTCCACACAAATACTGGCTTTGGCTGCTTACGTAGTCGATAAGTTGTGTCCATTCCGCATCGCTTGGTACATGCCAGCTGTTGGGGCAGGGACCCTGCACCCCGCTTGGATTGGACATGGAGGAGCTTTCACCGTGCATTACTGCCGCCCAGTTGTAGAGATGGCCGCGGTCGTAATACTCGTCAAGGCTGTTGATGCCGGAGAAGTTTGCATAGAAGTAAGGAGTGGAGGCGCTTCTGGCGAGGGTGTTGCTGGCGTCTGTAATGGGGGTGCCGTCAGCGTAAGAGGTGGCGCGCAGGTTCTGCTTCAACCAGCACTGATTGCCTATCTTCACGGTGTTGTAGGTGTTGTCGTTGATATCGGTGACGGTAGTGGTGCCGCAGTTGATGGTGGTGAGGCTCACCTCTTCGCCGTAGGTTGTGCCGGCGCTGTTGGTGGCGTAAGCCCGTATGTAGTAGGTTGTGCCGGCGGAGAGGCCTGATATGTGGGCGGAGAAGGAACCCGTTCCGGAACCGTTGGTGGTGTGGTTGCCATTGACCGTGGGGTTGTGCGAGGTGCTCCAGCAGACGCCCCGTGCGGTGATGGCCGGAGCCGATGGCATCCGCATGGCCGTACCGCCTGTCACGATATTGCTGTAGCCGCCGTTAACCGAATGTGCCGGTTCCGTGACCACAATCGGCAGGCTTGCCAGGCTTGCCAGTTGCTCACTTACATTTTGCAGCTGTTCACCCACAGAGGTCACATCGCGGAGACAACGCACGGAATACCCGTCGTACTTGTTGGCGGCGTATCTGTACACGTTGGCATCGGAGAATTTGAGGGTGTACATTATAACGAGATTACTGGGATCGCCTTGGAGAGAGGTCCAATAGTTGGCGCGGTCGCCGAAATAGCTGTAGCTGCCTTGATAGCTGCCGGCGGGAAGGAGCGATAAGCCCGTTGCGTTGTTGTCTTCTTGGCTGTTGCCCACGGCACAGGAAACATTGCTGTTTGCCCATCCGGTGGTTGTTGCCAGAGACTTGGCGATGTTATTGTTGTCGTTGCCGCACACATACTGGCTCTGTCCGCTCACATAGTCGGTCAGCTGAATCCATTCCTCTCTGCTCGGCACGTGCCAGCCGGTGGGGCAGATACCCTGTACGCCGCTGGGGTTGGCGTTGCTGGATGCTGCACCATGCATCACGGCGGCCCAGTTGTAGAGGTAGCCGTAGGTGGCCACGTTGTAACTGCTATTGCCAGGTCTGTAGCGGTAGGCCGTGGTGCTGCTCGTGTCGCTACCTAGGCCAATGCTGGTGCCGTCGCTGTAGTGTGTGGTGCGCAGGTTATCCTTCATCCAGCATTGGTTCCCAATCTTCACCGTGTTATACTCGTTGTCGTCGTAGTCCTTCACGGTGGAGGTTCCGCACACGAAGAAGTTCATACCCTCAAGCTGATTTTGGGCGCTGTTTACCTGCTCGTTTATGGTAGTGGTAAGGGTGTCGCGGAGGCAGCGGACAGAAAACGCGTGGTAGTATTCACCATTATATAAATTAAACACATAGCCGTACCTGTAACTCAAGGAGAAATATTTCTTGTTAGAGGACCAAAAGTAGGCTTCTTCTCCATTAGCTACATGGAAGTATTGATCGTCGATGTATCGGAATGACACGGGGAGTGCGGAAAATCCCGTTGCGTTGTTGGTGGAGAGGTCGTTGCCTATGGCGCATTCAGTACTACTGGCGTCCCATCCCGTTGAGTCTGCTAATGCTTTTGCATACAAGTAACCATAGTCGGTGCTGCCGCACACGTACCGGCTTTGGCTACTCACATAGTTGGTGAGTTGATTCCACTCTGCCTCGCTCGGCACATGCCAGCCGGTGGGACAGATACCCTGCACGCCGCTCGGGTTGGCGTTGCTGGATGCCGCGCCGTGCATCACGGCGGACCAATTGTAGTGGTAGCCGCGCTGCGCCAGTGGTATGCTGGAAGAGGTGTTATTGTAACGGTAAGCAATGGTGCTGCTGGTGTCGTGACTTTCGGGGATGCTGGTGCCGTCGCTGAAGTGTGTGGTGCGTAGGTTCTCCTTCATCCAGCACTGGTTGCCAATCTTCACGGTGTTATAGGCGTTGCCGTCAATATCGTGCATCTTGGATTGTCCGCACACGAAAGTCATTTCGTCAAGCTGCTGCTGCAAGTCGGCAACCTGCTGATGCAGGGCGGCGTTCTGCTCTTGGACACTGTTCAGCTGCTCGCTTATGGGTGAGATAATGCTGTCGTGGAGACAGCGGACAGAAAGGCCAATAAATATCTCATGGCTGAACCACTCTAAGGAGGTATAGGAAGTGCCTAGAGTCCAGCCGTGGGCACTCCTGTTACTGCTCTTATAAGTGGACCAGATGTAGGTGTAGCTTCCGAAATTTATTGCATAATTGTTGGAACTGTAGAAGCCAGCGGGAAGTGCCGAAAAGCCAGTGGCATTATTGTTTTCCAAACCATTACCTATGGCACAATCAGTATTACTGCTGCTCCAGCCTGAAGTGGCCGCCAACGCCTTGGCTATTTTGGTGCTGGCATTGCCGCACACATACTGGCTTTGGCTACTTACGTAGTTTTCCAATTCCTCCCATTCTTTATCCGATGGCACGTGCCAGCCGGTGGGGCAGATGCCCTGCACACCGCTTGGGTTGGCATCGCTGGATCTAGCACCGTGCATCACGGCGGACCAGTTGTATAGGTAGCCGTAGGTGGCTACGTTGTTTGTGTTGTTGCCAGGGTTGTAGCGGTAGGCTGTAGTGCTGCTCGTGTCGCTACCCAGGTCAATGCTGGAGCCGTCAGCATAGTGTGTTGTGCGCAGGTTTTCCTTCGCCCAGCATTGGTTGCCAATCTTCACGGTGTTATAGACATTGCCGTCGATGTCGCGCATCTTGGATTGTCCGCATACGAAATTCACTTCGTCAATTTGCTGCTGCAAAGCGGCAATCTGGTTGGCAAGGCTGTCCGAACTGCTAATTGCAGGCAGTTTCACAAAGCTTCCGCCCGTCAGGAAGATGGTGTCGTTACTGATGGTCAGAACCTGCTGCTCGGTAAAGGTCGGTTTGTTGGTCAAGTCGTTGTAGTCGCCAGAGAAGAGGTTAGGTTTATTGGTCAAGTCGTTATAGTCGCCGCTGTAGGCCACGGGGGCGAGGCTGCTCGGCTCGTCTGCGTCTGCGGAGGTGTTGTTGTCGCGGAGGCAACGGACCGAATACCCGTGGAATTTTTTGTTGTCCCATCCGAGTATTCCTTCTCTGTTCCAGGCGAAAATGCGGCAGTAGGCGGTGGTGCTTTCCCCATTGCCCTCAGAAATTTCATTGTTCTCGGTAGCTTCCCAGAAGGTGGCATCGTAGCCGCTATTGAAGTAGCCGAAACCGTGGAAGCTGCCGACGGAAAGAACAGAAAAACCAGTGGCGTTGTTGTTCTCCGGATGGTTGCCAATAGTGCAGGTGCCATTGTCGCTGTTCCAGCCGGAAGTGGCCGCCAACGCCTTGGCGATATGATAGCTGTTTCCTTCGCACCTGAAGATGCTCTGGCTGTTCACGTATTCGTCGAGTTGTGTCCATTCAGAACCGCTCGGCACGTGCCAGCCTGTGGGGCAGATGCCCTGTACCCCGCTGGGGTTCATGTTGCTGGAAGAAGAGTTTCGCATAACCGCCTTCCAATTGTAGAGATAGCCTTGGGTGGGCACGTTGTTTGCATTGCCACCGGGGTTGTAGCGGTAGGCCGTGGTAGTGCTCGAGTCACTGCCCAAGTCAATGCTGGTGCCGTCGCTATAGTGTGTGGTGCGTAGGTTCTCCTTTATCCAGCACTGGGTGCCAATTTTCACGGTGTTATACTCGTTGCCGTCGTAGTCCTTCACGGTGGAAGTCCCGCACTCGAAGTTCATTCCGTTAAGTTGCTGCTGTATAGTGGCAACCTGGTTGACGAGGCTGTCAAGGCCATCGGTGGCGGGCAGTTTCACGAAGCTGCCACCCGTCAGGAAAATGGTGTCGTTGCTGATGGTCAGGATCTGGCTCTCGGTAAAGGAAGTGAGGTAGCCGGCATCGTTTTGGAAAGCGCTCACATTCTGCGGAATCTGCGGGATTTGCGGGCGATTGGTTAAGTCGTTGTAATCACCGGAGAAGAGGTTCGGTTTTCCGGTGAGGTCGTTATAATTGCCGCTGAATAGATTCGGCTTGTTGGTTAGGCTGTTGTAGTTTCCATCAAACAGATTCGGTTTGTCGGTCAAATCGTTGTAGCTTCCGCTGAAACCTTCTGCCGTGGGCAGTTTCACAAAGCTGCCACCCGTCAGGTAGATGGTGTCATTGCTGATGGTCAGAATCTGGCTCTCAGTAAAGGTGGGTTTGTTGGTCAAATCGTTGTAGTCTCCAGAAAAGAGGTTGGGTTTTCCGGTAAGGTCGTTATAATTGCCGCTGAACAGATTCGGTTTATCGGTCAAATCGTTGTAGCTTCCGCTGAAACCTTCTGCCGTGGGCAGTTTCACGAAG
>JAEEGL011762427.1_pt1 | contig 47715 bp, 53 predicted proteins | sample 9134231 | NCBI WGS metagenome assembly JAEEGL01 (sample SAMN16246548, study PRJNA631951) | gut metagenome | biome: gut microbiome; feature: rumen; material: fiber-attached | host: Bos | place: Iran: Karaj | collected 2018-10 | reverse complement strand
TGCAAGCACTTCAATCTTCAATAAATATCTCTGGGCCACCTCGTTCGACTTGCATGTCTTAGGCATGCCGCCAGCGTTCATCCTGAGCCAGGATCAAACTCTCAATAAAAAAGATTTATTTAAAAATCTTATATTTGAAAATTTAATCAAAGCTACTCAAATTGACTTTTTACTTAGTTTTCAAAGATCATTCGCAACTAGTCTTTTGCAAGTTGCACGAATAATATACCAAAACCAGGATACAATGTCAACAAAAAAAATCAATTTTTTGTAAAAACACTGTTTTTTGACATATTTTCAGCCCAAAACGCCTGTTTTTTAGTGATTTTTATGCTCTAAATAATCAATTAATTACTATTATTTTCACTTTCTAGTAACTCTTTATACAATTCATAGTACTTTTCTATGACATCATTTTGGAATGGAAAAACTCCATTTTCTTTCATTTTAATCAATCTATTTAGTGCATCTTGGACAATTATATCTATTTCCTCAGAATACTTCATAGACATTTTATGATATTTATATTCATTTTTATCTAATACTTTAAAAGAACCATCTGGAAATATTCGTAAATCTAGATCATAATCTATATATTTAATGATATTACCATCCATAGTATATGGAGAAGCAATATTACAATAATAGAATAAGCCATACTTTTTTAATTGAGCTAAGATATTAAACCACTCATTTTTATAAAAAAATAAAATAGCTATTTCTTTGGTACGATGTGATCTTCCATCGTTCTCTGTTAGTTTAACCTTATTATTAGCACAAACAAGGTAATCATCTGTAACATCAAGAACAACTGCTTCACCACTTATTCGATCAATTTTACCGTTATGTTTATAACAATGAATTATTAGTTTGTCTCCTTTTTTCATAAATACCTCTTTAACATTATATTATTAACCCGTATTTTAAGCAAATTAAAATTGCTTATTTTCTAAGCAATTCTATAGCTTCATCTAATTGATGATCAAGAACACCCGTAATATTTACGCCTTCTTCATCATACGTATACTCGTTTTCAACAGCAACATCCGGAGTAATTCCTACTCCGTCAATGCAATCACCATTTGGTCTTAACCAATTAGATGATGTATATTTAACCATACCTCCTGTATTTAAACGATATGTATGTTGAACTTTACCTTTGCCAAATGTTTTTGCCCCCACGATAGTAGCTCCGTAGCTATCTTTTAAAGCCGCAGTTAATATCTCCGCCGCAGAGGCTGTAGCTTCATTAACTAAGACAACGATAGGATATTTTGTACTATTGTTATCCTCATCTTTATACTCCACGGTATTGTTTCGATCTTGTAAAGAGTAAACTACTTTACCTTTTGAAAGAAATAATGAAGATACTTCAAACGCTCTATCTAAATAACCACCAGTATTATTTCTAAGATCAATAATTAATTTTTTCATCTCTAGGTTATCTAATCTTTTAAGGGATTCACTAACATCTCTAGTTAAACTGTCACCAAAAATAGTCATTCGTAAATAACCAATATTTTCATCTAACATCTTATATTCGGTAATAGGCATGTCTAATACTTCGGTTTTCAAACTGAAATTAAGAGCCTCTTCATTTCTCTTAACAACTAGCTTTATTTCACCTTCACTACTTTTAATAATTTCCGTTATTTCACTAGCTGCTTTTTCAGAAACATTTATATCATTAATAGAATACAAAACGTCTCCTGCTAGAATTCCAGCCTTTTCAGCTGGTGAATTTAAAACCGTGCTAACAATAACATTTTCACTGATGGAAATACCTATACCGGTATATGTTCCATTTAATTGATTAAAAAGAATGTCCGTATTGGTATCATCTAAATATGTTGTATATGGTTCATTTAAATATTCTAGCATTCCGGAAATGGCACTATTAATGATTGCTTTTTTATCAACATCTTGATAATAATCGTTTGTAACCTCTGCATAAGCATTTAAAAACGTTTTTACGTTTTCATCAGATATTAACGATCCATAATCGACACCCAAATTAGTTAGGGAATTCTTGGTCAATAAAACACCCGTTGTTAATCCCGAAATGATGGCTGTTATGACAATAATAATAATGACATGTATTAAGCTATATACTTTTTTGTTCATAACCTTCACCTTTACTATTGTATCAAACGGTCCAAAAAAAAGAAAGAACTTGGTCCTTTCTTACAGTTTTTTGACGTTAATTATTTAGAGTATTAGCTATTTCTTCTAAATCATTCATATAACTAACTACTCGTCCATAACTAACTCTTAAAAGAGTGATCTTACCAAATGAGAATTCTTCAGTTGTCGTTGCATAAGGGTTACCTTCCTCATCTTCAGCAACATAAGAACTATTAAGTGAGTTATTTAAATCACAATAATAAATCTTTAGTCCATCTTCTTTGCTACTATACTTGCCATAGAGATTGGAATAATAAATGGCGTTTGTATCTTCTGAATTATATACCAAAACATAATAATCATTATATGGTCTATTTAAAATAGTTCCGACAGATACAACATCATAATTGATTTTTCCATCTTCTGTAGCTTTTACTGTATTATCGCCTCTTTTATTAACAATTACTTCAGAAATAAAATATAATCCCAAGGCAATAACAATAACAATTGCTAGAATGATAAAGAAATGTTTAATCTCTAATTCATTATCATTAACATCTCTTTGTTCTTTAAGTAGATTTTTCTTTTTATTCTTACTGTTTTTATTTTTTTCGTTTTTTATTGTATACTTTGCCACATTACCACCTATAAATGTATTATATACTAAACTAACCCCTTAGTACAACATTAAATTTACTTTATATAATTATTTTTCTGCTAGAGTTGATTTAGCATTGTTTAGTGAAGTAGCCACAAAGACCATTTCAGATTCAGTTAAATCTTCACTTACTAAGTAATACTCAATATCATTCGAAGTCCAGTACATCGAATTACTGGAAATAGCACCTATGGTGTCGTTTAGCAAGATTGGTTCTCCATATACAGGTACAACTTCAAGATTATCATTTACCTTTGCAGTTTCTTCAACTAATACAAAACTTTTTTCACCAGTAAATGTTAAAATAATACGGCTATCGAGTTCACTATTAACAGTTTCCGATGAACTTAGAAAAGTATTTGCTGGCACATATAAGGGATAAATGGCACTTTTCAAAGTTCCAATAGTTTTCTTATCTTCACAATTTTCGTTTTCACAGTCTTTTTCAGTAATATATTTTTTTAGATCAAAATCGATTTTTTTTAAGTTAGCTTTTAAATCCACATCATTAAATTTAACAACTATTTTTAAAATATCATTATTACTATAGACTTCAACTTTCTTAGGAAGATAGTTTTCATCTAGATAAATCTTTTGATATTTTAGATCACTATTATTAGGATAATTTACAAGTGACTTAATAACATATTGATTATTTTTACTTTCTACAACTGTATCTTTATCTTTTGTAACATCATTAACTAAAGAAGCCAGTATATAACTTTGTGAAGAATTGTTGGGCCAATTACTTTCAAAGCGATAACTCTTATTTAAGGAGGGGGTAATGACCTTCACAACCAAAGATATAAATTATGGACATCGAAACTTATAAAAAATACTGATGTTTTTCTCTTCATCAATATCTATTCGCTTAATAAGACTGGTAACTAATTGAACACTTGGTTTCTCTAAGTGTAAATAATCATTTATTAGAGTGTCATCAATAATATTTTGCTTTAGTTTTTCTTTAATATTATATATTTGATTGTTAATATCCTTTAAGGCTTGTTTTTGAGAAAGCGTTTCACTTGATATTCTTTGCGCCATTTTTTGATACATATCTATATCGATAATGTTTTCAAGTTTATCATTATATAAATCTTCGAGTTTTTGACTGCTGTTTTTGAGATTCATTGATAAAGTAATGGCTTTGCTTTCTAAATCATTTAATACTTTTTGTGTTGGATTGTTTTTTTCAAACACACTTTTTAATACGTTAAAATCCAAATGTTTCCGACATATGGTTTGAATATCATTTATAACTATCTGTTCTAGTTCATCATATTTAATACTATGGGGAGTACAAACATTATAAAGTTTATGTTTATTCCAATAATTACAATTACCATAGCCTTTAAGTATTTCACCTTTACTTTTAGTTTTAATCTTTTGTAATCTAAAACCAATCGTATGACCGCATTCCTTACAATATACCAAGCCCTTTAATAATAAATCTTGGGAATGCTTATGCTTATTTTTATTATGCTGGTAAATGTTTTGCGCCATATCAAATGTCTCATTACTAATAATTGCTGGGCATTTTCCTTCGCAAATAATCCAATCTTCTTTTTTAGTACGAATAACCTTTTTGGATTTATAACTGATTTTTTTGGCTCGCCCTTGAGTTAAATTGCCAGCATAAGTTGGTAAAGTTAAAATATCACTGATAGTACGATTATCCCAAATACCATAGGCTGTAGATTTTCTTCCTACCTTTAATTTTTTATATTCACTAGGAATAGGTATCTTTTCAAAACTAAGAATACGGGATATTTCACTAATACTCTTTCCATTAATAAATAAGGAATAGATTCTTTGAACAACCTGTGATGATTCTGAATCTATTAATAACTGATATTTATTATGAGGATTTTTAATATAACCATATGGAGCTGTTTTACCTAAAAATAAACCTTGTTGTCTTTTATTATAAACACTTGCTCGCATCTTTTTTGAAGTATCTCGAACGTGTTTTTCATTAAAGAAACATTGAATGGGAATCATTTCATTTGACATATTAGATTCATCAGCAGTATCGACATTATCCAGTATTGCTACATAACGAATATTTTTTTCGTAAAAATAATCTAAATATCTTAATTGTTGCCCTTCATTTCTACCAAATCTAGATAAGTCTTTCGTGATAACCATGTTAATTTTATGTGACTCAATATCCTTAATCATTTGGTTAAATCCCTCACGGTCAAAGGTCGTGCCGCTTACTCCATCATCAACATATTCAGAAATACATAATAAATTATGATTGGTTAAATATTGATTGATAATATCTCTTTGATTAGTTATACTACTGCTTTCTTTTTGTTTTGCATCTTCGCAAGATAATCTTAAATAAACACCTACTTTATATGTTTCGTTATTTATCATGATAATAATTGCTTATTTTTGATTCCTTTCTGAAATTTTAAAACTATAAAAAGTTAATAAAAATTGTTCAATGATACTTTGTAATGAATCGCCTTGTTCATCATAATTTTTTGTTAGTTTTATGATATATTCACCCAATAAATTATATTATGGTAAAAATAAAAATATTAAAATTAAAAAAGGAAAAGTTTTTCAACAATTCCTTTCTAATATAATAATCTATTTAACAAGTTGTCTTTTTTTAACATCAATGCCATCAGTAATATTATGGTTAATTGATCTAGCTTTTAAAATGTTTAAAAAGCGAATATAAAAGTCAGTCTTACTAATACCCCTGTCTTGATATTTTTCTTTGTTGGACTCATATAAATCATCAACAATATTATTTGTTAATGGATCATCATGGGGTACAACTCCTAGTATATCATTTAATATTTGGGTAATCTTATAATCTAAAAGGACTAAAGATAATGCTTCATTTGGAGGTGTATTATAGGTTATATTATCAGCAATAGTATTATGTAATGATACACATAATTGTTTATACATTACCATTAATTTATCTTTTCTGGCAATGTCATCTTTATCTTTGATTTTCGGATGTTTTGATTCAATGTTTGGATTATTATTGTCATGTCCACAGATGTTATTTTGATTAATTCTAGCATTATTAATACTTTCTTTGGCTTCTTCTAAAAAAGTCTCAAAAGTTCTTCCAGAAACTTTCCAAGATTTCTTTTTATTAAAGATATCTGATAAAGTACATCTTAAAGAAAAATCATCATATTCGTTAGCGTTTAATAAGTCTTTTAATATCAATTGTACTTTGTAATCATAAAAGGCTATTAGTAAATCATCTTCAATGGTACTACTTTCTGTTACTTGATTAATTAATATATTATGAAAATTTTCTGACAATTCAGCATGTAATTTTGTCATTGGGTTTTTATCGTTCATTTCTCTACTCTCTTTCTTTTCACTTTGAATGTCTATACTTTTTTTAGTTAAATTATGATTAGCTTGTTTTACTCTTATATCAGTTAATCCACTTAAATCAGCATATATTGATCTATCGGGATTACTAGTATTTAATCTTTGACCGCGCTTTTTATCTCTGACATAAAACAAAGTATTTTCATATTGTTCAGTTAACTTAGTATATCTATCTATGACTTCATCTGTAGAATCATACCTTGTACTTCCGTAACCGTTTAAATATGTATCATGCGATTCAACATAAGTAATCTTTTTGGATGAATCCTTCACTTTGCTATCTTCTTGCGTTAAAATATACATATAATCTGTTAGTTCATTTTTCTTTTCATTAAGAAGTTTTTGATAATAATCATCTAGTTCGCTTGGACCATCTAAGAATTCTCCGTAAGCGAATAATTGGTTTTGTTCTAAAAAATTATGGATAACTTGAAAATAGTTCACCCCATCAGATGGTAAGCCAATATGTTTGGCAGCATCAAATCGAAAACCTGATACTCCACAATCTTTTAGTTCTGCCAAGAAGTTAAGAATTCTTTTTTGTAAATCAGGATTCTTAAGATTTAATCCAGGTAAGCCAATGCTTTCCTCGATAACATCTTCATAACAGATAAAATCGCCTACTTTATGTTGTTTTTTCCAATAATCTGGATTATCCCTAATTTCCGGATTAATTTTTTTATTTGGAACTAGTGGTTGATTATCGCCATTATTAGCCAAATGGTTAGTTATAACATCTACAGTCACCTTAATATTATATTTTTTTGCTTCTGCACATAATCTTTTTAAATCTTCTTTGTTGCCGTAATCATTGCCAATTTTAAAATCTAATGGTTGGTACACTGCCCACCATTCTTGTCCTTCAACTTTTTTAAATGGTTGAACTGGACTTATTTGAATTGTGTCAAAACCTTGTTGTTGAACTTGACTTAAATATGGAATAATACTGTCGATTTTCCAATTTAAGAATTGTATAATCCTCATTTTCTTCTCCTATCCTATGGATTAATTAAATAAAATATGGTATTATACTTACGTATTCTTATTGATTGGGTCAAGGAATATATAAACAATAATACATATTTTATTGTTTAATCATAACAATTTATTTGTTATGATTTTTTTATTAAAAAGTATATTATTTGTCTTACATATCTTTTTTGGGATTTCCCTCCCCTCAATTAAAAGTTACAACAAAAAAGAATAAAAATATATATTATCTTTATTCTTTTTTCTATAATCGCTATGAATATTATTTATACTATCTATTCCATTTATGAATAGATAGTATAAGAAATTATTTATACCTTTGGTTGTTTAGACATACAGCCCGTCATCATTACGAAGTATAACTTGCATTTGATTATTGCTTTTATTAGTCATCTCGACATTATAATAATTATCTTTGAGATATGTGACATTTATATCATATTCATATATTACTTCATCATTTTGAATTTCCATTGTTCCTAAGAGTCGATATGATTTACTCTTTTTAACAGTATTAGCAAAATTATCAATAATACTAGTATTGTTTTGAACTTTACAAGCTGTTAGTATTCCTAAACAGAATAAAAGTATTAAATATTTTTTCATTAATCACGTTCCTTTTCTATTTTAAATATATTTGAACCAATAAGAAATATTACTGTATAAATCTTTGATTTTAACGAATAATAAATTGTAGAAAGGGTGATTATGGAAACGTTTCAAAAAACTACTCTATTATTTACTATTGTAGGAGCAATTAACTGGGGGCTTATTGGTTTCTTTGATTTTAATTTAGTTGCATCCTTATTTGGTACTGAATCCGTACTGCCTTCGATTATATATGCTATTGTTGGTATATGCGGACTTATTAATATTGGAGTATTGTTTACACATTTTGATGAGCATGAAAAATAGCCTTACAAGAAGGCTATTTTTTAATTTGCACTCGATATGCGAACCTTAATCTTAGATGAGACAACATATGTTATCATTGGATTATTATTATCAATCTTAACTTCAACTTCGTGATCTCCGACACCTAAACCAGTTAAATCTACATAAGCATTAATATCGGCAGACTCAACTGACTCTATGACTGATGAAACGCCTTTGCAGATAACAGAAACACTTTCATTCGAAATCATATTGGCTTTTAGTGAACTACCTAAATTAGTTGGGTTAATATTCTTAATTTCTACTGTCTTTTGTTGCTCTGCACCAAATGTTAAAGCAATCGTTACTGTTGAAGCAGACATATAACGAACACCATTAGGTTTAGTTAATGTATACTTAAATGACTTAGCATTGTCTGATCCTAATCCATCAACATTAATAGTAACAGGAATAGATTTTAAATCGGCTAATTCCGCTTCACTACCATAAACAGTGACTGAATAATCATTTTGATTGTTAATTAGGATAGATGCAATACTCTTTCCAGCAATTAACTTACCAGTAGTCTTTACAACAATTGGAATAGAGGTTGAATAACTGTCTAATACAACCGTAGCACTTAAGGTACTTGGAACGATTTCCACATTGTTTAATATTTTTCCTTGATTATCATAAGCAACTAAAGCTACATTATCTATGTCATAAGATCCTGCTTCTGTAAGGTCTGTATTACTTAAGTCAATTAATGCTTTAATCCAAGCAATCTTATCAAGAGCAGATTGGCTTCCTTTGACAACTACTTCAGATTTAGATAACGCAACACTCTTTACACTTAATTTAGAATCTAATTTATCTTGATTGATTAATTCATAAGATACAGAAGATACACTACTAACTTTATTTTTAATAATGACTGATACATAAGATGGATCTAATTTATAATTTAAATTATCAATATTTTTAGAATAAGTAAAATATACTTTATGAGGTGTATCTGATGCACTATATTTACTTAAATCTAATGATACTTTAAATTCTCCTAGTTGCTTAGCTAAATAAATATCACTTTTCCGACCAGTAATTGTTATATCTACCGTGGAAGGAACGCCATCAACAATATATGCTTCTTCGTTATATTTCACTTCTACCGGAACATTTTGAATTACTTCGGCATTATTTTGAACTAATAATAATACTTTATTATCTATAAACAGAAAGAATACTACAGCTAGAACTAATGATAAAAATATTAAAAACCGTTGTCTATTTAAAAGACGATCTATTAAATTTCCATTACGTTTCATAACATTTTGGGTATTATATACAACTCTACTAATAGGTACAATGAAAAGTTTATCTAATACTCGATATAATGCTTTAAATATTTTACTCATCGTCATCAGCCTCTCTTTCTATACGTTCATCCGAAGCGAAGAAAGTATCTGATTTAGGTCCTAATTCTTCTAAAAGCATTGATCTAAACTCTTCGTTAGATAAGTTATAATGTAACTCACCATCAACCGCAATAGAGGCTCTACCCGTTTCTTCTGATACAACTAATGCTATAGCATCACTTTCCTCAGAAACGCCTAAAGCAGCTCTATGTCTTGTTCCTAGTCTCTTAGATAGACTTTGATTCATACTGGTTTTAAAAACAGAACCAGCACAGGTAATTCGATCACCTTGGATGATAATTCCACCGTCATGAAGGGGTGAATTTGGAAAGAAAATATTTTCAATTAGATAAGAATTAATATTTGAGTAAATCTTCGTAGAATTATCGATATATTCTTGTAATGAAATTTCTCTTTCAATAACGATTAATGCCCCAATATTATTCTTTTTAAACCATTCGACAGCAAGCATTATTTCATTAACTACTTTTTCTCTCTCACCCATAGTTAGAACTTTGTGTCTTCCTAATAATTGTGTCCGACCAATTGATTCTAACACACTACGAATTTCTGGTTGAAATATAACAATTAATGCAAGTGGTCCCCACTCAACGGCATATTCCAAAATAACACCAACGGCATTTAAATTTAATAAATCGCTTATTATTTTTATTAATAAGACAATTATTGTTCCTTTAACTATTAATAACATTTTATTGTTGTTTCTTACATTTTTTAAGATATAGTAAAAAACAATCCATAAAATACAAATATCAATTACTTTAGTAACTATTGACCAAATATATGATAAACTCATTTTATTATCTCTCTCCTTTAGTCTGCTTTATTATATCAAAAAAATCCAAAAATAAAAAGCCTATTGTAGAATTATTAAAATAAATCATCTGAATATATTAATTATTATCTAAAAATTGAAAAAAATATACCCAATTACAAACACATATGTTAAAATAACCTTCAAGGGTGATTTGGAATGGATGAAAGAAAAACAGCAAACTACTTTGATATCGTGGATTTAGTGGATAAAATACTACCATCCAAGAGTAAATTTAATTACTTAATGATGTCACCAATGGGTTTGGTTAAAAGATTTGATAATGAGATTGAGTCATCTGGTTTCTATTTTGAAAAAGAAACATTGCTAAAAATAAGAGCATTTATTGAAACGAGACAAAAAATGTTATTTAACCAGGAATCAATGAATATTAGTTCTAAGAAAAGTAATGCTCAAGACTTCGACCAATATAATTATGCTATTCAAGATAATATAAGTCACATGAAGAATGCTATAATTAAATCTTTAACTCATGATAAACGTTTAATGATTCCAAACTATCGTTATACAACCGTCAACCCATCATTGAAGATAGGTACTTTAAAAGAAATTTATAATCAAGCTACACATGAGAAGGTTCAAAGCTACATAACTGATTTGTTAACTATTACATGCGAATCTAACGATTTATTAAAAATTGATGCTTCAGAATTAGCAGATGATATTTTATTACATTTCGGCATTTCCCCAAACGAATCATTAACGGATAAATTTCAATTGAAACATCAATTAATGGATGTCATTCATACTTTATTAAAAGATTCTGAAATAATCCATGAGAATATTATGGGACCATTCTATCGTGCCACAACGGATATGGATAGATATAATATGGAACTTAAAGGCACTGTTAATATACTTACGGGATTAGTGCATCAAGAAATCCAAAGGATTCTTCTTAGTACTGCTGATTATGAAGGTAAAAAGGAAGAATATGATTATATAATTAATATGTATAATTCTGATTCTAGCACTATGCAAACTACTACTCTTACTGATGACTCCTCTTCAGAAACATATGTTACCGATTTAACGAATAACGAACATGACAACTCACAAGAACTTATAGGAACTTTACAAGCCAAGAGTGAATGGTTAACAAATCTTCGCAATCAAAGGGATAAGTTAGAAAAAGAATATTTAATGCTATTAAGTAAAGCATCAGAATTAAGGTGTCAACTTAGAGAGCTTGACGATGAAATTCAACGGAATCTTTAATATCAATGGTGAGTAATATGAATAATAAGGAAGTAAGAGAATCATATCAGTTTTTTAAAGACAATTATAATATAGATTTTAGCAAATTATCACCCAACGTTACTAGACAAGCAATAGATTTAATAAACAAAAAATTGGATGAGAAAATTGCCGAAGAAGAACGCAAGATTGCTGATCTATTAAAAATGATTAGCAATGAACATGCAAAAATAATTGAACTTAATGATTGTTTAAGAAAAATGGAATCGTAAGATTCTATTTTTTTGCATAAAAAAACTGTTATATCATAACAGTTTTTAAAACTTCATTATACTGTTCCGCTTGTACACGAAACATTTTTAACCGAGAATTTAGCATCATATTGTTTTCCTGACAAAGCTGTTTGATCAGCATTAACGTTATAAAACTTAGTTTGTATTGTCCATGTTGCAGTAGTTGTAGTTGTACCAGTACTACTAATTCTAGCTCCTGTTACAACATTCTTTGGATTAGTTGAGCCAACGGCTGTAGCTAAGTCTTTTTCTGTACTGATAGTATTCGTTCCTTGATTAACGTTAGCACCAGTCGTCATAGTAGCTTGAATGGTAAACTCATTAGCAGATACACCAGCTGTATGAGCTGTATAACGATCTGTGCTTGTCCATTCATATTGAATGTCATATGTACATACCATAGAATATGATGTGTTAGCTTGGAAATCAACATATAATGTCGTTGTATTATTAGCAGCCATAGTACCATTTACAGCTTGTGCCATATTTGCAGCGGTTACATTTAATGTCATACTTCCGCCTCTAGTGGTAAATACCATATTATTTTGTTCTGATGTAGCATTTAAATTAGCAACATTAGTAATATTTAAAGTACCGGTTGAAAAGTATGCATATGTGGCCATACCTACAATGGCAACTAAAGCAATTACTGCTAAAACCATAAACGCTAAGTTTTTACTGTTCATATTTTCATTTTTTTGATTTTCGTCCATACTATTTAACTCCTTATCTTACAAAATAATTATAACATTGCAAATAAGATAATTGCAAGATAAATTTAAGAAAAATAATTACAATTATTGTAGATTACCTGGAGGGTTCATCATAGGTGCTTCATCCTTTTTGGACTTTTTGGCCTTCTTAGGCTTTTTTTCTTTTTTGACTCTAACTTTAACATCCTTACCCTTTTTATTTTCTGCTAAATAACCTATAAGTGCTAATAGTAACACTGCACTGACAATTGTAAAAATTAACCAATTATTAACAGCAAATTCAATTATTTTTTCCATCTAACTTATCTCCAATTCTCCATTTAATGGATATATTTGAATGTATGTATTTCCATCATTCACAACTAGTTGTTCCCCATTTTCAAATTTGTAAACAGTTTTGCTATCTCTAGTTTTCTTTTCCCAAGTAATCTTTGTTGCCTTACCTTCGCTGATGAAATATCCTGTTCCAGCACCAATATTTCTTAATTCTTGACGTCCCTTCGTATCACCAGCAATACTCTCATAGCTTAAGGCGTATGCAATAATGTTCTTAGCTGTCAACTGCTTACCAGTATTATAGTCTATATGTTCTTGATCATTGGCATATCTCTTATATAGTTTTTGATTTTCATCATATTCATAGGATACTGTATTGTAATTAGAATAAACAATATGAATATTGTTGGCATCAAAAGCATCACCATATGTATCTAAGTCAATAGATTTAGCACTGTAGTCTAATAATAACCCTTCGTTTGTATCTTTAGGATATTTTAATTTAGTACGGGCTTTATTTAATAAATCGGTATTGGTAAATCCCGTATGTTCATAAGCTAATCCTAGTGGATTATCTCGATAAAAGTAAGTTCCTTCATATGTTAATCCATGAATGTTTTGAATGCCTAAAGAAGATATATCACTTTGTGCTTGTGGAGACCAACCCCAGTGAACGAAGATTGCATCATTTTCTAAAACATAATCAATGTAATAGTGTCTAGCACTTCGAACTGAACCAATTCTTTCAACATCAGCATCTCTAAATAAAGCTAAGAACCTAGTAATACCACCCTCGGCCAGCAATTCATAAACCATGTATGATTGACTTAAGCCTGATTGAACTCTTCTTGCCTCATTTAAATTATTAATCATAACGGCATAAGGTCGCGTTTTGGATTTCAAATCCACAATTGTTACTCCTGGTTCTGGTGCAGCAGGTGTTGCATCTTTGCCACCATCAGTATTAGTGGGTTTACCTTTATCACTTTTTAATAGAAAGAAGCATCCACAACTAATTGATGCAATAATCACTACTAAAACAACTATAATAATTATCTTCTTTTTCATACACACCTACTTCCTTATCTGATACCTTTTCGCGTTTCTCTTTCGATATCTTTTTTCTTAATAGCATCACGCTTATCGTATATTTTTTTACCTTTACATACACCAATTAACACTTTGGCGTGTCCATCTTTTAAATACACTTTTAATGGGACTAATGTATAGCCATCCACAGTTATTTTTTCTTTTAACTTACGGATTTCTTTCTTATGAAGTAATAATTTTCTTTCACGATATTCATCGTGATTAAAAACTGAACCGTTTTCATATTTGGCAATATACATATTAATAATTAACGCTTCATCATTTTTTATACGTATATAGCTATCCTTAATATTAACCGAAGATTTACGAACTGATTTAATCTCTGTTCCTTGTAAAACAATCCCGGCTTCTAGTTCATCTTCCACTGTGTAATTAAAATATGCTTTTTTATTATTTATTTCCATCTTTATCACCATCTAGTTCAAAATCTATGGTCCGGCTTGCTTTTGATGCACTAACAACTTTGATTGTAACTTTATCCCCGATAGTATACTTAGAATTATTAGCACTAACTAGTGATAATTGTTCAGGTATATAAGTATAAAAACCAGGTAATGATGAAATATGGATTAAACCTTCAATTAAATTTGGTAATCGGACAAAAAGTCCAAAGTTTGTTACACCAGATACAATTCCTTTATAAACTTCTCCGATATGACTTTCCATATATTCAGCCATCTTCATTTCCAGAACATCTCTTTCTGCTTCAATGGCAGCCTGCTCTTTTTCACTGGCTTTTTCACAATACATCGGCAAAATGCCTCCATAGAAGTCCATTGTATCACGTTCTATTTGATATTCAAACAAATATTTATGTAGTAAGGTATGTACAACCAAGTCAGGAAATCGACGAATAGGTGAAGTAAAGTGAGTATACATTTTACTAGCTAAGCCAAAATGGCCAATGTTGTTAGTGCTATAGATAGCCTTTTTCATACTTCTTAAAAGCATATCACTAAGTATTTCAAAATCATCGTGATTTTTAAGTTTATTTAATAATTCTTGCATAGTTTTTGGTGTTATATTATTAGTATCAATATTAACACTGTATCCCATCATCTTTATTAAATTTTGAAAATCGGTTATTTTTTCACTACTAGGTTCACCATGTACCCGATAAACAAATGGAAGTTCCATATAAGTGATATGTTCAGCCACTGTTTCATTAGCAGCAATCATAAAGTCTTCGATGAGTTTTTCACCTTCTAATTGTTCTCTTTTGATAACATCAATGGCTTTACCATTTTCATCTTGAACTATCTTTGCTTCATCCAATCCAAAATCAATATATCCCTTATTAATTTTGGTTTTGCGTAATATATGAGCAAGTTCCTGCATTAGTTTTAAATCATCTACAAACGGTTCATAACCATTGGGAATACCTTTATCATATAAAATAGAATTAACGTTTTTATATGTCATCTTTTTCTTACTATTAATTACTGATAAGAAAATGTCATGATTGACTACTTTACCACTTGGATTAATTTCCATCTCACAAGATATCGTAAGACGGTCTACACCTTCATTTAATGAACAAATGCCATTAGATAATTCATGGGGTAACATAGGTATAACTGTATCAGCTAAATAAGAAGAGGTTCCTCTTTCGTAAGCACTCTCAAATAAAGCACTTTTTTCTTTAACATAATAAGAAACATCGGCTATATGTACTCCTAAAAGGTAGTTGTTATTAACTTTTTTAATACTTATGGCATCATCGATATCTTTCGTATCATCTCCATCAATTGTGAAGATAACTTCTTTACGTAAGTCACGACGATCCTTAATATCTTTTTCACTTACTGAAGTAGGTAACGTTTTAACTTCGTTAAGAACGGCTTCAGGAAAATCAATAATAATATTATGTTCACAAGCAATAGACATAATATCTACTCCTGGATCATTTTTATGACCTAGAATCTTTATTACTTCCCCTAAATAATAATTGTTTTTTAATTCTTTTGTTATCTTAACTAATACTTTATGACCTTCGACGCAGTGTGCGATAGATGATGCAGTCACTTCAATAGCAATATCTTTTTTCTTGTCATCGATTTCAAAAGATAGTTTATTATGCTTGCTGACTATTTCTCCGACCACAAGTGATAAATCACGTTTTAAAATGTTAACTATAACGCCTTCGGTACTTTGAACGTCAACTTCAACTAAATCACCGTCAATAGCACCATTTAAGTTCTCTTTACTTACAAAGATATCTTCACCAGTGTGAATATCGACAAAACCATTACCCTTTTTGTTAATATGAACAATACCTGAAAAAAGCGAAGAACAATTATCCATCATAACGTATTTATCTTTTTTAGTACGATGAACCTTTCCTTCGGATACTAATTCATTTAGTTCTTTTTGAAGACTTTGATATTCCTCTACAGAAGACAATCCTAATAAATTGTTGATTTCAATAACTGTTAAAGCCTTTTTCTGATCCTGTAATTTAGATAGTATCAACTCTTTCATTAACATTTCCCCCAGTTATTATCACTATGGAAAGAATCTAGAGTATTAGTTGCTGAAAAAGAATTGCCATTATAAATACCATCTTTAGATATCTTACATTCATCCTTATTACAATTACCATCAATTGTATCAGTGGCTACACACGAAAACCAAATTGCTTTTTGGCCATTTTTCTTCCTAACTTTAAAAACAGAAGTACTTTTAAAATAGACGTTTCCTTTTTTATAGATAGGATTTATCTTACTAAGAATACTCTCATCTACAAGGCCTACGTCAATTAATTGAGATATTTCCACATCACAGCCAACGGAAATATCCGCACAAGAAAAACTACGCATTTCAGAATAAAAATCAACGGCACTAAACAAATCAAAATAAGTATTCTTATATTCGTTTCTACGAGCCTTTTTCAACGAAAAATCAGCACTTAAACCTGCTGAAGCACCTAACACTACAATCAATGTAATTACTACTAACATTTCAACTAATGTGAATCCTTTATTATTTTTCATAATTCTATTATATATTAATGAATATTTTTTTTCAATTTAAAAAGCAACCTTTTGGTTGCCTTAACATTTTTTACTTTAAGAATAAAATAAGTGAAATGATAAAGAATAAGATTCCTAGAACTAAAGTTACTCGACTAATAACAAGTTCTAAACCTCTTTCTTTCATATTTTGAAATAACGCATCATTTCCACCTGTAATAACACTACCTGCACTACTGGCTTTACCACTTTGAAGTAAAACAATAGCAATAAGTAATATTGATACAATTAGTAATATAACTTCTAACATTTTATTCTTCCTCACTTTCTTCGATGGCTTTTTCTAGTTCTTTTTTAGACATTTTATTATAACCTTTTATCTTCTTTTGTCTAGCAATCTCTTTTAATTCTTCGAATGATTCATCCACAACCACTTCATCTTCTTGTGGTTCAATTACGCCTGTTTCAACAATAGAATCAATTTGTTCTTTAGTAAGCGTTTCATATTTCATTAAGGCATCGCTAAGCAACATTACAAGACCTTCATTATCAGCAATTATTTTTTGAGCGTTTTTATAGCACTCATCGATTATTTTTCTCGTTGCTGTATCAATTTCTAAAGCCACTTGATCAGAAAAGTCACGATTTTTAGTATAATCTCTTCCTAGGAAGACATCTTTACCTTGTTCCTCATATTGTGTTGGACCAAGTTCACTCATACCATATTCAGTAACCATACTTCTAGCTAAACGTGTAGCTTTCTTAAAGTCATCAGATGCGCCGGTTGATACTTCATTTAGGAAATGTTCCTCACTAACACGGCCACCCATTAAACCTGTAATCCGAGCAATCATTTCATTCTTAGTCATGATGGCAATTTTTTCTTCTTTAGGAAGCATCATGGTATATCCACCCGCCATACCACGAGGGATAATTGTTATTTTATGAACAACTTCAGCATCTTCAAGTTTTAAACCGATAACAGCATGTCCTGCTTCATGTATACTAACTAACTTCTTTTCTTTGTCAGTAATCTTACGTGTTGTTTTAGCAGGCCCAAGCATTACTCTATCGGTTGCTTCATCAATTTCATCCATATTGATTTCATCTTTATTACGACGTACTGCTAAAAGAGCGGCTTCATTTAAAAGATTTTCTAAGTCGGCGCCAGAAAATCCTGGTGTTCTAGCAGCAAGAGCATCAAAATTGACGTCTTCGCCTAAAACCTTGTTTTTACCATGAACTTTTAAAATAGCTTTTCTTTCATTAGAATCAGGTAAGCTAACCGTTACTTGACGGTCAAATCTCCCTGGACGTAATAACGCTGGATCTAGAACATCAGGTCTATTAGTAGCAGCAATAATAATGATACCTTCATTGGCTCCGAAACCATCCATTTCTGTTAAAAGTTGGTTTAATGTTTGCTCTCTTTCATCATGGCCACCGCCAAGACCCGTACCTCTTTGACGACCAACAGCATCGATTTCATCAATAAAGATTAAACATGGTGCTGTTCTTTTAGCCTCTTTAAACATGTCTCTTACTCTAGATGCTCCTACACCAACAAATAATTCAACGAAATCTGAACCACTTATATAATAAAATGGAACGTTTGCTTCACCAGCGATGGCTTTAGCAAGTAATGTTTTACCAGTTCCCGGAGGACCTACTAGTAAAACCCCTTTAGGAATTCTAGCTCCTAGTTTTTGAAACTTTTTAGGGTTCTTTAAAAAGTCAATTAATTCTTTTACTTCTTCTTTTTCTTCTTTTAAACCAGCTACATCGTCAAATGTTTTTTTATTATTATCATCAGATAATCTAGCTTTACTACGACCAAAATCCATAGAATTTTTATTTGATGAAGAAAGTTTCATAAATAAGAAATAAGCACCTACTCCTATTATCAATAATGGTGCAACATTAACAATAATATATAATATTTGGGAACTTCCAGGATCCTTTTTGGTATCGTATTTACTGATGTTATTGATTCTTATATAGTCAGTTATCGTAGATATTTCGTCTTCTACTACTAACGCTTTAAAGGATTCCTCATCAGAATATGATTTTAATTTTCCTTCAACATAGTATACTGATTCATCACTTTTGGGAGTAATTGTGATTTCTGTAACTTCATTGTGAGCTAAATTACTTAGTAACTTGCCTGTTGTAAGTGTGTGCACAGTACTACCTTGAAATTGTAATATAACTAAAATAATACCTATTATAACGAATAGAACTATGTAATGGCTGAAATTTCTTACAGTACTATTCTTTTTAGCATTTTTCATTTTTTACCTTCCTTTCGCATAAAAGTATTATATCATAATTTTCTGTTTTGTCTTTACTAAATTTACTTTTTTTCAAACCAGGAATACTTAAAATATCATTATTACTATCGCAAATCAATGGCCAAGTATTACGCTCATATTTAGATACCTTAGCATCAATAAAAATATCTTTGACTTTTTTGGTTCCTAAATTTTTTACCTCCATTTTATCGCCATCAACTCTTGAACGTATAATCAATGGCCCTTTGATATCTTGAAAGGATAACCTTATAACATAATTATTATCGTTTTCTTCGTTATCTACTAATTTAATTAACCAATTATCATCTTCATACAACCCATTAAATTGGACATTAATCATTTCAGAATGTTCCTCTTTTTTAATACGAAACTTTTGATATTCCTTTTGAGCAACAAAACCGTTGTTTAAATTAATTTGACTATTACTTGTTGGTGATTTAATCATCTTCATCATTGAATCTATATTATGATCAGAAATATCTAATAAATCGTTTTTCTGAAGATCTTTAATTAATAGTTCTAAACATTTTTTGATGATTAAATCCGATTCATTTTGTAAATTATTGATATCTATTTCGCCATTCTTAATCAAGTGATGATCATTAATATATTGATTAATAAAATTATCATATTCTAATAATTTATTACTAAAAGCCAAATATTTTAAATGTACTTTAGGATTCTCTTCCTTTAAGAAATTCAAAACCAAATGACGATAACGGTTGCGAGTATGTTCAAGTTCTAAATTAGTTTGGTCAATGTAATATGGAATATTATTTTGCTTTAAATAAGCAAAAATTTCTTCCTTATCAATATAAAGAAAAGGATGTAAATAATCATTATCAATTAGTTTTAATCCAGCATAACCAGAAACATTACTGCCTCGAGATATACGCATTAATATGGTTTCAATTAAATCATCACCATGATGGGCAGTGATAATGTATTTGGCATGATACTTTTCTTTTAAATCATTAAAGAAGCGATATCTAATTCTACGAGCTTCACTTTCAAAATTATTTTTAATAGTTTCTTTAAGTTCCATTCCCTCGAAGATAATACTTCTTTCTTGACAATACTTTTCTAAAAACAAGTATTCTTCATCACTTTGTTTGCGTACTTTATGATTAACATGTGCACAAATAACTTTTATTCTTTTATGAAGATGATGTACAACAGATAATAAACACATAGAATCTGGACCAGCCGAACAAGCGACAATAACAGTGTCATTGTCTTGCAAAGTGTTTTCTAGAAAGCAAACTGATTTATCCATATTCATCACCAAATTTGTCTTATATTATATTGGAAAAGAAAGATTTTGCAAGTTATAAATTTTTAAGGTTATACTCTAGCATTTCTTTTATTTCTCCACCCAAGATTTTTTCAGGACTATTGTTCTCATAATTAGTTCTTAAATCCTTTACTAATTTGTAAGGTTCTAAGACATAACTACGAATTTGACTACCAAAATTAATACTATCGCCTTTCTTAAAACCTTTGATTTCGTCATCACGTTTTTCTAATTCTAAAGCATATAATTTACTTTTAATAATTTCCAAAGCAATTTCTTTATTTCGTAATTGACTACGCTCATTTTGAACACTAACTACGATTTTTGAAGGTAGATGGGTAATACGTACAGCAGAGTTACTCGTATTAACAGATTGACCACCTGCCCCTGAGGAATGGAAAACATCAATTTTTAAATCTTTTTCATCAATTTCAATGTCATCGACTTTACCAAATTCGGGAGTAACGGTTACGGACGCAAATGATGTATGTCTCCTTTTGTTAGAGTCAAATGGTGAGATTCGAACTAAACGATGAACACCACTTTCGGCTTTTAAATAACCAAAAGCATTTTCACCACTTATCTTAATTAAAACAGACTTTAAACCTGCTTCTTCACCATCTTGTGAAGAAATCACTTCATATTTATAACAATACTTATCACAAAATTTCTCATACATATCCAAAAGCATGCTAACCCAGTCTTGAGCCTCCGTACCTCCTGCCCCAGCATGTATTTCTAAAAAGCAATTTAAACTATCATATTTCCCACTTAAAAAAGTAGCCATTTCTAGTTCTTGGACTTTTTTTAATAAGGTTTGGTATTCTTCCTCACTAAATAATTCAAACAATTCAATACTTGCATCAATTTGATCACGTAAAGAAGTATATAAACTAATCTTTTTTTCTAAATTCGTAATTTGATAATTTATATCATTAGCTTTTTTGATATCTTTATAAAAGTTTGGATCTGTAGTTTGTTCTTTTAAAGAGTTTAGTTGTTCACTTAATGTAGGAATGTCAAAGTGACCTCCCAATATCATCAATTTTAACTTTTAAATTTACTAAATCGCTTTTTTCCATGATAATCTCCTATTCAAAAACGGCATCTACATAATAAATTGGTCTTTTTTCTTCATAATACTTTTTCTCAAAATCTGTCATAATATTATGAATATTACGCTCATCATTATGTAAGTCTAGACTAACCTTACGAAAAGTATACCAATAATTGGATAAAGTTTCTAAAGAATAAGCAAATAAACCTTTATTATCCGTTTTTAATATAATATGCTTGTCTTTTTTAAAAATACGGTCGTATAGTTTTAAGTAATTAATATGAGTAAATCTTTTTTTCTCATCAATCTTTTTAGGCCAAGGTTCTGAAAAAGTTAGGTAAATAATTCTAACTTCCTTACCAAATACTTTATCAAGATTGGCAGCATCCATTTGAATGAAACGCAGATTGCTAATTTTTCTACCCTCAACTCTTTGTGCAGCGGTGGCTGTTTGTGATTCATTAAGTTCAATGCCAATATAATTAACATTTGGATTTTCTAAAGCCATGTTGATAATAAAATCACCACGTCCCATACCTAATTCAATATCTATAGGATTTTTATTGCCAAAATAATCATTCCATTTATTCTTATGTTTTTCAGCATTTTTAATAACATAAGAACTGCTATTTAAAATATAATCGGCGTTTTTTACTTTATTATATTCCATTATTCCTCCGTATCTCTTAATTGTTCAATAATCTTTGCCCCTAAAGCTTTACTACCTTTTTCGGATAAGTGAACTGCATCACTAATTAAATAATCCTTATTATCTATAATATCATTATTAAAGTCAATTGTTTGAACTTTGTTATAATTAAAATCTTTATTAAGATAAACTAAAACAATACTTGTATCCTTCAAGGCAGAAGCTAATTCTTTAAATTGTTTTTCTGTCATTCTAAAAGAACTATCTAATACTAAAACAATTCTACTTGATAAAGAGGATGCTTTATATCTAGAAATCAACTCATCGCGTAAAGTATTATAATTATATGAACTATTAATATTAAATTTAGAATCAATAAAATCATTAATAATATATTGGTATGAACTTAGTAATAAGTCATTACCAAAAAATTCATATTTATTTTTAATAGTGTTTTCATATTCTTTAATCGTAGTCTCAGTTTTTTGAGTATATTCTTCATAATATACTTTATAAACTGCATCATAAACAGTTTGAGCATAGGCAGCTCTACCCGGAATAGTTAGATGTATTCCATCAGCATAGAAATAATCATCATGTCCTAAAGATATGTCATACCAATCTAGGATATAAAGATTGTCATACTTTTGGGCATATTCTTTAAGAGTGTCATTTACATATAATGTCTCATCATTGGTATTCGTAAGCCAAAACACTTTTCGATCACCAAGCGTAGCCATTATAGCATCTTTACAAGCTTCACTACAGTCGCCATTAGCGCCCATATTAATAACAACCGGATCTCCTAACATATTATTCGCGGCAATTTCCTGTAATAAACTATTTACTGTCCATGTTGAACGAGATACTTGAGCATCAAAATAGCCATTAGGAAATAATTCATATAAGTTTTTAACAGCTCCTAGCATAACTGAGTCTCCTATACCAACAATTGGCAACTCAGAAACTAAAGATTCTAAATTATTAATATCTTCTTCAATTAATGCTAATTTAGAATCTAATTCTAGCCTTTGTTCTTCTAATTTTTGAGCATAGGCCTCTTTCTTAGCTTCGATTAGTTTTTGATTGGCATCAAGTTGTTTTTCAAGTTCTTTCATCTCTTGAGTATAATCTTGACTAGCTAAGAAAACATATATTCCGTGACCACAAAGAAGAGCAATTAACATAAAGACAAAGATTTTTTTAATGTCTCTTTTTTTATAATTAACAAAGCTAACGGCATAATTAATGACAATAGAAATCAAGATTGTAATGATTACAATTAAGATAGTTTTGACGAATATAGGCATTGAAGTGTATTGAAACATAAAAATAACGGGATATTGAACTAAATATATTAAATATGTTAAGGCTGCTATTTTCTTAATAACATTTGTTACCCAACTTTTATTATCACTGTTTACACAACATGCATAATCAATTAAACGACAACTGATAATGGAAGAAACAAACATGGAAAATTGAAATAAACGATTAGCAGCGTCAATCTTAATAAACATTATTAATAAAAGCACAGAATAGAAACAAAAAATATAAATTGGACGTTTATTCTTTTTTAATTCTTCTGGCAGAAGATTAATATTATTACAGTGTATGATTGCTAAAAAAATGCCAAAGAAAATAGCAAAAATTCTAAACAAAGTATTGTAATAAGCCATCATCATGCCATCTTTAATGCTAAAGAAATAGAAACCTAAGAAAGATAACACAATAACTAAAAAAGTTACAATTATTTCGCTTTCTTTATTATCATTATTCTTGACTGTTTCAAATAATTTATATAAGAAAGGAAAGACCAAGTCAAATTGTAAAAGAATAGATATATACCATAAATGCATAAATGGTGAATCTATATGACGAGAAAAGTAATTTAAACTAGCTCCCAATTGCCAGAAATTATTATAACCAAATAAGACACTGAACGTTTCGGGTTTAAGATTTAGCCAGCTATAATTATGTAAAAAAGAAATAGCAAACAAAGATAGAAAGGTCACTACTACTAAAGGTAAATAAATACTTTTTAAACGTTTAATATAATAATCTTTAATAGATTGTTTGCGGTTACTATGCATGGATATGTAAGCAAGATAGCCACTTAAGACAAAAAAGATATTAACTGCTAAAAAACCACCTGGTAAGTATCCCAAGTGATATAAAAAGACAGCTACACAAGAAAGAATTCTTATTACATCAAGATATTGATAATATTGTTTTTCTTTTAAAGACTTCTTTTCAAACTCCATACTACAAACTCCATTTATTATTATAACAAGTTAATAACAATAAATAAAGGTTAACAAAAGAACAATTCTTATTACTTAACATAAAAAAAGTAATAACTTAAATAGTTATTACTCTTCTATTGGTGTTAAACGATCAAAGTCTATATTATGATATGGCACTTTAGAAAAATCGCATTTGTCAGAACCTTCGACTTTCGTCGAAATAGCATTTTTACCTTCATAATTCCAGTAGCCACCAACATTATATATTTTGGTTGTATCCCACCCTAGAGCACCAAGCATTTGTTTTGTGAAATTAGCATAACCTCCTGCTCCGCACATCAAGAAAATGACTTTGTCTTTAGGAAATATGTATTCTAAAATAGACAAAGATTCTTCATAATTTGCAATATAATTGCCTTCTTCATCAAGTCTAAATAGTGTACTTCCTTCATACAACCCTGATACATTCTCACTAGCCTTTTGATCGATATACTCTTGAGGGAATTCAGTTAAATAAGCATAAGGGATTACTTCAAAGCCTTTAACAAATCCTGTTAAGTCTCTTTCACCACCCTTATTTTCCCAAGTAGCGGTATCCTCAAGCATCCGAACATCTCGATAAACAACATCACTTCGACCTAAATAATTGTCTATCGTTTTTTCATTTATATTTTTATCAATATCATAAACACCTCTTAAACCTTCAGATTTTTCTGGAGCAGGAAGAGGTTCTAAACTAGTAGTTGTTTTGTTTTGAAAAATTACAAAACCAATTAGTAAACCAATTAATGCACTTATAAAGCACTTTATTACAACAATTTTCTTATCCATTTTTTACTCCTTTATTAACTAATAATTTCTACAATATTTTTTGCTATCCCCATTTATAGGTCTTACTTCGATAACAACGTTATCCTTATTCAAAGAAATCTCTAAACTAGGGTTGACATCCATCGTAAATTTAGATACAACTTTACTATCAAAGACTTCGTTACTACCATTATTACTTTTGGGCTTATTATGAGGTTTTAAGGTAAAAATAACTATCGTTACCACTAAAACTATGGCCAGAATAATTGACATTAATAACACTTTTTTATTCATATTCATATACTCCTTATGATAATTATACCATAATAAAAAAAAGAACAAATTACTTTTTATTAATTTATTCTTTAAATATTATTTGCTAGATATGTAATACCAATCATAATTACTATTAAAACAATTGTTAAACTAAAAACAATACAATGTTTCTTTTTTTCTGAATATAAAGTTCCAATAAACTCTCTAATAAAAGCATTAACCCAAAAGTATGCTTTAGTTTTGGAACCGATACATTCTACTTTATAGCCTTGAGCAGTAGCAATTAAACCTGCTCTTAATATGTGATAATTAGTCGTAGAAATTCCAACATTAGTTTTCTTATCACTAATTAATCTATAAGAATTCTTAATATTCTCATAAGTGTTTGTCGACTTATCTTCGATAATAATTTGTTTTTTACTGATACCATTTTGTATTAAATAGTTATTTATAGCCTCAGCTTCGGAAATAACTTCGTCTTCACCTTTACCTCCGGATGGAATAAAAACCAAATCTTTTTTTGTTAATTCTAATTGCTTATTTCGAAATTCAATTGCTTTATCCACTCTACCTTTTAAAAGTGGAGTTAGTGATCCATCTTTACGAATCTTACAACCCAATATTATCATATAATCTTTATCATAACTAACATTATTTTTAACAGACTTTATAGCAATAATAATTGTTCCTATTAAAATACACTCTAAATAAGCAATGGAAAGATATACTAATGTTTCAATAAAATTATATAAGTATGGTCCAATACTATTTAAATTATAAATGTCTACTGTTTGTGACTTCATCAACAAATTATAAACTATATCTGGTACCCAAGTAGATGTACAAAGAAGCAGTCCTAAAAAGACACCAAGTAAATTTTTAAATGACATTCCTTCCTTTTTTACTAAAATAATATTATTGATAGTTACTAAAGGAAACGTTATTAAAGCAATTGGAAATAGAATAAAAGATACGAATGAAACAGAATTAGTTGTTTTATTAACTGTAGCATATAAACCTTGATAATTAAAAATAGAAATAATGGTAATAAAAGTTATAATTAAAACAAAAATAATAATTCCTAAATAAGCTATATTTTTGTATTGATATAAATTTTCATTTTTACATTGTTGATATCTTTTGAATAGTATATAAATAATATAAATTAGTATAATAGATAATGATATAGGAATAACTTCTGACATCGTAGATTTTCCAAAAAAAGTATTATCAGTAATAATTCTTGTTTTATGAATATATAGTAAAAAACTAGAACCGGTTTCTTCGTTACCATAATTAAGAAAAACTTTGCCTGGTTTTTGACTTTTTAAAACTATAGTATAAAAACCATCTTTTGTTTTTTCTGATAAGACATCTACTTTACCTTCAGATTCATCAATAATTAATTGACAATCATCGCAAGTTTTAAACTTAACAGTGTATTTTTGACCCATAATTAAAACAATTATTGAAGAAACAATAAATAAAATAACTGTTAATATGATTAATCGCTTAATGCTTTTTCTCATCGAAAATCACCCCTATAGTTTATTATAAGATGGTAGTTATTTCAATAATTTTTCTAAAGCATTTGCATTTAATATTGTATTAGAGATAAATTTACCTTTATAAAAATTAGCCCAGTTATTAAAAATACATGGAGCATTTTTAGCCTTTTCTAAAGAATCTATTTTAATAAAATCCAACTTAATACTCTTTTCTTTGGCATAATCAGATAATTCTTTAACTTCATATTCAACATATGGGCATTCATTAGTATAGTAGATAGTAAAATTATCATTGGCAATAGTCATTTTACGAGCACTATCATTAAACTTTGGCGTAGGTTTATCATCAAATTGTAGGGCCATTAATTCATAATCATTTATAGAATCTACTACTTTAAAACCAAAATGTTCAAAGAATTTCTTTTCACCAATAAAAGGTTTCTTTTTTTGAGATACTAGTGTACAAATACCACTCATCTTTTTTTGTTTGGCATCATTAATAGCATACTCCAAGAGTTCTTTACCAATACCTTTTCCTTTGAAACTACCTGCTACCCATAAGCAGTAAATATATTCATAGTTCTTACCATTAATGGGTACCCAAGCAGTCTCAATTGGTTCATATTCAATAAATATCTTTCCTCGAGCATTTAGTTTACGAAACACATGACCATCTTTTAATTTACTTTTTATCCATGCTTTCTTTTTATCAACACCATCTTGATGTTTAGGATCACCAATAGCACAACATATATGTTCACTATCAATATTCTTTTCATCTAAATTAATATATTCGTTCATAAACTCCTCTTATAAAATCGCACCAGAAATAGCATCCATCGTTATGTTATATTCACCTTGCGTTTTGGTTGTAAAATGAACATAATAAACATAATTACTAGGAGCCGTATTTTGATAATAAAAAGACACATACCTAGAATAATCATTTATTTCATCAGCTGTAAAACCTCGAGTAGATAAAATATGATTAATGGCTATTTCCCATGCACGATCTTCACCAATTACTTGAGACATGTCAATTAATTGTTCTTTATTGTAGTCATAAATATCGCCAGTCATATTACACATTATTGCAGTATGTATATATCCATCTTCAACCACTTCCACTTGATCAGCATAATTATATTTGCATCTTCGATCGGTAACGGCAAAAGCACCAAAACCAGTTGCACAACTTAGTCCATATTTAGAACAGAAAATCTGACTTAATTGGGGTCCTTCCATAAAACCTTCATCATATAAATCTTGCATACTTTTTTCACCAACACCAACATTTCCATGATTACTAGCGTTACCGCTGTTACTAGGTATATTATTTTCTTGATGATTTGATTGGTTCTCTTCTTCTTTATAAGTGTTAATCTTTTCTTCGATTTGACTTAAAGAAACGTCTTTAAAATCTTCAATTGACAAATTAAAATCATCTTTTATTTGTTCTTGAATATAGTATGCTTTAGATATGGTAATATTATTCTTTTCGGCAATTTCTTTTAATTCTTCAGTTTCTTGTACTTGTTGCATAATTATATTAGCCGAAATCTTTTTTTCTTCTAAATCAGCATTAATTTTATCTTTCACTATGTTAACTAAATTATTATTTTGAGAATCGATATTTATGAGAATAGTAACATTTTCCTCATTTAAATAATCGTGATTTTGTAAATTATCCATAATGGATGATAAAACATCATCAATTTTTTTATTAGCATAATCCATGCCTTCTAAAACGACTTTGCTATCTTCATTTAATGGTACTACGCTTATTACTTCATTATTTTTATTTAAATTAATGTTGATACTTGGATTAATGTCTATTGTAACAACGGAAGCAATATTAGTATCGAAAACATCTCCACCTTTATCAGCAATACCATTACCTTTCTTTGGTAAACAAAAGGCAATAACCATTATGGCAGCAATAACAATTAATACTATTCCGCATGTAAGAATAATTATCTTTTTCATATCCTAATCAACTCCATTTTTATTGTAACATACCATGATAATGTACAAAATCAAATACTACTAATTAGACACAGTAAAATGTATATACTATTTAATTTTTAATCCATTATAAGTATCTATAACGATATCTCTTAATAGTTCCATATTGTCGACATCAGTTACCAAATACATAGGTTTAGCATTCTTATAAGGAATGACTTCCTCCATATGATAGTGTTTATTACCATCCACTCTTTTTACCAAAAATCGATCATCATATATGCCCCCAAAAACAACGCCTTGATAATAAAGGACATATTCCCCCATCATTGGCCGACAAGTTATATTATCTAATAAACATAATTGAGCAATTATAAAATCTTTATAGTCCTTAGTACTTGCCATTATTGTGTACCTCCATATAATTCAATTCTTGATGCTTCGATTAGAACAGGATAGTTTCTAATCAAAACACCATTGTAATATATTTTTACTCTGTTGCCTGGAACATAGAAATCCATAATACCCGATGTTGGTCTAACAATCTGCATGCTAAAACGATTTCCCATCATTCTTTCAATCGTCCCTTCTTCTGGTTCTACGATTATTGTATCATCTGTAACTTCGATAATGGTTGCAATAAAATTTGGCTCTTTAGTACCATAATCGTTCATATCCCAGTAAACTGGTAATTCATATTCCATGAACCAACTACCAAATTTTACCCCTGGACTACTGGAAAAAGATTCCTTGGGACTAACACTAACATATCTAATTATCTTATAGCCTAATCCCCAATAAGTTACTTTATTGCCTGCTTGATTAATAATCTTAATTGTGTATTTAGGTTCGATTCCAGTATTAACTCGAGCCTTATCCTTATACCCCGTAATTATTCCTAATATTACAATGTATAAAAGCATTAAAATAACTATATAATCTTTTTTCATAATACTCCTTTATATTAATCATTATAACACAATTATGATTCACAAAAAAAACAGACTACTTCTGTTTTTTACGCTTTCTAGTTTCATCTTCAGATATATTTTTATTATTTTGATCCTCCAATGAAAAGAACATGCACTCTAAGTCCTCCGTTTTTTGGTGATGCAATTTTTCACGAATAATATCCTCGATGTTATCAGGGCAAAGATTAGCTCTATGCATTTCGGCGATAATGGCTTCAATTAATTCAACACGATATTGACGTTCAGACATTTCATCATAAGTTATTTCTTCTTGTTGATTATCTGTGCCTTCTTGTTGATATAGTATAGTTGGCATTTCGACATATTCAATTGGTCGACTAAAATCAGGAATATACAAATACATTTCATCTTGGGATATACCCTCTAAATTTGTATTCTCTCGATACTTTTCAATTAATTTCTCTTGTAATTGGGGAATTAATTTATCTAAACCTAATTTCGTTAAAATAGGAGTAATAAACTCTGCAACTAGTAAAGGTACATCCATTGCAGTGTATTTATAGGTTATTTTTTGATTATTTAATTCTTGTGTACATACAATAGAATTAACTAGGGAATCAACTATGTGATCTTCAAAATGATAATTCCATATTTCGTTTTCTACTTTGCTATAGTTTTGTAAAAAACTATCTAGTTGTTGATGTTCTTCTTTGGTTAGTTCTATAGTAATATTAACAAGTGGATTATATAGTAAAAAGATTCTTTTAAAAATATTTTTATAAATACCATTATAATAATTACTGAATTGATTGCCTATTTTAAATAATAGTTCACTGTACTTTTTTAATTTATCATTAGCTTCCATAAGCTTACTAATGATATCTGCTAAAATTGCATCGCCAACGATAGAATTACTTATCATATCTACATCTTCATGATATTGAACATATAAAGATAAACCCACTTTTTTAAATAAACGTTCTATTTCAACTAGTTTGTTATTAACTGTTATGGCAGCATTTTGTACGACTGGTTGAGCATGGTGTAAAACCTGGATATTTAATTCAATTTGGCGAATTAATTTGGTATATTCACCTTGTAAAAAAGTTAATTTTTCAATGATAGATTCGCGGTGATCATTACCATATGCTTCGATTGCTTGTTTCTTTTCATTCATATCAATACTACTATTCATAATACCAACTCCCCATGTAATTATATCACGAAAAAAGCAGGGTGCAACCTGCTTTGAAAAATCATTTGAAATCATTCTGCCTTTTTTGTTTATATATTCATTTATCATCTCCTTTATGATAATCATTCTAAATCATTAACCTTAAACCAAACTGAAATTTTTTAATTTAACGTAATTGTTATTTCTTTTTCTTTATATTCGTTATGACTTGCATATTTAACGGTTAATGTAACGGTATCACCTTGATTTTTTTTATTTAATACTTTTCGAACGACTTCAAGAGAGGTAACTTTATTGCCATCAATCTTTGTAATAATATTGCCTATTTCTAATTCAGAGTTCTCAGCATTGCCACCAGATACAATGGCAGTTACATAAAATCCTTCAGGAAGATTGTATCCAGCCATATAACTTGAGTTAGTCATATAGCCTTCGATGCCAATAGTTAATGAACCTGTATCATTTTCACCATTAATTAGTTTTTCTATTAATTCTTCGACGTTAGTTATTGGTATAGCAAACCCCATTCCCTCGATGCTAGCACTTGTTGAATAACCATTAGAGGAATATTTAACTGAGTTTATTCCTACGACTTCACCTTTACTATTAAGTAATGCACCACCACTATTGCCTCCATTGATAGCGGCATCAATTTGAATCATTTCTTGCGTATAATTATCTGTAGATACTTCTCTATTAAGGGCACTGACAACACCTGTAGTAACAGATTGGCCATATCCTAAAGCATTACCAATAGCAATAATACCATTACCAACCTTTAGTTCATCACTATCTCCCATCGTAGCAATTCTAATTTGACTTAAAGTATCTTTATCAAGACTTTTTTTATCTACTACGACAATAGCAATATCTTTTCGTTCTGATACACCTTTAACTGTGGCATCATAGCTCTTGTCATCAATAAATTGAACTGATAATTCGGTAGTATTTTCTACAACGTGGTAGTTGGTTAAAATAAAAATCTCATTACTATTTTCAGCAACAATAACACCAGAGCCAGCCCCCTCTGTTACATAGTTTTCATTGCCAAAAAAGGAAAAACCAAATTGACCAGAATTAATAACAGTTTTACTTGTGATAGCGACAATCGATGGCATAACTTCATCTACAATGTCTGATACATCTGTAATATAAACGCCATCAGATTTCACACCTACAGCATTCGTATGTTTTAATGTAATACTTTCTTTACTCTTACTAACTTTAGATAGTATACCAAAACCTTCCTTAGATCCCCAGGTATATATTCCTACACCTAGTACGAGAGCAATAATAGCAATTAATATAATTTTAAACAGTTTGCTATTATCGTTGTTTTCCTTCACCTCAATTGTTTTTTTCTCTTTTTCCATTTTCTTCATCTCCTAGTATTAATATTATATTACAAAACTGAAACAAAACTGAAATAAAGAATAAAAAGAATCAAAAAATTTATTTTTGATTCCATACTACTTTAAATGTTGTATATCCATCACTAGAATGAGCAGAAATATTTCCATTTTGTTTTTCCACAATATTTTTAGCAATGGCTAAACCTAAGCCATAATTATTAGAATTACGATTTCGGGAAGTATCAACCTTATAAAATCTTTCAAATATTTTTTCTTCATCTTCTTTTTTGATTGGTAATCCTTTATTTTTGACTTCTAAAAAGATTTGTTTATTATTTTTGGATAAATTAACAATGACTTTACCTTTTTCTGAACAATGCTTAATGGCGTTATCAATTAAAATACTCATTAACTCGACTATTAGACTTTCGTTACATAACATCTTTATATCTGGAGTTATATCATAGTCAAGTTTAATCTTACTTTCATAAAATAGGCTTTCAAATGTTAAAATAGATCCCTCGATAATGTCAGATAAATTATTTTCCTCGAGAACTATATCTTGTTCTTGTTCAGTTTTAGCTAAATCTAATAATTCTGTGACTAATTTAATCATTCTTTCTGATTCACTTTTCATATTCTTAACCCATTTTTCATCTTTATCATTGAAGTAGGCATCTGCACTTGCTATCATGACCGATAAAGGCGTTTTTAACTCATGGGAAGCATCAGCAATAAAGACTTTTTGCTTTTCAAACGACTTAGCAACAGGCGTTATTATCCATTTGGTAATGAGATACGTAAAGCCAAAGATAACTATTTCACATATAGCAAATATGATTGTATTGATGAGCAATTGATTAATAAGTTGATGATTAAGATTAGTATTATCCATGATTACTAATGTGTTATTGGGTGTAAAAGCATAAGCATATTTATTAGTATATAGATTGCCAATATAAATATCATCCTTATGATTAGCAATAATGGATTCCGCGATTTGTTTTACTTTAATCTCATCAATTTCCTCACTACTAGTATGATTAATTATCCCGGCATATTCTTGTTTGCTATTTAATACTACCGTATAGATTGTAAAGTCCAAATAAATCTTGGCATTATCTTGACTAGAATTATCGTTTTCCATGATTCGTTCAATAATATCAAAATACATGGCTCCCATAGACCTGGGCATCTTGGTTAAAACATCTTCGACTGATTTTTGTTTTTCTAAATATGTTTGAACAGAAAAGGTGACAAAAATAATCATCGTAAAAATCGTTAATAAAGAGAAAATGACTACAAAGACTTTATTTCTTAGTTTTTTCATCACTTACCTCCAGAACATATCCAATATTTCTAATTGCTTTTAAATTTATTTTTGATTTAATTAATTTTAGTTTTTTACGGATGAAAGATATATAGGCCTCTAAAGTGTTAATATCACATTCTGTATCATAACCCCATATCTTCACAAAGATTTGTTCTTTTTCCATAACCCGATTAGCATTATTCATTAAGAGTTCTAAAAGTTGGAATTCTTTACCAATAATTTTAACTTTGTGATCCTCATTCTTATGACTTAATTCCATACTATTAATATTTAAAATGATATCTCCTAATGCAAAGTAATCATTAGAGTTGTTATTATTCTTACGAAGCTGCACATTAACCCTAGCCAATAATTCTTCCATATGAAAAGGTTTAGTTAGATAATCATCAGCACCATTATTAAAACCTACTAATTTATCATCAAGAGTGTTTTTAGCAGTTAACATTAATATTTTGGAATTAATTTGTTCTTGACGTAGTTCTTTTAAAATCTCAAAGCCATTTTTATGGGGTAGCATAACATCTAATATTATTAAATCGTAAATACCAGTTAAAGCTTCCTCTAGTCCTTTTTCACCATCTGTTACTATCTCAACACTATATTTTTTTGCTTTTAGCATGCTTGCTATGGCATCAGCTAAATTGTATTCATCTTCGATTATTAATAATTTCATATCTTTCACCACTAGTTAATAGTATAAGCATTAATCTTAAATCAAACTTAAAACTAAATGTATTATAACATGAAAAAAATATTATTTTCGATTAATGATGATAGTGATGGCCATCTAAACCATACTTATGAGTAATAGGATCTTTGAACAAAAAGTTTTTAAACGGATGAAATGATAAAGAAAAATAAGCAATAATTTCTATTATTAAAAGAATTACACCTAGATAAACATGACTGCTAGGTATACTATTCAAACCAATAAAATATTGAAAAACAAATTGTGAACAAATAATAGTTATATAAAAGCATATGACATCAATAAACAAAATAGCTTTTTTAGTAAAAAGCGTATAGCTATAAAATAACAAAGGAATTAATAAAATAATAGTTAATAAACACATGCTTTTAGCTAGTATAAACTGACCATTAAAACCATATTTAGATATTTCATAAACGCTCCATAAAAAGGTTGGAGTCATACCAATTTTAACGTGTTCCCAAGTACTTTCATTAACCGCCGAAAAGACAGCAATCATTTTATTATGCTCACTTAATTCATATGTAAAATGTAATAATGTTCCTATACCACATATCAAAACAATACCAATCCAAAACATATATACTCCCTTATCATTATATTATTTATCCTTATTTAATAATTGTTTTAGTCTATTAAGAGTCCTAAATACTTCCTTACAATTTGGGCATTGAAAATCATTATAGTCTTTCTTATTTTTATGAAGAGGAATTAAGTAACTTTTCTCACACTTGGGACATAATACTTGTTCACCTTTCCATAATTTTTTTAAAACTGTTCGGTCTATTTGCATATTTTATTCTTCACGATAATTATCACGACATTCTTTTAGTAACTGAATAGCTTCAGCTTTTGAATGATAATCACCAACAACCACATCAATGTTTTGTAAGGTTTTATAATTTTCAAAGAAGTTATGAATTTCTTTTAATGTAAATTCAGAAACATCACTTAACTCTTGAATACTGGCAAAACGTGGATCACTATCCACCACGGAAATTAATTTATAATCATCTTTACCGTTATCATTCATAGTTAAATAACCTATAATCCGTGCTGGAACAATACAGCCTGGATAAGTTGGTTCCGTAGCTAAAATTAAAATATCTAATGGGTCGCCGTCCGGAGCTAATGTTTTTTCAATCGTTCCATACTCAGCTGGATATCCCATTGCTGAATATAAAACTCTATCTAATTTTATCTTACCGGTTTTTTTATCAATCTCATATTTATTACGACTACGAAATGGTATTTCTACAGTCGCTTCAACTACATCTTCTTTCATATTTTCTCCTTATATCATATATTATAACATCAAAAAAAGACTTATATAAGTCTTTAAATAGTCATTTGTCGTGACTTTACTGGTTCATTAAATGGCCAAGAACAAACAATAGTTATTAAATCATCATTTTTAGATGATAATACTTCTTCGTTTAAAACTTTTAATGGTTTATGTAAGGCATATGCTACACCTAAATCAAAAGCACTTCCCGTACTAGATGAATCATAAAGCATATCTACCTCACTGGAAGAAGCCATAGCATCCGCATTTTGTTTGCAAATTGCATAACCGCCAAACATATCAGTTTGTCTAGTATGTAAATGGGGAGCATGGATAATATACCCTTCTTCAGTTTTTTGTTTAACTAAATTTTCTATCCATTGTTTTTGTTCTTCAGACGCATTTCGAACAGGACAAATTAAAAATATTTTATTATCAAGTGGATTGTCAATAATCTTACTTGGGGTAACTCCTAGTCTTTTAATATTTTCAATGCGATTATCTAAACCGGTCTTAACATTCGAATAATCAGGAGATGGAAAGTTATTATTTCCAAGAAGACTCCACACATGAGCCATAGTAGGAAAAGATTTGCTGGTTTCATCAAATGATAGATCTTGTTCATTAATAATCTTAATTTTAATGCCATTAGCAAATAACATCCCTAAAATAAACAGACAATTTTTATTCGTAGGTTCTAAAACTAATTCAGTTTTTGAACAATATTCCATTTTTGCAAGTTCTTCATCCATATTTAGATTATCATACTTTAAATAATATAATGTATCTAATTTTGAGTTAGTATTTATAAAAACACTTTCACTTTTAGATTCATCTACCATTTGTAATTTATTTTGTATTCTTTGTCTTTTTTCTTCGAAAGCTTGAAATAAACTGGCTTTCAATAATAAATATCTTTGTTTAGTCTCTTCATCATTTAAGATAACATCTCTTGTTTTTCTAATACCATTAAAGTATACAACTCTTTCACCTAAGAATTGATCGGCGGTTAAATCAATAATTGTCCCATCGATTATATTATAATAATGATCTCCCAGTGAAGTGTTACAACACATTATTAATCCACCAAAATATTCATTAACTATTAATGATGTAATATCACTTTGTCCTAAAGAACAAATATCTTTTCGCCATTTACTACGCCATTCTGGAGAACTTGTGCTTCTACTCCATGATTCTCTTAATAATTGTTTTAGTTCTGCTTTTTCCATAAACCCTCCATGTTTACATTATAACATATTTTATTATTATTCTTTAATGACTTTTTTATATAATGATGTTATTATTATAATAACAAGATAAGTTAAAAGGAGTTGTTTATTAAATGGAAGGAATCATTGGTTCAAGTGTCATTCTAGTTTTTTACTTGATAGGTACATTTCGATATTTAAATGGAAAGGCTACAAAAGATAGAAAAGTTTTATTAATAGCCTGTATTGCATTGATAATTGTTTCTGTATTCTCATTATTAATGCTTAATGATCATCCCGAACCTTTCTATATGCCTAAAAATGCTAAATACACAACCGCAAATATTATTTCTAAGGCTGAAGCACCTCGATTATCATCTTCAGAAATGAGACATAACGGTTTAATAAAGTTAGGAAAATATGCTAATAGAAGTACAACCTATTATCGCCTTGATATTACTTATAAATTTACTATAAATGGGCAAGAATATGTTAAACAAGGATCAGTACGCGGTCGGACTTATGCTGAATTAGAAAATTATGGTAATACTGTAGATATCGTCTATAATGCTAAGAATCCCACTGATGCTGGCGTTGTTGGTGAAGAAGGACAAATAATTAGAATTAATTATTATCTAAATTATGTAGTTATTGGATATTGCTGTGTGTTATTTGTAGTTATTCTTAAAGTTCAACCTAAAAACAAAAAAGGAAAATAAATATTTTCCTTTTTTTATGCTATTTTACTATTTTCTAAAATAGCTTCACAATAGTGACAACGATATATTTTATTTTTTCTATCCACTAAATGAAATATTTGATCTAAGTTTCTTTCTGAAGAAGTTATGCATCTTGGATTATTGCAAATTCCTACATTTATTAGTTTTTCAGGTATTTCTAATTGTTTCTTTTCAATTATCTTACTATTCTTAACAATATTTATAGTAATATCTGGATCAATAACGGCTATTTTGTCAAAGACAATATCAATTAATTTGCCGATTTTTAATAAATCTTTCCGACCCATTTTTTTGCTTTTAACATAGCTTATCAGTGCTACTTCACAATCAATATTATCTAAACCTAATAAATGATATATTTTAATTGCATTACCTACCGTAATATGATCAATTACATAACCATTTTTTATTGCTTCGACAACCATTATAAGACCTCCAATAGTTTTAAGATAAGAGCCATCCGAATATAAACACCATTATAAGCTTGTTCAAAATACTTTGCTCTTTTATCATCATCGATTTCTGTACTTATTTCATTTACCCTTGGAAGGGGATGTAAGATACATAAATCTTCTTTTGCAGTTTCTAATTTACTTTTATCTAAAATATAATAGTCTTTTAAACGAACATATTCGGCTTCATTTAAAAATCTTTCTTTTTGTACTCTTGTCATGTATAAAACATCTAACTCATTCATATATTCTTCCATACTATTGGTTTCAATATATTCAATATGATTTTTTTCTAATACTTCAGTAATAACATATTCAGGTAGTTTTAATTCATCTGGTGATATTAGAATAAACTTAATATTTTTATATCTAGACATCGCTGTAATCAAAGAATGTATGGTTCGACCAAACTTTAAGTCGCCACATAAACCAATTGTCAGATTATCTAATCTTCCTTTTTCTCGACTAATAGTTAATAAATCAGTTAGGGTTTGCGTTGGATGATTATGCCCACCATCCCCAGCATTAATAATAGGTACTAAGCTTCTTTTTGACGCAACGACTGGTGCACCTTCTTTCGGATGCCGCATTACAATAATATCCGCGTAACCACTTACAACACATACTGTATCGGCAAGCGTTTCACCTTTCGTTGTCGATGAGGAAGCACTATCAGAAAATCCTAAAACTTTGCCTCCTAAACGTAACATTGCTGATTCAAAACTAAGTCTTGTTCTTGTACTTGGCTCAAAAAATAAAGTAGCTAATATTTTACCATCACATTTGTGAGAATACTTCTCCTTATGCTCAATGATATCATTAGCTACTTTAATTAAGTCATCAATTTCTTTGACTGATAAATCTTTTATGTCAATTAAATTTTTCTTCTTTTTCTCTCTCATTTTCCATCCTTTCACAAAATTGTAACATAGGTTCCATTTCATGTCTAGATAGAATTTTTTTGTGCCTACACTACGCTTACGCATACATTCGGCCTAAAGGCCTTCAATTTTGCCTATCGGCAAAATTAGATTCAAGATATTAAGATGTTCAGAAGGCCGCCCACACAACCAAACACTAGACTTAGCCACCCTACGATTCACAACGGGCATGACCAGAGGCGTCGACTCCACAGGTCTCGCTCGCAGCGCTATCGTTACAGAAGACATAACCTACGTTCATCACAATACAGTAGAGTTTGCCCACATGGCAGTTAGCGAAGCTGCCGTTAGCGCCGCAATCATTGTCTATATCTATTGTTATTCCAGCATCGATAAATGCTTGATATATTGCTTGTTTGGCACTGGCTTTTTGCTCTGATGTGAAACTACTATTTATTGCATGGTCAATTAATCCATATTGGGTATATGGTTGACTTAAACATATTTCATGGCCTTGGATTGTTGCACATGCATAATACTTGCTACTATCTTGGCTTATATATACATTATGATTTGTTGCTGCTCCACTACTTTGTAATGTTCCACCATAATTTGGATGTGTACACGGATTATAAGAAGTACATGTCGTACTATCAAACCAATAACCTATTAAGTCTGATGGACTTGCTGCTCCTGCTACACATGATACATTTGCTACCTTAAATCTTCCAGCATATGTTTTTCCTGATAATGTACTTTGATCGGCATTGACATTATAAAACTTACTTGTTAATGTCCATACTGCTGTACTTGTACTACTTCCTGTTCCATCAATTTGAGCACCTGTTACGACGACAGCACTATAATTATCATAAGTTAATGTTGAAAGGTCAGTTTCACTACTTATACTATTGGTTCCTTGTGATACGTGTGCATTATTTGCCAATGTTCCTTGAATAGTAAACTCATTACCTGTTACACCACTAGTATGCACTGTATATTTATCACTTGAGGTCCATTCATAGATAATATCATATGTACATACCATACTATAATCAGTATTGGCGGTAAAATTAACGGTTAATGTGGTATTATTCTCAACTGCTACATTACCTTGCTTAGCTTCCACCATATTCGCTGCTGTTATATTTAATTGCATTCCTCCACCTAGGGTATCAAACACCATATTATTTCTTTCAGTTACGGTATTGGCATTGGCTACATTTGTTATATTCATATTACCTGTTGCAAAGTATGCATATGTTGCTCCGATTATTGTTACTAATAATGTAATTATTGCTATTGTTAATAAGATTATATTGTTTCTTTTCATATGGACTCCTATCTTATATATTAATTATAGCATGCAATTAATAATAATATAATGTTTTATTCTAATGTTCCAATTTTAACATATTTATCATTTCTTAAATTATATATATTTTGATCTTCTAAATCAGCGTAATATTCATGAACTGATTCTTCAATTTTATTAGTATTATATTGATACTTTAAAACTTTATTTGCTATGTCTCTTGGAAACATTTTTTTAATCGAAGAGGTATATTCACTTCCATCTTTAGGAATATCATAACTAATTATTTTCTTATCATTTATATTAAATGTAAAACGATAAGCCATGGAACTTCCAGAACTGATGATAATTTTATTATCTTCAACATAGTAAGACTCTTCATTTATCCACATATAAACATAGTGATACATTTTATTTTCAGTAATGCCAAACCCTTCATAATCAATAAACATTTTATAACGTTCTTTAACTTTTTCGGGATTAGTATCATTTTTTATTAAATAGTCTACAGCTTCATCGTAAAGATACTCATTATCTGTTATATAGAATTCTTTTTTATTATAAATACTTCTAAAAGATAATATATTTAGTAAAACTATTAAGCAAGCATAGATAATAATTTTTTTCTTTTTCATAGTTATTCACCCTAAGATAAGTATATCATAAAAAATCAGGATTTTACTCCTGAGATTTTTTTATTTATTATCACTAATCATTCTTTTTTGAAAAATAATGATTGATAGAATAATGACAGATACAAAATATAGAGAAAAGACTACAATATGTACAGTCGTTAAGTTACTAAAGTCATTATGTAATACACTTTGAATAATATTTAGACAAGCCTCGAATGGCAGTAGCTTGCAAATAATTGCAAAAACACCCCCGATGACATCTTTAGGAAAATACATACCACTTGTAAAACATACTAATTGAACAACAATACTGCCTAACCCTCCGGTAGCTTTTTCACTAACTAAGCTACCAATTAATATGCCTAAAGAAATAAAAAAGATAGATATAATCATCGATACCATAATGGTAGGAATAATACTGAGACTAAATTTTAATCCCAAAATAATAGCAGTTAAAAAGAACAAAACATTTTGAATTAATACAATTGGTAATAAAGATAAAATATATCCTAGAATAAAGTCTTTTGCTTTCATTGGTGAAGTACCTAATCTAATTAAAAAAGATGAAGTACGATCTTTAGAAATAAGCGTAGCACTAAATAATGTAATGAACGAAAAACCAAACAAAATAATTGATGGAGTAAAGTTTTCTAAGCGATAATTCTCAGCAGGAATATTAAATTGTTGAAATATAAACAGTAAGAATAATGGTAAGGCTATTTCAAAGATTAAACTAAGAGGATCACGGATTAATTCTTTAAAATTTCTCTTAGCAAAATTTAGCATTCTCATGATAGTTCACCTCCGGTAGCAATAGATATAAAGGCATCTTCAAAACTGGTTGTTTTGGTCTTTTTTATTAGTTCTTTGGCAGTACCAACATCTACTAACTTGCCATTAGACATTATGCCTATCCGGTCAGAAAGGCTTTCAGCTTCTTCCATATAATGCGTTGTTAAGATAATTGTTTTCTTACCTTTTAAACTAGTAATTATCTTCCATAATTCTTTGCGAGCTATAACATCTAAACCTAAAGTTGGTTCATCTAAAAAAAGAATTTTAGGGTCATTAATCAAACTAATAGCTATCGATACTTTTCTTTGCCAACCTCCAGATAAAGTTTTGGCTTTTTTATTCAATACTTCGTCAAGTTTAAAATTTTTGACTAATTCTTCAATCTTTTCATTTTTGTTATCAATTTGATATACCCCCGCCATAAATTCTAAATTTTCCTTAACCGTTAAATTGGGAGCTATGGCGGTTTCTTGTGGTGACACATTTAAAATTTCTTTTATTTTAAACATATCTTTTTTCATATCCATGCCTTCGATAAGAATGTCACCTGAAGTTGGTAAAATTAATCCTGATAGCATTTTAATCGTCGTTGTTTTTCCGGCACCGTTCACTCCTAAAAGAGCAAATAATTCACCTTGTTTAATATTTAAGTCTATTTCGTTAACTGCATATTTATCCTTATATTTCTTAGTTAATTTATCTGTTTTAATTGCTATCATTTTTGATCGTCCTTTGGAAATACTTTATCCGTTAAATCTTCGATAACATCAGCTTTTAAGATAGCCATTCCCTTGTCTTTATCACATAATACAATCACAGAATCACCTGGATGAATATTAAACATCTCTCTTGCTTCCTTAGGTATAACAATTTGGCCTTTTTCTCCTACTTTAGCAATGCCAACAAACTTATCATTCATATTTTTCTCCTTTAAGTATAACAAGTTATACTTTTCATACTTATTATAATGCCGTCACGAAGAAAAGTAAATAAGCTCATTAAAAAAAGCCCATCTGGACTTTTTACTTACTATCATCTTTTCTCGCAAAATAGGCATATTTAGGCTTTTCAGGTAAGTATTTAATATCCCCCATCAATATTGATGATTTCACCATTTATATAACTAGCTTCCTCACTTGCTAAAAAGAAGATTGTATTAGCTATTTCTTCGGGTTTTGCAAATCTTGATAAATATATTTTTTCGTTTTCAGATTCTATATAATCCTTTGGCAAGTCTTTATTCATCTTTGTATCAACCCATCCCGGCGCTATAGCATTTACTCGAATGTTAGGTCTAAATTGATAAGCTAAATCTCGTGTTAAACTTTGAACACCTATTTTAGCAATATTATAATCTAAGCATTCTGGAGATATAGTCTTGGTTCCATTTGTTGATGATACATTAACAATAGCAGATCCATTTGGCATATACTTTGAGGCTTCCCGAGATACAATAAATGTTCCTAAAACATCCACATCAAGTGTTCTTTTAAATTCTTCGACAGTTATTTCTTCGAAAGACCTATCAAAGACGATTCCGGCATTGTTAACTAGTACATCCAATTTAGAATACTTATCAACAATCGTTTTAATCATTGTTTTTACTTCATCTTCGGATGATACATCGGCTTTAATAACCATTGCATCAATATTATATTGTTTTTCTACCATTTCTTTTAAAGCATTGGCTGATGCCTCATTATGATGATAATTTATGACAACATCATAACCTTCCTTAGCAAACTTTAAAATTGTTGCTCTACCTATTCCTGATGAACTTCCTGTAACTAATACTACTTTTTTCAACATATCATCTCCGATTAAAATTATAGCATAGATTTTTATATATTTACTAATTTCTATAATTTTAACGTATCATTATTAATGGTGTTAATATCAGTAGTATCAATACTATAGTTCATGGTATCATTAATAGAATCATAGGTGCTAATACAATGTGCCATTTTATTTCGCAAAAGTCTAATTAATTTTTCAACATTTTTGCTATTTAATATTATAGTATCGCCAAATACTTCTTTTAAATGAACAAAGAATTCCATCGTGGAATTATGATTTAATCCCAAAAACCTAATTAATTTCACAAGATCCACTGTTTTGTTATCAAGTTTACTTTCAGTAATTGGGTCCATATTTTTTAGCATAAAACATAAAAAAGATACATATAGTATTTCTTTACTATCCATTAGCTTAACCATATTACAAAAAACTACCGGTGAAACTTTCCAAGATGGCAAAACATATTTACCTGTAAATAAAGTAACTATTTTATTGCGAATTTCTTCATCATTGGCTATTAACTTAATTAATTCATCTGATAATAAAGATGAATGAAAAGAGGCAAATTGTTGCATTTCTAGTGGTAATTTTGCTAAATCTTCATCTGTTATCGTAAATATTTGACTATTTTGGGGATCCATCTTAAATTGAACCACAGCTCTAATTTGCGTAGCTAAATGATACAAAAACTCCACATTAACATCATATTGTTTTTGTCCAGAATATCGAGATTCTTCAAATGTTGCTTTATGCTGTTCCAACCACCCATTATATTCAGTTGAAGAAAGCATGTAAGCAGGATATAACACACCTTTTTCTAATAGAAAATCTAATACTGATACAGAACTATTACTTTCTGTGGAATTCATTGGAATGGATAATAATCTTGTTTCTAATAATAATTTTGACTCGGATGATAATAATTCGATTAAGCGGTCCAATTGATGACCATTACGTTTAATCTTAGCACCACGATTATTATCATTATAGATATTTCCATCTTTATCAAAATAAATAACTTTACCATTTTCATCTGTGATTGGATTGTTATTTTCATCATATTTAGCAAATGTTATTACACCTGACATAGTCATATAAACTAATCTTCCATTTTGATCGGTTTTATAATCAGAATTTTTGAGTTTTTCCCATAGTTCATCTATTTTAGTACCTGGAATATTGTGTTCAAATATATATAATGCCTTTAGATACATCTCACAACATTTAGCTAAATCGGACGCTATAGCATGACATTCATCATAAATATCTTTTTCGGAAGTAAGTTCCCCCGCATTGATCCTTCTTTCAACGTCTTTTAAATATAACTCTTCTTTTCGAAAAAAAGAATTGGCTTCCCCATATGTTCTTTCAGCTGATTCCTGTATTTCTTGTAAATTAGGATTATATGTATTTCTAATATCTAATTCTTTTGGTCCAAACATATTATTACCCCCCGACAGGCTTTATATTATATCACAGTTATTAATCATACAACTAAAAAACTCGTAATTATATTACGAGTTACTTACCACAACAGTTATCATTTAATATCAAACTCTGCATATAAAGTATAAGTTCTTGATTCTGCACTATTTGACTTTCTTATATCACTTTTGACCAGTCTATATGTTCCACTATTTAATTCACCATATCCCATCGACCAGTCTATGAATAATTCTTTTTCTTCATTAGCCTTTATAGTATAAACTATTGCAGTCCATGATAATGGATCTCCTGTTAATGTATCAAGTTCTTGCCAATTTCCATCAGTATATCTTTCAATAGTATACGATGGTCCATAAGCATATTCTTCATCTGTAGTATTTTTTAATATAAATGATGCTCCTTTAGATGTTCTTGTATCTTCTTTTACTTCTAGTAAAATACTACCATAAACACTTGGTTCTGCATTTTCATTATTATTTAATCTTTCATCGATATTGATATTTCCACCAACTCGAAAGCCCAATATTTTAAGTTCCCAGCCATCTTCATAACCAGTAAATGAAATATCACTTGGTGTGTGAACAGTAGTATATTTATACAATACAGCCTTATATTCTGTAACACCATTTTTCCAGTAAGTAGGTATTGGTATTAACATTAAGATAATAATAACTAGTACTACAATTAATATTATTTTTTTCTTTTTCATAGGCATCTCACTTTCAATAATATTGTACCACACATTTTCTTAATGAGATATTTGTATAATAAAAAGAGAAATATTTAAATTTTATAATACATTTGATTTTTACTTGTTGGCTTATCAGGAACAGTCATTTTTATTAATCCATTTTCTAATGCTGGGGTTAAATAATTATCTCTAAATGATATACGAGATTTCATATTTAATTTTTCCATTAATTCTGTAGTTGTCATTGCAACTCCAGGTTCCATTATATCTAATAGTTTGTTAACATATGAACTTACATGACAAGCTTGTACACTTGTGCTATTCATCAGATCATCTAGTGTTTCATCTATCATTTTTAACATAAATTCAATAAATTCAGTAGAATCACCTTTGTGGTCACAATTCGCAATTGATGAATAATATTCTTCCTGATATTTCTTTATTTGTGTTTCAATTGGTACATATTCAAATATTTCTTCCCAATTTGATAGTAGTACATTTTGCCATAATCTTGCTGTTCTTCCATTTCCATCTTTAAATGGGTGAATAAAAACAAATTCATAATGAAATACTGATGATAAGATTAGAGGATGAACTTTTCCATTATTATCTTCCATCCATTTGAATAATTGTTTCATTAATCCATCTACTTGCTCTGGAGGTGGACACATATGAATACAATTACCATTTTCATCAAATACTCCTTCATTACCTTTTCTAAACTCACCTGACTCATCCACTGTTAAATAAGTCATTACACCATGAACTCTTTTTAAATCTTTAATAGAATATTGATTCACTTCTTTAATTAACTTATATGCCTCATAAGCATTTTTTACTTCTTGTATTTCATCTTGAGGCCCAATTACAGTTTTACCATCAATAATATCTTTCACTTGATTAAAAGATAATGAGTTTGCCTCAATAGCCAAAGATGAATGAATAGACTTAATTCTATTATTTCTTCTGAGTATTGGCATCTTATCCAAATCTTTATAATTATCTAGTTTACCAATTTTTTTCATAATGCTAGAAATTCTGTCTAACATAACATTAGTTATATCAAATGGTGGAATATATTTATCCATAAATAATCACCTCATTTTTTATATAATTATTATACTATACAAAAAAATAGCAGTCAATCATCTTGTACGTTTTTCTATATGTTATCTTGTGCGTTTTATGGCGTTAAAAATATAAAAAAGACTATTTAATCATCCCAAAATAGTCTTTTAAAATTGTGTTTTAGAGTATCTAAAAGGTATCTAAAATTCGAAAACTAGCGTTTTTCGAATATTTTTTGTATTGCAATTTTTATAACTTTTTCTTCTTTTGTTTTACCAGTTTATCTTCTTCAATAGTTTCTTGTAAATTTCTATTTAATAACAAGTATCTGTTTTTAGTATCTTCATTACTTAATAAATAATCTCTTGTTCTTTCTTCACCATTTTCATATTGAGGAATTTCACCTAAAAATTGTTCTAATGTTAAATCAATAAGTTCATCATCTATTATATTATAGTAATGACTTCCGGATGATGCCATGCACCTCATAATTTTTCCACCAAAGAAATCATTTACTATTAAAGCTGTAATTGCACATTGTCCTAATGATGGATTTGCTTCACTCCATTTATCTCTTAATCCTGGTGAACACGTTTCCAAATCCCAAGATTGCATTAGTAATTGTTTCAGTTCTCTTATTTCCATAAAACCCTCGTAAAAATATTATAACATAATATTCCGTATTTTTATTTAAAAATAAATGTTTTAAACTTGATTACCAATGTCATTTTGGCACTGGACACAATTTCATCTTTTTTATTAGATAAATCGCTACAAAATCCTTATAAATAAAGGAAATATTGCAATTTTTAACCGTACTAATTTTTTGTATTTTAACTATATTTTTGGGTATCTAGATACCTTTTAGATACTCATGCGGAAGGTATCCAAAAAGGTATCTAAAAT